>Ga0272441_10001356_pt1 | contig 52278 bp, 57 predicted proteins | sample SSMProp6N_FD_193582 | JGI IMG/M metagenome (GOLD analysis project Ga0272441, IMG submission 193582) | Marine sediment archaeal communities from Little Sippewissett salt marsh, Falmouth, MA, United States - SSM-Prop-6N | ecosystem: Environmental > Aquatic > Marine > Wetlands > Sediment ...
GATCTTAAAATTAAAAATAAAAAAATATCAGATAAGAAAATAGCAATAGTAAGACAAGCAGATGGTTCTGAAAAAATAATTCCTTTAACAGAAGAAAAAAGAAAACAACAAGTTTTGAATGATTCTTAAATCATTGAACTTGCAGATATATGTATTAAGATAGAAAATCATTATAAAAAACCTCAAGATATAGAGTTTGCAATTGATTCTGGTAAGATATATATTGTGCAGAGTAGACCTATAACAACTCTAGAAGTTAAGAAAAAAGTTTCTAATATTCAAGGAGAAATTTTATTGACTGGACAAGCAGCGAGTCCTGGAGTAGCAAGTGGAAAAGTTAAGATAATAAAAACAATGCAAGATCTTCCTAAAATCAAAGAAGGAGATGTTCTTGTTACAAAAATGACTAATCCTGATATGGTTGTTACAATGCAAAAAAGTGCTGCGGTTATAACAGATGAAGGAGGGGCAACTGCTCATGCAGCAATTGTAAGCAGAGAAATGGGAATTCCTTGTGTTGTTGGAACAGATATTGCTACTGAAAAACTTAAAGATGATATGTTAGTTACAGTTGATGGGGGTCAGGGAAAGATATATGAAGGAGCAGGAGAAATTGAAACAATAAAAAAAGAAGTATTGCCTGTTGTTAAAGGAACAAGAACTAAAATAAAAACAATTGTTGATTTGCCTGAATTTGCAGACAGAGCAGCTAAATCTGAATGTGAAGCAATTGGATTAACAAGGATTGAAGGAATAATAGCTTCAAATGGAAAACATCCAATGCATTATTTAAAAAATAATACTTTAGGCGAATATACAAAAGTTCTTGAAGATGGAATTTCAAAGATTGTTGAAAAATTTAAAGAGATGTGGATTAGAACTTCAGATATAAGAAGTGATGAATATAGAAATTTGCTTGGAGCCCCAAAAGAACAAGAAGTAAATCCAATGTTAGGCTTTCATGGAATAAGATTTAGTTTAAAATTTAAAGCAATATTTGAAGCAGAATTACAAGCAATTAAAAATGTAGCAGAGAAATATCCAGATAAAAAATTTGGAATAATGTTTCCGCAAGTTATTTCTGAGTCAGAGATTGAACAAGCTTTTAAAATTATTAATTCAAAATATAATAAAAAAAATATTTTAATTGGATGTATGATTGAAACTCCTGCAAGTGTTCAAATTATAAGAAGAATATGTAAATATGTTAAGTTTATTAGTTTTGGAACAAATGACTTAACTCAATATACTCTTGCTATTGATAGAGGCAATAGTGATATTCAAGATTTATATGATGAGGCTCATTATGCAGTATTAAGTCAGATGAGAAGAGTAATAAATATATGCAAGGAGTATAATGTTGAAACTTCTATATGTGGACAAGCAGGAAGTAAGAAAAATATTGTCAAATATTTAGTAAAACAAGGAATTAATTCTATAAGTGTTAACGCTGATATGGCTAAAGAAATAAGTGAATATGTTTTAGAGCTGGAAAAGGGAGGTAATAAAAATAATCATATGAATAACAAGGAAAAAGATAATTCAATACTTCCTGTTGATAAAACAGAAAGAATTAAAGAAAAAATAGAGGAAAGGAAAGAGGAAGTTGTTGAAAATAAAGTAAAGCAAGGAAATAAAGAAAGAGAACAAGGAGAATATACTACTGTAGAAAAAAAAGATCAAAAAGAATTTGAACAAGAAGAGCAAATGAAAAAAGGCACTGAAGAAACTAATACTGCTTAAATATAATTATCTCTGCATTCTATATAGCCATTTCTACTAAATAAATTAGATATTCTACATAAGCTTGTTACAAATATTTTTTTAGGCATAGAAGCTTCTTGATTTTGTGATTGAGGGTTTTGTTGATTATTTGATTGTGTTTGTTGTTCTGATAGTTGTTGTGCTTCTTGTGCTTGAGTCTGAGTAATTGTAAATTCTATTTCCTGCCATTTAAAATCATAAAAATCATAATAAACAAGTTTATATTTTCCAGGAGTTTGAGAAATATATTCTGCCTGAATATTTCCTGTACATCTTGATTCTTGGCAAAGAGAAATAGTTGCTATTTTGTTTTCATTTTCATAAATATAAGCACTAGGAGATATTCCTGAGCTAGGAGCAGATATTGAAAAAGTTGCTGTTCCCTGATTTATTTCAACTTGAGCAGAGATTGTGCTGATTAATGTTAATACTATTAACAAAGAAAAAGTTATCCTGTGTAGATTTGATTGTGATAAGCTGTAAACCATCGATATAAAATTAGATTTGTTACGCGATCTCTTCATTCTCATTAAATTAATGTTTAACATTACCATTTTTAACATTCTCCTATATTTACTTCTTGAAAACCTTCACATAAAACTCTTGCTCCTTCATGTTCAAAAACAGGCATGAGTTTTATTTTTTCAATATCTAAAGTATTAATATCTAAGTTATAATCATTTAAATTTATTTCCATTGATCTTCCTTTTCCTAATTCTATTTGTCCTGGATAAGGAAGTTGTATATTTCTTATTTCTGTTTTACTTATTAAAGAAAGCATTGTTCCTGGAATTATCTCGTCTTTTAAATTAATAATATTAATATTAATCTTATTTTCAGTTGTTTTTAAACACCCTGAAATATCAAAATCAAATCTTTTTTCACAATCCATTTCAGCTAAAGTTGAAGCTGTTTGTTTTTTTGAATCAGAAACAAAAGATATTGAAAAATAATATATCATAGCCCCTATTGCTAATACTGCGACTAGTAATAAGATAGTTGTTATTATTTGTGATAAGCCTCTTTTATTTCTCATATTATTAAGTATGAGTATTATTATATAAAAGTTTGTTTTTTTTAATAAAGCTTATATATCGTGTTTTCTTGTTATTTTCATGAAAAAAGTGGTAGTATTTTTGTTTTTATTCTTAATTTTAGTTAGCTTTATTTCTGCAGAAGAAAGAATAGTAGGTAGGGTTTCAATGGATTATACTGCTACTGCCTATTATGGTAATGAAGAACAAGAACATAGACATGAATTTTGCTTAACTCCTGGAGAAGTAACTGCTTTATTACCTGAAGGAGAGACTACAGCAACATATGCTGGTAGTTGGCCTGATGGAGAACATGGGAATCCATATACTTATTCAGGATATGATTGTAAATCAGAGTGGAGATCATGGGCAAACTCAGCTGGAAGAACTGTTGATGTTACTTTTAATATAGAAGAGACTCTAGAAGAACTAGTTCCAGATAAATGGCATGCTTATGCTATAAGACTTGATTATACTACAAGAAAATATTATCCTTGTTGGAGTAATGGAGACCCTTATGCAGGAGAAATAGAAAGCGGATTTCTTTATATACCTCTAGAAGATTATTTAGATTATGGTTCTTACAGTACAGATAGTGGAACTCAATCAAATCCTGCTTCTTTACCTGATTTAGGAGGATTAGCACATTATCCTGCATGGGATGGTTATCATCTTACTGATCTTGGAAAATGCGACGCTATTTATTTTGATAAAAAAACATATTATGATATTTATAAGATATGTAGGCCAAGGATTGTGGCAATAGATGATCTTTCATTGAATCTGGATTATAGGGTTAAATATTTTCTTCCTCCTGATACTATTTATGAAGGATTAGAAGAATTAGGAAAATGTAGTGATTGTGGACCCTTGGAAGATCTTGATGGTATCTTAACAAAAAATGATATTGTTACAACAAATGTATACATAGATCCTGAGGATTGTACCCCTGAACAACTTGAAGAATATACACTCTCAGTTGGATTTGAATCTGACTCAGAAGAATATGGACAAGAAGCTAATTATTATGAATCTATGGCCTTAAGTGATTGTGAAGGAGGAATTTGTAATTTTGAGGCCATGGGAGGGGAAGGAGTTTTCAGGAAAGGAGATAAAGTTAGGACAATAGCTATGATAGAAAAAGAAGAAGATGATGGAGAAAAAAAGGTTATATCTGAAAAGTCTGGTTTATTTTGGTATCCTATTGCAAGCCACATTTTACTTGCAGCAAGTGTGAATAAGGCAAGCACATATAACTTTAAAAATGATGATATTGGATTTAAAGATCAATTTGAATATTTTATTCAAAAAAGTGATGTAAATTCAGAATTAGCACATATTGGAAAACCTATAATAAGTAAATTTCCAGCAAGATATAAACTAGAATCTGCACCTTGGTATGGATTTATAATGATATGGCTAGCAAATCATATTACCAAACAAACTGGTTTAGGGGATCTTTATATAGATTCAGGTTTTCTTGAAAAAGAATATGATAGATTAGTAATGTATTTCCCTAATATAGAAGCTCGTAAATTATGTTACGGCAGGGAAGATGATCTTCCTGAAGGAGCCTGTACGGGACTTTCTCATGGGGGCAAGATTGGGGTTCCTTTGATAATAAGTGATGAAGATGAACATGTTAGTGTTTTAGCTCATGAACTAGGGCACAGTATGGGAGACCTTATTGACGAATATAATCTTGTAGTTTGGAAAAGAAGTGGAAAGGAACCAAACCCAATAGGCCCAGAAGAAGGAATCTTTACAAAAAATCCAAGATTTCCTTTGTGTTGCAGATCTAACTTTATTTGTGTTAAGTATATGGATCATGTAAAAGGAACAGAGGAATACAAATGGATTACTGAAAAAGAAGAAGAAAAAATTATAGGAATCTATCTTGATTATGTTCTTGATGATAAAGATCCTCCGATTAGTACAGAAGATGCAGATTATTCTAAATGCATACAATTTGGCGAAAAACCTTGTGGAAAAGGTTCCACTATTCCTGGAAACTGTTTAAATCCTGATGCAGACTATATTGGATATTGCGGAACATTAGATTCTTGCCATGGAATGCTTTATAGAGATTCTTATGGAAGCGATCCAGAGGATAGGTATTTAACTATCCAAACTGCTAATTCTATCTCAATTATGGGAAGCATGGATCCTAATCCAAATAAACTTGTTTATCCTGAAGATACAAAATGCCCATTAAAAAATTGTTAAAAAAATGATAAGAAAAAATAAAATAGAAAAATTATTAGTATTTGCTGTGATAGTTATTAGTTGTCTAAACATTACATCTGCTCAGAATAAAGGAGAATATATTTTATTTGATGTTTTTTTAGAGGGGATAAATGAAACATTTGAATGGGATTATTATCAGCATGGCGAAGTAGAAGTTCCATTATTAGAAAAAAAATTTTTGTCTTTTAAATCAGAGATAGTGGATATAAGAACAAGTTTTAGTTTTGGAGATTCTTCTGATTATAAGGGAGAATATATGTTTATAGCTCAACTACTTGATTCAGATAGAAATGTTATTCAAGAAAAAGAAATAGGTCTTGATCTTTTTATCTTAAGTAATCCTGTTACTGAATTAGATGCAAATTTAGTTTCTGTTGCATTTAATGAAACCTATAATTCAAAATATATAAGAGTCTTATATAACAACTCAATAATCCTTGAACAAGAATTCAGATCTCTTCTTTGTAATTTTAATCAGATTTGTGAAAATCCATATATAGATAATGAGTCTTTAATGTTTGAAAATTATCTATCATGTCCTGATTGCAGTTATTTTGATGAGGATGGAATATGTAATTCTAAAAAAGATGTTAAATATTATTTTTTAGATAATTTTTGTGATAAAGATTGCATATTAGATTTAAATGAGACAGATGGAGATTGTTTTAAGGAAAGTTGTAATGATGGAATCCAAAATCAAGATGAGACAGGAGTTGATTGTGGAGGAGAATGTTTAGCTTGTGGATGCAATGATTATGATGGAGAATTCTTATTTAAAGATAGTTTGTTTGTAAAAGCAAATATAGAAGATAAAGATAGTTATTATATTGATAAGTGTATTAATGAAAATGTTGTTAGAGAATATTATTGTGGTTGGGATATTGGATGGGATTTTTGGAATATTAAAAAGATTATCAAACAAACAGATAGGGAATGTAAAGCAGGATGCTTTGAAGGAAGGTGTTTAGAATTTGAACCAGAAATTCCAGGTTTTGTTGAGAAGTGTGATAATGCTTTTGACAATAGTATGATAGGATATTGGAAATTTGATGGAGATTATAAGGATTCTTATAATGGCAATAATACTTCTCCTTCTTATACTTCATTTGTAGATGGAAAAGTAAATCAAGCAGTTAAGTTTGATGGTAGGGGCACTATGTATCTTGGCAAACTTGGGCTAGATATGGAAGAGGTAAGTATGGCGTTATGGATTAAAACTAATATAAATAATGCAACAATAGGCAATAGGATTAATTATGGAAGTTATGGGCCATGGTTTACTTTATTTGCTAATTCATTAGAATTAGGAGATTATTATAATCATATTAGGGTAAATTTTAATAAAAATACTCTTGATAATCAATGGCACCATATTGTTTATACTAAAAATGAGATATATCATAAGATTTATGTTGATGGAAATTTAACAAAATCATTTACAAGAGACGTAAATATGGCTGGCAGAGAAGGTATTTATCTTGGTGTCAGAGACGCTGCTTCTGGAATGGATTGGAATAGGTTTCATCATTATGGTTTAATGGATGAATTAGTTATTTTTGATAAAGCCTTGAGTGAACAAGAAGTAGCTTCAATGTATGAAAAAAGCTTAGCTGGTTTGCATTATTGTTTTGGAATATGTGGAAATAATATTCTTGAGGCAGGAGAAGAATGTGATGATGGAAATACTATTGATTTAGATGGATGTTCATCAAAATGTATAATAGAAGTAATTGATTGTATTGATTATGATAAAGACACTTTAGAAAATGGAATATATGTTAAAAGTAAGGTAGAAGTGGAAGGAGATGTTTATGAGGATTATTGTGATAATGGTAATCTTATTGAAAATATTTGTGTAGATGATCTTATTGGAGTTGTTAATTATAGTTGTTCAGACTATAATGCAATTTGTGAGGATGGAAAATGTGTAGATCTTCCTCCTGAGCCTGAAACATTGTAAAAAAAAAGAATATTTATATACTTAAAAAACAAATAATAAACATGATAAGAAGAGGTAAAATTATAATAGGATTATTAATAATTAGTTTATTATTAGTAAATATAGTATTTGCAGCATTACCTCCTCCTCCACCAAGTCCTCAATCTCCTGGAACAACACCTAGTTCAACTCAAGCGAATTTTTCAAACCAAACAACAAATATCAATGATCAACAGCAAGTAGACCAAGATAATAACATTAATAAATACTATATTCTTGATAAAGAAGAGTCAAATAAAGGAAAAATAGTAGGCATTATATTAGGGATTGTTGTTATTATATTTTTAGTCATAATAATAAGAAGTAAAAACAAAAAACAAAAAAAAGGTAAAAAATGAGGAATCAAAAACGTAAAATAAAAACAAACAATATATTACTCATAGTGTTAGCTGGAATTATTATTTTAGGGATTATTGGAACTGCGATTAACTATGATGATGTGCCTTATGCCCCTCCTTATGATATTTTTAATGATAATCAGACTATTTTTAGTATTGATTCAGGAAATTATGTTGCTGATGGAAATGATTTTGTAAATATGGATATAACAATAGATCATGATGACGGATTTATATATAGAAAAGCATATTACTGGGATTTTGCTCAGCAAAAATGGGTATTATTTACTTTTTCTAATCAGACAATTGGAAATTCAAATTGGATAAGAGATGGTGCAACTGAGTCTTTAAGCATTAATGCAAGTAATTCTCTTCAGAATGGAGAAAATTATATTGTTGCTTTTTCATGTAAGAAACAAGGAGGAGTCTGGAAATGTGGTTGTGTAGAGGAGAATAATTGTGATAAGTGGATGATAATTGTGTTTAATGTTAGTGATATTGATAGTCCTAGTAATGGAAGTACTGGAACTCCATTAGATGAGTGTAATAATGATTCAGATTGTAATCTTAATCAAACATGTATAAATAAAAAATGTATTGAAAAAATGCAAGGAGTAGGAACTCCTGAAGATCCTTATGTTCTAAAAAATTCAGATCATCTAGGAATAATAAAAAATGATCTTGATGCTAATTATATTTTAGGAAATAATATAGATATGTCTTCTGTTGAAAATTTTGAGCCAATTGGAACAGATGCTAATAGATTTACAGGAACACTTGATGGACAAGGTTATGTTATTAGTAATATGTATATAAATTTTCCTGGAAAATCTGAAACAGGATTATTTGGATATGTTTCCGGAGGAATGATTAAGAATTTAGGATTAGAAAATATTAATATAACTGCTGATGTTGATGAATTTGGAAATAGGGGAAGGGCTGGAGCATTTATTGGTTTTAATAATGGAGGAACTATTGAAAATTGTTATGCAACTGGAAACATAAGGGCGGGAACTCAATCAGGAGGATTGGTAGGACTTCATTGGAATAATGGGTTAATAAAGAATTCATATTCAGAAGTTAATTTAAATGTTGAATCGACGGTAGGAGGAATTGCAGGGGAGATTAAAGAATCTAAAATAGAAAATTCTTATTCATCTGGAACAATAACTGCTAGTGATATTTGGAATGGAGGAATAACTGCTAATTCAGAAAGAGGATCTATATCAAATTGTTTTTCAGTATCTAGTATTCATACTCCAAGTAGGTTAAGCGGAGGAGTAAGGGCTAGAGATAGTTTTGGAGGAGTTTCTGGAACCTATTGGTATGATGATCCAAATGATAATGTCGATGTATGTCTCTATAAGAACAGGGGCGGCAAGTGTACAACTATAACAGATAAAACATATTTCTATAATAAGAATAATCCTCCAATGAATGGTTGGAATTTTACAGATATTTGGCAAGAAAATGCAAATAATCTTCCAACCTTAAGATAAAATGAATAAAAAATCACAACAACAAATAATCACCACTATCTTGCTTATTCTCCTTGCAATAGTAATCATCTCGATTGTCTCTGTTATTTTTCTTAGAATGATCAGAAACAAGGCAGAGTTTGACATCTCAAGTATTGATATGGAAATAGATTATGGAGATACGTTTTTTAACCCAGATCAAGAAATATTTTATATAAGAGTTAACAGAAATCCTGGAAAAGGAAATATTACTGGAGTTAAGCTTGTTGTGACTACTGAAGGAGATTCAAGAACATGTATAAGAGATAATTATCCAAATGAACTTGAGACTAGGATTTATTTGTTTAGAAGTTTTCCATATAAACCTGATTCTGTTCAATTAGCGATTATCGCAGAATCAAAAGGCAAAGAAAAGATTGTTGTATTATCAGAATTAAAAGATATTAAAACTTTTAGTAGAGAGCCTGTTATTAAAGAGGGGGAATTTGGAGGAGGGTGTGGAGATTTAGATAAATTTCCACCTGAACCAGGTATTCCTGGAGAATAAGAAAAGATTAAGCAACAGATACTGTTTCTCCATATCTTTCATAGATACCTTTATGTAATTCCCACCCATTTCTAGTTTCATGAGTTGAAGTAGGAACTTTTTCTGCTTTTAAGAACAGAATCTTTTTAATCTCATCTGCCTTATCTAAGATTCCTTTTCTTACATTAGGATATTTAGATCTTGGAAGCATTTGTTCTAAAAATTCTAGATATTCTTGAGGATGATCTTTTAAATATTTGATTGTTTGTTTCATTAATCCTTCATCACATATCATTGTAAATGAGGGATTTGAACAAGGTCTTCCACTTTTATCCCTTATATTTGTCTTAAATGTAAATCTTGTAAAATGAGCAGGAAGATCACTATCAACAGTAATAATATCAGAAAGAGGTTGAGAATCTTTAAAATCAGTTCTTGAGACTCTTTGTCCTGCTGATATTGTTTTTTTCAATCCAAGCAATCCAGGAAGTCCTTTTCTTTTAACTTGTTCATAAGTATCTTTAAAAGTTTCTGTTTTTTTAGGTAATAAACCATAAGAAGCAACATTAAAATCTTTTACAGAAGATGTATCTCCTCCAGTATAAATTCTTGTTGCTCTTTGGATAGTGGTGTCATATCCCTTTTCAGGATTTCTTAGATTATGAACAGCTCTTGTATAACAATCCATAGAATCATCAAAATCACTGATTCCTTCTATTCTTCCAAATTGAAATACTTCAAAACCTGTTTGTTCTCTTAATTTATCAGTAAGTTCTCTTAACATACTAATTTTATAAGAGGACTACAAGTATTTAAATGTTTGTATCGTGTTACTACTAAGCAGTTATTCTAAATAGAAAGGTTTATATAGTATTGATTCTTATAAAAATTATAAAAATGGCAGTAAGTGATTTAAAAAATTTAGAAGAACTTGTTGTTGCAGGTTCAGCAATAAAAGAAAAGCCAGAGGTTTCTTTAGCTATACTTAAAGATCATTATGATAAGAAACAAGGAAAAGATGGAAGACCTTATTCAGAAGATTATATTATAGGACATGCTCTTGCTGAATCAGCTGCTGGTTTAGAACAAGGAACAGGACTTAATGCTGGACTTGTTAATGCTTTAAAAGGATATTCTATGGAATATGTAAAAGCCTTAAACCAAACAACTGTTGCAGATATTATTGGATATGCTAAAGGTTATGGACATGAAGGAATTCCAGCAGAATTAAATCCAGTTGTAAGTAGATTTGCAGACAGAACAATTGAAGAAGTTGCAAAAGCTGCAAAAGGAGATAAGGAAGAAGAAATAAAACCTGATGAAGATGCTCAAAGAGTTGAAAAAGCAATGCAAGTATTATTAGGATATGTTAATAAAAGTGTTCTTGAAAGAATAAACTCCAAATATAATCTTATATCTCTTGCTCCTAAACAAGAAAAAAGTGATAAAGGTGAGGAATTAGCTAAAGCAGCTTAGTCTCTAACTAATTTATTTATTAATTCAGCCATTGTTCTTATAAATTCATCTGCTTTATCTTGCCAGTCATCTATATCCTGGCCCTTAATATCAGAAATATAACCATGAACTATTTTTTTATGAAGTTCAAATAATTGTCTATACCAATTTACATATTTCATATCTAATATTTTTTTATCTACAAAATTTTGTTTTAATAATAATGGAATATGTTCAGGAGATGCAGGAGATATCTTTGCAGTTATTAACAATGCATGAGAACTATCAACCATAGACCAATAAATACCTTCAATACTACTTAATTCTGCTTGTTTGCTTCTTGCCAAGTGTTGGGGTGCTCTTTGTAAAGCTGTATAAATTGCTTCTGGAGTTGGTTTTATTTTTCCTTGTTCAAGAAGTATTTTTAAAGGATTATAAAAACCTCCAAAGTCAATTAAAGCTTCTCCATATCTTAAAACATTTATAACTATTGGATCTCCTCTTATTAAATCTGTCCACCATGTTGTTAATTTGACTGTATTTATATGTAATTCTTTTTTATAAGGATTTGATTCTATTATTTTTCTTAATTCTTCCCTATACCAGTTAATTAATTCATTGTCAAATCTTACTGTTGCATCATCAACAATTATTATTAGATCTATATCACTTCCAGATGTTCTTGTTTGTTTTGTTGTTGAGCCAAATAATATAACTGATTTTATTAATTTAGAAAATTTTTTATATACCTTTGCTGCAAAATCCATTCCAATATCTCTTTCAGATAATAATTTTAGAGTTGGAGCTGTTTTTTTAGAACTTGATTTTTTTGTTTTATTTTGTTTTTTTACCATCTTTTTCCCTTATATGATATGATTTTTTATTTTTTAAATGTTTATGTCATAGGTGCTCCTGATACTCTTGACTGTCTTCCAGGAGCTTGTCCTCCTAATTCTTGAGGCAATCCTGTAAATGAACTCCCATACATTCCAAAATGCTGCTCTGGAAATTGAGTATGAGAATAAGTATAGCTTCCCATTGTTCCATATATCTGACTCCAAGTTGGAGCAGCTGTAGGCCCTGTATAAACAGGAGCTCCCATTCCTTCTAAAATCATTGCATGAGGAGCTGTTTTAAAATGCTGAAAAAATTGTCCTCCTTCAAAAATATGTTTTCCTTTATATCCTTTTTTTTGTAATTCTTTGATTATCTTATCAAATGGAACATCTCCCATTCCAGGAGGAAGATCATTATGAGAAAATCCAAAATTATCATTTAGATGAACATGTTTTACAAATGGAGCAATTATTTTTGCTTCTTCAACAAGTTTTTCTTTTCCATATCCCTGCTTTCTTATCATAGAGATATGAGAAGTATCCCAAGTAGCACCTATTAATTGTTCAGCTGCTTGTTTTGCTTGAGAATCTGAATAACCTTTCTTTTTTGCTTTTTCTATAAATTTTTCTCTTGTTTTTACAATCAGATTCTTAAGATCTGATCCAGTTGATAAGGCAAAACCATATGGTGGATTTTCTATACTTACTATTGGGGCTTTATTTCCTAATTTTTTATATGCATTTAAAGCTACATTTGAGAATGTTTCAGAGGCCTTATCCATAGCAAATTGTTCTACTGGTTTATATATCTCAGGATAATACCCCTTTCTTCTATCTTGAGTTATAACTTGTAATTCTCTTACTAACTGCTGAATTGCTTGTGATCTCTTTGAAAAATCTTCTCCTTCAACATTTTTTAATGCTTGTCTATATTTTGCAGAGGCATCATCTAATCTTGCTCTTGTTTTTTCATTTGCAACTTTATAAGCTTGATTATATAATGAATGAATATTTAATTCTGCATTTTCAACATATATTCCTGCATTTTGAAAATTATTTAAAGCTGCTTTTTTTTCAGGATTTGACCCTATATTTTTTTCAAATTCTTTTTTTGATATTTGTCCTGTTTCAAGTTTTTTTAAATCATCTATAAATAAAGGAAGATTTTTAGCCATAAGTTCATCTCCTCTTTCTTTATAAAAAATTAGATTTGATAATTTATTATCCCAATAACTTCTATTTGCTATTTGAATTTCTTGTTCAGGAGTATATGTAACTCCTTTTTCATGTTCTGGGTAGTATCTCATTTCTCTTTCTAATGGAATTAATTCTCCTGATTCTTGATTTACTGCTATCATTTTGGTTGGAACTCCTGTATCCTTATACTTCTTTTTTTCTTCATCACTAAGTCCTGTGACTGCTTCAACAGGCATTGTCTCAGAGCCAGGAATATTACTTGAATGCATTGTTGCAGGCATTCCTCCTTCAGGTCTCATGGCACTTGCTCTTATTATTGTGTCTGTTATTTGCTTTTCAGCTGCTTCTCTATTTTTCTCACTCCATCCTTGTTGAGTAAATCCAGAAGGTTCAACAATCGGAACATGGAAGGTTGTTTCACTTCCTGCTAATTTAGAAATCCTATTTATTTCCTTAAGATGTTGTTTAGGAATCATATCAAAAACCTCAGGATTAATCATAGAAACCTCAACTGTTTTCATACCTTGATTAAGATAATCAGCTACATCTTTTATTTGATTAGCTGTCTGAACCCCAGTAGTTGCTCCTATTGAAGCTCCAGGCACATGTGCTCCTGTATATAGGCCTCCTTTTGGAGGTTCTAACCCATAATTTGCCCCTTCATAAAATACCTCATACATCTTGTTTTCCTCTTTTTTATGTTTATTTAAGGTTTTTTTAGTTTAAAAATCATTGCTCAAAAGGAAGTTTTTGTTTTGATTTTTTTGCTTCTATTTTGTATTCTCTTTGAGTTTCTGGTTCAGGTGTAGCAGATCTTAAACTTCTTTCCATAGTCATTCCTTGCTGAAATTGTGAAATAGATCTCTCTCTTGATCTATCCATACCTACTTGTTCTTCTCTTGCCATTAATCCTACTTGATCTCTATTTAAGGGAGTAAATGTTCTTGCTTCTGCCTGATTATAATTTTGTTCATAAGTTCCTGTTCCTGCATAATCAGGTTCGTTATAAGCTATATTTTCTTGTTCTTTCTCTGATTCAGGAGTTACAATATTTTGCATTTGTTGTTCTAGAGGAGGAGCTTGTTCAATTGGAGTTGATTCTAAGACAGGAGCTCTTGTTTCTCTTGTTTCTACAAAATCTGAAAAATTTTCATCTTCTTGAATAATATTTGAAGGAAGTTCTTCTTCATCTTCTTCTTCAGATTCTTCTTGTTCTTCTTCCATGAGAATATTAAGAAATAGGAGATTATAAAGTTTTAGACTGGTTCTGGAAGAAAATCTTCAGCTGGATGAGAGGCCATTCCATGTCCTTTTTTATAAATATCATATATCTTAAAAGTTCCATTTTTAGCTCCTGCTTCTGCAAGCGATCTAAGAACTTTTTCAACATAAGAATCAGGTTTTATTCCTTTTGCTTCGAGTTCTTTTGCTCTTTTTAATTTTTTTTCTGCTGCTTTTTCTTTTTCTGATTTTACTTCTTGTTTTGTTTTAGGTTTTCTTTTTTTTAATCCTAATAAAGCTGCAAATGGATTGACATCAGAAGTTTCTTGTTCTGCTTTTTCTTTTTCTAATTGTTTTTTTCCTTCATCTAAATAATAGTCAATATCTTCTTTTAATTCTCCTAATGAATCCTTAGTAGCCCCGTCTATGAGATTTAAAGCTACATTTAAATCAGAATCATCTAATTTATGATAAAAAAGATCTAATTCATCTTGATTTAAAGCAAATGCCTTAAATGTAACATCTGCTTTTCCTCCAAAAACATAATGTTGACCTGCTTTTTGAGGTATTCCTCTGAATACAAATCTTACTAATGAGCATGAATACATATTTCTATATTTTGCTTTTAAAATATCTTTTGAGATATCATGATCTACTGCGGCTTGTTCAACATCTAATTTTGATTTTTTAAATAAAGTCAATTCCATTGTTATTGTATTAAATGCTTTTACTAAAGTAGCTGATTTTGATTCAGCCATACTAAGTTCTTCAGCTGCTCTTAAATAAGGTCTTGCCCATCTTGAATAGAGTTTTACAGTATTTACCTGTGTTTTAAGATAAGTTTTTTCTATTTCAAATCTTTTTTTAAGTTCTATTTCAGATCTGTCTTTCCATTCAAAAAATTCAGATAATCTAGCTTTTAATATTCTTTTTACTCTTTCATTTAAATCTATTGATTCTATATCGGATAGCTTATTAGCAGCCATAAATGCATCTCTTAAAGTTATAAAATTAAGTTGCTGAGCCATCATATTAATACTTCCTGCTCCTTTTTTAACATCTACTTGATCCATCCATCTTTGTTTTAAAGCTAATAATCCAGCCATTGCAGTTTCTTTGTCTTTTGATTTTGCTTGTTTATATGGTTCTAGAGTTAATTGAAATTCTTTTAGATCATATACAAGATTTAATATCGATTTAAGTACTGTATTTACAGTCCCGTATATCTTCATTGCTTCATCTTGCATTCTTGTTGCTTTTCCCATTAATTCTGAGAAATGGCCTGATCCTGGAGAAGATGTAAAAGTATCTACTATCTTATCTACTTTATCTGGACCTCCCATAAAATCTAATATCCAAAAATAAATAGGTTCTAATGTTTCAGAAGTTGAATTATAAACTAAGCTATATGATTGAGAAGGTTCTCCTTTTTTTTTGTAATAAGGACTTATATCTAAGATTATATCTTCAGGCTCTGGCATTTTCTACTTTTTTATAGTATAATATATATTACCTAGTTTTTAAATTTTGGTATAAGTATATGGGATAGATTTAAAACCTTTATTATCTTTAAGATTTTGTAAAAATGGGGTTTAAATTTTTTAAGAAAAATAAGGTTTTAGACTTAAGAACTGCTAAGTTTGCAAGACCAGAAGAAGTTGATGTTAGTGTAGAATCAAAACCAGAACCAGATAAACAAGGTTTTGTTGCTTTTGATTTTTTTGGCAATCCTAGTCCTAGTAGCTCTTCTTCGTCAACTAGTTCTTCAAGTAGTATGAGTTCAGATGATAGTTTAAAGATTAATAGAAAAATTGAAGGTATTTCTAATAGATTATCCAGGCTTTTAGATAGAATTGAGTTATTAGAGAAAAAAGTTGAAAGGCTGGAAAAAAAGTAAAATGCCTAAAAAAGAGATAACAGATGATCAGATTAAAGCTTATGCTTTGAAGAATGCAGTAGAACATGAAGGCAAAGCAGTAGATAAGAGTGTTCTTAATTCTTTATTTAATGAAGGTTTAGATAAAAAAGATATTTTAAGTGTTATGCCCAGGATAGCGGTTATTGTTTCTGAAGTCAATAAAATGGGATTAGAATTACAAGAGAATATGTTAAAAGAGCTTGAGAAAAATGTGAGTCATAGAAAAGTAAAACAAGAAGGAGAATTACCTGAACTTCCTAATGCTAAAAAAGGGGTTGTTATGAGAATTGCTCCAAGTGTTTCAGGACCTCTTCATTTACCTCATGCTATTAATCTTAGTTTAAATTATAATTTTGTTAAAAAATATAAAGGAAAGTTATATGTTAGAATTGAAGATACTAATCCTGAGACAGTATATAAGCCTGCATATAAAATGATTGAGGATGAGGCTAAATGGCTTACTAAAAATAAAGCTAAGATTGTTATTCAATCAGATAATATGAAAAACTATTATAAATATGCTGAAAATCTTATTAAAAAAAATAAAGCATATGTTTGTACTTGTTCTGCTGAGGATTTTAGAAAATTAATAATAAAAAGCAAGGCTTGTGAGTGTAGAAACTTAGATGTTAAGGAAAATATGGGAAAATGGGAAAAAATGTTAGATAAAAAAGGGTTTAAAAAAGGGCGGGCTGTTTTGAGATTTAAAGCAGATCTTAATGATAAAAATCCTGCTATGAGGGACTTTCCATTAGCTAGAATTAATACGACAAAACATCCAAGAGTTGGAAATAAATATAGGGTTTGGCCACTTATGAATCTGGCTGTTACAGTAGATGATATTGAAATGAAGATGACACATGTGATAAGGGGTAAGGATCATAAAGATAATGCAAAAAGACAAGAAATGATGTATAAAGTTTTAGGAAAAAAACCTCCTTGGACTGGTTTTTTGGGAATGTTGAATTTTAAAGGGATGGCTTTTTCAACAAGACAGATGAAAGCTGATATTCAGGCAGGAAAATATAAGGGCTGGGAGGATCCTAGATTAGATACAGTAGCAAGTTTAAGAAAAAGAGGTTATAATCCTGAAGCATTTTGGAAGCTTGCAGCACATATTGGACTTAGTGAAGTTGATAAAGTAATTGATAAAAAAGATTTTTTTGAAATTTTAGATAAATTTAACAAATAATTATTGTTCTTCTTTTTCCTGCTCTTCAAGTTCTTCTGTTTCTTGTTCTAATTCTTGTTTTGGTATACTGGAGTATACTCTTTCTTTTCCTGTTTTTCTTCTTTTGATATTTCTAAAGATTCTAGCACCCCTGATAGGACTTCTAATTGTAATATTTATGATGTTTAGTGCTTTTTCAATGACTTGATTATAAGTTTCCCGGTCATGCTCTTTTAGACCATCAAGTCTTTTCTTTATATCTTCAGATAGTTTTATCGTCGTTATTTTAGGTTTTTCCTGCTTTGCCATATGAAGTATACTTGGGTATACTATTTAAATGTTTTGGTAAATGTTCTAACTCTATAGTTAAGACAAATCGAAAGCTTTATAAAGCTGGAATATGTAATAATAATAACTAAACTTACCTCTTTAGTAAAGAATGAAAACAAACAAAATATTGGTTTTTTTCTTAGCAATTTTAGTAGCTGTTTTTGCAGTTAATACTGTTATGGCTGCTGAAGGAGATCTTAGTGTTGACTTAACATCTGTTATTGTTAATGATGTTGAAGTTGTACCAGGCGATACTGTTACTGCTGGTTATCCAGGAGAAACTGTGCCTCTAAAAGTTAAACTTTTAGCTAATGACGATCTTGACAATGTTAAAGTAAGAGCGTGGATTGATGGATATAAAAATGATATATCTGTATCTACAAGTAGATTTGATATACTTAATGAATCTACATATCTTAAAAGACTTTCTTTAACTCTACCTTCAGTTAATGACTTAGATGATGTTGATGAAGATCTAACATTACATGTTAGAGTTTCAGACAAAAACGACTACAAAGAAGAAGAATACACAATAAGAATGCAAAGAGAATCTTATGTATTTAGAGTTCTTTCTGTTGAAGCCCCTACAAGTGTTGCTGCTGGCGACATTGTTGGTGTTGATGTAGTTTTAAAGAACATTGGAGCACATGAGATGGAAGATGCATTTGTTACTGCTAGAATACCTGAATTAGGCGTATCTAGAAAAGTTTATTTTGGAGATTTAACTCCTATAGACGATGAAGATAGTGATGGAAAACAAGACGCAAGAGAAAGAAGAATCTACTTAGTAATTCCATCAGATGCTGTTACAGGTGTTTATGAATTAGAAGTTAAAGCTTCTAATTATGACTCAACAGAGACAGTAACAAAAGACATGGCTGTTAATGGAGTAGATCCAGAAGCAGAAGATGATGCTCTTGACTTAGATGACAAAGAGAACAGTGGAGTTCCAAACTCTATAATTGTTCTAACTGTTATTTTAGTTATAGTATTTGTTGTCTTACTTATTGTATTAATCGTATTGTTAACTAAGAAACCTGAAGAAAGAATAGAAGACTTCGGAGAAACAAGTTACTACTAAATTTATTTTTTATTTTTTTTATTTTTTTTATTTAAACTTGTTTTGATGAGGAAGTTTTTTTCCTCAATATGGGGAAAAACATAATTAATTATTATACTAAATATAAATATATTAAAATTATTTTTAAGAATTCTTAACAACTAGCGGTATCTAATCTATAAGGATCACAAGAACACTTGTATATTCTATCTGCACCTTGGCCTGATTGATATATACAATTTCCTGTCTCACATTGTCCACCATGCTGGCAAATATCTCCGGGCTTTCCTGTATTTGATTCGGGATAAGTTAACTCTCCAACACAGCTTCCATCAGAATTTACATAGGGATCATATTTAAAAGGATCACATGAGCATTTATAAGTTCTATCTGCTCCTTCTCCTCCAACATATATACAATTTCCTGTTTCACATTCTCCTCCATGATTACAGACTTCTCCTACTGCTTTTTTGCCGCCATCTGTGCATTCAATCTCTGTTTCTACTGTCATCCTTCTCATAGCAGGATTTAATATTAATTTTCCAAAATTCCATCTAATTATATTCCAGAATCCATGCGGGCCTACTGTTATGTGGCCTGAAGAATATAGATAAGCTGCTGTTCCAGCATTCTTATTCCTTAATATAGTCTCTAAAGAACATTCTTCTATTGTTATGACAAAGCTTGGATTGTCTGAGCTTCCTTGTTCAATACTTGTCACTTGTCCATCTTCAATAATTAGAGTTAAATCTTGTCTTGTTCCATCTTGTCTTATTATTACTAGATTGATTACTTCATTACTAAATACCCTATTTATGGGAGATGGGACTTCTGAATTGCAATTATCAAGATTGATATTTGTAAGCTGATTAATAAAAGCGTCTGTTTTTGTAGCTGTTATGCTTTCAAAACAATTTTCATCTTGAGCAGATATTAAACTTATAGCTAAAATAAAACATAATGTGATTAAAATCAGACCTTTTTTCATAATAATAGTTATTTTAGATTATATTTAAAGGTTTTGTTTATACTTCTAGACTTATTACCTTACTTATCTTATCTTGCATACTTACTCCATATATTGTGGGAGCTTCTGTGATAAGTGAATCATTATGAGTAATTATCAAATATTGGCCTTGTTTCATATATCTTTTTAATAAAGTTGCTAGTCTTTCTGAGTTTCTTCTATCTAATGCTGCATCAATCTCATCAAAGATATAGAAACAATAGGGTTTATATTCCTGAATAGCAAAGATTAGTGATAAAGAGATAAGAGATTGTTCTCCTCCTGATAATGAATGAGTATCAAAATATTTTCCTTTTCCAACTTTTATAAGCATATCTAAGCCCCCTTCAAAAACATCTTCTTTATTTGTTGCTTCTAAAGAAGCTTGCCCTTTTGCACTTAATTGTGAAAAATTTCTTGAAAAAAGAATATTTATTTGTCTTAAGGTCTGGATAAATACTTTTCTTTTCTTTTTATCTATATCTTCAATTACTTTTAGAATTTCTTGTTTTTCTTCTAATATTTTATCTGATCTTTCTTGTATTTTATCATATTCTTTTTTAATATCTTCATATACCTCTAAAGCTCGCATATTAACTGTTCCTAAATTATTTAAAATATGTTGAGTATGATCAAGTCTTTTTCTTAGTTCTTCTATAGACAATCTCATTATTGATCCCCCTTTGTATTCTTTTGCTTCTTGTTCTAATGCTTCTTTTTGAGCTGCAAATTGAGCCCTTTCAATTTTCATATTATTTATTATATCTGTTATTTGTTGTTTATTATTTTGTTTATGTAAAAGATCTCTTTCAAAAAAGTGGATTTTTTCCTGATATTGATTTTTTTCTTCAAGAACTTTTTTAAATTTTTGTTTTAAGGCTCTGTCTTGTTCATTTTTTTCTTCTAAAGAATCTTGTTTTTCTTCAACTTGCTGGGTTAGTTCTTCAAGTTCTGATTGGACTTCTTCTATTTCTCTTGTTATTTGTTTAAGGATATTTTTCATTCTTTCTGTTTCTCTTTGCTTCATAGTTACTTCCATGCCGACATTCTTTTCTTGTCTTCTTTCTAGTTCTTGTATCTCAAGTCTTAGAGAATCATATTTTTCTTCAGAAGTTTTTGTGTTTAAAATTTGTTTTTCTAAATTTTCTCTTTTTGATTCTAGTTCTTGTTTTTCTTTTTCTAATTGTTTAGAATCTTCAGAAAGTTTTCTTAAGCTCTGTTTTTTTTCATTAATTAGTTCTAATCTTAAGATATCTTGACTTCTTGTCTTGATCTCTTGTTAAGTATTCTTATGTTTTTTATCTAAGGTTTGTATCCTATCTTGTAATTCCTTTATATTATTATGAGATGTTTTTATTTGATTTTTATATTCATCTATCTTATTTTCAGTCATTCCTATTACTTTACCTATATGCTCTTTTGTTAATTTTGTCTGGCATAATGGACAAGTATCTAAGGAAGCTACATTTGATTTTATTTTTTCATTTTCCTGAATCTGCTTTTCTAATACTGCTATTGATTTTTCATTTTCAGATTTTTTTTCTTGAGACTCTTTGATTGATTTTTCTAATTTCTCAAAATCAATCTTTAGTTTTACAATTGATTCTTGATGTTGTTCTAAACTTGCTTTTATTTTTATTTCAGATTCTATTTGTTCTATTCTATTTAAAACAAAATCTGATTCATTTTTTGTTTTCTGAAGAATTCTTTCCTTATCATTAATTCTTGGATTTAAAGAAGATAGATTTGATTTAAGAATATATAATTTTCTTCTTTTTTCATCTATTTCTTCTAATTGTTTCTTCTTTATTTCGAGATCTTGTTTATTACTTGGTTTTCCTTTTTTTGAGGATAATTCTGAGATTTCTTTTTCAGAATCAGAGATAGATTGTTTTAATTCAGAGCTTCTTTTTTTCATATCTTCTAGCTGAGTCTCATAATTCTGCTTTCTTATTGTTAGTCCTGCTAAATCAGCTCTTAGATCACTTATTTCTGAGTTAAGACTCTCTTGTTGCAATCCTGATTGTTTCTGAATATTATTTGTTATATGATTTATCTTTTCATTTAATAATGAGATTTGATGGTTTGATTTATCAATTAATTCTTCTATTTTTGATATCTCTTTTTGATTTTGATTTATTCTTTTATTTATATTATCTATTTTTTCTTGTTTTTCAGAAGAGGTTTTATATAAAATAGAAGCCTTATAGGATTTTATATCAGACTGGAGTTTTTTAAATTTTAAAGCTTGTTTTCTCTCTTGTTCAAGATTTCTAAGATAAGCTGTTCTTTCTCTTAAGATTGCTGCTACTTCTTTTAGTTTTTGCTCTGTTTTTTCTAACTCTTTTAAGGATCTTTGTTTTCTTATTTCATAGATACTTATTCCTGCTACTTCTTCTATTACTTGTCTTCTTTTATCTGGAGGCATCTTGACAAAACTATCTATCTCTCCTTGTAAGACAATATTAAATCCATTTGGATCTATACCTGCCTGAGCCATTAATTCTAATACTTCTTGTCTTGTTTTTGTCTCATTATCGATTTTATATAAAGACTGGCCATTTCTTCTTAATACTCTTTTTATAGATACTTGTTTATTATCTAAAGAAAAGCCTTTATCTTCATTATTAAAAACAAGTTCTACAGATGCTTCTGAAGAAGGTTTGTATTTTGGAGTTCCTGCAAAAATTAAATTGCTTAATCTCTTTGCTCTCATTGATTTGCTTCCTAGTCTTCCAAGAACAAAGCATATTGCATCTGTGATATTAGATTTTCCAGAACCATTTGGCCCAACTATTACATTCATAGAATTTTTAAAAGGGATTTTTGTTTCTCTTGCAAAGCTCTTAAATCCATGTATATTCAACTCTTTTATGTAAGGCATAGTCTTACAAAACCTAACGGTTTTCTGAGACAACACTTTCCCTAGAGATAGCTATTGTCCTAATAGTATTTATTTTCACCATCTTATTATTTCGTGAGGAAAATGATATTTTTAAAGGTTAATATCAGTAGTCAGGCAATTTAGATTGCCTTAATTTAAAATTTTCTTTAGCTTTTTGAAAAGTTGCCCAAGATTCTCTGAATAAATGAATATCTTTAAAATCATTAACATGTTTTTTTAGAAAATCTTTTGTTTTTGGATCAGCAGGATATCCAGATCCAAAATCTAATCCTATTTGTTTTTTGAGTTTTTCTATTTCATTGTCTCTTGTTACTTTTGCTATTATTGATGCAGCAGCTACAACAACGTGATCTAAATCTGCCTTGTGTTCGCATCTTATGTTTAAATCTTTATTTTCAAGATATTCAAGGACATTCTTATGCCATGAATCATTATTTACAGATGGACAATCAATAATTATAGATAAATTTTTTAATTCTTCTTTAGAAATGTTTTTGATTAATTCTTTAATAACAATGCTGGCTGCTAATGCTTCTACCTCATTTAGATTTAATCCAATCCCCATTCCAGTATCTATTTCAGCTGGGGATATTGAATGTGTATAATAAACTATTGATTTTTCTTTTATTATTTTTGCTAGTTTTTCTCTTTTTTTTCGATATAATAATTTTGAATCTGTTATTCCTAATTCCTTGAATTCTGTTTCTGTTTCTTCAGGTATTAAACATCCCCCCAGAATCATAGGGCCGATTACAGGGCCTCTTCCTGCATCATCAATCCCTAATCTAAGTTCCTTTAAATTACTCTTTTCCATATTTTCAAGAAATAGCGGAGGCGGGATTTGAACCACGCGATCTTCGGGTTATGGGCCCGATGAGGACTCCAGACTCCTCTACTCCGCTATATTATATCCTACATTAGAGATACTTTTAAAAGTTCCTATTTACTATATTATGTATAAAAAGAGAATAAAATGGAGTTGATTATAAAGATAATCATTGGAATAGGAGCTTATCTTATGATAGTATGTATTTTGCCTTTTTTACTATTTCCAAACTTCTTAATAATAAGACCTATTCAAAGAACAAAGAAATTGCAAAGATTAGCTAAAAAACTTAAGACTAGAAATAAAGAAAAAACATTTAGAAATGTTTTTAATTATGTTCAAAAAGAATATTCAAGTGAGCCATGGAAAGTTCCATCTGATTTATATAAGGGATTTATATGGAGAGTAAGTGATTATATAGACATCAAGCAATTTATGCCCTGTAATGTACAGAGTGCTGCATTAGTTGCTTTATTATTAAATACAGGACAATTTACAAAAAGAGATTTTATACCAAAAATTAGAGTTGAATGGTTTGGATTTATTCACAAATATTATAATGTCATAGTTGGAAACAAAATTTTTGTTGCAGATCCTTATTACAATCTTGATAAAGTTATTGGAAAGATTAAAAAAAAATCTTAAAGAAAAGATTTTATTAATTGAGTTATTGTTTTGTCTTTATATTTTCCAGATTTTATTTTTTTATTTCTGCAGAAATCATCATGGCCAAAATCTTTGATGGGGATGTTAATTGTGTTTTTTCCTTTTAATTCAATTCCTCCGTGAATTGGAGCTAAGATTTTTGTTGAGATTCTAACAAATAAATCATATACAGAATAAATATTTATTATTTTTATATTTTTGAAACTTATTTTTTTGTTTGTGTTTGTTGAGCATATTAATATTATTTTATCTATTGTTTTATCATCAAATTTTTTTGCTGTTTTTAAGGCGATTTCTCCCCCTAAGCTTAAACCTATTAAGATTATCTGATAATCATCTTTATATTTATCTATTAATTGTTTAAGTTTTCTTCTTCCTGAGAATAAGACAGAAAATGGAGTAAATCCCTGATTCCAGTTGAGAAATATTATTTTTCTGTTTTTTTGTTTAAATGCTTTTACATATTTTTTTGCATAATTAGTATGGATAGGATTTGAGATATTTACAAGACTATAAAGAAAAACTATTAAACTTTCTATTGGTTTTAGAGGAGAACTAAGATATTTTGATCCAGGAATTACTATTATCATCTCTTTTTTTGGTTTCATATTTTAAAGAGATAAGATAAATTTTTAAAGATTGTTGTTTATTTATTGATATGAAAAAAATTATTTTAGTTCATGGTTGGGGTGGAGATTCAAGTGATGAAGGCTGGTTTGGATATTTAAGAAAAGAACTTGAAGAAAAAGGATTTGAAGTTAAAGCATGGGATATGCCTAATACTAATTATCCTAGAATAGGAGAATGGGTTAATTTTTTAAAAGAAAAGCTTCCTAATCCTGATAAAGATACTTATTTTATAGGACATAGTATTGGATGTCAGACAATTATGAGATATCTTGAAGCACTTGATGAAAATAAAGAAGTTGGGGGTTGTGTTTTTGTTGCGGGTTGGTTTAATTTATTAGAAGAAACCTATGAAAATGATGAAGAAAGAGAGATTGCTAAACCTTGGATTGAGAAAAAAATTAATTATGAAAAAGTAAAAAGTCATACAAATAATTTTACAGCCATATTTTCAGATAATGATCCTTTTGTTCCTTTGGTAGATATTGATTTATTTAAAGAAAGACTTGGAGCTAAGACAATATTAGAAAGTGATAAAGGGCATTTTGATAATTCTGAATATCCGGTTATATTAAATGAGATTTTGAAGATAACAGATAAATAACCTTAAAAACTTAAGATATTTCTATTTTTATATGCCCACATCGCATAACGGTATTGCAACAGATTGCTAATCTGTGCCTTTCGGGGCTCCCAGGTTCGACTCCTGGTGTGGGCGTTTATTATTTAAGTAACTAAATATATGATAAAAATGATAAACGGTCATTGGGCGTTTATCTTCTTTAGAAAGACTTATAAACTCCTGGGGAGTAGTAATTTTAGAGGTGGAAACCTCAGAATTAGTTCTGAGCAAATATAATAAAAATGAAAAAACAAGATATTAGGATGGGAGGAGTAGCTGTATTTGTGTTAGCATTAGCAGCTGCAACTGCTTTTTTGCCTAAGATAGGAAAAGAGAGAGAAAAGCCCTTATTAAAAAATTTAAGTACAAAAAAAGAAGGAATATATGAGATAGGAAAACATAGATTTTTTGATTTTGATAAGGATGGGAAAGTAGACGGGATTGCATATGCTGGAGAAAATGTCTGCAGAGTTATTTCTCCAGAATATCGAACTAATTATTCTCATAGAGTAAAAAAAGATTATACAAGGGACATGGATTCTAAGTCAGGAGAAATGGCCACTAGGCTATTAGTTAAATCTCGCCCAACTCATTCAAGGTTTTTATTTGAATAAACTTAAAACTCCTTTACAATAAACTTTAAAACCTATTTCAAACCATTAATAATATGGGAATATTTGATTTCTTTAAACGAAAAAAACAAGAAATAGAAATAGAAAAAATCAAATTTGAAAATCTAGAATCTTGGCTTAAAAATAGGAAGCAAAAAAATAAAGAAAAACAAGAAAAGTTCTTAATTCAAATTAATGAGAAAATAAGCCAGCTTATTATTGATTTAGAAAAACAGATTGATATCCTTAAAAATAAAGATATAGATGAAAGAAAAGTTGAACAAAAAATCAAACTAGTTGTTAAGGAGAATTTAGATCAATATATAACTTATCTTAATAGACTTATAAATGATCTAAGAGAAATTAAAAGAGATGATAAGATAATTAATAATCTTGATAAGGTTTTTTCTGATTTTGAAAAAAAATCAATAATGAGTTATCAAAAAGCAACAATTTTGATTGGAGAAGAATTAGAAAAAACAAGGGATTATATTGCTGTTTTTTCAAGAGATATAAAAAATATATTAGAAAGTAATAAATCCTTAATTAAAGAATTAGAAGTTTTAGGTGTTGTTGATAATAAGATGAAAGATATAGAAGATGTTAGGACTATTGAAAAAGAGATAAGTGAGACTATTTCGGATAATAAGAAAAAAGTAAAAGATCTTACTAATGAGATGATAACAATAAGTAGGGAGATTAATCAGATAATAAAAAGTGAAGAATATCTTGAACAAGAAAAAAAACAAAGAGAGTTGATAAAACTTAGACAGGATTTTGAAAGAGCAATTATAGAACTTAAGGCTATGTTTGATTTCAAAGAATTATCAAATATTTTTCATACAAGTGTTAAGAAAATGAATATTATCAAAGAATATAAAAATAATTTTAAGCAAGCTTTTGAAAAAGATAAAGGAAAAAACATCATAGAACTTATTAAAGAATCTAATATTAGTATTGAAGCAATATTAGTTAAAATTGAAGAGGTTGAAAATTTAAAAGATAAGATTAATTCTATTGTTATTAAAGATCTCACAAAAGATCTTGAAGATGAGAAAAATAAGATTGAGATTAAGATTGCTGAGATAGAGTTAGAAGCTAGTAAGCAGAATAAGAGATTTGAAAAGCTTGATGAGAGAGAAGATGAGATGAAAAACTTAATAAAGCAAGAGTTAAGTAGTATAAATATAGAACTAAAATGAACAAAACCTTTTGAAAAAAGATTGTTCAGAAATTAAAAATTTTAGGAACTTCAAAAAGATTGAAGTTTATCCAAAACCAAGAATTTAACATGAACAAAAAAGAAACAATAATCTTAATAAGCCTAATAATAGTAATAATATTAGTATTTAGTATAAAATTAGGAGTATTTCAAAACATAAAAATGCCCTCAAATTCAGAAAACACACAAATCAAACTAGAAACAAGTATGGGAGATATTACTATTGAGCTTTATTCTAAAGATATGCCAATAACAGCTGGAAATTTTGAAAAACTTGTTAAAGATGGTTTTTATGATGGAGTTATTTTTCATAGAGTTATAGATGATTTTATGATTCAAGGGGGAGATCCTACTGGAACAGGGATGGGCGGTCCTGGATATAATATAGATGATGAGTTTACAAAAACTGATCTTGATAAAAATAATAGAGGAACATTAAGCATGGCAAATGCAGGCCCTAATACAGGGGGAAGTCAGTTTTTTATTAATCTTGTTGATAATAATTTTTTAGATGGCAAACATCCAGTATTTGGAAAAGTTGTTGAAGGTATGGATGTTGTTGATAAAATTGCAAAAGTTGAGACAAATGCTCAAGATAAGCCTTTGGAAGATGTTGTGATTAATAAGGCTGAAATTATTTAAAATAATATGAAAAGGATAATAGGTTTATTGATTATATGCATGTTTATGATTAGTATAGTTAGTGCTGGTTGTGGATGTTCAAAAAATAAAGGAGTAACAGCACAAGCAACTGCTCAGCAAATTAGATCTCAAGTAAGAGTTCAAGAAAATCCTGAATGTTCATATGAAGATTGTTCTAAAGATGGAAATTGTACAAAGGAATGTTATAGAAAATTAAAAAGAAGATCTATATTAAGAAGATTAAATCAAACTATTAATATAACAGAACAAGAAACAGAAAATGGCACTATATTGATTCTTGAGGGAGATGGTAAAAATAGAACAATAAAGATTATGCCTGAAACTGCTTCTGAAGTTGCATTAGAAAGATTAAGATTAAAAGTTTGTAATGAAACAAATAATTGTACTATAGAACTAAAAGAAGTGCCTGTTAAAAGAGCTTTAAGACTAGCTTATAGAGTAAGAGCAAGAAAAAGAGCAAGATTATTAGGATTTATTAAAACTCAAATGAATGTTGAAGCAGATGTTGATGCTGAGACAGGAGAAGTAATAAGAAGAGGGAGGCCTTGGTGGGCGTGGATGGCGGTGGAGGAGGATGAGACAGAAGAAAGCGAATAATTATTTTTCTTTTTCTTGATTGCAATTTTTCCACATCTTATCTCCAAATTTTCCTAACTGCAAAGCATCAGTAGGACAGATTTCCATACAACAAAAACATCTTATACACTTTTTTTTATCAATTATTGGATAAGGTTTAAGTTTTATTGCCTTAACAGGACAATGTTTTGCACAAGCTCCACACTTTATACATTTCTCAATATCACAGATTATTGGTTTTTCTTTGAACATTCTTTTTGCTCTTGATAAAGTTATTTTCATCCAAGGCTTTCTAAAGTGTATGATAGGAAGTTTATTTATTCCTAATAAATTGAATTTGTAATTTGGATATAGTTTTCTTTTGATAGCAAATCTTATTGCTGGAATTTCCCTAGGTTTAAAGTCCATTATTTTAGATGCTGCTATATCTAAAGCTATTGTGTTTTTAGAAGCTAGTATTAGATTTGCTTTTTTCTTTGTTCCTGAAGTAGGGCCATGACCCTCCATCCCTATTATTCCATCCATTAATGTCAGATGAGGGGGAAAATTTTGGTATATATCAACTAATATATGTGAGAATTTTTCTCCATGTGCTTTGTTATGCAACCTTTGCTTTAAGCCTCCTGGAATCAGACCATAAAGATTTTTAATTCCTAATGTTGCATGAGCAAGAGAATGTGTTTTCATTTTTGGAAGATCAATAATATAATCCATTTCTTTCAAAATTTTGGCAACTGGAAATTGTTTTATTATCTTATTTTTAGGATTCTTAATCTTAACAAGTTTTTCTTGCTCAAAGATAACTAATTTGGCTTTGTATTTTTTTGCTATCTTATCCATGCCTGTCTCTTTGAAAGATCTATCTGTATCCATAAAACTACTTTCTCCAATATAGATTTTACATTGATTTTCCTTTAATATTTTACACATGGCTTCTACTATTGATGAATGAGTTGAGATAGCTATTTGTTTTGTTTTATCTTGAGATAAAGCTACTATGTTTGGTTTGAGAAGAACTTTTGTTCTGTTGAGGGGATCAAACTTTATTAGTTTTAATGCCTTTCTTACTGCTTTTTCTACTTTTTTCTTTTTATAAGATGTACATCTCACTAATGAGACATCTGCGATAGGTGTGGTTTGTTTGGCCTCTTTTTTTTGTTTCATAATAGTATATTGATGGTTTTTCTTTTCTTAAATCTTACTATGTTTTTGTAACCTGCTTTTTTTGCTAGTTTATATGCTCTATCTATGCCATAATCAATCTGTCTTAGGAAATGGCAATCTGTTCCTATTGTTAGAGGAATATTTCTTTTTCTTGCTTGTTTTAAAATCCATAAACTTGGAAATTGCTCATTGCATTTATAAGTCCAACCAGAAGTATTTATTTCTATACACATTTTTTTCTTTTTGATAAGATCTAAAACATCTAATACTTGTTTTTTATACCAAATACTGTTTTGTGAGAAATATTTTGAGTTTTTATTAAAAGTTTTAACAACATCTAGATGAGCGACACAATCAAATAATCCTGAGTTTATCATTAGATTTAATTGTCTAAAATATTCCTTAACTAGATTTTTACTTCCTTTAAATTCTTTGAGTTGCTTTTCAAAGTTCTTTTCATCAAAATTAACTCCAAAATAACCTCCTGATTTTTTTGATTTTAGGTGATGAACAGAACCTAAGATAAGGTCAAATTTGTATTTAGAAAGTTCTTTTTTAATCCATTTTTCATATTCTTTATACCAACATACTTCTATTCCAAAAGAGATGTCTATTTTATCTTTATATTTTTTTTGAAGATTTTTTATTTCCTTAACATATTTTGGAGAAAAAAATCCTTTTGACCAAAGAGAGAGATTACCTCTACGTTTATAATGATCTGTAAAGCATATATGTTTTATTCCTGCTTTTATTGATGCTTTGATAATTTGTTCAGGAGTTAGTTTTCCGTCACTTCCTAAGGAGGTGTGGATGTGAAAGTTTATTTTTTTCATTTTAATTTCTTCTCCATAAAAACCATATTCTTATCAACTTTATACTTCTGCTTTTTATAAAAGCCTAGAGCCCCTCCTTTTCTTGTATCAGCAACAAGATAAAACTTCTTTATTCCTTTTTTCTTATAAATATCTTCGATATTTTTTAGTATTTTCTTTCCAAGACCTTGTCTTTGATATTCTTTTGATATCCAAAGCTCATTAATATATAACTTTTTTTCATCTGGATCCTTATCTACAATTATAAATCCAATTATTTTTTTGTCTATTATTGCTACAAAAGGCTTGAATCTCTTAAAATAAGATTTGATTCTTTCTTCTGCTTTTTTAAGAGTTCGATTCTTGCTATATGGAGGTCTATTTGCTTCTTCTTTAAATATTTCTGCGCATGCTTTTAGGTCTTTGATTGTTGCTTGGCGTGTTTTCATTTTCTCAAGCTCCTTCTCCAGCTAGCTGGAGTAACCACATAAACATTTTCCATATGCCTCTTACCTGTTGCCTTACACTCAACAGGTCCTTTTCTATGATCATATTTTCCTCCGAGTCTTTGAGCTAAACTATTAGAAGGAACATTTCTTGCAAATGCTCCAATTGTGATTGTTTTTAATCTTAAAGTATTAAATCCATAATCTAAAAGCCTGTTTGCAGCTTCTCTCATATATCCCTGCCTCCAATAATCTTGACTAAGCCAATAACCAACCTCTGCTGTTTTTTGTTTTCTATCTACTTTATGAAATCCTATTCCTCCCACAACTCCTTGTTGACCTTTTATTTGTATGTTAAAACTATAACTTTCTCTAGGGCTTTTTTTTCTTTTTTCTTTACAATGATTAATATACCATTTTGCATCTTTCATTGTATATGGATAAGGAACTACTAAAAGCCATTTTGTAATATTTAGATTATTGATATTTCTAATTAGTGATTTTGCGTCTTTTGGTTCTATATCCCTTAGAATTAATCTAGGTGTTGTTAGTCTCATTTTCTTCCTCTTTTTCCTAGCCTAACTAGGAAAAAGTGCTTTTTATTTATTTCCCCAGAAACAAGGAAGAAAGCAGGATCCCAACCTCTAATAGCTCTCTTCCTTTCAATTGTTTCTGAGTTTGATAATTGATATTTGATTTTCATTTTTGTTTATGTATTGCTATCTGCAGTTTGCTCTGCAAATCCGCATTTTCCACATTTAAATCTAATAACCCCTGCTTCATCTGAATACCATATTCCTAAATCTATTACTTGTGCTTTATCATGTCCGCATTTTTTGCATTTATGAGGATAAGTTGCATATATGTTTTTATCATCAATAATTCCAGTTCCAACTAGTTTTTTCTTTTTAATGCTCTCTGTTGCTTCAAGATTTATTCCTAAATCCTTTATTTCTTGTTTATTTTGTTTATTTTCTTGTTCTTTGTTCATTTTCAGTTATTTCCTAATTCATAGAAATCATATAAAATCAAAAAAAGATAATAATCTCATGAAATGTTTAGAAGAAGGCATGAATCAAATGCAAAAAACGAATTTTGCATGCCTTTATTTCTAAACCCAGCTTTTTAAGCTGTAGGAAAATTTAGAGAGTTACCACTGTAAGACTTTGTTACATATCCAACAGTAATATTTTTTTCTCTCATGTTGTTTTGTAAATATAGTAGGTATTTAAATTTTTCTATTAAAAAAGCAAAATTTTAAAAACTCTTTTTATTAATTTTTTGTAGGATCCTTGAGGTGTATTTACAATGATAGATGAAAAATATACTATACATTTTAAAAAAAATTTAAAAGAATATTGGAGTTTTATCTCTAAATACAAATGGATAGCTTTGCTTCTTTTATTTTTTGGTCTTTTGATAGAATTAATGAGAGTTGTTGACAAATTCTTATTTAAGATAATCATAGATAAAGGGACTGAATTTACAGAAGGTAATTTGCTTAGGCCAGAATATATTCAGATATTGCTTGTTATTGCAGCAATATTTATTGGAGTGACTATTTTTAGAACTATTTTGAATTTTTATAATCTTCATATTATGAACAGGCTTTTTATGGCTACAATAACAGATCTAAAAAGAAAATACTACAATCATATTATACATTTGTCTCATAATTTTCATACTTCACATAAAACAGGAAGTTTGATTTCTAGACTTATTAGAGGGAGTTCTGCAATGGAAAGATTATCTGATGTTATTGTGTGGAATGTATTTCCTTTAATATTTCAGTCAGTTATTGTTGTGGGATCCTTAATATATTTTGATATAAGGTCTGCTATAACTGTTGTAATTATGGGAATAGCTTTTATTACATATAGTATAATTGTCCAAAATAGACAAAGAGTTGCAAATCTAGATAGGACTAAAAAAGAAGATTCTGAAAAAGCATATATTAGTGATACTATGATGAATATAGATTCTATAAAATATTTTGGAAAAGAAAATTTAATAAAAAACAAATTTAAAGCTTATTCTCATAAAACAAGAAAAGCCTATATCAAATTTTGGGATTATTTTAGATTATTAGATGCTGGCCAATCAGCAATTGTTGGTTTTGGATTGTTTTTCTTAATTTTATTTCCAATACTTGGATTTTTAGATGGAAATATTACACTTGGATCTTTAGTATTTATTTATACCATATATGGAAATATGATGTGGCCATTATTTGGTTTTGTACATGGTGTAAGAGCATATTATAGATCAATGGCTGATTTTGAAGACTTGTTTAGATATGGGGATATAGAAAATGATATTAAAGATATGCCTAAATCTAAAGAACTAGTCATACATAATGGAGAAATTGAATTTAAGGATATTAGTTTTAAATATCATAAAAGAAATATTTTTAAAGATTTTAATTTGAAGATAAATAAAAATCAGAAAATAGCATTAGTTGGGCATAGTGGATCAGGAAAAACAACTCTTGTTAAATTACTTTATAGATTATATGATCCTCAAAAAGGAGAAATTTTGATAGATGGTAAAGATATTAGAAATTTTAAACAAGAATCTGTTAGAGAAGAATTAAGTATTGTTCCACAAGAAGCAGTATTATTTGATGATACAATATATAATAATATTGCATTTTCAAATCCAAAAGCAACAAAAAAACAAGTATTTGCAGCTATAAAGTTTGCTCAGTTAGATAAGATAATAAGAAGTTTTCCAAATAAAGAAGAAACAATAGTTGGAGAAAGAGGCGTTAAGCTTAGTGGAGGAGAAAAGCAAAGAGTTTCAATAGCTCGGGCATTACTTGCTGATAAGAAAGTCCTTGTTTTAGATGAAGCAACAAGTTCTTTAGATTCACAAACAGAATATGAGATTCAAAGAGATTTGAAAGAATTAATGAAAGGAAGAACAAGTATAATTATTGCTCATAGATTATCTACAATTATGCATGCAGATAAGATAATTGTAATGGAAAAAGGAAAGATTGTTCAAATGGGGAGGCATAACGAGTTGATAAGAAAGTCTGGAACATATAGAAAACTGTGGAATTTGCAAAAAGGTGGATATATAAAATAATGAAAGAAATAACATGGGATGATTTTGAAGATATAGAATTAAGAGTTGGAACTATAATAAAAGTAGAAGATTTTCCAGAAGCCAGAAAACCAGCTTATAAACTTGAAATTGATTTTGGAAAAGAAATTGGAATTAAGAAATCAAGTGCTCAAATAACAGAGTTATATAAAAAACAAGAACTTATAGACAAACAAGTCATGTGTGTTATTAATTTTCCCCCTAAACAAATAGGCAACTTTATGTCTGAATGCCTAACAACAGGTTTTATAAATGAAAAAGGAGTCATATTAGCTGTTCCAGATAAACAAACTAAAAATGGCTTAAAATTAGCTTAATCTTCTTCTATTTCTTCTGCATCTTCTGAGAAATCTAAGTCATCTGCTTCTTCTTTATGACTAAACCATGGGTTGGGATCCATTATGTTTTATATAGGAAAATGAACTTTTTAAGGGTTTGGTGTATAAGAAAAACTTCTGTTTTTTAGGTACTACATTAGTATTTTCTTCCTGCTCTTCAATATTATTAGAAATAGATGATTTTTGGATTTTTTTATATGTTGTTTCTTATAAGTAGTTACATAAACAAAGGTTTATATACCTTATTATTCATATTGCAGTAAGATGGAAAGACAATCAAGAATATTAACACCAAGTGATGCAGAATATATAGAAACATTATGTGATATTCTTCATACAAGATTATCTGAGAAAAGCCATATGTATAGAGATAGAGATGCTTTTTTGAAAAAAATAGAACAATATAATCTTGAAAATGTTTTAAAAGATATAAATTCTGAAAATCCTCAAAAAAGATATGTAGGATGTTTTGATGATAATACCCCTACTGGAATATTAATAGAAGAAGATAAGGTTGATGAAGGATCTGATGATAAAGGTAGTTGGCATTTAGATATTAATCTTTTGAGTTGGCTAGCAGCTAGAGAAAGTGGAAAAGGTGTTGGAAGTTTCTTAGTAAGAGATAGTCTTGAAAGAGCTAGAGCTATGGATAAAGATTATGCTGCATTAAGTGTTGCTGAAAGAAATGTAGATGCAATCAGGTTTTATAAAAGAATGGGATTTGTTAATGCTCCAAATCAATTAATACCAGGATTAATACTAATGGGATATAAGTTAAAGTAATTCTTCAAAAACAGGCTTCTTAACCTTATAAAAAATTCCAAGGGGAATTTTTCCCTTATTATTAGAATAATCAAATTCTTCAGCCTTTTTCATAGCAGCAGCATAATTTGAAGAATTATGATTCTTCATCATATATGCTCTATCTCTCATGCCCATATCTGGATGAAAAACAACACATGGCTGAATAACTTCAATAAACGAAAATCCTTTATGTTTTTTTGCTTCATTAAGAATCCATGATATTTGTTTTTGATCTGCCCAAACTCTTGCAACAAATGTTGCTCCTGCTGCAAGCATAAGCTTGATTGGATTTAATGCTGGTGTTTTAACTCCAAAAGGAGTTGATTTATCAATATAACCTAATTCTGTTGTTGGAGTTGGTTGAGCTACTGTAAGGGCAAATACCTGATTATCATGGACCATATATGTAAAATTACTATTATATCTTACTGCATGTATTAAATGAGAGATTCCTTCATCATAAGCATCTCCATCTCCTGCAAAACCTATTACATTTAGGTTTTTGTTTGCAATTTTCATTCCTAAGCATGTAGGAAGAACTCTTCCATGAAGAGTGTTAAGTCCTGGAAGATTTATGTAGTCAAACATTTTTGCATGGCAGCCTATTCCTGTTACTATTGCGTGTTTTTCTGATAGTTTTTGTTTCTTGAGATAATTTTCTACTCCTGCTAGGATTTGGTTGTTAAAACAACCAGGACACCATGTTATTTTTGATTTTGTTCGTATTTTCATTTTCTTACAATCCTCCCTTCTTGCCAATATTCATATAATGGACCTATAAATGCTCCTGCTAAAAAAAACCATATAATATCCTCAAGAGATATATTTAATATAGTTATTTTAGGAAGCATCTCAAAATATAAGGCTTCATTAACCCATTCTATAGGAAAAAAACCAACAATCCAATATATAATAAAAGATAGTATTAAGACTAAAATTCCTGTTGCTAAAGAATCAATTATCAGATCTTTTCTTTGTATATAGATAATTAATAATCCTATTACAAAAGCAATTATTGTCCCATAAAAGCTATTTAAGAAAAAAGATATTGTAAAAAATAAGCCTCCAACAATTAATCCTATTAAAACAAGATTTAAATTTTTTCTTTGATCTTGTTTTTTTGTTGCTTTTCTTATTCTTATTTTTTTCTTAAAAATTTCTTCATAGATTACTGCTGCAATTCCTCCAAATGAAAAACTAAAAATAAAATCTTCTAAGCCCATAATAGTATTTGTAAGAGTTAAGGGTTGCCACCAGTCTCCATAATAGATTGGAGCTACAATAATCCCTGCGATTCCGAATAATAAAGACATAAAAAGCATCTCCTTTCTTATATCTTTTCTCCATAATAATAAAACAAGCCAAACTATAAAGAATAAGCTTGCTATTAATAAATAAGGATATTGAAAACTCATATTCTTTTTTTGACCTCTTTTACAATATCATCACTAGTAAATGGCCTAGAATCATATTTAAGTATTTTATTTTTAGGATTTATTTTTATAAGTGTTTTTTGTTCAATTAAATCAGATAAAGGAGATGTTGAATTATTTTCTATAATAATTATGTTCTTGGATTTGATTTCATTAGTTATATCTGGAAAAGGCTTAAGATATAGTATTTGAAGGAATTTTGCATCTAAGTTTGGAAGAGCATCAATAATTGCTCCTTTTGTTGATCCCCAGCTTATGATTATGTTTTTACTATTATTTTTTCCATAAAGTTTGTATTGCTCAAACTTTTTTGCTTCTGCTCTTATTGCTTGTTTTTGTTTTAATCTGTTTTTTATATTTTTGTTAACTATTAATGGATTATCAGTAGCACTTCCTTCTTGATTTTTTTCATATGAATTAAATCTTTCAAGTTTTGTTATTGATTTTTTACTTTCTATTATTATTGGATTTGTTTGAGAACAATATTTGCTCTCTGCAAGATGTTTATCTCCTAAAATTATTGTTGGGATTCTATATTTTTGAGAAAAATAAAAAGCCTGAGATGTTAGTTCTACTGCTTGCTTAGGATCTCCAGGAGCTAATACTAATCTATTAAATTCTCCATGTCCTGCATATAATGAATCTTTAAAATCTCCTTGAGCCGTATAAGTAGGAACTCCGGTTCCTGGACCAGGCCTCTGAGCAAGATAAATAACTAAAGGAATTCCTGCAATACCTGTTAAAGATAAAGCTTCTGTCATAAGATCAAATCCCCCTCCACTTGTTCCTATCATACTTTTTGCTCCTACTAAACTACTTCCAATTGCAGCATTAATAACAGCTATTTCATTTTCAAGCTGAATAGTTTTATGTTTATTTTTTTTATTTTTCATTGCTTGAGCTAATTCAGTAAGAACTCCTGTTGCAGGAGTCATTGGATAAGCATAATAAAGATCTAAACCTGATTGAATAGCTCCTTGAGCAATTGCTTGTGAGCCATTCATAAAAAAACTATTTTTATTTTTTAAATTTGGAATATCTAATACTCTTTTTTCATTGTGATAGCCTTGTTTTGCATTTTCAATATTTTCTTCATATCTCTTGAGTTCTTTTAATAATTTATCAAGTTCTTTAAAGTCTATATTTAGAATTTTAAATATAGCTCCTGCATGATGCATATTTGGTTTATTATCTGCTAATATTATATGTTTTTTATTTAATTCTGATTTATGAAGAGTTAAGGTATTTTTATCTAAAGCAATAAGAACATCAATTCCTTTATGATTGCTTGATATAGGTTTGTCTGAAAATGATAATAAATTAAAATTATGTCCTCCTCTTATCAAAGATTGGTAATCTCTTGAATAAAAAACATGATATCCCTTATAGATTAAACCTCTTGCTATAAGATCTGATAAAATATTTGGACCTTGGCCTGCTTGGCCTCCAATTAGAATATTATACCTCATAATCTAAGACAACCAAGGTTTTCTTCGATGTATCTTTCCTTTAAATTAGTACTCATGGCTGATGTTTCCTCTTTTATAGAATAAGAAGTTTAGTATGATATTTAAAACTATTGCATATCAGAATCTCTAACAAATCTTTTTAATTGAAAGGCCCTATCTGTGATTCCATGAGCTTCTTGCTCAGATATCTCTACAATACCAATATGAAGATCTTTTGGATATCTAAGATAAATATCTGCATTTCCTTGTTTATCTACTCTTATTCCAACAAGTTCTTCTGGATCATCTTCATAATCTTCTCCTCCAGAGATATGAATGTGGAATAAAGAAGAATTTGATGAGGGATCATGACCTACTAATTTTGTAGCAAGATTTACTCCTACATCTTCTAATCTATGCTCAGGAGATTCTTCATAAGGCATTACTCTTAAAACAGTTCCTAATTCTCCTGGTTTTTGTCTTAAATAATAGTATCTTGCTCTTTCCATGTTGTTTAAAAGGCATAGTTATATTTTTAAGTATTATTATACTATAATTAATATGAAAAAGGGGAAATATAGAAAAGGAATATTTATTGTTGTTTATAAAAAAGAGAAAAATAAAATTAAATATTTATTATTAAAGCGAAAGCTTCATTGGAAAGGTTGGGAGTTTCCAAAAGGAGGATGTGAAGCTAAAGAAACATATAGAAAATGTGCTTCTAGAGAAATTAAAGAAGAAACAGGACACAAACCAATAAAGATTAATTGGTATTGTAAACAAGGAAAATATAAATGGAAGAAAGGTTTAGAAGATAGGCCGGAGTTTATAGGACAAACATATACTCTTCTTTCTGCTGAAATTAAAAATAAGAAAATAAAATTTGATAAAAAAGAGCATAGTTCTTATAAGTGGGTTGATTTTGATAAGGCTCTTAAGCTATTGACATGGCCTAATCAAAGAAGTTGTTTAAGAGTTGTGAATAAACATATAAATCTTTAAAAAAAGATTTATTTTTTCTAATTTATGATATATTTAGTTGATATGGATGGAGTTTTAGCAGATACTGTTGGAGGAATATATAAGGATTTATTAAAAAGACATCCTAATTTTCCAGCTATTCCTTATGAACAAAATACTTGCTGGGATTTTCCTAGTCTTTATACTGAAGAACAAGAGAAATTAATTAGAGAAATTTGGAGACAAGATCATTTTTTCAGAGATTTAGAACCTCTTCCAGGAGCATTAGAAGGAATTCAAGAGTTATCTAATTTTGGAGATGTTTTGATTTGTACATATCCTACAACAACAAATAGGACTTGTATGCAAGATAAATATGATTGGGTTAAAAAACATCTTAGTCATGATTGGGCAAGAAGAACAATTCTTACTAAAGATAAATCACTTGTTTATGGAGATATGTTGATTGATGATAAGCCTAATCCTGAAGAAAATGGAAGAATAACTCCTTCTTGGCAGCATATTGTTTATGATCAGCCATGGAATAGACATGTTAAAAGTAGAAAAAGAATGACATGGCAAATGAACTGGAAAAAAGTTTTAGAAATTGCTTAATCTAAGAAAAAATCCTCATTAAGATCATCTGAATTAGCAACAATATCTCTTCTTGTTACAACTCCAACAACTTTTCCATTTTCAACTACTTTTATAGATTGAAGATTATTATCACTCATTAATAAAGCAGCATTATCTATATTTTCATCAGGATTAACACTTAGTTTTCCAGCTGATCCTCTTGCAGATTTCATTATTTCTCTAACTCTCATTTTAACCTTCTTCCTCCTCTTCTTCTTCCCTTCCCCCTGAGGTTGCAAATGATATAATTAAATAAAATAATCTTAAGACTATCTCAATTAATATGATGAATAATGCATAATGAATAATATCATTTAATAAAAAAGGGATTTCAGATATTTTTGATAAGCTTGATTGTATATCAAAAAATCCAGGGGTTAAAATAACAACACCTAATAATGTAAATGGAAACATTTTTGCTAAGTCTCTAGCAAGATCCTCCCTATAATAAGAAGTTACTCTTATAGCAGCTATAATTCCTGAAGATATTAATAAAATTGCAGAAAGTGTTTGTTCTTTAGCTAATATTATCAACAGAGTTGCAAATACTGCAAACCAGAAACTTGTTAAAAAAGGCAATATAATAATAAATTCTAAGATATAAAAAAATGCTACAAATATTTTCAATAGCCATCCATATTTAAATTTATTATATTTGTTTAAATTTAGTTTTATTATATCTCTTTTTGCTACAAATCTATAAAAAACCCATACAAAAATCGAATAAAGAATAATTACTATTGAAAATATTACAAGTTTAGGGAGAGCTTGAAGATTTGGTGGAATTGAATCAAGAATATATCTATAGGCATCTACAAATGCTCCTGTTGTTGCGTTTATCACCTCTGCCATATTATAATAATTATGAATGTGAAGTTTTTAAGTTATTCTATTTTTTTGGTTCCTCATCTGGATTAGATAATTCTGCTTTTTCCTGTTCTGTTGCTTTTGGTTCTTGGTCTGGAGCAACTTCTTGTTTTATTGTTTGTTCAGATGTTTTTGGTTCTTGATCTTGAGGAGCTTGTTCAGCTGGTTTTTCAGCTGGTTTTGCTTCTTCTTTAGGAACTTCTGATTTAACTTCTTCTCCTTCTTTCTTAGGAAGCATTTCTTCAAATTTTTTATTGCCTTGTTTTTTTACAGCCATATTAATCTGAGAGGTCTTTTCAGATATTTCTTCCCCTCTTACTGATTTTCTTAATCTTAATCCCTTAGGTCTTTTTGTTTTCATTGCCTTATCTTTTTTTGTTAATAATACTCTTCTTAATTGATTGCCTTGTTGTCCTTTTATTCCTGGAAAGCCAGAAGCATCGCTAGTTCCTGTTATTTCTAGTTCATAACCTTCTAAATCTGGAGAAAAAGATTCTCCTTTAATAACATCTCCAATTTTATTTCTGATTAAGGCTTCTGATTCTGTTTCTATTTTTATTGTTTTTCCTTTATCAGATATATTAATTTTAAATACCATGAAATGTGAAAATGAAATTGGTTTTTAAAGTTATCGTATGAGAAATATCCTTAATTCAAATATTGACTTTTATTATACTAATCACATAAGTTAATATTTTTAATCTAACAAGTTCTCCTTTTCTAGAATAACTAAATAAAAATATTTATAAAGCCTAATTAATATCCAGTTTATTAAAACAATTTAAAAAAAGAGACAATGCAAGAAGAGTTTGAAAAAGATATTGATGGATTCTTCGACGACGATGACGAAGAAATAGAAAATTAAAAATCTTTAAAAATTTGTTTTTATTTTTTAAAAAGAGTTATAGGCGTAAGCTTTGCAAAATTTCTTTTTTGAGATGGCCATGCCTAGTTAGAATATGAATATTCTCTCTTGGTTTAGATCTATGATATTCTCCTGGATTTAATTGTAAATGATCCCATGCTTGTTCATCTTTATCAAATATTTTTCTAGCAAGACCTTCTTTTAATTGCACATAAGTGTCATGTTTTGGAGTCTTAACTTTATGAGATCTTTCAAAATGTGCTTTTGCTATACTAAATGGAAATAAAAACAAAGATCTTAGATCTAAGGCCTTTCTCAAACTTTTTTTTGTAGGATGGTCTGCAGTCATATTATTATTTATAGAATGGTATACAAATGCATAAAATCTTCTGATATCTATCTCCCTATCAAATCGATATAATTGTTCTTGATTGATTACTCCCCCATTTGTATATGAAGAGGCCTTAACTTCAACATAAAAATCATGATTTCTTGATACTAAATCAGGAACATTTCCTTCTAAATCTAGGTCTGTTCTTACTAAATCTAATAAATGAGAAAGTAATTCTTCAAAATATCCTCCTACAACATTTCTTGGATTATACATTAATTAGAAATCTATTAAGCATATAAAAGAATTATTGTAGTTAAGAATAATTAAATTTGTTTAGCAACAAGATCTGTACAAACACCAGCAGCTACTGTAGCTCCAGCATCTCTGATTGCAAATCTACTCATGTTTGGATTTTCAGATTGTTTTTCAATTACTAAGTTGCCAATTGGTTTTAATCTAACCATTGCAACATCTCCATTTTTTAGGAAATCTGGATTTTTTTCTGATTCTTGTCCTGTTTTTGGATCCATCTTACTTATTAATTCTATAAATTGGCAAGGTACTTGAGCTGTGTGAACATGGAATACAGGAGTGTATCCTTTTGCTACAACAGTTGGATGATTGATTATTGCGATTTGAGCTGTAAATTCTTCAGCCATTGTTGCTGGTTTAGCTGCATCACATACAACATCTCCTCTAGCAACATCTTTTTTACCTACACCTTTAATAGAAATACCTACATTGTCTCCTGCTGGAGCTTCAGGCATTTGTTCATGGTGCATTTCTATAGATTTAACTTCTCCATCTATTCCTTTTCCTGATCTTCCAGGAAGTATTTTAACTTTTTGTCCTACTTTCATAATTCCTGTTTCGATTTTTCCTACAGGAACTGTTCCAATACCTGTAATTTCATAAACATCTTGTAATGGCATTCTCATAGGTAAGTCTGTAGGCTTTTTAGGCTCTTCAAATAAGTCTAATTGTTCTAATATTGTTGGTCCTTTATACCAAGCCATTTTATCTGATTTTTTAGCAATATTATCTCCCATTAGTCCTGAAACTGCTAAGAAAGTAACTTTGTCTGGAGCAATTCCAACAACTTTTAGTAAATCTGATAATTCTTGTTTGACTTTATTAAAAGCATCTTCTTTATATTCAACTGTATCCATTTTATTGATTAATACGGCAACTTGTGTAACACCCATTGTTCTTAATAACCATAAGTGTTCTTTTGTTTGAGGTTGAACTCCTTCTGCAGCAGCTACTGTTAAGAAAGCAGCGTCTGCTTGTGATGCTCCAGTAATCATGTTCTTAACAAAATCTTTGTGTCCTGGTGCGTCAATAATTGTTATTTGATATTTTTGAGTCATTAATTTTTTATAAGCTAAATCAATTGTTACTCCTCTTTCTCTTTCTTCTTTAACTTTATCCATAACATAAGCAAATTCAAATCCTACTTTTCCATGCTTTTTTGCTTCTTCTTTAAGTTTATTAAGTTCTTGCTCAGGAATCATTCCAGAATCATACATAAGTCTACCTACGCAAGTAGATTTACCATGGTCTACATGACCTACAAATACAATGTTCATATTTGGTTTTTCGTGTGCCATTGTTATTCTTATGTATAAAAATTTTGGTTTATAAATGTTTCTGTTATAACAAGAGAATTTAATCAAGTAATAAATGCTCAAAAAGCTAGAGCACATAAAATAAAATTCTCTGTTCGCCATCCTATAAAGTCTGCTAAGAGCTTTATTCCAATACTTATACCTACTTTGATATTATTGTTTAAGAAAGCTCTTGATCTTAGTATGTCTATTGAGTCTAGGGCGTTTAGGGCTAAGAAGCAGAGGACATATCCTCCTAGGTTGAAGTTTGAGTTAAAGGATTATGTTGCGATTTTGATTTTAGTTGTTTTGTTTGGGTTATTTATGAGATATAGATAGATTTACTCGTCTCCTGCAAACTGTTTCCTCAATCTTTCTAGCTCTGCAGAATATAGAACAGAATCTACTCCCTGACTATTTGGCTCTTCTCTAATCGGCTTAGCAAACTTACTATAAAGTTTGTTTGTATATCTATCTTTTTTAATAGCCTTAAATCTTACTTCAGATACTTCCTGTTGTTTTTCTAATTCAGATAAAAATCCCCTTGCAAGTCTTAAAAATGCTTTAGATCCTCTATAATCAGGATGTATTAGAATAGTATAAACATATCCTATAGATCTATTTGCAAAAGAGTTTGCTAACTCTCCTTTAGTATATCCTAAAAACCCTATTGCTTCTTGTTCTTTTTTTAATAGCAACATCTCCCCATGATCTAAGAACATATTAACAGTTCCTTCAATTCCTCCAGGATATTTAGAAAGAGGAGGATTGAATTCATTTTCCCATTTAGTTAGAAAACCAGTTGCTAATGCTCTATCTCTTGTTATTTCAATTTGCATTTTTATTAGAACTCTTTTTCCCTAATTACTCTGCTCCTAATCTCAAATTGTTATCAAGAACATAACATCACCTTAATTTGAAATTACTCGTTCTCAGCCAAGCCCTTTCTTTCTCTAATTTGTTTAACAACAACTTGTTGAACATTTCCAGGCATCTTCTCAAAACTCTGATCAACCATTGAAAAAGAACCTCTTCCTTGAGTAGCAGATCTTAATTCTGAAGCTAAACCAATCATCTCAGCTACAGGCATCTTAGCTTTTATCTCTGCTTGAGTAGCTGTTTGATTAACATTTTCAAGTTGTCCTCTTTTTGATTGAACTAATTTTGTCATTTCAGCCATCATTTCACTTGGACCTTCAAATAACATTGTTTGTAATGGTTCAAAAAGAACAGGTTTTCCTGAATTAAAAGCCATTCTTACAGAATCTCTAACAGCTGGATAAACTTGAGCTGGGCCTCTATGTATTGCATCTTCATGAAGTTTCAAGTCTACAAGAGAAGCTTTAAGTTTTATACAAGGTTCTCTGGCTATAGGACCAGCGTCTATAACTTGCTCAAAAGCATCCATAATTAATTCTATTACTTCTAAAATATGGACTTCTCCTTTTGTTTTATCTAAGAATACACAATCTTTGTATACATTCCTATATTGTCTTGCTTCTTCATTACTTACTCCTAAGGAAGATAAAGTTTCCCATAAAGATTGGTCTTTCTTTTTGATTCTTCCTTCGGGTATTTCTCCATTTCTTATTGCCTTGAATACAGCATCTTCTAATGGTTCTACTTTAATAAAGAATAAATTATGCTTGTTTGGAGATTTTCCTTCTCCTACTTCTGATTCTTTATCAACTGTTTCTCTATACACAACAATTGGAGGAGATGTTTTAACTTCAACTCCTTTTTCTGTTTTTATTCTGTTTTCTATAATCTCTAGATGAAGTTCTCCCATTCCAGACATTAGATTTTCTCCTGTTTCTTCATTAATCTCTATTTTTATACTAGGATCTTCTTTTGCTACTTTTTTTAATACATCTATAAGTTTTGGAAGATCTTGAGGCTTTGGAACAGATATAGATTTTGTGATTACAGGTTCAAATATATGTTTTAATTCTTCAAAAGGCTGTTCTACTGGCTCAAAAGTTATTGTCTCTCCTGCCTCTGCTGTAGTTCCAGCAATAGCAATAACATTTCCTGCTGGAATCTCTTCCATCTGTTCTGGTTTTATTCCAGAGTAGATTAAAACTTGTTGAGCTTTTTGCTTGCTCTTACCTAAATTAAGATAAAGATCTTGTCCATTTCTCATTGTTCCTGAAAATAATCTACCTGCTGCTATTTGTTGTCCTGACTTTGGATCAATAGTAACTTTTGTTACAACAAAAGCAAGTTTTCCATTTGGATTACAACTTAATAATGATTTTCCTAATTCTGATTCTGGATCTCCTCTCCAAATCTTTGGAATCCTATATCTTTGAGCCTCTTTAGGAGAAGGTAAATGCTTGATAACCATATCTAATAATACTTCATATAAAGGAGCCTTTTCCCAACACCAATCTTTTCTTTCATCTTCAGGCATATCATATAAGCTTAAAATATCTTTAAATCCAATTCCTTTTTTCTGCATAAAAGGTATTGACATTGCCCAATTATCTTTAGCACTTCCAAAAGCAACTGCTCCTTGTTTAACATCAACTTGCCATTCTTGTTTAAAATCTTTTTCAGCAATATCTGCTACTAATTTATTAAAATCTGTAATTATTTTCATAAATCTTTCTTGCATTGCTTCAGGAGTAAGTTGTAGTTCTTTGATTAATCTGTCAACTTTATTGATAAATAAAACAGGCTTAACCCTTTCTCTAAGAGCTTGTTTGATTACTGTTTCTGTTTGAGGCATAATTCCTTCTGATGCACAAACAAGAACGATTGTCCCATCAATTGCCCTCATAGCTCTTGTAACATCTCCGCTAAAGTCTACATGTCCTGGTGTGTCAATAAGATTGATTAAATATTCTTTACCTTGAAAATTGTGAACCATTGATGTATTTGCAGCATCTACTGTAAGAAGTCTTTCTTGCTCATCACTATGCTGCCATGTTGCCATTCCTCCTTCTAAATCTCCTGCATTCTTCTCAGCCATATATCCAGAAGCTGCAAGAAGATTATCAGTTAGAGCTGTTTTTCCATGGTGAATATGAGCAGAAGTAGCGATGTTTCTAATCTGATCTTGCTGTTTGCTTAATCTTGCTATTTTTTGTAAGTGTGTTTCTTTTTGTGCACTCATTTTTATATTTAGTGATATAGGTGGGGGTTTTTAAGGTTTTTGGAGAATTAATTAAGATTAATCAGTGCTATTAAGCCTTCTGCTGTAAATGTAACACCTATTGGTTCGTCGTCATAACTTTTATCTGTTATATGCTCTAATTCTGCTCTTGTAAATTTACAAGGAATTTCTGGGTGTATCTTTAAATATTCTAATTCCTCATCAGTATAAATATAATCTATATGTGTCTTTTTTTTCCATTCGCTAATATCATTGTTTATCATGATTATCTTGAAGAATTAGCCTGCTTCTCTGCTTCAACTTTTTTTGTAACAGCAAAACTATCCATAGATTCTTCAGCTGCAAGCATTATCTCATTTGCTAAAGCTGTTTGAATCTTTGTCTTCTTGTTGAATGCCTTATCATAAGCTCCATGAACAATTAATCTTAATGTTAGGCTTACTCTTCTAAGAGGACTTACATCAACTGCTTGAGGGTATTTTGCTCCTCCATATTCAACAGTTGTGATTTCTTCTCTTGGAGAAGCATTTTCAACTGCTTTAACTAAAACTTCAACTGGATTTTTATTTGTTTTATCTTGGATTATTTTAAAAGTATCAAGAACAATCTTTGTTGTTTTGTTAAACTTTCCTGTTGATCTTGTCATAACCTTATGTTTTTTCCCTCTATGGCCTGGATGACATAAGATTCTTATTAATCTTTCAACAAGATTGATTTTTGCTGCTGCAAACTTTCCCCTTATTTTTCCATGATTTTTTAGAATTAATCTTGGAGTTAAATTGATAACTCTTTTTAGACCTGGATCCATTACTTCTATTTGTTCTGTTTCATATAAGTTAAATATTTTCATTTTATCTTCTTCCTTTTTCTATCTTGCCTTTCCACAATCTGCTTAGAGGCTGATCATTTACTTTAATAACTTGAAATCTAACACCTGGAATATCTCCTTTAGATCTTCCCATCTTACCTCCAATTCTCTCAATAACAACTTCATCATGCTCATCTATAAACTTTTGAGCTAAATTACCTGGAATAAAAGCAGTAACAAGCTTGCTGTTTTTTATTAACTGAACCCTGCAGCACTTTCTCATAGCAGAATTTGGCTGTTTTGCTTCTTTTTGAACTTTTTCAGTTACTATTCCTTTTGCTTGAGATTTACCTTCTAATGGGTCTGATTTTGCATAAAGTCCAAGAGCTTTCTTTTTATATCTTTGATCTTGCCATCTATGTTTTTTTCTTTTCTTTCTTATTTTTGTCGCTCCCATAATTCCCATTGTATAAAACCTAAATATTGATATAGAAAGTGGTTTAAAAAGGTTTTCTAAATAAAAATTAAGCTGATTCTCTAGTCTTATGGGTTTGGAAATATTCTCTAGTATATTCTCTTACTACTCTAATATCCTCTACATGTCTTTTATAACTAGCATCATGCATTGCTAATCCTGCTAAAGATGATGAAAAATTAAGTGCAGTAAATTCTTGAGCATCTAATAAAGGCACTTTATCAAGTCTAAATGAAAGATTAGCTAAATGTGTTTCTCCCCTACTAGTACTTGGAAAATGCATTGTTCCATGCATATATTCTGTTTCTCTTCTTTTTTTAGGAGATTTTGAAGATAAAAAAGTAGAATCTTCTATCCAATAAGTCATTTCTCCATCTGATTGATTATTAAGATGGTTTAATAATCTCTCTGTTTCAGATTTTGTTATTGGTTTTGGAAATCTTATAACAGCTATTTTTTGATGTTGTCTTCTCATGACTTTTTTTAGAAAAATCTGTTTATAAGCATTATTATACTAAATAAATCTTATTGTTTTAATCCCAAAATATTGCTCTAAAATATTTTGTAGTTCTTTTTGCCTTATTCTCTGTCTTCCAATAAGCCTTGCTTTTCCTTCTCTTCCTGCGCTTATCACAGCTTCATTTTCTTTTATCTCAAGAGATTTAAACTGAACAGGAGACACAATAGTCTTAACAAAACTCAGAAGATCTTGATTTCCTTGAGGTTCTGCAACAATTCTTATTCTTTTAGAAAGAATTTCAGACATTTTTTTAAGATTAGAATTATCAATTCCTATTGCTCTTTTTACTTTTATCCTTGGAACAACAAAAATAATCATATTATTATAAACAAAGCAGTGTTTTGCTCTTGTTTTTGTTATCCTACCAAATAAATTCATATATCTAATAAGTTGCATATCTAGTGTTTTCATGTTAATTATTAATTTTATTTTTCTGATTTCTTAGCTTCTTTTGCTTCTGGTTTCTTATCACTAATCTTTTTTTTAGGTTTATCTGGAGTTAGCTTTCCAGTAACCTTAACCAACAATCCAGGCAATCCAGTACCTACTGGAATAGGTTGGTTTAGAATTATGTTTTCAATCACTGATGAAAGTTCATCTTTAGTTCCTTTAAGAGTAGCATTAACAAAATGTCTAATAGGAGTTTCAAAACTTGCCCTAGCTAGTACACTAGACTTCTGAGAAATAATACCCATTCTTGTCGATCCTTTTACTTCTCCATTAAAACACATAGCATCTGCAATTAATTTTATATGCCTAATATCAATATCAATTCCCTGAGCATCTATTGTTCTTTTAATTTCATAAAGAATAGCGTTTCTTGCAGCCTCTATTCCTAAAACATCTCTTATCTCATGAATATCATTAGTTGAAGTCTTAGTCTTATCAATTCCCTTAACAGCCAATATCTCTTCTAGATTTGTTCCTGCTGTCAATATAACAAAATTTGAGTCTCTCTTAACAACTAGAATCTGTGCTATTCCTTTTATTCCAGATATCTGGATTGATTTGAGTTTTTCCTTTAGTTTATATAATTCTTTAAAATCCATTTTAGGTTCCCAAAAGACAAGTGCATCTTGTTTAATTTTATTAGGATAGCCTTTTTCTTTTAATTTTTGAGAAATAGTCGATAAGGTTGTATGGATAGATCTTAAAGCATTATTATTTATTACAGCATTTATCCTTTTCTCTCCAAAATTAATTTTTATTTCATCTATAATCTCTTCAAATTTTGTTTCCTTGATTTTTTCAGCAATTATTCTAGCTTGTTTTTCATTATTAAATGCTCTTTCCAGATGGATCTCCATTGTAGGAGTAGAGGGATTCTTTCTAGCATCAAATATTTCTATAAGCCTAGGAAGTCCTTGTGTGATCTGCATCTCTGAGACACCTGCAAAGTGGAATACATTTAAAGCCATCTGAGTACTAGGTTCTCCAAAAGACTGAGCTGTTAAGATTCCTATTGCTTCTCCTGGAGCAACTTTTTTCTTGCTATGTAATCTTGAGATATCTAGACCATCATCACCATATATAAATTGAATAATATTATCGCTTCCGTCCCTTACTGTTCCATCATATCCTATCTTAAGATCCTGTAAGGCATTAGCTAGTCTTCTATATAAATATCCTGACTTTGGTGTTCTTAATGCAGTATCCATCAATGCATCTCTTCCTGTTATAGCTCCAAAAAAGAACTCATAAGGTTTAAGACCTGTTAAAAAAGGAGTTGTAATAAATCCTTTTGATTCAGGAGATAAATCATTTTCTTTGAAAAAACTTAAAGTCCTGTTTGTATATCCTATATCAATTCTTTTACCCCATAAAGATTGCTGACCAATACAACAAGCCATCTGAGTTATATTAAGGATATTACCTCCTGATCCAGAGATTATCATAGTATTAATTGGATTTTCTTGTGGAAATTCTTGTTTAACAATTTGCCCTATCTTTGTTCTTACTTCATTTAAGGTCTGGATTATCTTAATCTCTCTTGTCTCTTCATTTGTTTTTCCAGGAATTATCTCAAGAGTATTATTATAATAAGAATCAATTATCTGATCTGTTTTATCTCCTGCATCTTTGATTACTTTTCTTGTTACTTCTTTTACTTTATCATTTACTTTTAAGTCATCAATAGAGATTGTAAATCCATGTTTAGAGAGGTATTTATTTCCTAATGAAAATACATTTTTAATAGCTTCTAAAGTTCTTTCTCTTCCAACCTTACTATCTAATTCTCTTATTAATGCTCCATCTTCTATTCCAAACAAATTTTTATCAACATTTCCAGAGACAAGTTTTCCATCTTTTATAGACAAGCCTTTATCAGCTGTCTTTGAATTGAAAAAGAAATCTACTTTGGGAAGAGCTTCTGAGAATACTTCTTTTCCAGATACTTGTTTTTTGTTTATTATAGAAGAAATTCCTGACTCATATAATAATTGAGAAGCGTCTGGTTTAGATAGGTCAGCAATACTAAGGAGATAATTTCCTGTTGTTGCATCTGCAATACATCCAATCAGATTAGTATTATTTTTTGGAGACATCAAATTTTGATTGACATTTAATAATATTTCTGCTTCTGCTCTAGCTTCTTCTGTCTGAGGAATATGTATATTCATCTCATCTCCATCAAAATCAGCATTATATGGAAAAGCTACAGAAGGATGTAATCTAAATGTTTTATATGGAAGAACTTTTACAACATGGGCCATTAAAGAAGCCTTATGAAGAGATGGATGCCTGTTAAATAAAACAATATCTCCATCTTGTAAATGCCTTTCAACGGTATATCCAATCTCTAATTCGTCAATAATCTCTGCTTTTAGGTCAGAAGTTATTTTTTTTCTTTTTCCATCTGGCCTTATTATATAATTTGCTCCTGGATAAACTGAAGAGGATTCAACTAATTTTTTTAAATATTTCTTATTCAAAGAGTTTACTGTTTCATTAACAGTTAAAGTAGTTGCTATCTCCATCGGAACTCCAATCTCATTGATTTTTAAGTTGGGATCAGGAGATATAACTGTTCTTGAAGAAAAATTAACTCTTTTACCTGCTAGATTATGCCTGATTCTTCCTTCCTTACCCTTAATCCTTTCTGTGATTGTCTTTAGAGGGTGTCCACTTCTATGTCTTGCAGGAGGAATTCTTGAGATTGAATTATCATAAAAAGTTGTGACATGATATTGTAACAAATCCCATAGGTCATCTATGATGACTTCAGGAGCACCTGCATTTAAATTTTCCCAAAGTCTTTGATTAGCTCTGATAATATCTCCTAATTTATGAGTAAGATCATCTTCTGACCTTTCTCCTGATTCAAGAGTAATAGAAGGCCTTACTGTTACAGAAGGAACTAATAAAACAGTTAAAACTGCCCATTCAGGTCTGAATATTTTTGGGTTCATTCCAGCAAGTCTTAATTCCTCTTCTGGAATATTAACCAGCATTTCCCTTATCTCATTGGGAAATAATCTCTTTTTTCCTTTTTTAAATGTTAAAGGTTTTTCTAATTTGATTTTTTCCTGAGGAGCTAAGCAATAAGGACATTTTTTTGAATCTTTTGCTTTTTTGATCCTTTCTTTAACAGCAGGGTATTGTTGTAATTTTTCTTTTGATAATAAGAATTTTCCACATGATTGGCAATAACACCTAAGAGCCATTTCAATTATAGGAACATATTTGATGTGAATTACAGGCCTAGATAATTCAACCATTCCTGGGTGGCCTAGACATTCTTTTAATCTTCCTCCGCATGTTCTACATCTTACTCCTGGATCTATTGCTCCTAATCTTAAATCCATTAATCCTCCATCTACGGGGTATCCATCTACATCATAAAGTTCTGGAGTAACTATTCTAGCTGCTCCTATTTTTTTTATTTGTTCTGGATTTAATAATCCAAAATGCAAAGCATCTATTCGTTTTTTTATTGGTTTGTGCATTTTAATGTATTGTATCTACTCCTCCAAAATATCCTCCTGTTCCTGATTGAATTAAAAATCTTGCTTCTTCATATGATAAGTCTAATACAAGAGAATCTCCTGATCTTCTTAATATATTTCTAGTTAGATTTGCTTCTCTCCTTGTTTGTGTTTTAGCTATTCCTTCTAAGATATTAGTTATTTCTAATCCTGTCATTTTATTCGTATTTATTTTTTAAATCAAATTTAGTTGCTAAATGTAACCCTTGAATCTCATCTATTAATAGTTTGAAAGCATATGAAACCTCTAC
>Ga0272441_10001357_pt1 | contig 52254 bp, 52 predicted proteins | sample SSMProp6N_FD_193582 | JGI IMG/M metagenome (GOLD analysis project Ga0272441, IMG submission 193582) | Marine sediment archaeal communities from Little Sippewissett salt marsh, Falmouth, MA, United States - SSM-Prop-6N | ecosystem: Environmental > Aquatic > Marine > Wetlands > Sediment ...
TAGTTAAATCTTAATCGAACTTGAGGGTCGCTTCATTTTGAAGTGATTTTTTGTTAAAATTAAATTATGATTCCATATCAATCAAAAAAGAGAAAAACCCCAGGAACTAATTATTCAGAAGTTAAGAAGAATGTTAGATTAATTTTTAGAGAAATAGAATCTAAAACCAAGAGAAAACCTTATATAAAGTCAACTTACTTTAACAAAGAGAAGGTATTCTTTGATTATTTCTGGAAACACTTAAATCAAAAGGGGCCAAAAGAGAGATTTAAAAGACTGAAATATTTTAGCCCAGCATTAGATGTAGTTAAAAACACAAGGAACAAGCCTGTCTCTAAAGATAATCCGAATAAAAAGGATAAATTATTACATCGATTTGCAGGATTAACAGCTAATAAAGAATTATTTTATGTTCAGATAAAAGAGGAAAAGAAAACTGGTAAAAAATATTTTATGTCTTGTTTTTCTCCAGAATAAAAAATCCTCCGCCGATGTGAAGTGTATAAACTTCTGGCCGAGGATTCTTATTCTAATTATAGCAAAATATAACTCTTTGTCAATAGTTTAAAAAGATTATATCTATTACGGAATATTAAGGTTTATAACGGTTTAATGAAGTTCTTTACATTTTTAAATATTTGTGGTAATGTTTTTATAGTTCTTCAAAATAGTTATTTCCCAACTCGATGTTGAAGGAGGTAAAAAATGAATCAGAACTTTGAAGCCGTTGAAAACGAATCAAGAGCAGTAGATTCTGTAGCAGGAAGTATTTTTTTATTAATAATTTTAGGTTTCTTGTTACCAATTATTGGACTTTCTCTTGTATTCTTAGAGAAATCGGGGATAAATACTTGGCTTGAACATAGGATAGCGATAACTCAACTCAGAAAAGAAATAAGAGATTGGGATAGGTTGAATACGGGGATTTCAGTAATAAAAAGGCGGATTGCAAAAATCCAAAAAGAGCGTAGGGAATATGGGAAAGAAGAAAAACAGAACTTTGCATATAGATGGTTAATTGAATCGGCAGAAAAAGAGGAGATTGAGTATAGAATAATCTACAATAGACTAATAAGAGAATATAACCAGAAGATCAGGATAAGTTACGGACTTATATCGAGCAGTCCTATTTCTGAAGATTTATTCTTAAGGCCGAATTTGCCACCATTCAACATCAATAATGCCAATGAGGGCCTGCGATCAAAGGCCCTTTTTTTATTGAAATATTTTTAAATTAACAAACAAAAGAAAATCCTTTTACATTAAAATAACTCAACTCCTGCTGTATTCTACCCCAATCAAGAGTTCTAAACGCGTCGTGTAGCGGGAGCATGTTTGACAATAATTTTTACAGGACTATAACAAAATTGAAAATGGTGGCTGACCCCATTTTATTTTACTCATTTTCATTTTTACTGTTTTTTATTGGCTGGTATTTTGTTAAAATTTAATAATGCAAAACAAAATAGTGAAAACATTTCTAATCTTTTGCTTTTTAATTGTAGTGTTCACTGTTTCAGCTCAAGAAATGGTAAATATTAACACAGCATCATTAGAAGAATTAGAAACTCTGACAGGTATTGGGCCTGTTTATGCTCAAAGAATAATAAATGAGAGGCCTTTTGCTTCTCTTGATGATTTAATAAAAGTAAGCGGCATTGGAGAAAAGACCTTGCAGAAAATAAAAGACCAAGGGTTAGCTTATATAGATAAGGCCGAGGTCCGACCTCGGCCCTTGACCATAACCACAAAAAAAAGCACGAAAGAAAGCTATCCTAAGAATATTGAATTTGTTGAGATAATGCCTTCGCCAAAAGGGGCAGATGCAGAAAATGAATATATAGAAATTAAAAACAATAATGATTTTGAGGTTGATCTTCAAGATTGGACAATCAAAGACAAAGAAGGAAGCACTAAAGAATATCTTCTAAAAGACAAAATTCCGGCTCTTTGCAGCCTAACCCTATCCAGGCCTCAAACCAAAATAACCCTTAACAACTCCGGAGACGGATTAGAGCTTTTAAACCCAAACAGAGAAATAATAGATTCTGTTGATTTTGGCAAAGCGAAAACAGGAATAGCATATATTAAAACATCTGCTGGCTGGCAATGGGAAGAATCAGAATCTTCGCAAACAAAAATCAATTCTCAAAGCAATTCAAAAAAACAAGCTCTCAAAACCGATTCCCAGACAAACATCCAAACAGAACAATCAAAGCAGGGGATTGAAATCGACTTATCTTCTAAAAATAAAAAGGCTGAGACATCTGTTTTTTTAACTGCTTTTCTAACCGCCTTTCTGCTTTCTGCAATATTTATAATTTTTAAGAAGAAACTCTTTTCAGACAATTACCTCACCTCGTGATAGGCCAGGCCTATCACAAAAAATTAGCTTAAGACTTCTGAAAGCTTTCTTCTTTTTCTATTGACATATTTAAGATATTGTGCTATAATTAAGGTGTTGGTTTGACAGGAAAAATAAAGGAAAGAAAGGAAAAGAAAATGAACTTCATTCGAACCCTAAGAGACATTTCGTTTATTTCTGCACTCTTGTCAACAGTTGTTGGCATGAGAACAGAGCAAGTCCTCCTGATTGGAGCACTTGCAATGGCAATGGCCGTCATCGGCATTGCCAATGCGGCAATCGCTCCCCCAAGGCTTAGCTCCCAGAGCTAAGCCTTTTTACTTTGTGATAGGCCAGGCCTATCACAAAGTTAAAGAGAAATTAGAACTCCTTCGTTTAAATACTGCATAATTCTGGTGTAGCCGTTTAAAGCATGGCACACAGAATCTGTTCTTACATATTTGTAAGATTTGTTCCAATAAACCCCTCCTTCAGCTCTTTGGGGATTGGCTAAAAAAGAGCTGTTTTCTTCCACATAGGTCCTGGCAATTATCCATCTGACAATATTCAAAGCAGCTTGTTTGTATTTTTCACAATCAGCTCTTCCCTGGCTCAAGCAAAAACCATAAGTGTCAGTCATTACTTCTGATATCCATCCGTTTCCGCTAGTGGAATAAGCTCCGTCTATTCTGCCATAATTCAATAAATCATCGGGGTTTCTAAACTGGTTGGATATTATTTGGGAGCTTAGTTCAAAAACAATATCTTTGTAATAATCCTGGCCCGAGGCTTTATAAAAATCCATTAAAGACATTACCAGCCAAGTATTGGAAATAGGGTTTTTTGCCCTGTACTCCCCAACAACATATTGCCTTTGAGCTGCTTCATATTTTGAAGCAAACAAATCTGCTATTTTTTTAGCTGATGCATAATATTTTTCTTCTTTTGTGGCTTCATATAATTTAGACAGGGCAGAAAGACATTGGCCATTATACAAAAGAGAAAGCTTTTTCCCAAAAACCCATTGCTCGCCGTCATACCTGGCATAAGGCCTGATAACGCTGTCTTCTCTTTGCATAGACACTATCCAGTCTCCAGCTATTTTAGCAGAATCCAGATATTTTGACTCGCCCGTTATTTCGTATAATCTTAACAAGGTAAAAATGCTTAATGCAGAAGTCCCAACAACATATCTTTTTTCCCTTTTCTGAGAATCTAAATAATAAGAGTAGGAAAAAGCTCCGTATCTTGGGCTGTTTTTATCTGTTTCTTGCATAAAAAGCAAAAAGTCTGCCCATTGGTCCAAATAAGCCAGAATTTCCTCATCTTTGTTATAATCATAAACATATAAAAAAGTGTAAATAATAGAAGCTGAATAAACAGTATGGAGGCGGTTTTCCAAATAATCTGTTTCTGCTTCATATTTTTTGTAAAAACCATGATAATCTTTGTTTTCCATGCGGCATAAAAAGTCCTTTCCTTTTTCAATCCTGTCCTCAATCATTGCTTTGTCCATTTCCCTTATCACTAAAACCCCGTCAACAGATTCCAATGCTTCTGCTTTATTGGTCTTAACAACAGCCTTGGTTAACGAAGCAAAAGGCTTGGGAACAAAATCAATTTTGCTTAATTCTTCAAAAGACTTGTAAATAATCCCGGATGCGGCTAAAAGCAAAAACAGCAAGGCAAGGATATTTTTTAGGTTTTTCCTAAATATATTCATACTTGTAATTTATTAATAAATTAGACAAAAGTCAATTTTTAATCTAAAATTAAGCTATGAGCGGACACTCCCACGCCAAAACAGTAGCCAGGACCAAGAATGCGGAAGACGCTAAAAAAAGCAAGGCCTTTTCAAAAATGTCTCGCTTAATTAGCGTTGCTGCCAAAAACGGAGCTGATATAGAATCAAACCCCGGGCTTAAAATGGCGATTGACCAGGCGAAACAAGTCAACATGCCAAAAGACACCATTGAAAGGGCAATTAAAAAAGGCACTGGTGAGCTGGCAGGCGAAGCTTTAGAAGAATTTGTTTTTGAAGGACTGGGTCCTGGAGGAATGGCCTTGATAGTTGAGGGAATTACTGACAATAAAAATAGGACTTTATCAGAAATAAAGCAGATTCTTAACCAGCACAACGGAAAGCTGGCTGGAGAAGGATCTGTTAAATGGATGTTTGAAAGAAAAGGATACATGGTCATTGAAAGCAAAAACAAAGAAAAAATAGAGCTAACAGCAATTGAAGCGGGAGCAGAAGATATTAAAGAACAAGAAGACTTTGTTGAAATATACACCAAGCCCGAAGAGCTTGACCAGGTTAAGAAAAACATGGAAGAAAAAGGAATCCAGATTAAATCATCCGGGTTAGATTGGATAGCAAAAGAGAAAATACAAGCAAACAAAGAATCAGCTGAAAAGCTTTTTGAGGCATTAGACAATAACGATTCTGTTCAAAACATATACTCAAATATTAAATTTTAAATTATGATAATATTAGGCATAGACCCGGGAACAGCCACAACCGGGTTCGGGGTTATTAAAAAGTCTAAACAAAACATAAAAGTTATAGATTACGGATGCATTGAAACTCTGCCCGGGTTGGGAGACGGAGAAAGATTAAAAATAATCAACAACGAACTTATTAAGCTGATTAAAAAACACCAGCCCAAAATAATGGCTGTTGAGAATTTGTTCTTTTTCAAAAACTTAAAAACAGCTATGCCAGTAAGCCAGGCCAAAGGAGTTATTCTTCTGACCGCGGCCAAGAAAAAAGTCCCGGTTGTGGAATTCACTCCTTTGCAGGTTAAAATGGTAATCACTGGATATGGCAAAGCTGAAAAAAAGCAAGTTCAGAGAATGATCCAAACAATGCTCTGTTTGGAAGAAAAACCCAAGGACAAAGCCAAAAGAAAAGACGATGCCACTGATGCTTTGGGAATCGCCTTGTGCCAAGCCTTAAAATCTCCTGCCTGCCGGCAGGCAGAAAAAATCAAGTTATCTTAGCAAATCTTCTTTTGCCTGCCTGAACAATCAAGCCAGACTTGATTGTTATTTGTTTTTTCCAGTCTTTCTCAACTTCTTTGTTTATTTTTATTCCTCCCTGTTCAACCAATCTTTTGGCTTCTGATTTTGATGAGGCCAACTTTGTCTTCACTATCAAATCCAAGATATTCATCCGAGGCTTAACTTTGGATAATTTTATTTCCGGGATATTGCTGGGCAGTTTCTTTTCTTTGAATATCCGATCAAACTCTTTTTCCGCTTTTTCAGCATCTCTTTTCCCGTAATACATTGCTACAATTTCTTTGGCCAGCCTAACTTTTAAATCTCTGGGATTGGCTTTAGACTCTTTCATTTTCTTTATCTCTGACATCTGCACCCTGGTTGCTAATTCAAAATAATCAAAAATACATTCGTCTGGCAAAGACATTATTTTGCCAAACTGCTCTCTGGCAGGCTCTTCAAGGCCAATGTAATTGCCCAAACTTTGGCTCATTTTTTGTTTGCCGTCAAGGCCAACCAAAATTTTAGTGCTCACCACTTCCTGAGGCAATTGGCCAAACTTCTCTTGCAACTCCCTTGCCTTGAGCTCATTAAACAACTGGTCTGTTCCGCATATGGTCAAATCTGACTTTAACATAACAGAATCATAAGCTTGCAAAACAGGATAAACAGGCTCGTGCAACCCAATGTCTAAACCCTTTTTTGCTCTTTGCTCAAACATGTCTCTTTCCAACATCCTGGCTGTAGTGAAATTGCTCATTAACACCAACAAGTCTTCTGCTTTCATCTTGCTATACCATTCTGAATTATAGCGGACTTCTGTTTTTTTCAAATCTAGGATTTTGCTTACTTGCCCTAAATAACCTTTAGCCAATTCCTTTATTTCTTTTGCCGGCCTTAATTTCCTTGCCTCTGTTTTTTCGGTTGGATCGCCGAATCTGGCCGTAAAATCACCTATTAAAAAAACTATTTTGTGGCCCGCGTCTTGAAGTTCTTTCAATTTTAGATATACTACAGAGTAGCCCAAATGCAGATCTTTGGTGGTTGGATCTACTCCGTGTTTTACTCTTAACTTTTTCTTAGAATTCAATTTCTTAATCAAGTTTTCTTTTTTAACAACTTTTTCCACGGCTCTTGTTAAAAATTCTTCTGTTGTAAATTTTGTATTCATATTATTTTATACTAAAATAAAAATATGCATTTGTAAATTATTTGTGATAGGCTAAGCCTATCACAAATTAAAAAATGGCTAAAAGGGAATTCCACAGAGAAATATATAAAACAAGCAAAAAGAAAAAAATCTTCTTTTGGGTTTTGGGTATAATTTTAGCCGGTTTTGTTTTAATGATTCTTTTGGGATCAGGCCTATTTATTTACTATGCCAAAGACCTGCCCAGGCCAGAGAAATTTACTGAAAGGGAATTTGTGGAATCAACCAAAATCTATGACCGAACAGGAGAAATTCTGCTTTATGAAATGTACGGAGAAGAAAGAAGAGAAATAATTGCCTTGCAAGAAATGCCGGAACATTTAAAACAGGCTGTGATTTCAACAGAAGACGCTAAGTTTTATTCGCATAATGGAATTGATTTTACCGGGATATTAAGGGCTTTAAAGCTTAATTGGAAAATAGGCAAGCCGGTTTACGGAGGATCAACAATTTCCCAGCAGCTTATCCGCTCCACTTTTTTAACTTTGGAAAAAAGCATATCCAGGAAAATAAAGGAGATTATCCTGACCCTGGAGCTGGAAAGAAAATATTCAAAAGACCAAATATTGGAATGGTACTTAAACCAAATTCCTTTGGGCGTTAATATTTACGGGGTTCAGGCAGCTTCCAAAACTTATTTTCAAAAAAACGCCAAAGACCTTACCCTGGCAGAATCCGCTTGCTTGGCAGCAATAATAAAAGGGCCCAGCTACTATTCTCCTTTTGGCAAAAATCTTGAATATCTGCTTGGAAGAAAAGATTATGTTTTAGACAGAATGGCCCAAGAAGGATACATTTCAAAAGAGCAGGCGGAAGAAGCCAAAAAACAAGAACTGCAGTTTGCAGCAGCCGCAACCGGCATTAAAGCTCCCCATTTTGTTCTTTATGTCCAGCAGCAGCTTTTGGAAAAATACGGAGAAAGCTATTTAAAGGAAGGCGGGCTAAAAGTTTACACCAGTTTAAACTGGGAACTCCAGGAAAATGCCCAGGAGTCTGTAGAAGAAGGAGTTCAAAGGAATAAAAACAACAATGCCCACAACACGGCTTTAATTGCGATTGACCCAAAAACAGGAGAAATTCTTTCAATGATAGGGTCAGCTGACTGGTTCGGAGACCCATATCCCGAAGACTGCGTATCTGGAAAAAACTGCATGTTTGACCCGAAGCTCAATGTTGCCACTTATAAAACAGGAAGGCAGCCAGGATCTGCTTTCAAGCCCTTTGCCTATATCACTGCTTTTCAGAATGGCCTTACTCCCGAAGATACAGTAATAGACGGACCAACCAATTTCGGCAAATGGGGAGACAAGGACTACGAACCCCAGAATTATGACGGAAAATTCAGGGGAGAAGTAACCTTAAGACAGGCATTGGCCCAATCCCTGAACGTGCCTTCAGTAAAAGTCCTGCTTTATTTAGCCGGCCTTCAAGAAACTCTAAACACTGCTAAAAAACTCGGGCTCTCCACCCTAAACAGGCCTTCTTCTTTTTACGGCCCGGCAATTGTTTTAGGAGGAGGAGAAGTAAAACTATTAGAAATGGTTTCAGCTTACGGAGTTTTTGCAACTGAAGGCCTGCAAGTCCCTCCAGTGTCCATCTTAAAAATAGAAGACTCCAATGGAAATATTATTGAAGAAAATAAAAAAACCCAAAAAAGGGTTCTGCAACAAGAAGCCTGCCAAATGCTAAACAGCATTCTTTCAGACAATGAAGCCAGAGCTCCTATGTTCGGACATAACTCCAACCTTTATTTTCCAGACTATCAAGTGGCTGCTAAAACAGGAACAACCAATGATTACCGGGATGCCTGGACAATCGGATACACCCCTTCTTTAACAGCCGGAGTCTGGGTAGGGAACAACAACAATGCTGAAATGGCTCACAAGCCGTCTGTTACCCTGGCTGGCTATACTTGGAGATTATTTATGTTAAAAGCTTTGCCCAAAATGCCAAAACAAGACTTTACTCCTCCTCCTCCTGAAAAACCAGAAGAAATATCAGAAGACGAACCAATTGAAGAATAAAAAACCCAAAAGTTTTTGTGATAGGCCTGGCCTATCACAAAAAAAGAGAGCGTTCCCCCGAACGCTCTTTAAGTTCAACCATTGGTTCAACCATTGGCTTAACCCTTGGCTCAGTTCATGGTTCAACCCATGCTATTCCTCATAGACTAACTCTCTAAGATCTGCTCTGCCCGCCCGATCAAGCCCTGGGTAAGCTCAAAGCTCAATACTGCTGCGTCAAACCAGTCAAAACTAAGACGTGGGTTTTTAGCAGCAGCAACCAAAGCGTCAAGCAAGCGCTCTTCTTGGCCCACCTCATATCTAAAAACATATCTCTCGTCCCCCCTATTTAAAACCATCTCCGCGCGCCTATTTCCTGCACCCATGCTATTTCTCCTTTCCTTAAGCAGAAATCTTAAACAATAAACTAACATAATTATATCATAATTAAGAAATCCGTCAACAGCTTGTTATTCACTTTTATTGTGCTGAATATTTATGATATAATTGAGCAATGGCCGAATACACCAAAGAACAGCTTGAAGAGCTTTACAACCAGCTCCCAGAAGACCTGCAAAAGGCTGTTTTTTCGCAAAAAATAGGAGAAAAAATCCAAAAAACCTGCTATGAAAATAAAATTATAGATCAAAAAGACTTTTTAAAAATACTAAAAAATGTGGGTTATGTTTTTTTAGGGCTTTTATCTCCTGAAGAATTTAAAGATGTTTTGGAGAAAAAATTAAAAGTTAAAAACGCTAAAAGGGTTTGGCAAACAATAAACAATGAAGTTTTTATGGAGTTAAAACAAAGCTTGGAAGCTCTTTACCAAAACAAAATAGAGTTTCAGAAAATTGAAATCCTAAACCCTGTTAAAGCCGAATCAGAAAAACCCAAGCCCCAAGAAACAGACAAATACAGAGAATTAATTGAATAATAAAAAATATGGAGTTTACCATACCCCAATTTATTGAAAAAGAAGCCAAAATAGTCGGCCCCCTAACCTTTAAACAATTTGCTTTTTTCGGAGTGGCGGTTTTAATCTGCGTTTTCTTTTATTTCGTGATCCCGGGAACAATATTCATAATCTTGGCTCCGGTCTTGGTGGGAGGCGCTTTTGCCCTTTCTTTTTACAAAAAAGAGGGTATTCCTTTGCCAGAACTAATAATTGGGTTTTTCGCATTTATTTTCAAGCCAAAGATTTATCTTTGGAAGAAAAAAGGCACCCCTCCCAAATTTCTCCGCACAGATGAAGAAAAAGAAAAAGCAATAAGACAAAAAGAAAAAGAAGACGAAGAAAAAACAGGAGGACCGAGAGTAAAAATGTCCAGAGGAAGCCATTTGCATGATTTATTTACCCAAGTAGAAACCAAGGACTAATATGAACAAAATCCTGGAACTTTTAAAAGCAGATGTGGGCTTGGAACCCGCCGTCCAAGGAAATATCTGGCAGTTTGCAGACAAGGTCATAGGCGTTTTCCTGTATTTCTGCCTTTTTTTAGTAACACCTCTTCTTATTGCCTTGTCCATATTTTACTTCTTTTCCGCTGCCGGAGAAGAAGAAAAAATTAAAAAAGGCAGAAACTTGCTTTTTTGGACAGGAATCGGATTAATTATTATTATAAGCGCGAAAATATTATTTTCCCGCTTAGCTGATATATTATAAAAATATGCCAACAACCCAAGATTTTTTAGAGTTTGACCAAATAAGAGAAGGAATTGTGATTTTAAAAAATAAAGGATTAAGATCAATCTTAATGGTTTCTTCTTTGAACTTTGTTTTAAAGTCAACTGAAGAGCAAAACGCCATTCTTTACCAATTCCAGAATTTTTTAAACTCGCTGGATTTTTCCTGCCAGATTCTGGTTTTTTCCAGACGGCTTAACATAACCGGATATTTGGACAAACTGGCAGAAATAGAAAAAAAAGAAGAAAACGAGCTTTTACAAGTCCAAATTTCAGAATACAGAAAGTTTATTGACCAGATAATGAAAGGCGGGTCTGTTATGCAGAAAAGCTTTTATGTTGTTGTTCCTTTTTCAGTGGGAGAAGTGCAGTCTTTTGCAGGAAAAAAGAAAACCTCAAAAATAAATTTGACAGAAGAAAGCTTTCAAAGAGCCAAAAACCAGCTGATGCAGAGAATAGAATTTATTGTGCTGGGATTAAGGTCCTGCTCATTGGAAGCAATGCCCTTAAACACCCTGGAAATAGCAGAGCTTTACTGGAGCATTTACCATCCGTCAGAAGCAGAAAGGGGCTATTATCCGGAAATGCCTTCAGAATTAATAAAATAACAAAAACTATGAGAATCAGCTTTAACGTCCCATTTTTAAAAGACAAAGGAACAAAAATTGACGAAGAGTTTTTTTCCCAAGAGCCCTTGAAAATCTCTGACATAGTGGCTCCTTCTTTTATAGAAGTAAAAGAGGGCTTTGTGAAAATAGGGGAAAGAATGGCTAAAAGCTATTTTATCTTTTCTTACCCCAGATATCTTACTTCAGGATGGCTGTCTCCTATTATCAATCTTAACCATCCTTTGGATATTTCTTTTTTCTTCCATCCTGTTCCTTCAGAAAAGGTTTTAAAACAATTAAGAAAAAAAGTTACCGAGGTGCAGGCAGAAATAGCAGAAAGAGAGGAAAAAGGGCTTATCAGAGACCCTTCGCTGGAAACAGCTTACCAGGACCTTGAAGAATTAAGGGAAAAACTCCAAACAGCCCAGGAAAGAATGTTCCGCTTCAGCTTATACCTGACTATTTACGCTGACACGGAAAAAGAATTAAGAAATGTGGAAACCAGCCTAAGGTCTGTTTTGGAATCAAGGCTTATTTACATTAAACCAGCCCTTTACCAGCAAAAAGAGGGATTTACTTCCACTTCTCCTTACAATTTAGACCAAATGATGGTTACCACTTTAATGAACACCTCTCCTTTGTCTTCTACCTTCCCTTTTATTTCTTTTGACTTGAGCTCAAACGAAGGCATTCTTTACGGAATCAACAAACACAACAGCTCTATTGTGCTTTTTGACAGATTTACTTTAACCAATGCCAACTCTGTTATTTTTTCTGTTTCCGGATCTGGAAAATCCTACTCTGTTAAGCTGGAGATCTTAAGGTATTTAATGATTGGAGTTGATTCCATTGTTTTAGACCCGGAAAATGAATACAAGTTTTTAGCTGATGCTGTTGGAGGATCTTTTTACAACATATCTTTAGCCTCGCCCCATCACATTAATCCGTTTGACTTGCCAGCATTAAGAGAAGGGGAAAAAGCAGAAGACGTTTTGAGAAGCAACATTATTAACCTGGTAGGGCTAATGCGGGTTATGCTGGGAGGGTTGTCTGCAGAAGAAGACGGAATTATGGACAAGGCCATTGCCGAAACTTACGCTGCCAAAGACATTACTGTTGACTCTGACCCAACATTATGGGGCAAGGAAGACGGCCTGCCCTATCCATTGTTAGGGGACCTGGAAGCCGTTCTTTCCACAATGGAAGGAGCTGAATCTTTACTCAAGCGCTTGCAAAGATTTACCCAAGGAGTTTACGCAAGCTTTTTTAACCAGCCGTCAAATGTAAGCATGAAAAACCGGCTGGTGGTATTCGGAATCAGAGACATGGAAGACGAATTAAGGCCAATGGCAATGTTTATTGTGCTCCGCTTTATTTGGAAAACAGTTACGTCGGAACTAAGAAAAAGACTGCTGGTTATTGATGAAGCCTGGTGGCTGGTGCACAACGCAGACGGCGCTTCCTTTTTGTTCGGAACAGTTAAAAGAGCCAGGAAATACTGGTTAGGGGTTACAACCATTACCCAGGATGTTAATGATTTTATGAAGTCAGAATACGGCCAGCCCATTATTACCAATTCTTCTATGGTTCTTTTATTAAAGCAAAGCCCTGCTACCATAGAAATAGTCAAAAAAACGTTCAATCTCACAGATGAAGAAAAAATGCTTCTTTTGGAGTCTCCGGTTGGAGAAGGCATATTTTTTGCCGGATCAAAACACGTTTTAATCAAAATACTGGCCTCTTACACTGAAGACCAGATAATAACCACTGCGCCAGAAGAAGTAAAAAGAATATTAGAAGCTAAAAAAGAATTAGAATCATCATATTAAAATGCCAGAGCAAGAAACAGAACAACCGATCGGGGCTGAAGAATCCGAAGAAAATTCTGAAAACAAAGAACAGAAATCAAAAAAGAAGAAGAGCGGTTGGTTTGCCAAAATCCCTAAAGATGTATTTTTTTCTCCAACAGGAATGATTTTGTTTATTTTGGCAGCTGCTATTGAAATTATAGACTTAATTCCTATCCCGATTGCTGACCAAATTTGGGAGCTGCCCTTGGAATTAATGTTTATCGCTTTTGCGGTTATGCTCATAGAAGAAATTACGCTAAAGTCTATGCTTATCTTTTTCCTATTAGAACGTATTCCTTGGTTTAATGATATATGTCCCACTTTCTTAATAGGCTGGATTAAAATGATTATGTGATACACGAATCCGGAATCACGAATTATGAATTACGAATCACGAATTAAAAATTTAGTTTTTGTTATCTTGCTGCTATTTTTGCTATTTGAAGCCAATGCTGTTTTTGCTTTAGAAATAAACTATCCTAATCTGCCAGGAGTGCAAGAACCCCAGGAGTTTTTAAACACGGCTCCGGCTGAAGACCTTTTGGGCTTGTGGGTAAAATACTTAGTTGCTTTAGCCACCTGGGCATCAGGAATAATTGCCTTAATGGCCATAATCTGGGCTGGAATTGTGCTGACAACCTCTGTTGGCAACCCAGAAAAATTAACCCAGGGCAGAAAGCGGCTTTCATCAGCTATTTTAGGATTAGTAATCGTGCTTTGCGCTTATTTTATTTTAGAAATCATCAGCCCTTATTTTATTGACTTTACCCTGCCCAAGCTTGAAGACCTTAGGGAAATATCCAAAGCCCCTCCCATTTACACGCAAGAGAAAAAAAGCACAATAGATGTTTATGTTCCTTTTGGAAGAATAATAGAAAATGTTTTCCAAACATATTATTCCGATACTTCTGAAGCAGGGGGCGAAAAAAACGAACCAGTTGTTCCAGAAACCCTAACCAGGCCACAAAGAATTAAAAATACCCTTAACGCCACCTTGCAGCTTTTGCCTGATATACGCGACAAAACCGAAGAAATAAGGTATTTGGCTGGGCAATGCGAATGTTACGATTATGAACAAGACGGCTACACTGTTGAAGAACAAGATGTCAAACCAGACCCAAGGTGCGATGACTGCGAAAACTGCAATTCAACAGAATGCACTTCTGACCCTTGCGAAGACGATAGGGAAGAAATCGTAGAAATAGAACAAGAACTCCTGCCCTATCTTTTTGGCATAGAAGAAGGCGGAGAAGAAGGCGGAGTGGATGGAATCATTCAGCATGACGCCTATGGCAAAGAATTTGAAATTACCACCAGTTTAATGCAGGAAATTGCCAAGACAGAAAAAGAAATCCAGCTTTTAAAAGAAGACTTTAACAGATTGGGCAGAATGGAAGAATTAATAAGAAACTGCGACTGGCAGATTTTAAACAACCGCAACCAGTATTTCCAAAGAAAAGACTATTTTGAAGAAAAAGAATGGTACGCAGATAATGCCGGCTTTTGGGATGATGTCAATATCTTTTTTAACCGGCCAATAGACTCTAAAAACCCCCAAGAGCGCTGGTATCCAGAGCCAGGCACTCCCTTGGAACTGGTGCCTGATGAATCTGCGCTTTACTGCGCTGTTGGAGGAACCAATGCCCACAATCCAATATATTTTGAAACTGAGCCTGAATGGGACGATGCTTTAGCTGAAGAATTCGGCAGAATAGGAGAAATGTCAGAAAAAGAAGCTGGAGAATTCTTAGACGAATTTTCTCCTGACCTAACCTGCACCATTGATATTCCTATCGGAGAAATTCTTGACAAGGCCCACCGGGTCTCCAGGCTTTTGGTAAATAAGCTTGATTTGATTCTTAAAAGAGAAAAAGAACTTATTGAAGCAGCCGGCGACCTTCAAGTGGCCATTAGCCAATGCACTTCAAAATTATGCTGGCCGATCTGCTTCTGTTATGAAGATGTCTGCATAGAGCTTCCCTGTTTCGGCCCGGCCTGTCCGCGCTGGGAACTGCGCCGGCTGATCAGGAAAATAAGGACCAGGCACTTGGAAATAACTGATGCAATAACAGGGGTTGAGCCTTACGACACTCCAGAAAAAATAGGGGTTTACCAGATTTTTGACACTTTGGTCTTGGACTTGTTGGAAAGCATGGAAAACACAATCAGAATCAGAATGAAAAAATGCGTTATGGAAACTCCGCAAGGGTCTGAAATGGCTTTTTGGCCTTGCAAACAAGTTATAGGAGGAACTGATGCTTCCGGCAAAATAATCAGGCAGTGCTTTATTGGGACAAAAGGAAGATGGCGAGACACGCTTTACGGCGGATGCCTTAACAATTGCTTTTTAAATAAAGTTTCTTTGACAAGAGAAGGAAACTACACTAATTTTTACGAAAGATCAGACTTTCACCAGTGCGTAGACGAATGCATGGATTCAATCTGCATTTATAACTACAACCACGTATTTAATTACTTTTGCTGTTATTATGAATAATAAAAAGCTTTTTATTATTGCTATTGGAATAGGAATATTTTTAATTCCCTTGTTAACTGCTGGCCAGGGAGATTTGGAAGTTGAATATATTCAAACCCCAGGAGGAGAAGCTCCTCAAACAATTGAAGCAACCAGCATTGCCCAATACATAAGATATATTTATAATATTTCTTTTGGCATAGCTGCTGTTTTGGGCTTTTTGGCTTTAACTTATGCTGGTTTTTTGTATTTGTCCGCTGCTGGAAACCCGAGCAAAATCCAAGAATCAAAACAAAGAATCTTGTCTGCTCTTTTGGGCATTGGCATTCTTTTAATTTCTTATGTGCTTTTAATTGCCATTAACCCGGACCTAATTTTGTTTTCGCTTCCTTTGCTTGAAGATTTGGATGTTTTAACAGTAAAACAAACTGCTTGGCAGGGGTATTCAGGAAAACTGGGAACTATCAAGGAAATCGGGTATATGGGAAAGGAATTAATGAACGCGATTGAAGATGCTGCGGATTATTTGAATTCTTCTGCCCTTGGCAAATGCCTTTGCATAAATGCCAAAAGCTTGTGCTTGTGCACCGGAGGCGGAGAAAACGATTCTTGCGAACCCCAAACCTGCTATATTGGCGAAGACAACAGCGGGCACCCTTGCAGCAATTATAAAGAAATGAAAGAAAAAGAAGAATTATTGTCTCTTTGGACAGATGAAATTATTTATTTTCAAAACAGGGCTGTTGGTTCTGGGTTTTTAGAAGAAATCTGGGTTGGAAACGCTTTTAATTTAACTGATTTTGACGACCTAAACAGCATATTTTCGCCTGCTGACTTAGTTGGTCTGGGAGGAGAAGCCATGAGACTGCAAAAAGACATAGACAATGTGCTTTCTCCAACAGTTGAGTATTATGATGACCTTGTTAAAAAAGCCCAGCAAAACCAGGCAGACCAGGCAACAATTGATGTTTTAGCGCAAAAAAAAGATCTGGCAAAAGAAGAAAAAGAGCTTACTGAAAAACTAAGAGACAAACTGATAACTTTTGGCTTGCTGGTTGAGGCCTTAAAATATCCAACCAGGGAAATTGTCCGGCTGCCAGACCAATGCGCAACCAATTTAACAGACTCTTGCGATGCAGAATGCATTACTATGGGAGATGACGAATGCCATGACACCTATACTGGCTGTTTATCTGTTTGTATGGGCTTAACTCCCTGCCCGGTTATAGAGATTGCTTTTGCTTACGGCCAAATTGATCTGCTTCAAAAAGAAATTGTTAATGCAGCCCAAGATATAATGGATATTGTTGATAAAATAAGGGATATAAAGCAAAAGCTTTAACCCGGCATAGACAACTCTAATTTAGACAACAAGCCCTAAAATAGGTTATAATAAAAATATGAAGAAATACTTTGTGTTAACAGTTCTGATTGCCTGCCTTTTAATCGGCCAAAACGCTTTTGCCCAAATACCAAACCCATTAGAGCCAGAACCAGACCCTCTTGAAGTTGATTATCCAGACATTCCAGCTCCCGGCCATACCCCGGAATCTGTGGAAACAACTCCGATTACCCGTTATGTGGAATATGTTTTTTATTTCTTAATAGGAATGAGCAGTCTTTTAGCTGTTTTAACTTTAATTTATGCTGGTTTTAAATATCTCACAGCTGTTGGCAACCCGGACAAATTAAAAGACGCTAAAAACAAAATGATTTCAGCGCTTTTGGGCTTGGCTATTATTGCAGGTTCTTTTGTTATTTTGCAAAGAATAAACCCCCAATTTCTTGTTTTTGACATAAAGCCCATTGATCCTTTAATAAACACTATGTCTCCTGGAGTTTTGGCATGCAAGGAAGACAACCGCGACCCCTTGGTTGCCTGGACATTAGAACAAATATATCTTTTAGGCCATATTCCTGCCTATATATTAGAGCCAGATCTCTTAAGCCAAGTAATGCAGCAAATAGCAAAAGGCGGAATAAAAGTGCTTGACATAAACAGCAATAACGAAGAAGCCCAGCTTGAGGCAAAAAAACAAATCCAGCAAGAGCTTGACCGGTTGCATAAAAAAATAAGTCAAGAGTGTTATTATGTTAATTCCGCAGGCAAGGTTAGGTCAGATTTTAACGATAAAATAAAGAAAATCTGGTTTTTGCCGGATTTAGAGTATAAAGATGAAGGAGGAACAAAAGAAGTTTCAATATCAGCCAAATACGGAGCTGCTATTTTTGACAATGATGATTACACTGGATTGGGCAATCTATACATAATGCACATGGCTCCCGAAGGCATACCGTCTCAACCCATAAGCTTTGGTTTTGTTGACTGGTTCTTGCCAAGACATATCAAAATTTCTTCTATTAAGCCCTTTAAGGGAAACTGGAATTCATTTGATGTTCTTGACTGGACTGTTAAACTATATGAATACAAAGAATATAATGCTGGCACAGACAAACCAGAAGAGCCGTTCTGGGAAATGGACATAATAAGAGCTATGCTTGCTGGAACTTTTCATTATTACGGATATGAGGACCCTGACGACCACACAAAAATATCCCCCATACCACTTCTCGTAGACCTGCCCGAAGACCAAGCGCTTGTCGCCCCACAATCTATGCGAATTGATGGAGACATAATGGTCGCCCTATACAGAGAGGTTGTTGATTGGGAAAATTTAGATGTAAAAGATGAAATAGAAAAAGACGGCCAAAAAGGGAGATATTTTGAAATATTTTTTGATAACGACAATAACCTGGAAAATAATTCCAATATTGTTGACTGGGTTGCTTGTTTTGATTATAAATCAGACGAAAAAAAGGAAAATTGCATTCCCATTGAGCCAATGGGCGGGTTATCGGGTGTTGTACATTATATAGACTGCTGCGCCAAGCCAGCTGTGGACGCAATTGTAATCTGGCCCGACTTAACTCCTTTGTAATCAAGAATAAGGCCTGATAATTATTTTTCTTTCCGGCTCTTGGCCAATACTTTCTGTTAAAACATCCTTTCTTCCAGCCAACTCTATATGCACCGCTCTTCTTTCATAGGAAGACATTGGGTTTAATATTTTTTCCTTGCCGGTTAAAGCCACTTCATCAGCCAAGTCTTTGGCTGATTTTTTTAAATACTCTATTTTCTTCTTCTTGTAATCGTTAACGTCTATGTCAACATAAAATTCCTGGTCAATCTGCCTTTTTAAAATAGCTTTTAGCAGTCTTTGCATTTCTGCCAAAATCTGTCCGTTCTGGCCTATTAAATCCTTGGGGTTCTCGGCTTTTATCTTAATGGGAACTGTGTTTTCTTTTGGTTCAAGAATTTCCAAATCAACAGCAAAACTGGTCTTTTCAAAAAAGCTTTCAGTCAATTGCCTTATTCTATTTATATCTTCTTGGCTTAACATAATTGCTTTTTATTGCTGTTGTTGCGTTTAACTATAATATATTGCTGGAAAATTGTAAAGAGAGATGTGGTTAAAATATACAAAGCCAAAGCTGAGGGCAAATTCCATAAAATAACCACAATCAAGATTGGCATAAAAAAAGTCATTTGCTTTTGAAGCTGATCTGCAAAGCCAGAGCTTTTTTTGCGCTGGGTTTTAGGGCTTAAAAGCTTTAACTGCAAAAACTGGGTTATTCCCACTAAAAGCACTAAAACAATGTTTTGCCAAAGATAAGCGCCTTGAAAAGAAGTGGACTTTGTTAAATCTAAAAATCCTAAAAATAAAGAATTGATTTCCCCTGGCGAGGGCACAAAATTATAAAGCTGGGAAAGCTGCTCTGGGCCCAAACCGCTCCAAAAAACCCGGTACATTGCAATTAAAACAGGCAGCTGGATTAAAGAAGGAAGACACCCGGCAAAAGGGCTTATATTCTCTTCTTTGTATATCTTTAGCATCTCTTTTGTCTGCTGCTCCTTATCATGCTTGTATTTTTCTTGAATTTCTTTAATTTTGGGCTGCAGGGCTGACAAAGCCCTTTGGGACTTTATTGATTTTGTTCCTAATGGATAAAATATGAGTTTGATTAAAACAGTTAGAATAATAATGGCGATCCCCAAATCAGCCACAGGAATGTATGTGTATATTAAAACGAGCGCGTTAAGCAACGGCCTGTATAACACTTGATTGAAAATTGTTGCTAAAAAACCCATTTTAAAAATTTTAAATTATGGCTCGTCTATGCCTCCAGGATTCCAGGGATGGCATTTGCAAATCCTTTTTATTCCTTTCCACATTCCCTTTCTTGCTCCATATTTTTCTATTGCTAAAATGCAGTATTCAGAGCAAGAAGGCGAAAACCTGCAGCAATGCCCGAGCAAAGGAGAAACGCAAATCTGATATAATCTAATCAGTTTTAACAGTAAAAACCTCATACTCATCCACTAATAGCTTGTGATAGGCCTGGCCTATCACAAGCTTGCTTTTTTAAATAGTTTATCAATTATCTGGCCTAACTGATTAAAATCATCCTCGGCCCCGGGCATAGCCACAATTATTATGTCTGTTCCCGGTTCAATCTTTGAAAGTTTGTTTTTGATTATTTCTCTTAACCTTCTTTTAATCTTATTTCTTTGAGCTGCTTTTTTGGAAAAGTTTTTCCCAACAACAAAGCCAAAACGGGAAGCCTTTAAATTATTCTTTTTATATTTTAAATACAAAAAGCCGAATTTAAGCCCTTTGCCTTGTTTAAAAACAGAGTCAAAATCCTTTTTTTTGGTTAACCTGTTTTTCTTGGGCAGCATTTTAAACTGAAAGCTTTTCCCGGCCCTTTTGTCTTCGTTTTTTAACCACTCTTTTTCCTGCTTTGGTCTTTTGGCGTTTTAAAAAACCGTGCTTTCTTTTTCTTTTTTTATTTTTTTTATTATAAGTGATTGACATATTTTTTTTAAAAACCTAATATAAAATAGTAATCAGTAATAAGTAATTTGTAAATTGTATTTTTAATATTTTAATTATTGCTGGTTACAGATTACGAATTACTGATTACTATTATAGTATTTATTTTTCTTTTTTTCAATGTTTTTTTAAAATTCACACATTGTTAACAACTTGTTAACAAAAATTGCTCTTTTATTGTGCTCTTGGTCCTGATATAATCAAAAGAGTTAATGTTAAAAATATGACAAATGAAGAGCTTTGGCAAGCAGTTTTAGCCCAAATACAACTCAATATTTCCCAGGCCAATTTTTCAACTTGGTTTAAAAATACTGAAATCGCCTCTCAAAAAAACGGCAAAATAAATGTTGCTGTTCCTAACTCCTTTGTAAAGGAGTGGCTGGAAAATAAATATAATAAAAACATTCTTAAAACCCTGCACGACCTTGACAAGGGCATTAAAGAGGTTATTTATTTTGTGGGAAAAAGCAATATCAAAGAAGAAAAAAAAGAAGAGATCATTATGCCAGAAACCGACCAGCTTGAGTTCCAGGAATTTAAAATAGACAAAAGCACAAACTTAAATCCCAAATACACCTTTGACTCTTTTGTTGTTGGGCCCTTTAACCAGCTCCCCCACGCAGCCGGAATCGCTGTTTCTAAAAAACCGGGCCTGGTCTACAACCCCTTGTTCATTTACGGCGGAGTGGGTTTGGGTAAAACCCACTTAATCCAGGCCATTGGCAATGAAATTAAAAAAACGTTTAAAAAGAAAAAACTGCTGTATATATCTTCTGAAAAATTCACTTCAGAAGTTGTTTCGGCAATCAGAAACCAACAAGCAGAACAATTTAAAAAGAAATACGGAGAAATAGACACCCTAATTATTGATGACGTGCAGTTTTTAGCGGGCCGGGAAAAAACCCAGGAAGAGTTTTTTCATATTTTTAATGTTCTTTACGAAAAAAACAAACAAATCATAATTTCTTGCGACCGGCCGCCAAAAGCAATTAACGCCTTAACAGAAAGATTAAGGTCTAGGTTTGAAGGAGGAATGACAGCCGATGTCTCTTGTCCTGATTTTGAAACCAGGGTAGCTATTTTAAAAACAAAGGCCCAGGAAAAAAACATAGATTTGGAAGAAGAAATTTATCAATATATTGCTTCTGTTATTAAAAAGAATATCCGGGAGCTTGAAGGCGCTTTAAATCGCTTAACAATGTATCAGAACCTTAATAACCAAAAGCCAGATATAGAAATAACTAAAACCCTTTTTAAAAACATCCTTTCTTCGCCTAATAGAATTATCACCCCTAAAAAGGTAATTCAAATAGTGGCTGATTTTTACGACCTAAGAGAAAAAGACCTTTTAACCTCTTCTAGAAAAAAAGAAATAGTCAGGCCCAGGCAAATAGCTATGTTTTTATTAAGGCAGGAATTAAAAAACTCCTTTCCTTTTATTGGTAGGAAATTCAATGGAAAAGATCATACCACAGCTATTCATTCGTATAAAAAAATATTAAAAGAAACAGAAAAAGACAAAAAATTAGAAGAAGAAATAAGCTTAATAAAAGAACAAATTTTTGCTTCTTAGGTGTTAATAAAATGTAAAACAACCAAGGGAAAAGAATGGGCATAAGAAATTAAAAAAATCCGCAAAACTAAAACAATTATCTTTTTCCCAAAAAACAACAACACTTTTAAACAAACATATTAACAAGTTTTAACATTAAAAAATAGGTTCAAAAAAACACTTTTCCACTTTATTTTATTTATTAATAATAACAATAAAAAAATATTTTATTAAATTTATTAAAATTATGAAAACATTAATTCTTCAAGAAAAACTAAAAAAGGGTTTAAATATATCTGAAAGAATTTGCTCAAAATCCATCACCCTGCCTATTTTAAATAATGTTTTAATATCTGCGGAAAAAAACTTTTTAAAGCTATCGGCCACTGATTTGGAAATCGGGGTTAATTGGTGGTCTTTGGGCAAGACAGAAAAAGAAGGAGAAATAACAATACCCTCAAAGCTTTTATCCGGCTTTGTTAATTTTTTGCCCAATAAAAAAATAAGCATTTTAGCTAAGGGCAGCGATTTGTATATAGAGTGCGAAAACTACAAAACAAAAATCAAAGGAGTTTCTTCAGAAGAATTCCCCATAATTCCCCAAATAGGCAAAGAGGAAAGTGTTTCTGTAAAAAGCATTGAGTTTTGCAAAAGCCTGTCTCAATTAGCTGACATTGCTGTTCTTTCTACAACCAGGCCGGAAATATCGGGTATTTATTTTAACTTTCAAAAAGGTTTAATTATCGCTGCTGCCACAGATAGTTTCAGACTGGGAGAAAAAAAGATTTCTATTAAAGGTTCTTTGGAAAAAGCGCGTTCTTTAATAATTCCCCAAAAAACAATCAAGGAGATAATAAATATATTTGGAGAAAAACAAGGAGATTTAAAAATATATTTCTCTCCCAATCAAATAATGTTTGAGTGTTTGATGCCGGAAACCAACCATCCTGAAATCCAGGTTGTTTCCAGGCTGATAGAAGGGGAATACCCAAATTACCAAGAGATTATTCCTTCCAAATTTTCAACCCAGCTTATTTTTAACAAAGAAGAGTTTATTAATAAAATAAAAGCGGCCTCTCTTTTTTCCGGAAAAGTTAATGAGGTTAATCTTAAGGTTGACGCAGAAAAAAACAAAATAGAAATATTAAGCCAAAGCCCTGATTTGGGAGATTATCAATCATTAATATCTGCCAAAACAAAAGGAGACAATTTAAAAGTTTCCTTTAATCATAGATTTTTATTGGACGGGCTTTTAAATATTAAAAGCTCTGATGTTTTACTGGAGCTAAGCGGAGATTCTGGCCCAGGGGTTTTAAGGCCGGCTGGAGATAATACTTATCTTTATGTGGTAATGCCGATAAAATCAACGTAATCCGTAATCCGTAATCCGTAATTATATAAAAATAAAAACCCATAGAGACAGAGTCTTTACGGGTTTTTGGGTTGGAATTGAAAAGTTTGCCGTAATGGGTTATGATTAAAATAATGAAATTAAGCAATAAGCAAAAACAAAAGATTAAAGAAATAGCTGAAAAATACCAATTAAGCTTGGTTTTGCTTTTTGGTTCACGCGCAACCAAGAGATTTAACAAGGAGAGCGATTTTGATATTGCTTATTTATGTCAGAAAGACCTTGATTTTGACCAAAAAAACTACTTAAACTATGAATTTACCAATATTTTTCAAAACGACAGAGTGGACACGGTTGATATAAAAAAAGCTCCGCCATTACTTCTTTTTGCTGTTTTTAAAAGATGCCAAATATTATTTAAAGAGAATGATTTGGTTTTTCCAACTTATAGGGCTTACGCTTTTAAGAAGTATGTAGAAGCAAAACCCCTTTTAGAAAAATCTTTAAAAGATTAATTATATGACATTTAACGAATTATTTATAAATAAAAAGATTGATAATATAAGGGGCTATATTGAAGAAATAGAAGACTTTTTGGAGTTCTCTGATGGGGATATTTTAAAAGATTCTGGAAAAATGCACATTGCGGAAAGGCTTTTACAGCTTGTGGTTGATGCTATTTTGGATATAAACCAGCATATTATTAATGAGCGCAATTTAGAGCCAGCTGAAGATTTCCAGAGTACATTTCATATTTTGGCGCAAGGAGGCGTTTTGCCTAAAGATTTTGCCAGTAAGGTTTCTCCGGTTGTGGCAGTCAGAAACAGAATAGTCCACGGCTATGAGTCTTTGGACAAGGAGTTATTTATAAAAAATTTAAGAAAAAACTATTCGGATTTTGTTCAATATGTTGAAATAATAAAAACATATTTGAAAAATCCGGGCAAGTAAGGATATTTAAAAGATAAATTAAACAGGTCGAGACCGGGTCCCGGCCTATTTGTTTGATTTGACAAGAGCTAAATTATATGCTATTATTTATGAGTTGAAGATTGTTTCTTCAAATCAGCACTTTTCCAATTAAAGACAGGTTGTGAATCAGATATAGAAAGGATAGAAAGATGTGGAAGCCACAAGTCAGCCAAAACGGTAATTACGCAGAAATTGCTGGATTCAAGGAAAGGGCTATTCTGTGGGTGTTTGTCTTGTCTTGGTTTGTTTTTTTATCTTTGGGCCTTGTTGTTTTTTTAACCCAAAGAGGAGATTTTTGCTGGGACAACTGGAAAATATTAGCAGGAGGAATTCTTCTTTCCAATTCTTTATTTTTTGTTTTAGTCTTTGGGCTGGGAGGGCTTAAAGTGGTTGAGGAAGAAGACAGGGTGGTGGTTCAACTATTGGGTAAGTTCTACAAGATAAAGGGCCCTGGCTTGATTTGGGTTTGTCCCTGGCTAATGCGGAAACGCTCCCAGATATCTATTTGGGAGCAAGAAATCCCTCTTTTTATAAAGGTGGATGAGAATGGGAACATTGTTCCAGAAAAAGTTACCATCGATTTTAGGGGGGGCGGAACAGCAAAGTTGGTTGATCCTATTCTTTGGGGTCGGCCCATCCGAAACAGGGCGACTGATGAACCCAATGCAACCAGAGAGCAAAGAAATGAGATAGACGAACAAGTTGTCAGGGAGAGCGTTTATTCTATGACTTATGGGGTTGATGATTGGGGAGATGCCTGCAGAGAAAACACAGAAACAGCGTTTAGAACCCACTTGAACAATTTGACGGTAGAAGAAGCTATTGAGGCTGTTTTCCGTTCTAACAGAGAAACATGGTGGGATGAACTTATTGAAAATTTCCCTAATTTAGGGAATACAATGAAAAGATTTGGCTTTGAGCCAACTCGTCTTACTTTAAGCGACTTTGAGTGGGATTCAAAGGTTGTTGCTCGAAGACAAGAACAGTTTGATGCTGAAAAGTCTATTGCGATTGAAGAACGTAAGGCCGAAGCGGCAAAGAAAGTGGCCATCGGTAGGGCGCACGTAACGGCTGGGGTTCTTTCTGGTATGATCGGCGAGCTTACTGGCAAAAAAACAGGGATGGAAAGAGAAAGGGTTGAAAAGCTTTGTCTGGATCTTCTTAAGTACAAAGAGGCAGCTGATTCAGGTCGTCTTTGGGACATTAGGGTTGGTGGAAATTCGGGCAGCGAAAGCAATGCTAATCCTTTATCTTATCTTCTTGCCGAGGGAATTGCTCTTTTTCAGGGTTTAAAACCACAGGGGCAGTCTCAGCCAAGACCTCAATCAAAATCTTCTCGAGAAGGATCTTCTCAAGAGGAAGGGGGGATTTCCCAAGAGGAACAATAAGGAGTTTTAGGGGTTGTTGCGTTGGATAGCAGCAACCCTCTTTTTTATTTTTTTCCTCCTTTTCCAGTTGAAGGAGTTTTTGTCTTTTTCTTTCCCGCCTTTCCAGTTGAAGGAGTTTTTGTCTTTTTCTTTCCCGCCTTACCCGTAGAGGGTGGTCCCATTCCTAATGAACTGCCGGGCGTGGTGGGCGTTGTCCTTGGACCCGTGCTCGGGCTTGTGCCAGGCGGCGGGGTTGTGCCAGCTCCAGGCGCGCCAGTTCCAGGGGCTGGTGTTGTTCCCGGCCCAGGCCTTGGTCCCGCAGACGAAGGGGCAGTTATTACAAATTCTGGTTGCCTCCAGCCAGTCTCTCTGAAGTGGTGGTCATCCATGGCTGTGAAATAACCATCTCCACCGTAATTTTTATTAATGTGCGCCCTAAATTTAGTCCGATAATCCTTTACCTTGTCTTCATTTAAAGAAGATTTTATTTCATTATCTTTTTTGCCTGCGAATTCCGGACTGTTTCTAATAAAGTCTGAAAACACCTTGTCCATAGACGCAAGAGAGGTGGTTCTTCCAGCTTTAATGTTTCGGTTGACCTGAAGCCATCTGTCTCTTTCAAGATTGGCCATGGCGGCTTGGAGCACAGTCGGATCATTAAGGGATTCTGGTTCCCAGTCATTGAGGTGGGACCTGGCTTCGTTAACAGCCCTTGAAACAGCTTCTTGTTCAGTTTTTATTTTTGTTCTATCGCCATAGGATCCAATTTTAGACCTGAAGGCTATTTTAGCCAATCTGGGGTCTCTTCTTAGGGTGGAGCCCAAAAATCCTGAAGCAGCAGCATTTTTTAAAAGAGGAGTCATTATTTGATTAAATCGTTTATCTTCTAATATTTCTTGATCGCTCATTCCTTTCCATCTGCGGAACTGCCTGGCCGCAATAAAGAGGTCTTGGGCATCATTTCCCTTTAAGCTTTTAATCATTTTCCCTGTTGCATCAACATTTGTAACCCTTTGGGAAAGAATGTCGTGATATGATGTTACGCCGGATTCTTTCGCAGCAGCTTTTTCAGCTGCTTCTATTTTGGGCCTTAAATTTCCAAAGTCTTTCACTTTTTCTGGAATAACCCATTTAAGGCCGGCAAATGGCTTTAATCTTATGCCGGGTATTCTTATATTGCCTGCTTTCGCCATTCCTTTGGCTAGTCGATCTGCTGTCTGCCTAACACGCCTTTCCATTCCAAGTCTTTTACCTGCAGCCATTGTGGTTTTTCCTGCCCGCCTAATTATTCTTTTGGCTCCTTTAATCTGCGCCCTTTTCGCAAAGCTGATTGCTGTGGTAGCTCCCATGGCAGAGGTTTTTAAGCCAACCAAAAGCCCGATTGATAAAAACACGATTCCAACGAAATAAGGTATAAAGCTGGCAAATTCAGAAGAAGCATTGGCTTCCAGATCGTCTGGGGCAGGAACGGATGTTTGGATGTTAAGAACAAAAAATAAAGATAAGTATAAGAAAAAGCCGCAGGTTACCCCGACAAAACACCAGCCAATAAACTGGGTCCACCACATAGACCACCAAGACCTTGTTCTGGGCAAGATGTATGCTAAAAAAGCAAGGGGCGACAAAATAACCAAAATCCAAATAGCAATGTGTCTTAATAAGAAAAGCAGAGAAAATATAAGGAGAATAAAAGCCAGCAAAAACATAAAAGGAACTAAAAATAGCAATTCTGCGCCTTTAGCCTCCCATCTTTCCGTCCAACTTTCATCTTCTAGTTCAATATTGATAGCTGTCATTTTTTGGCTTATTACTTCGCCAAAAGAATCAGCTTTTATTTGCTGGACAAAAAAATTCATTAAAATATTGGAAGCATCCACAATCAACCCGCAAATAACAGGCGTGAAGTTTACCAGCAAAGCAATAACAATAAAAACAGGCAGCAGTTTTTGGGCCTGGTATTCTCTTAAGCTTAAAATAGTTGCCAAAGCAATAAATATCAAAATTAAAACCAAGGCCATATTAACTAGGCTTTGGGTAACATTAAGCCCGGTTTGAATAATTGGATTGCGGGCTGGATTAGTGTAAGCCAGGTTTTTTAAAAAATCAGGACTGATAGACCAGTTAAGTATATTGCCAGCTATTTTAACTGAAAAAGAGGCAACATAAGAAAGAAGTCTTAAAGGAAGATAAACAATGTTGGTGGCAATCATTATGGCTTGATCCTTGACCCAGCCGCTAACGCCGGCTTTGGAGATTTGAGGAACAATAAGACCTGCTCCCACTAAAAACAGCAAAAGATAGGGCTTTTTTAAAGTTTTCAAGAGTTTGTTTTTGAATAAGGGTTTTTCCACAGCCTTAATAAGCATTGATATATTATACCATAAAAAACAAATAGCAATAAGCAATGTTGCGATGATCCCGGTTCACTTATGGGATGTTTTTATTTTTTTGTCAAATTTCGTTCGTCCTAACACATTCTTTTCTGACACATTTTTAAGCTTTTCTTAATCGGGCTTATTGCAAAGGTTAAGCCAGTCTTCAATGCTTAGGGTTTGGGCGCGCTGGTTTGGGTTTATGTTATTTTCCTTTAACCATTGGGCTATTTGGGGTTTTGATTTTTTTAACTCCTTGCTTAGGTTGTTAACAAGCTGTTTTCTCGGGCTGGAAAACCCGGCCTTAACTATTTTAGAAAATTCTTGCATTTGTGATAGGCCAGGCCTATCGCGGAAAGGAGTGATTTTTATTAAGGCAGATGTTACTTTGGGTTTGGGGCTAAAACACTCTTTTGGAATATAGGATATTATTTTGGGCTCAGAATATATTTGCACAAATATGGACAACAGGTTCATTTTAGGGGGCTTGGCTGTTATTCTTTGAGCCACTTCTTTTTGCACTATTAAAACCATTTGTTTTGGAGGGTTTTTATCTTCAAGAAACTTTTTAATTACGGCTGATGCAATGTAAAAAGGCAGGCTGGAAATAAGCTTGTAATCCGCGGTTTGTAATTCGTAATCCGTAATCTGTAAAATATCTTTGTTTATAATTTTAACATTGCCGCAGCGGTTGAGTTCTTGTTTTAGGAAATCTGCCAATCTTTTATCTTTTTCCACAGCAACAACCTTTTTGGCAGTTTTTGCTATTTCTTTTGTCAGGATTCCAAAACCAGGCCCTATTTCCAAAACAAAATCACCAGGCCTTAAGTCAGCTGCCTCTATCATTTCTTTAACAACCCTTTTACTATTTAAAAAATTCTGGCCCAGTTTTTTTATTGGTTTTATTTCCATTAATTTATATTAACAGATGATCGCAGTTTTTTCTATTGACCTTTTGGCTTGGCTGGATTATTATGGAATATAGGTTGCAAATAAGAGGAGATTGAATTATTTCTAAGAACCACTTATTTTTAGCTCTGAAAAAAGGAGTTAGAACTTTAACCAAGAGGGCGGGGAAAAGACCCTTATTTTATTCAATCATCATTTTGATGGTCTTTTTATTTTGCTTTTTGTGTTTTGGAACAAGCTCTTTTTCTAGCAAGAGCCTTTCTTTTTTAACAGCCGATGTTTCTAATCTTGGAGAAGATATTTTTGTTAAGCCGGCAAGTAATTTTTTAAGAGAATCTCCCAGCGTTGCTTTTTTGCAGGAAAACAGCGTAGTGGCAGTGGCTCCTCCATCTGATGTTGATCCTCAGGTTTTGGGTGCTGTTTTAGGAGCAGGAGGTGGAGAATTGGTTTCTGACGGAGGAAATAATGTTGCAGAGTATATTGTTCAGCCAGGCGATAGTCTTTCTTCTATTGCTTCAAGGTATAATATAAGTTTGCAAACCTTGCTTTGGGCAAATGATTTAACTTCAAAATCCGTTATTTCTTCTGGCCAAAAGCTTGTTATTCTGCCTGTTTCTGGAGTTTTGTGCCATGTTAAATCAGGAGACACTTTAAGCGAGATAGCAGAATTGTATAAAGGCCAGATTTCTGAAATTATTGAAATTAACGGGCTTGAGGGAGAAGCGAATATATATGTTGGAGATATTTTGATTATTCCCGGAGGAAAAATCCCTAAAAAATCTTCTAATTATGCTGTTTCCCAGGTTCCAATAGGGTCTTCTTACTTTATTTGCCCTCATGCCAATTGCTATATTAGCCAGGGCCTTCATTGGTATAATGCCATTGATTTTGCAGGCAAATGTGGAGATCCAATTGTGGCAGCTGCAGCCGGCACTGTGCAAAAAGTGAGTTACGGCTGGAATGGAGGGGCTGGCAATTATGTGAGAATCCTGCATCCTAACGGAGTAATAACAATGTATGGTCATGTGCAAACCGCTTTAGTGGGCGAAGGGGAGCAGGTTTCTCAAGGAGGAATAATCGCTTTAATGGGAGGCAAGCCGGGAACAAAAGGGGCTGGAATATCAACTGGATGCCATGTTCATTTTGATGTGAGAGGGGCTAGAAATCCTTTTGCCAAGTAAGTTAAAAGTAATCCGTAATCCGTAATCCGTAATCCGTAATCCGTAATTACGGATTTTTTGTTTTGTGGTATAATAGAAAAATGAAAAAATTGCTTCTGTTTTGGACTATAATTTTTCTAATATTGCCTTTTTTTGTTTTTGCTCAAACGCCAGAACCAGATGCTTGCGTTTCCTGCACAGAGCCTGGTGGAATGGTTCCTTGCGGAAGAAAATGCGATGATCCGACCACTGCCAAGAATGAATGCGATCCTTGCACTTTGTGCGATTTTTTTGTGTTGGCTGACAAGATCATAGATGCTTTTTTAACCAGCATAATACCTGTTTTGATAATACTTATTGCAGGCATTGCAATAATGACAGCTTATATCCGCAAGGGCTCCTCAGAAATAATCAACAGCGCTAAAAAAACTTTAACAGGTGTTGTTATCGGAATAATAATACTTTACTGCAGCTGGGCAATTGTTAATTCTTTTTTAGCGGCTTTGGGATATGTGAGCTGGTCTGGGTTGGATGATATGTGGACAATCAGCTGTCCCGGACCAGAAGCTCCTGTTTCATTAGAAGAAACTTATTGCGGAGATAACATTGTTCAGCATCCCAACCAAAGGGAAAAATTAGTAGAGGTTTGCGACGGCACAGATTTAAGCTTTCGCAAATGCGAAGATTTTGGATATAAAGAAGGAGAAGGCGAATTAAAATGCCTTGATGACTGCACTGATTTTGATTTTTCAAGCTGCGTTGAGCTTCCAGCTCCAGACATTGTTTTTCCCGGCTTGCCAGAACCAACGCCTTTAAATCCAGAACCGTTGGTGGCAGCTCCTACCGGAAAGGGAGAAATTGAAGAAGAGTTTAAATACAAATCTGTTTGGAAATATTATCCTTGCACAAATATAGGAGTAGCAACCCATTGGCTTGGGAAGGATTATAACACCTGGGTTTTAAAGGATGATCAGGGAATAGATGCTATTAAAATTACTTGCGACAAAGAATACTGCGTGAATTATTGCAGGAAGCATGACTTAGAGTATTGCGGGGAACAGGTAAAACTTGTTGAATGCCTTAACGGCCATGTTTTAATTGAGCCAGATGATTTAGGAAAATGCGAGAGAGGGAGCGTTGTTTTTATAAGAATATCTGCCACAAAGGCGTTGTATGCATGCACAGACTATGAACATCGCAATGCTTCTTCTTGGAATTATGTGTGTAAGTTAGAGGGGGAGAGTCAAGACAGCATAGAGCATTTGCTTACAGAACCGGTTTGCCCAAATAATATAAAAGAGAGAGATGAGGTTTGCGACGGAGTTGATTTAGACGGAGTGGAATGCGCTGATCTTGATAAAGGATATGAGGGGGGAAATCTTTCCTGCTTGGCTGATTGTTCAGGTTATGACGATTCTCAATGTTTGTTTGTTGAAAATTCAAAATGCTACGATTGCAAAGGTAATTCATTTGGTTTCTGCGATCAAACAGAGTGCGAAAGATTGGGAGACGACTGCGTTATTCTGCCGGTAGAAACCATTTTTACTGAGTCTGGCAGAGGAACAATGTGCGCTTCTATTTATAATTGCAAGGCTTGCGGATCGGTTTTGGGCGATACTTGCAATCAAGAAGAATGCAATAGAATCAATTCTGAAAAATGCAAATATACTTCTCCTGATCCTGCAGACCTGGAAGCTGACGGAGGAACATGCATTCTTGAATAAAAATATGTTATAATAAAAAAACATGAATATGAAAAAACTTTTAGCAGTTTCTTTTGTGTTTTTAATGTTGCCTGTTTTGGTCCAGGCCCAGTGCCCTCCAGAGGGATCTTTGGTTCCTTGTGGAGGAGAGGGCTGCCCTTGCACTTTGTGCCATTTTTTTGAAATGATTCAAAACATTATTGATTTTGTTTTAAGAGATATTGTGCCAGCTGTTGCTGTTCTAATGGTTGTGGTAGCCGGAGCAATGATGATTTCAGCTTATGCTGGTTCTGCCGGGCCTGAAATGATTGCTAAGGCAAAAAAGATTTTAATGTCTGTTATTATCGGCCTTTTTATAATTTATTTGGCCTGGATTATTATTAACAGCTTTTTGTCTGCTATTGGAGTGGCTTCTTGGACAGGATTGGATAATTGGTGGACAATAGATTGCGAAGTTCCTGCTCCGCCGCCTCCGCCTCCGCCTCCGCCTCCAGTGCCGGGATGCACTGATCCAGCAGCCATTAATTTCAATCCTGCAGCAACAGAGGACGACGGTTCTTGCCAGTATGAGGAGCAATTGTGCGGAAACGGCGAAGTAGAGGGCGATGAAGAGTGCGATGACGGCAATTTAGACGATAGAGACGGATGTTCTTCAGAGTGCGAGATAGAAACTTATTGCGGAGACGGCACTATTCAAAAACCCAATCACGATGGTCAAGAAGAAGAATGCGATGATGGGGGCACGGTTAGCGGAGACGGGTGTTCTTCTATTTGTATGATAGAAGATCCCTGCGGAAATGGAAGAATAGATGAGGGCGAGCAGTGCGATTGGGGCAGCGATCCTCCTGAATTAAATGGAGAAACTTGTGAAAGCCAAGGATATACAGGTCAAGGCGGTTGGGGCTTGGATTGCAACAACGACTGCACTTTTGATTATTCTGAATGCGTTAAAACTTATTGCGGAGATTCTCTTATTCAGAATAATCCCCGTAACGATGATGGAATTAAAGAGGTTTGCGATAAATGGAACGTATATCCTCTTTCATGCGAAGATTTTGGCAGAACTGGGGGGACATTGTATTGCCAAGATGACTGCCTTGATTACGATCTTGAAAGATGCGGACCTGAAAAAACTTATTGCGGAGACGGCGTTGTTCAAAGGCCCAATCATGACGGCCAAGAAGAAGAGTGCGACCCAGGCGTTACTCCTCCCAATTTAAGCGGAAAGGAATGCAAGGACTTTGGTCTTTTGGGAGATGGTCTGGATTGCACTAATGACTGTAAATTTGATAAAAGCAAGTGCAAAAGCCCTTCTTGCGGAAATGATATTATAGAAAAGGGTGAAGATTGCGAAGGGTCTAATTTAAATGGGCAAGAATGCAAGGACTTGGGACGTGCTCCAGGAACATTGGCTTGTTATCCTCCAAAATCTCCCGATGAGTGCAAGTTTGATGTTTCTAATTGCGGAGGAGAATATTTTTGCGGAGACGGCGTTGTTCAAAGGCCAAACAGCGAAGGAGTTATGGAGCAGTGCGACGGCAACAGCTTGTCAGGATTTAATTGCCAGATTTTAGGTTTTGATGTGCCAGAGGCCAGATTCCCAACTTGTTTGCCAGACTGCAAGGGCTTTGACCCAAGCAGCTGCTACAGCTCTTATGATGAATGCCTTAGCTGTCCTGGCAATGATGGGGGGTATTGTTCTTCAGACAACTGTCCTATTGGCAAAGGATGCAGTTATGTTCAGGTAGATTTGTTAGGAGGAAAAAAAGGAGGAATATGCGTTAATCCTGAAGACTGCCGTCTTTGCGGAAGCGTTCAGGGAGACACATGTGCTGTTAATGAGTGCAGGTCAATTGGTTCTGATTGTAAATTTATTCAAGACACTCCGTCAGAAGGGGTTTGCGTTTTGCCTAACAATTGTTATATGTGCGAAGAATTTAAAACCGGGTGCACCGAAGACAGGTGCGATCAAATAGGTTCTAAATGCCAATTTTTAGAAACAAATTACGGGAATCCAGCCTGCATAATTTACAGTCCGTAATAAACACTTTTATAGTCTTGAATTGACAAAATAGGTTAATTTTGCTATTTTTACAATACATTTTGTTTTGTTAGATTAATTTTCTGCCCCGCTAGCTCAATTGGCAGAGCAACGGCCTCTTAAGCCGCAGGTTGTAGGTTCGAGTCCTACGCGGGGCACCCCTTTTCTGTTTATTAATATTGTGCTATAAAGAATAAAACATGCTTAAACAAGAAGAAAAAATAAAAGTAATTGAGCAGCACAAATTGCATGATGCTGATACCGGGTCTGCTGACGTGCAGATTGTTTTGCTCACAGAAGAAATTACCAAATTGCTTTCTCATTTGAAAAAACACCCTAAAGACCTTCATTCAAAAAGAGGGCTTTTGAAAATGGTTTCTAAAAGAAGAAAACTGATGAAGTATTTGAAAAAAGAAAACGAAAAAAGATATTCAGAGCTTGTTAAAAAAATAGGCTTGAAAAAATAAAATGACAATAATTAAACATTCAGGGCAAAGAGTGGGAGTGTTGATAGATGTTCAAAATCTTTACCACTCTGCCAAAAATCTTTACGGAGCCAGGGTTAATTTCGGGGAGATTTTAAAGACAGCAGTGTCTAACAGAAACTTAATCAGGGCTTTTGCTTATGTTGTGAGCACTAAAACAGGGGAAGAAAAGCCGTTTTTTGAAGCCTTGACCAAGTTGGGAATAGAAACAAGAGTGAGAGAATTGCAGGAATTTTACGGAGGCCAGAAAAAGGCTGATTGGGACGTGGGAATAGTTATTGACGCTGTGAGAATTGCTCCAAGTATTGACAGTTTGGTTTTGGCTTCTGGGGACGGAGATTTTCTTTCATTGGTTGATTATTTAAGAAATCGTGGCAAGAGAGTCGAGGTTATGGCTTTTGGCAGATCAGCTTCTGGAAGACTAAAAGAGCAAGCAGACGAATTTATTGATTTGTGTGAAAACACCAAAAAATACTTATTAAAAAAATAGATTAATTAGCGCATGAAATTCAGTTTAAAAATAGGAGGAAAAAACTTAGAAGTGGAAATAAACGGCTTAACAGAACAAGCAGCAGGTTCAGCCTTGGTGAGATATGGAGACACCTTAGTTTTAACCACTTGCTGCATGTCAAAACAAGACCGGGAAAACCTCGGTTTTTTTCCTTTAACTGTTGAATATCAGGAAAAATATTACGCTGCAGGAAAAATCAAAGGAGCCCGTTATATAAGGAGAGAAGGCAAGCCGTCTGATGAGGCAATCTTAAACTCCAGACTGATAGACCGGTCTATCAGGCCATTGTTCCCTAAAAATCTTAAAAGAGAGGTTCAGGTTATTTCCACTGTTTTGGCTTGGGACGAAGAAAACGATCCGGACATTTTGGCTTTAATTTCAGCTTCTATTGCTTTATCTGTTTCTAATATTCCTTTTGCCGGTCCGGTTGCAGCAGCCAGGGTTTCTAAAAAAGACGGCAAATTTGCGATTAACGCCAATTATGAAGAAAGGGAGGGCAATAATGAAATAGATGTTGTTTTTGTCGGGACAGAACACAATAAAGAGCTTTTGATTAATATGATTGAAGGCGGATTTAACCAGGTTTTAGAAAAAGAAGTGCTGGATTCTTTGGATTTTGCCAAGAAGGATATTGAAAGATTGATTGATTTTCAAAAAGAAATTCAAAAAAAAGCTGGCAAGGAAAAATTGGTTTTGCCAGAATCTTCGGGCCAATTAGAAGCGGAAAAGAAAACAAAAGAGTTTTTAAAAAAAGATTTGGAAAAGTTTTTCTTTGAAAAAGACAAGAAAAAAAGAAGCCAGGGCCTTGATCAATTAAGTCAGGAACTGGCTGAATTTATTAAAGAGGAATTTGGAGAAGATGCTGTTGGTCTGGCAATGGAGATTTTTGACCAAGAGCAAGATAGATTGCTTCACGAAAATGTTATAAAATACAATAAAAGGCCGGATGGCAGAGAGTTGAACAAAGTAAGGGATGTGAGCTGCCAAGTTGGATTTATTCCCAGGGCTCATGGTTCTGGCCTTTTTTGCAGGGGGTTAACCAAGGCCTTGTCTGTTTTAACCTTGGGCGCTCCAGGGGATAAGCAGCTGGTAGAAGGAATGGAAATAGTGGGCCAGAAAAGGTTTATGCATCATTATAATTTCCCTCCGTATTCTGCAGGAGAGGTTAAGCCGTTAAGGGGTCCCGGGAGAAGGGAGATCGGTCACGGCATGCTGGTTGAAAAAGCTTTAAAGCCCTTGATTCCTGATTTTGAAGAGTTCCCTTACACTATTCGGATTGTCACGGAAATTCTTTCTTCTAACGGGTCAACTTCCCAGGCATCTGTTTCAAGCTCTTGTTTGGCTTTGGAGGATGCCGGGGTGCCCATTAAAGAATCAGCTGCAGGCATTGCCATTGGTTTGGCAACCAGCAATGGAATGAAAGAGTGGAAGGTTTTAACGGATATTCAAGGGCCTGAAGACCATCATGGAGATATGGATTTTAAGGTTGCTGGAACAAAAAAAGGAATTACTGCAATTCAGATGGATGTTAAGATAAATGGAATTACCAAAGAAATAATCCAAGAAGCATTAGCCAGAGCCAAGGACGCAAGAACGGAGATTTTAAAAACAATGGAAAAAACAATACCAGAGCCGAGAAAAGAACTTTCTTCTTATGCTCCCAGGATATTAACTCTGCAGATTAATCCTGAAAAGATAAGAGAAGTTATTGGTCCGGGCGGAAAAGTAATAAATGAGATTATTGATGAAACAGGCGCTCAAATAGACATTGAGGATTCCGGCCTAATATTTGTAACATCAGAAAAGGAGGAGGGTGCTAAAAAAGCAATTTCTTGGATTAAGGACATTACCAGAGAGGTTAAAGTGGGAGAGGTTTTTGATGGAAAGGTTAAGAGAATTTTGGAGTTCGGGGCCTTTGTTGAGATTTTGCCTGGTCAGGAGGGTATGATTCATATTTCAAAACTTTCCAATAAAAGAGTAGAAAGAGTTGAAGACGTTGTGAAAATAGGAGATAATGTTCTTGTTAAGGTAATTTCAATTGACGAACAAGGAAGAATCAATTTGGCATTAATAAAAAAGTAATATTTTATGCCAGAGCCTAAAATATTAATTTCAAAGAAATCCATCCGCACAATGGGCAAAGACATGCTTCGTTTAAAGCAGGAGGATGTTGGCAGTGCTGGAAATGAAGAAAACGAACAAGAGGCATTGTTAAAAGAAATGGAAAGAAGAAGAAAGGAAGAGGAAAGATTAAAATCTTTAAGAGAACAAGGCAAAAAAGTTGTTGAACAGGTTGAAAAAGAGAAAAAAGAAAAAGAAAGGAAAAGAAAAGAAGAAGAGGAGATGAGAAAAAGGCAAGAACAAAGAAGAAGGGAGGAGGAGCAGAAAGAAAGGATGGAAAAAGCCAGAATAGAGTCAGAAAAACAAGCTAAGAAATTAATGGCTTTGCAAGAAGCCAGAAAAAGAGTTGCCCAAGAAGATAAAAGGATAAAAGAAGAAAAAGGCAAAGAAGAACAGGATTTATTAACAATGAAAGAAATAATGGCCAAAGAAGAAGAGCTAAAACAAGAAATTAAAAAAGAAAAAACCGGAGAGAAAGAAATAAAGCAAGTCCAAGAAGAAAAAAAGCCGGAAAAAAAGCCGGGGGAAAAACCTGCTCAAAGCAAGATAGAAGATAAAAGACCGGTCAAAGCTCCTGTTAAAAAAGAAAAAAGCAGAAAGGAAGAGCTTTTAGAAGAAAAAAAGAGAATAAAGAATGAAAAAAGCAGAGTAGAGCAAGAGCTTGAAAAAATAAAAGAAGAAAAAAAACCCTTAGAGGATGAAAAAGAGGAAATTTTAAAACAAATAGAATTAGTGGAGGTAAAATTTAAAGACATAGAAGGGCAGGAGCTTGAAACAGAGGATAAGATAAGAATTATAGAAGAAAAAGAGAATTCAGCAAAAGGGGCTTCGGAAAGAAAAAGACTGGAGAGAAAAAGGTGGAAAGTAGAAAAGAAAAGAGAAGGCCTGGAAAAAAACAGATGGCCATATGACGAGAAAATAGAAAAACTGGAGAGCCAGTTAAAAGAAATGCAAGAACAAGATCGCAAAATTAAATTTAGAGAAGAAGAGTTAGTGGCAAAAAGCCGGGCTTTTGAAAAGTCTGTTAAAGATATTGATTTAAAAATAGAGAAAATAGATTTGGAGGAGAATTTAAAAGAAGTTGAAAAAACCAAGCTTTTGCTTGAAAAAAAGGTAAATATTTTATTTGATAATTTAAAATCTATTAAAGTGGAACTGGAAAAAGCTTTTGATAATGAAAAGAAAATAGAAGAAGAAAAACAAGCAATTGAACAAAAAGAAAAATCATCTGAAAATTTGTCTCAAAGAAGAGAACTGGAAAAACAAAGGTGGAAGGTGGAAGAAAACAGAAGAAAGGCTGAATCTGAAAGGTGGAGATTGGAAGAAGAAAAAGAAAAAGCGGTCAAAGAACTAAGCATTGTTCAATCTAGATTAAAAATTATTTTAGACAAGAACGAAAAAATGAAAAAAACATTAAATCAAATAGACCAGACATTAAAAGGAGAAATACCTCAGTCTTCTTCTGGTATCCAGCCTGAATCAGAGCCAAAGCCGAAACCAGAAATAGGGCCAGGGCCTAAGCCAGAACTAGGGCCTAAGCCAGAGCCAGGGCTTAAACCAGAATCAGAGCCTAAGCCAGAACCAGAGTCGAAAGTTAAAGAGCCGACTCCTGGCAAAATTGAGAAAAAAGAGGTTGAAAGCAAAGATTTTGAAAGCAAAAGCGAAGAGGAAAAATTAAAAGAAATAGAACAGGAAAGAGTGGCCAGAATTGAACAGGCGAGGAAAAGAATAGAAACTTTAAGAAAAGCTGCTCTGGAAAGAAAAGAAAGGCAGGAGCAAATGAAAAAAGCTGTTTTGCCTCCAATAGCCAAGCAAAAGCTTTTTCAAAAACCTCCAGAGCAAGAGCCTATCAAAGAGGAGAAAAGAAAAGAGCTTATGAAGCGATTAAGAACCCCGGCTGAGATTTATGAAAAGCTTAACAATATTAAGAATTATTCGGAAAAGGATTTAAAAAAAGATCAGGAAATTATCAGGGTTGTTCCTAAAAAGCCAAGCTTTAAAGAGAGGCTTTGGATAAGAGCTTTGATTGTGGCAGCCACCTTGGTTATTCTGGCCGGAATTCTTACTTTTTGGTATTGGTATTTTAAGATTAGAAATATGGCCCCTATTTATCCTCCGGGATATGAAAAAGAGCTGGAGGGAATTAAGATTTCTCCATCTCTTTTGGTCATACCCGACACCCTGGTTGTAACGATTGGCAAAGACAGGGATTTGGAGCCTGCCTTAAAAAAGATTATAGACAGTTCTTTGCCTGCGGGGCGGTTTAAAAGAGTGGTGTTTAAAAAAGCAGGAGAGATTATAAAGTTAAGGGAGTTTTTCAGGATTTTTGAGATTGGGATAGATGAAAACGATCTGGAGAAATTTGAAGAAGTAACAGAGAATTTTTTCAAAAAAATAGAAGACGAGCCCACAATGTTTGTTTATTCTCAAAGCCAGGGGAATCGTTTTGGATTTGCAGTTAAGACCTTGAGCAATGCTGTGGATTTGGGTATTGTTTTAAAGGCAATGGAGCCGACAATGGAAACTGATTTTGAGAGCTTGTTTGCTTTGATGGGTAAAGAAGGCAAGGCCATTGCCCCTTATTTTAAAGATGCCAGGGGAATTTCTGATTACCAGGGCCCGAATTTTAGATTCAGGGCGTTAAACGAAAACGGTTTGGCAATTTGTTACGCTGTTTCTGATTACTATTTTGTCCTTACCAGTTCTTTTGCTGCAATGGAAGAGACTTTGGCAGAAATGGAAGAATTCTTAAACAAAAGAGTTTTGATAAAGGATTTAAAAATAGGAGACAAAAACAGCCAGGTTGAGCTTTTGCAGTCTTGGCTGGCAAAGGAGTTTGAGATCAGCGATACGGGGTTTGTCAGCGGAACCTTTGAGCAGGACACAAAGAGATATGTTATTGATTTTCAGGAGAAGTACGCTTCAGACATATTAATACCTAATGGCTTGGCCAAGGGAACAGGCATAGTTGATTTGGCAACCAGGAAAAAATTAAACGAGCTTTATTCTGATTTTTAATTAAAAAATATGGATAAAAAAAACTTAAAAGAAATAAAAGAGAAATTAGAGAAACAAAAGCAGGTTTTAGAAACCGAGCTTTCCAAGTTTGCCAGAAAAGACCATGATTTAAAAGGAGACTGGGATACAAAATATCCCAAAGCTGACGGAGCAACCGGAAGCTCTGCTTTGGAAGATGCGGCAGACCAGGTAGAAGCTTATGTTAACTTGCTTCCGGTTGAGCACAGCATGGAATTAAGGCTTCAAGCGGTTGATCTGGCTTTGGAAAAGATTAAAAAAGGAAAGTATGGTTTATGCGAGAAATGCGGAAAGAAAATATACGAGGAAAGGTTAAAGGTTTTTCCAGAAGCCCGCTATTGCGTTAAGTGCGATAAGAAATAAGTTTAGATAAAAAAAGAGAGCCCGGGGGCTCTTTTTTCTCAAAGAACTATTTTCTAGGATCAGGCCCAACAGCGGCTTTATTTGCGATTGATCCTTTAATCCATTCTTTCTTGAAACTTTCAAATCCTGAAGTTGTTTTTGTTCGACGTTTCTTCCTCTTTTTCATGGTAGACTCCTTTAGTTATTTTGATTTTAGCTCTTTTGAGCGCCTGGCAGGAGTCGAACCCGCAACCTCTGCGTCCGAAGCGCAGCGCTCTGTCCAATTGAGCTACAGGCGCGCATTTTTATTTTACCACAAATTCATTAAAAATCAATTTTTAGCCAATGGATATTGCTAAAATTGGTGTTGACACCTAATTTAGTAATGCTAAAATAGGAATATATGGAGAACATTGTTCAAAAATATATTAAAAGGGATATATTTGAAAAAGTGGCGGATCACTTAAAAAAGCCAGAAATTACTCTTATTACTGGTTCTAGACAGGTTGGCAAAACTGTTCTCTTGAGCCAGTTAAGAGAGTTTTTAATTAAAGAAAAGTCTGTCAAAGAGGATTTAATTTTTTCTTACAACCTTGATTTGATTCAGGATTGGGAAGTTTTTCAGAACCAAACCGACTTTATAAAGTTTTTAAGAGACCGTTCTCAGAAACAAAAAATCTATATCTTTGTTGATGAGGCCCAGAAAGTGCCGGAGGCAACCCGTTTTTTTAAAGGAGTTTATGATTCTAAATTAAATATTAAACTAATTTTGACAGGTTCCTCTTCTTTAGAATTAAAAGCTGGTTTTAAAGAAACTTTAGCTGGCAGAAAAATAGTTTTTCAGATATGCCCTTTTTCTTTTTTAGAATTTTTAAGATACAAAGAGAAATTTTTAGCAAATTCTTTGCAGGCCGATAAAAAGATTTCTAATATAGATAACAAAAAAATAAAAGATTATTATAAAGAATATCTTGTATTTGGGGGTTATCCCAGAGTAGTTTTATCTGAAACAAAAGAAGAAAAAATCAGCATTCTTAAAGAAATTTACAGCAGTTATGTGGAAAAAGACGTAGTTGGTTTTTTAGAAATTAAAAACAAACCGGTTTTTAATCGTCTCCTTAAATTACTTGCTTCGCAAATCGGCCAGTTGGTGAATATAGGCGAATTGGCAACAAATCTCGGGGCGGACAGAAAAACAATTGAAAAATACATTTTTTCTTTAGAGGAAACATTTATTTTAAAAAAGATAAGTCCCTATTTCACCAATCCGCGTCAAGAAGTTATTAAATCAGGCAAGGTTTATTTCGCAGATTTGGGAATAAGAAATTTAGTTGTTGAAAACTTTAATAACCTGACAGAGAGAGTAGACAAAGGGGTTCTTTTGGAAAACGCTGTTTTGATTGAGATTTTTCAAAGGTCTAATTTAACAGATAAGTTGCGTTTTTGGCGCACCAAACAAGGGGCAGAAGTTGATTTTGTTATTGAATCAGACCGTTTAACAGCTGTAGAATCAAAGTTCAGCATTAAAAAAGAATCAATTTCTTTGAGCTTGAGAAATTTTATTAAAAAATTCAAACCAGAAAGAACAATAGTGGCGAATTTCTCAATTGACAGCAAAAAGGTCAAAATAGAAGATGCTCTAATAGAATTTGTTTATCCGTTTAATATAAGATTGAAATAATGGATATACCAAAAGAAATAAAAGCTGTTTTAGATAAATTAGAGAAAAAAGGCTTTGATGCTTTTTTGGTGGGCGGCAGCTGCAGGGATTTGCTTTTGGGCCAAATTCCCAAGGATTGGGATATTGCCACCAATGCAAATCCCGAACAAATCCAAAAAATATTTCCTAAAAGCTTTTGCAATAATGATTTTGGCACAGTAAATGTTTCTGGCATTGAAATTACCCCTTTTAGAACAGAAGAAAAATATACTGACAAAAGGCATCCCGATAAAGTAGAGTGGGCTAAAACAATAGAGCAGGATCTGGCTAGGCGCGATTTTACAATAAACGCCATTGCTTTTTCAGTTGATAAAGAAATAACAGACCCTTATAACGGCCAAAAAGATATAAAGAATAAGATTATTAAAGCAGTGGGCTTGGCCAAAGACAGGTTTTCAGAAGACGCTTTAAGAATGATAAGGGCTGTGAGGCTGGCTGTTGAATTGAATTTTAAAATAGAAGAAAAAACCAAAAAAGCAATTAAAGAAAATAGTTCTCAATTAAGATTTATTTCTAAAGAAAGGATAAGAGATGAGTTTTTAAAGATTATTATGGCTCAAAAAGCAGCTCAAGGCATTGATTTGTTAAAAGAACTTGGCCTGCTTTCTTTTGTTGTGCCAGAGCTTTTGGAAAATGTCGGGGTGTCTCAAAGCAAACACCATATTTACGATTGTTACAAGCACGCTGTTCTTTCTTTGGACTTTGCAGCTAAAAAGGGTTTTGGCAAGCATGTTAGGCTGGCTGCCCTTTTGCACGATATTGGAAAACCAAGAACCAAAAGAGGCGAGGGAGAAGAAGCCACTTTTTACAATCATGAAATCGTGGGCGCTAAAATGACAGCCCAAATTCTTTCTATGCTGCGTTTTTCTAAAAAAGACATAGAAAAAACAGTCAATCTTGTTCGTTACCACTTATTTTATTACAATGTGGGTGAAGTTACAGACGCTTCAGTTAGGAGATTGGTCAGGAGGGTAGGGCCGGAAAATATAAATGAGCTTTTGCAGGTAAGAATGGCAGACAGAATTGGTTCTGGGTGTCCTAAGGCAGAGCCGTACAAATTGCGCCATCTCCGTTATGTTGTTGAAAAAGTTTGCCAAGATCCAATTTCGGTTAAAAACTTGAAGGTTTCTGGGAAAGACGTGATGGAAATATTAAAAGAAAAGCCTGGGCCTAAAATAGGCCAGATTTTGGATATTCTTTTAGGATGTGTTTTAGCAGACCCCAAGAAGAACAAAAAAGAGTTTTTAAAAAAAGAAATTAAAAAGCTTGGCAGTCTTGGGGATAAAGAATTGGAAAAAAGGGCTTTTGGGGCTAGAAAAGAAAGGGACAGCATTGAAATTAAAAAAGACCAAATGACCAAGAAGAAATACTGGGTCACCTGATTAGTTTAAAATTTTTTACCGGGGTGTAGTATAATGGCAGTACGCTGGCTTCGGGAGTCAGTGGCCTGGGTTCGATTCCCAGCATCCCGACGGGCCTGTAGTTTAATGGCAAAACACTACATTCGCATTGTAGAAATGGCAGTTCGATTCTGCCCGGGTCCACAAGGATTTGCAATTTTTTGGAAAGATGGTATAATAAAAAAAATGAGATTTTTTTGGAGAAAAATCGGACCAGGTTTTTCAATTCCTTGGCTTTTCCACGCGGTTCTTTATTTTCCCCTAAGAGCTGTTTTTTCTTTGTTTTTTCAAATGGAGGTTCAGGGTCAGAAAGATTTGAAAAGACTTAAAGGGCCCTTGGTTATTGCTTGCTCTCATGCTTCATGGATAGATCCTTTTTTAGTCGGCGTTGCCTTGCCTTTTAGATCAAAAGTTTTTCCAATTCGCTACGCTACTTTGTGGAAATATTATTATTTTCCCATTTTTTTACCCCTTATTTGGATCTTGGGAGGATTTCCTGTTAGAAAAGGAGTGGGGCTTAATAAATCTTTGATTGTTCCTTTGAAGATTTTGAAAAAAGGCGGAACAGTTGGTATTTTCCCCACTGGAAAAAGAACCAGAAAATGGAATAAGGACTTTGCTCCAAGGCCCAAAAGAGGAGCTGCCTTTTTGGCAATAAAAAGCAATGTTCCTGTTTTGCCAGTTAAAATAGAGGGCAATATAGGAATGAATTTTAAAGGCTTTTTAATGAGAAAATACAGGATAAAGGTAAAGATAGGAAAGATGTTTTCTTTTCCTGCTTTAAAGTTGCAAGAGCCCGGAGAGCTTAACGGACCTGCTAATTATATAATGGACAAAATCACCAGATTGTAATTTTCAACAGGACATCAGTCTTTTTTTTTGATATAATAAAATATATTAAAATTAATTAAAAAAACTATGCAGGAAATTTTAGAACACAAGAAAAAAGCATTGGCTGGCTTGGCCGGCGTTTTAACCATTTTTATTTTTGTCTTAACAATTTCAGCTGTTGTTGATATTGTAAACAAAATAAAGCACTCAAAATACATAGGCCAGGACGCGGAATTTAAAAACACCATTGTTGTTTCAGATACTGGAGAGGTTTATGCCAAGCCCGATTTGGCATTGTTGAACTTTATGGTCATTAACGAAGACGAAGACGTGGCCCAGGCCATGGCAGAAAACACAGAAAGAATGAATAGTGTTATTAAAGAAATGAAAAGCCAGGGAGTGGAGGAAAAAGACTTAAAAACAGCTTCTTACAATATTTACCCGCGCTACGAATACATTAAAGATAATTTTGGTTATTCAACAGGGAAAAGGGTTTTGGCAGGCTATGAAGTATTTCAGTCTTTGGAGGTTAAAGTTAGGGATTTGGATAAAATCGGCTTGTTGATAGAAAAAGGAATTGCTTCTGGAGCCAATGATGTGGGGAATCTTCAATTTACAATAGATAATCAGGACGAGCTTAAAAAGCAGGCCAGACAGTTGGCAATTGAAAAAGCCAAAGCCAAGGCCCAAGATTTAGCTTCGCAATTGGGGGTTGGGCTTGGCAAGATAACCAGTTTTTCAGAGAATTATTATTTGCCTTATTATGGAACAAGGGATTTTGCAATGGAAGGGGGAATGGGAGGAGCAGGAGAAGCTCCTGATATTGAAACAGGAGAAAACAAAATATCCGTTTCTATTGTTATTACTTACGAAATATATTAAAGCTCGTTTAAATTGTTAATACTGGAGGCAATAACAATGAAAAAGCGCATTCATGTGAATCAAGCGTGTTTGGGATGCAGAGAATACAGCGCATGCCCTTATCTTTTTGAAACAGGGCAATGTCCCATTAACCGGAAAGAGCAAAGGCACAGCAGAAGAAAACACCCAAGATTGGCTTTGTTTGTTAAGAGCTAACTCGCCCTGCAAAAAGTGTGGGGCCTTTTCCTTTTTTGTGTTAAGCTAATGTAATGGAATTAAAAATAGCTACAATTTTTGGCATTATTTTTTTAGCAATGTATTTTTCGCCAAGCACAGTAAGGGCTGCAGTAATTGGGGCTCCTTTTGTTCCTACTGGTCTGGGAGTTGCTAAAAAAGCCCTAAAACTATCAGAATTAAAGCCAGGAGAAACTATTTATGATTTGGGCTCTGGTTCTGGCCGGGTTTTAGCTATTGCTGCTAAAAAGTTTTCTGCTAATGCGGTTGGGTTTGAATATTCCTGGCCATTATACATTTTTTCTAAAATTAACATATTCTTGCACGGCCAGAGCTCCAAGGCAAAAGTATTCAGAAAGAACTTTTTTGAAGATGATATAGGATTGGAAAAAGCAGATGTTATTTATCTGTTTTTAACAAGAAAGGCTTTTCCTAAGCTTCGTCATCGCTTGGAAAATGAAGTTAAGCCAGGAACCAGAATAGTTGTTTATCTTTCTCCGCTTGGGTTTTGGGAACCGGATAAAGTTGTTGCCTTGAGAGATAAAAGCAATATTCGATTATACATTAAGAAATAAATAATAAAGATCTATGAAAAAAGCATATTTATTATTGTTGATATTATCAATTCTAATTTTAGGGGGCTGTTCTTTGGCCGAAGAGGAAAAAACCGAAGAAGAGCCTTTTGTTCAAGAAAAAACAATGGCAACAATTAAAACCAATTACGGAAATATTAAGCTGGAGCTTTTTTTTGAATTGGCTCCTAAAACAGTGGATAATTTTGTAAGTTTGGCAGAGTCGGGATTTTACAACAATACGAAATTCCATAGGGTTATTAAGGGTTTTATGATTCAAGGAGGAGATCCTTTAACCAAGGATGATTCTAAAAAAGAGCTTTGGGGAACCGGAGGCCCTGATTATATGTTTGAAGACGAGATTCATTCCGAAAACCATAATATTAAAGGAACAATTGCTATGGCCAATAGGGGGGTTAACGTTCCTAACAGTAATGGCAGCCAGTTTTTTATTAATACTGCAGACAATAATTATCTTGATTCCATGCACACTGTTTTTGGCAAAGTTGTGGAGGGTATGGATGTTGTTTTAGCCATTGAAGGGGTTGATGTTGAAGGGCCGAACCGTCCGGTTGAAAATGTTGTTGTTAAAACAATTGAAATTGAGAAATAATTTTGACAAAATAGTCCTATTGATTTAAGGTGTAAGATTAACCGCTCTTTTATAATTCGAAAAAGGAGATAGACATGAAAGCGTATCTTGTACGAGTCAGTGATAAGATCGATCCGTTTGGCCAACCTGCAGCTGATTGTCTGGCCAGAAATAAAAAGCTTCGGGAGGTGCAGAGAGAAACACTTTTAAAAGCCGGTTTGGATCCAGAGCTTGTCGAGAGAAAAGAATTGATCGCTGATGAGCAGGAACATCTTATTGTCTCTGATGATATTTATTTTACCGAGGAGTTGTTGAAAGAGTTTGTTTCAAGATCTCGTATTTTGGGGGTTAACGCCTTTTGCGCCTTAAAACTGGGCCTTGTTTCTACCAGGTCAGTTGTTTCTGTCCAAGGCGTGGAAATTGATAAAAACTGCGCTCAATATCATTTGTGTTATGTGGCTGAAAGCGAAAAAAGGCACTATAAAGAGATTTGCGTGGCAATTGATCCAAAGTTTTTTGAATTGAATATACCGGTTCCAAGGCAGATTTTCGGTTCAGAGCAGTATGTGGTTCCAATAACTTCTCAATTCATAATCAAAATTGGCCATTGGGCCAATCTTTGGGCAGCAAATGTCAGCACGCCTTTAGTAGATGCAGCCAGAATTAGAAAAAAGAAATGGAAAATCTTTTTAGCCGCTTTAAGAGCTCGTTCTTTTAAAGAGCATAAGATAATGGCCAGTCTGAACAGTATCGGTAGAGGATGTGATATTCACTCTGATACAACTATTGAGGGCTGCAGTATTGGCAATAATGTCGTTATTGGAGCAGGTTCCAGGGTTTTGACCTCAGTAATAGGCAATAATGTTTGGATTGGGAAAAACGTTGTTGTTGAAGATTCAATAGTTGGAAACGAGTGTTTTATTACGCGGGGAAATGTTATGTATACAGTTCTTTTTCCCGAAGCATCTGTTTCCTGCGAAGCTTTAACAACGTCTATTGTTGGCAGCGGATCACTTTTGGCAGTAAACGCGACTTTAACAGATTTTCGTTTTGACGGAAGAAATATATTGTTGTTGAAAGAAGGAAAATTGGTTGATTCGGGCAATAAAATCTTGGGGGGTTGTCTTGGACACAATGTTAAAATTGGTTCTGGTTGTGTAATAGCGCCAGGGAGAATGATTCCTAACAGGACCCACGTAGTGTTAAAGAAAGATAGAATAGTCAGGTCTTGCGTTGACAGCCATATTCTTGGTTTTCGAGTATTCAGAAATTGATCGTTTTGGGGTCATAGCTCAGTTGGTAGAGCGGTCCAATGGCATTTGGACAGGTCGGGGGTTCAATTCCTCCTGGCTCCAGTATTGGTTATAAAGCTGCCTATCGCGCGCAGGCAGTTTTTTCTTGGAATATAAAATAGATAAAAATAAAGCTTTAGTTGCCTCATGCTTCTAAAGCTTTTTTGAGTTTTTGGATCGCCTTTGTTTTTCTATAATTTACTCCCTGTCTTGTTAAGCCAAGTTTATCTGCTATTTGTTGTATTGTTAGGCTTGGGCAGTTGATTCCGAAAAACATCTTTAAAACAATAGCCTCTTTGGGCTTGAGGTCTTTTCTCAGGGCAGTCAAGATTTCTTCAATAGAAAGGGCGGTTAGAGGATTTTTTTCTTCAGCTGGAAACAAACTTAAGTCTAATTGGGCGTTGGTGGACAGCGGGCTTTCCGCGCGTCGTTCTGCTATTTGGACAAGTTCTTTTCTGCTTTTTATTTCTGTTGTTATTTCTTCAATAGACGGCTTTTCGCCTAATTTTTCTTTTGCCGCCTCATAACGTTTTTGTCTCTCCAATGCGCTTTCGGGAATGCGGATTATCCATTCTTGATTATGCAGTGCTCTGAGCATAAAGCCTCGTATATATGAGCGGGCATATGGCTCAAAAGGCCTTTTTCCATCATAATGTTCAGAAGCCTTAATAAGGCCAACGGATCCTTCTTGGAAAAAGTCTTCAAACTGAAGAGAAATGGTTATGCGGGCAAAGCTTTTTGCAATAGGTTTTATTAGATATCCGTATTTTTCTTGCAGCGTTTCTTGTCTTGTTTGGGAAGTTCTTTTCTTTCTTTTCATGTTTTCCTCCTTTTTAAAAGTGCTTTGATTGTTTGTTTCATCTATGTTATAGTTATTGGATTGTTTTGTTAAATTATATATAATTTATATATAGGATAACTTTTAAAATGAGAATTTTTATTAAAGTTAAACCATTAAGCAAAAAAGAAAAAGTGGAAAAAACAAGCCAGGGTTGTTTTAGGGTTGAGGTTAAAGAGCCTCCTGTGAAAGGAGCTGCCAATAAGGCGGTTATTGAATGCCTGAAAAAATACTTTAACGCCTCTAATGTGAAAATTGTTTCTGGTTTGAAGTCCCGCCGAAAAACAGTGGAAATTGGAGAATAATAAAACTGCCTGGTGTTTTAGGCAGTTTTTGTTTTTCTTTTTTTGAGAAGGAATGATGGGCAGGGTTTGATCTTTCCCCTTTCTCGCTGGAAGAAAATTTTAAGCTTCAAACTTAGACTTTTCCGGCTTCTCCAAAAAGTTATAGCAGTTCTAAAATCGCACTCCCAAAGATTATGTTTTCTTCCGTCTGCGAATCTTATGGAGTGGACTTCAGAAAAAGGATCTTTTTCTATTATGTGCCTGGCTATTATTTCGTTTGTGCTGCTATCCAATGGTTCAACATACCAAATGTATCTCGGCTTTGCTCTCTTTTTCATTTTTCACCTCCCTTATTTTTAAAGAGCAATAACTTAACTCTTTATTTATAATATATTTAATTAGTTTTGTGAATACCTGTTTGATTCTGTTTTAAAAAGAGATAGAATGAACTAAACCATATATGTATGAAAAAAGTTGTTAAAGTTTTAATGTTTGTTTTTAGAAACAACAATGGCAAGAAAGAGTTTTTTGTTTTGCACAGAAAAAGAGGGGACAGGGTTGTTTTAACCGGCCATGTTGGTGATGTTTTTAAGGGAGAGAGCTTAGAACAGGCAGCTTTGAGGGAGGTAAAGGAGGAATTAGGCGTTGATCCTAAAGATTGTTGATCTGAAAGATTCTGTAGAGGTTGAAATAAAGAAGGGCAAAGAAGAGATATTAAGCAGAGAGCATGCTTTTTTGATTGAGATTCCCAACAAAGAAGTTCATTTTTTGGAAGCAGACGAGAAACATCAATGGCATTCTTTAAAAGAGCTTTCTGATGTTTTGACCTATTCCAATCAGAAACAATTCCTTGATTTGTGCCAAATTTGCGATAAACCTTTGTGATAAACCTGGTTTATCACAAATAAGGGATAATAAAGTATGATTAAAGAATTTAAGATTTCAACCAGAAATAGGTACGAGTTGGTTAATATTACAAGCCAGGTGGAATTAGTTGTTGAAGAAAGCGGGATTGAAAACGGCCTGGTTTTGGTTTTTGTTCCTCATTCAACAGCAGGAATTGTGTTGACCGAAGATGAGCCGGGATTAAAAAAAGACTGGCTTGAATTTTTAAAAAGAATTGTTTCTGGTTTTGATTTTGAGCATAATAGAATTGATAATAATGCTGATTCTCATATTCTTTCCGGGCTTTTGGGCCAGGCCAGGGTTTTGCCCATTGAAAAAGGAAAAATGATAAGAGGAACCTGGCAGGATGTATTTTTGGCAGAGCTTGACGGTCCCAGAACTAGAATAGTCAAGATAGTCTTAAAATAATCTTGCGGTAGGCTAAGCCTACCACAAAGAAATTTGCATAAACCTGGTTTATGCAAACAATGGTTTATGCAAACAAAAAAATAAGTTAATTTTATTTTGTGGTAGGCTTAGCCTACCGCAATAGGCTTAGCCTACCACAAATAAGAAATAAGAACTTGCTCTGAGCAGGTTTTTATTTTAGATTAAAAATGTTAGAATTAAAGAATAAGATAAAATAATTAAGAGGGAAATTAAAAAAGAGACATGATGCCAACAAAATTATTTTTAACAAAAGGTATGGGGTTTCATAAGGACAAATTGTTTTCCTTTGAACTTGCATTAAGAGATGCTGGCATAGAGAAATGTAATCTTATTTATGTTTCGAGCATATTGCCGTCTTCTTGTGATTTAATTTCTAAGAAAGAAGGATTAGAATTATTAAGTCCTGGCCAGATGACTTTTTGTGTAATGTCTAAAAATGAGAGTAATAAAAAAAACGAATTAATTTCTGCAGCAATTGGAATTAGTAAACCACTAAAAAGTGATAATTTTGGTTATATATATGAACGTAGCGTACGTGGAAATAAAGCAAAATTATCAGGGGGTATTTCTGAATCTATGGCGGTAGAAATGTTGGCGACAAGAATAAATCTCCCCTTTAATCGTGCAGAATTCTTGAAAACAAAGAATAATGATAAGAAAAATGAAAATATTTTTTCAACCCATATTTTTCAACTTGCGAAAAACAATAAGGATCTTTCATGGGTTACAGTAGTCGCAGCGGCAGTTTTTATAATAAGCTAATTTTTTAATGAAAAAATTATATAAAATTTTAAATAGGATAAAATCTAACGTTGAAGAAGATTTATTAATTCAGAAAAGAGAGATCGTGGATAGTTTTAAAGAAAAAGAAGAGCTTTGGAAAATTTATGATGACTCTTTTTTAAGAACAAACAAAGAAACGCCCTGTCGGCAAAGTTTAGATAAGAAACATTTTTTCGACGTGCTAATGTCTTCTTCTGTTGCGAAATATATAGCAATTTTTAAGCCTAGTAAAAAAATAATAGGAATTGGTATGATTTCCAACGATTTAAAAAATAGTCCCTGGATCAGCGAGGATTATTTTAAATCTCAGTTCGCCGGCTATTTTTCCGAGAAACTTATTTATTATTTCATGGGTATAGCTATATCTAAAGAATATCGAAGAAGAGGATATGCTATTGGTATTATTGAGTATATCATTGATGATATTCCGCAAAATGCGATAATGGGTTTTGATCATTCTCAGAAAAAAAACCCCTATATTAAATATTTTACCTCAATGGTCAAACAATCAAGGTTCATAAAAAGAAAATACCTAGATAGTCAACGTTATTATCTTGTTTATAAAAAATAGCATGTCTAATCCTATAATATTGCCATATATTATTTTATCTACTATAACTCTTTTTTTGACATCTTTTCTTGGACTTTATGTTCTATTTAGTGATAGAAAAAGATCGATAAATAAAAACTTTGCATTGTTGATATTTGGTGCCGTCCTGTGGATATTTTCTAATTTCATGGCCGATATTTCTGTTGATTTGAATATTAATCTTTTTTGGAGCAGATCTGCCTTGATTGGTCCAATATTGGTGGCATATTTTTTTTATAGATTTTCACGAGTATTCCCCATGGCGAAGAGAACTAATTTCGTTTACGGTATAGTTATTTTGATATTGAGCGTTTTATTCGTAATCTTATCATTAACTAAGTGGAGTGCGGGGGTCAGATTAGACAATGGGGAGATTCGGTTTGTTCCAGGAGTTTTATATATACCTTTCTTATTTTATTTTTTCTTACTTATTATTAACGGTCTGATTAATATATTACATGGTTATATTAATTTCTCCGCGATGGAGCGTAGGCAGGTTCGTTTTGTGATACTGGGGATTAGCGTTTCGGCCCTATTCGGAGTGATTACTAATCTTATTTTACCGTTATTGGGCTATGCGAGATTCGTTAATTTCGGTCCATATTTTGTTCTCTTGTTTATTGTATTTACCTCATATGCGGTTATAAGGCATAATCTTTTTGATGTTAGGGTAATAGCCACGGAGTTATTAACTATAGGAATATGGATGTTTTTATTGGTTAGGGTTGTTTTATCTAAAACGAAAGAAGACATATTGGTTAACGGCGGATTATTCGTAGCGGTGTCGTTTCTTGGGGTGTTTCTTATCAGGAGTGTTTGGAGGGAGGTTAGGCAAAGGGAGAAGATGGAGGAGATGGCAAGGAAGGTAAGTAAGGCGTATGAGGTAGAGAAGCGGGCCAGGAAAGAGCTTGGTCGGTTGGGAGAGGTTA
>Ga0272441_10001358_pt1 | contig 52238 bp, 56 predicted proteins | sample SSMProp6N_FD_193582 | JGI IMG/M metagenome (GOLD analysis project Ga0272441, IMG submission 193582) | Marine sediment archaeal communities from Little Sippewissett salt marsh, Falmouth, MA, United States - SSM-Prop-6N | ecosystem: Environmental > Aquatic > Marine > Wetlands > Sediment ...
CAATAAAACATATTAACATATTAAATAAAAATGTCAATACTTATTAAAACAGAACAAGAAATAGAAATAATGGCTCAAGCTGGCCAGATCTTAGCTCAAGTTATGAAAGAAACAGCTGTTAGGGCAAAGCCAGGAGTCAAGACCAAAGAGCTGGACAGTTTTGCTCAAGCTTTAATCTTAAAACGCAAAGCAAGGCCCGGTTTTAAAGATTACAATAATTTTCCAGCCAGTGTTTGCGCTTGCGTTAACGAAGAATTGGTGCATTGCGTTCCTGCAGAAAGAGAATTAAAGCAGGGAGACATTGTTTCTTTGGATATGGGAGTGCTTTTTCAGGGCTATTATTCTGATATGGCAGTGACTGTGCCAGTAGGAGAAGTGAACCCCGAAGCTTTAAGATTAATTAGAACAACTAAAAAAGCTTTAAAAAGGGGCATTAAAAAAATAAGGCCGGGTTTAACTTTTGGAGACATTGGCAACACTATTCAAAGATATGTGGAAAGCCAGGGATACAGCGTTGTCCGGGACTTAACCGGCCACGGCATTGGAAAAGATTTGCACGAAGATCCAGAAATTCCTAATTACGGAAAGAGAAAAACCGGTCCAGTTATAAAACAGGGAATGGTTTTTTGTTTGGAGCCTATGGTATCAGCGGGAGATTGGCAGATCAAAAGAACCAAAGACGGCCACGGCTTCCAAACAAAGGACAGTTCTCTTTGCGCTCATTTTGAGCATACAATTGCAGTTACTTCCAGAGAAGTTATAGTGTTGACAGAATTATAATATACAAAAAAGTCCGATCGGACTTTTTTGTATATATGATTTTTTGTGTTATTATTATAAAATGATGTCTGCCGCCCAAAAGAAAATATTAATACTTTTGTTTAGGGGCCTAGAATTTGGCTATTCTTATACTTTTCAGAAGCAGTGGAAGGTTTTAAAAAACCTTGCAAAAGATTGGAAAAGAATCAATGAGGAGGAGCTAAAAAAAGAAATTAGGAATCTTTATAAATCCAAATCAATTAAAAAAAAGAAAAACAAAGATGGATCTATAACAATAATCTTAACCCAGAAAGGAAAATTAAAAGCTTTAAATTATCATTTTGAAAATATGATAGTTGAAAAAACGAAGTGGGATGGCAGGTGGAGACTGGTTATGTTTGATGTTCCAGAAAAAATAAGTCTGGGGAGAAAGGCCTTAAGGGAAAAGCTTAAAAAATTAGGATTTTGCGAATTGCAAAAAAGCGTGTGGATTTTTCCTTACGAATGTAAAAACGAAATAGATTTTATTATAGAATTCTTTGGTTTAAGAAAATATGTCAGGTTTGGAATTTTAGAATTTATAGACAACGAAGCCCACCTTAAAAAAATATTTAAATTAAGATAATAATGTCTTTTGGCGAGAAAAGTCCGATCGGACAAAAAGGGTCAAATTTCTACTATGGGTTGATCTAATCTATGGGGTTGACCCAATCTTAGGACCTGGTATAGTTGAAATAGTTCTTACGCTGGCAGTGTTGGTTGGCAGTGCCAACTACGCCCAAAGCTACGCGGATCGATTTCTGCCCCCCTGGATAGATCCGTTGGAGCTTTTTTTATTTTATGTTAAAATTGAAGAATGAATAAGAAAAAAATGTTTCCGTCAGAGCTGAGAATGGATTTGGCCAGCAAAGATTGGATCATTATTGCAACTGGCCGGGCTGACAAGCCAAGCGATTTCAAGGGCTTGGGAAAAGGAAAAAAGCCAAAAAAGTGTCCTCTTTGCAGTATTGAAGATCAAAAAACCCCGGTTTTGGTTATGGTTAATGGAAAAGCGGTTTTGGGACAAAAAGAGATTCCTAAAAACTGGACATTGGCGGTTGTTCCGAACAAATACCCTGTGCTTATGCCTTATTTTAAATTAGAGCAAAGAAAAGAAGGCGGTCTTTACAAGAAAATGAACGCAGTTGGCTTCCATGAGGTAATAATTCCCAGAAATCATAACAAGCAGGTTTGGGATTTGCCTGTTGGGAAAGTAAAAGAGATTATAGATGCTTACCAAACAAGGTATTTGGGCATAAAAGACAAGGAATTTGTTAAACACATATCTATTTTTCAGAACCACGGCCAGGACGCAGGCGCATCTCTTATTCACCCCCATTTTCAGATAATTACCACCGTTTTACTTGATGTTGATTTGGAGAACACTTTATTAAGGGCTAAAAAATACTATAGAAAGAACAAAACCTGTCTTTATTGCGATATGAAAAAGCATGAATTAAAGGTTAAAAAAAGGATTGTTTTTAAGAATAACAATTTTGTGGCTCTTTGCCCCTATGCTTCCAAAAGCCCTTTTCAAGTAATCATTACTCCCCAAAAGCACTTGCCTTATTTTGAAAAGATAACTGAAAAAGAAAAGTGGGATTTGGCTCAGGCTTTTAAAAATGTTTTGCGAAAAATTAAAAAAGGTTTAAAAAGTCCTTCTTATAATTTTTATTTGCACACTGCTCCTGCTGACGGTAAAAAGCATGATTATTATCACTGGCATTTTACTGTTATGCCCAAGGTTAAGGATTCAGCTGGTTTTGAAATAGGAACCAGGATGGAAATAATAACCATTTCTCCCGAGCAAGCAGCAGCTTATTTGCGCAAACAATAATATGAAACCAATAATTATAGCTAATTGGAAGCTGAATCCAACAAGCTTGAAAGAGGCTAAAAAACTTTTTAATTCTGTTTGTAAAAAGACTAAAAAAGAAAAAGCAGAAATTATTTTTTGTCCCCCCTTTATTTATTTTCCTATTTTTGAAAACCATTCTCCTAATATTAAAACAGGGGCGCAAAACTGCTTTTTTGAGAATAGGGGAGCTTTTACTGGCGAGGTTTCTGCGTGCCAGCTGAAAGACTTAAAATGCAGTTATGTTATTGTGGGCCATTCTGAAAGAAGAAAGTATTTTTCAGAAACAGACGAGATTGTTAACAAAAAGGTAAAAGCTGTTTTAGAAAATAAAATGACCCCGATATTATGCATTGGAGAAACCAAGGTCCAAAGGGACGCAGGAGAGGTTCAGACTGTTTTAAAAAGGGAGCTGGAGATTGGTTTGAAAAATATTCCAGCAGCTAAAATTTCAAGCCAGGGGCTGCTTGCAGCTTACGAGCCAATCTGGGCAATAGGCACTGGCAGGCCTTGCGATGTTGAAGAAGGCCAAAAAATGAAACTGCTTATTAAAAAAATACTTTCTGGGATTTACAGCCCAGCCCTTGCCAGCAAGATAAGGATTCTTTACGGGGGAAGCGTTAATCCTGACAACGCGGCCGGGTATGTCAAGGAAGCTGAGTTTGACGGCCTTTTAGTGGGAGGAGCTTCTTTAAAAGACAAAGACTTTTCTCAAATAATCAAAAATTCTGTTTGACCTTCAAGGTTTTTTCTGGTATTTTATAATATATGGAATATAAAAGATTGGAAGGCAATTTCTACAACCCAACCAGAGGAAATCTTTCTTCCCAAGAAGTAATTGAGGAGATTTTAGCATACATGGCAGAAAGGCCGGAAATGTTTTATGACATTATTGTGGGGTGCGACTCTTCTTCCGGGGGAGAGCCCAATTTTCCAGTTGCGGTGGCAGTTTTAAGAAAGGGGGAGGGAGGAAGATTCTTTTTAAAAAGAGTAAAGTATTCAGATGATTTCAACAAAAAGTTTATTAACTGGAGAAACAGAATTTTGCAGGAAGTTTTGCTTTCTTGTGATTTGGCCCTGGCCCTAAAAGAAGAATTAGTTAAAAGAATAAACGGATTTGATTATCAATTTGAATACATTCATGCTGACATAGGCCAAAATGGAGCAACCAAAGATATGGTTAAAGAATTAACCGGTTTAATCAGGGGCAACGGGTTTGAGCCGATTATTAAGCCGTATTCTTGTATTGCTTCTTCTGTTGCCCACCGTTATAGTTAATATGGATTCTAAAGAATTAAGAGAGAAATACCTTTCTTTTTTTAAAGAAAAAAAACACGCAATTGTTCCAAGTTTTTCTTTGATTCCAGAGCATGATCCAACAGTGCTTTTTACTACTGCGGGAATGCATCCCTTGGTCCCTTATTTATTAGGAGAAAAACATGCCCAAGGCAAAAGACTGGCTGACGTGCAAAAGTGCGTTAGGACTGACGACATTGAGGAGGTGGGGGACAGCTGGCACTTGACCTTTTTTGAAATGCTGGGCAACTGGTCTTTGGGCGATTATTGGAAAAAGGAGGCAATTGAATGGAGTTTTGAATTTTTGACAAAGCATTTATTTATTCCTCCAGACAGGCTGTCAATAACTGTTTTTGCCGGAGACAATAACGCTCCCAAGGACCAAAAATCAGCTGAAATCTGGCAAGGGCTGGGAATTGAAAAGGAAAGAATTTATTATTTGCCAAAACAAGACAACTGGTGGGGTCCGGCCGGCCAAACAGGGCCTTGCGGACCTTGCACAGAAATGTTTTATGACACTGGCAAAGGAAAATGCGGGCCTGATTGCAAGCCGGGCTGCAGCTGCGGAAAATACTGCGAGATCTGGAACGATGTTTTTATGGAATACAATAAAACCCCGGATAACCAATATTTGCCCTTGAGCCAGAAAAATGTTGACACTGGCATGGGCGTAGAAAGAACAGTTGCGGTTTTGAACGGATTTGACAATGTTTTCCAAACAGAGCTTTTTGAGCCGATTATTAAAGAAATTAAATCTTTGTCTTGTTTTGATTCTCAAAATGAAAAAGCTTTAAGAATCATTGCCGATCACATTAAGGCAAGCGTTTTTATTCTTTCAGAAAACATTGAGCCTTCCAACACTGAACAGGGCTATGTTTTAAGGCGCTTAATCAGGAGAAGCGTTAGACATGGAAAACAACTGGGCATTAAAGATATTTTCTGCCATAAAGTTGCCAAAACAGTTATTGATATTTATAAAGACACTTATCCTGAAGTCTATAAAAATAGGGAGTTTATTTTTGAGCAGTTTGTTAAAGAAGAAGAAAAATTTGAATTAACCCTGGACCGCGGGTTAAAAGAGTTTGAAAAATTAGATAAAATAACAGGGGAGCGGGCTTTTAATTTATACCAAAGCTATGGTTTTCCTTTGGAGCTGACCCAGGAACTGGCAGAAGAAAAAGGAATTTCAATCAATAAACAAGAATTTGAAAAAGCCTTTAAAAAACACCAGGAGCTTTCCCGCAAGGGAGCTGAGCAGAAATTTAAAGGAGGTTTGGCCGACCATTCAGAAAAAACAACCAAATACCATACAGCCACTCATTTGCTTTTAGCTGCTTTAAGAGAGGTTTTGGGAGATCATGTTCAGCAAAAAGGAAGCAATATTACTGCAGAACGTTTAAGGTTTGATTTTTCTAATTCTGAGAAAATGACGCCAGAACAAATTAAAGAAACAGAGGATTTAGTGAATCAAAAAATACAAGCAGGGATTGAGGTAAGATGCGAAGAAATGCCAGTGGAGCGGGCTAAAAAACAAGGAGCAACAGGTGTTTTTGGAGAAAAGTACGGAGATAAGGTAAAGGTTTACAGCATAAACAGCTTTTCTAAGGAAATTTGCGGAGGCCCCCATGTTAAAAACACATCCGAGCTGGGCCGTTTCAAAATAAAAAAAGAACAATCTTCTTCAGCCGGGATCAGGCGCATTAAAGCCGTGCTGGAATAATTTACTTGTCATATATTTGGCAAAAGGTATAATTGATTAATGGAATCAGTTTTTTCAAAGAGGAAAAAGGAAGACCCTTTTCTTGTTTTAGATATTGGCACAGAGGCAATTAAGGCCTTATTGGTTAAAAAAAATTCTGGCAAAATTCTAATTTTGAATTCCTGTTTAAGATATTTTGACAGCAAGGGTCTGTTTGATAAAGATTTTTTAAGATTAGACTTTGAATTTGGGAAAATAAAAAGGATGATAGACGAGGTTAAAAAAGAAATTCTAACAGGCTTGCCCGGTTTGCCAAGAACAGATAATTTGCCCGTTGTTTTAAGTTTAAACCCTAAAATGCTAAGGGCCAGGGTTGTTGAGGGCATATCTGTTAGGCAAAATAAGGAGAAAAAAATATCCAGAAAAGAGCAGGCCATTATTTATAAATATGTTTTAAAGTCAGCTCGTGACGATATTTTCAGGTTTTGCCTCAAGGCTATGGGGATTGCTTCCAAAGACATTGAATTTATTTGCTTGGAGATTATGGAAAAGCAAATAGGGGGATATGCTGTTTCTGACATTTCGGGCCATCAGGGCAAAGACCTGAATTTTAAGATTTTAGCAGTTTTTATTCCCAGACTTTATCTTTTAAAAATAAAAGAGCTGCTGGAAGACAGCGGTTTGAAGGTTGTAAAAACAGTTCATCTTGGTCAGGCAATAAATGCCTTGTCAGCCAGAATAAACAACGGCATTTTTTTAGATCTGGGCGGAGAGATTTCCCAGGCTTTTCAGTTCAAAGGAGGGACTCTTTGCAGTATTAAGACTTTTGACAGGGGAGGCAGCGATTTTACAGAAAGGATATTTGATGTTTTAATGATTAATAGGGCTGAGGCAAGAGCGCTTAAAGAAAGGTATTCTGATAAATCTTTAAGCTTAGAAGCGGGTTTGAAAATTAAACAAGCTCTTGCTGGAGAGAAAAACAAATGGAAAGAGGTGTTTGAAAATTACCTAAAATCAGTTGTTTTTCTTTTTGGAGGGGCAAGCTCTCTTTTGGAGATTAGGGATATTTTTTCAAAGGGGAAATTTTTAAAAGCCAGCCATTTAAAAGGGGTTGAGGGGTTGGACAAGAAAACAAAAAATCCCCAATTCATTCCAGCAATTTTGTTTTCTTTAATTAATTTGCAATAATATGAAGAAAAAATTCTTTGATATAATACCGCCCGACAAAATAGAAAAAGAATTTTTAAAAAGCGAGAAAAAGGTTAAGTCTTCAAAAAAAAGCCTGTTTTCAAAGGTTTTGGTTTTTTCAACTATTCTTTTGGTTTTGATCTTGGTTGTTGGATTTTTCTTTTTTCACAAAGCAGAAATTAAAATTAAACCCAAAACATTTGAGATTGAAATAGAAGAAGAATTGACAATAGACCTGAATGCGCAAAGTTTTGATTTTAACGCCAAGATTATGCCGGGCCGGCTTTTTGAAGACGAAAGAACTATAGAAAGGGAATTTTCAGCTACTGGCAAGGCAGTGGCAGAGAAAAAGGCCACAGGTATCATCACTGTCTACAATGAATATTCTGCTTCTTTTAGAACATTAATACCCTCCAGGTTTGTTTCAGCAGAAGGAAAGCTTTTCTGGTCAACAGAAAGAATAACAATACCAGGGTATAAAAAGCAGGGGAATAAAATTATTCCTGGAGAAAAAGAAGTAATGGTTGAGGCAGCAGAGCCAGGAGAGGATTATAATATTGGGCCAAGCACTTTTGCATTGCCAGCGTTAGCCGGTTCAAGTCTTTACACCACAATTTATGCCAGGTCTTTTTCTTCGATGACAGGAGGAGCTATTGGAGAGGTGGCAATGGTCCAAGGGCAGGATTTGGAAAAAGCAGAACAGGACTTAGCTGTTTTAGCAAAAGAAGAAAGTAAAAACTCTTTAACAGAAGAGTTGCCTCATGGCTGGGTCATTTTAGACCAGACCATATCCCAGGAAATTACCAGAACAACAAGCTCGGCCGAAGCAGAAGACACTGTTGATTCTTTTATTTCTGAGGCGGAAATAAGATCAAGCGGTTTTGCTTTTAAAAAAGAGAATATGGATAGTTTTGTCAGCGGTTTGGTCGGCCTTAATAAGGAAGAAAAAGAAAGAATCTTAGAGCAGACCTTGAGCGTTTCTTACGAACTAAAATCTGTTAACCTTGAATCAGGACAGCTTGTTTTAAGGGTAAATATTAAGGTTTTGGCTTGGCAGGATATAAATATATTAGACCTTAAAAAAGTTATTTTGGGCAAACAAGTTAAAGAAGCAGAAATTTTTCTTGAAAGCTTGAGCGAAATATCTGAATTTGAAATAAGCAATAAGCCGTTTTTAAGAAAGAAGATGCCTGAAAAATTAGAAAAGATTAAAGTGGACTTGGTTTTTGATTAAGCAGAAAACCTTGACTGAAACCTTATTTTTTGCTAAACTAATTAATTGCTAATGACAAAAGACCAAAAGCAAATTATTAGAAAGACCGGCGTGGTTTTAGAATCTTTGCCAAGTTTAAGTTTTAAAGTTAAGCTTGAAGAGGGTTCTGAAATAATAGCCCATTTGGCAGGCAAGTTAAGAATCCACAGGATTAAAATTCTGCCCGGGGACAAAGTAACAATAGAAATGAGTCCCTATGACAACCGCCGGGGAAGAATAGTTTACAGGTTAAAATGAAAGTAAGGCCTTCGGTAAAAAAAATGTGCAAAGACTGTAAAATCGTCCGAAGAAAGGGGCGAGTTTATGTTATTTGCAAAAAAAATCCAAAACACAAACAAAGACAAGGAGCTTAGTTATGCCAAGAATAGCAGGGGTTAATATCCCTTCGGAAAAAAGAATAGAATTTTCCTTAACTCATATTTTCGGAATAGGGCATTCTTCGGCTAAAAAAATATTGAGCCAGGCGGGAATTGATTTTAATAAAAAAGCTTCCGAGCTGAACAAAGAAGAAATTAACGAATTAAAGAGGATAATTGAAAAAGGGTATAAGATAGAGGGGCTGTTAAAAAGAGACATTATGGCAAATATAAAAAGATTGAAAGAGGTTGGTTCCTGGAGGGGCGCCCGCCACATTAAAAATCTTCCTGTCAGAGGTCAGAGAACAAAGACTAATAACCGGACTGTGAGGGGCAATGTGAGAAAAACAGTTGGTTCCGGCAGAAAAGCAGCTCCTGGTCCTACTTAAAATGGGAAAAAAAAGAATAATTAAAAAATCAGAAGAAGAGCTTTTAAAGGAAAGGGAGATTGTTGATGCGGGAGTGAAAAAAGAAGTCAGGGGAAAGAAGGTTTTGAAAACCAAAGAAGCTAATCTTTACATTTGTTCCACTTATAATAACACGATAATTACTTTAGCTGATCCTTTGGGAAAAGTTTTGGGCTGGAAGAGTGCAGGGTCAATTGGGTTTAAAGGAACTAAAAAAGCCACTCCTTTTGCGGCTTCAAAAGTAGCAGAGGCTTTGTGTTTTGTGGCTGAAAAAATGGGAGTGAGCAAGGTAGATATTTTTGTAAAAGGAATAGGTTCTGGCAGGGATTCTGCTATCAGATCTTTGGTTTCGCACGGGCTGGAGATAGCGTCTATTACTGACATTACTCCTATTCCCCATAACGGCTGCCGGCCTAAAAAAGTAAGAAGAGTATAAATATGGATAATAAAAAGTGCAAAATTTGCAGAAGACTGGGAACAAAGATATTTTTAAAGGGAAAACGTTGTCTTTCTTCAAAATGCGCAATGGTGAAGAGCCCTTATCCTCCAGGAGAAAAAAGAAAAAAAAGAGGGGGCGGTTTTTCTGAATATGCCAAAGAGCTTGCAGAAAAGCAGAAAGTTAAAAATTGGTACAATTTAAGAGAAAAACAGCTTTCAAATTATGTTAAAGAGATTATTAAAAAAAGAAGTTCCAGTCAGGACGCTCCGACCCTGTTAATTCAAAAATTAGAGATGAGGCTGGACAATGTTATTTTCCGGCTCGGTTTTTCAGAATCCAGAAAGCAGGCAAGGCAGATAGTGGGCCACGGCCATTTTTTGGTAAATGGAAGAAAAGTGGATGTTCCCTCATGCCAAGTAAAAAAAGGAGACGTTGTTTTTCTGAAGCCTTCTTCTTTGGCCAAGCCTTTTTTTAAGGCAATAAGCCCTGGTTTAAAAAAACATCAAGCTCCTTCCTGGATCAGTTTTAATCCAGACAAGCTGGAGGCCAAAATAACCGGCCTGCCTTCTTTGGATGAAGCCGCTTTGGGAGCTGAATTGTCAGCTGTGTTTGAATTTTATTCAAAATAAAAAAGTAATAAGCAAGTAATAAGTAATAAGTAATAAGTAATCCGTAATTTGTAAAATATATATAATTTAATTCTACGAATTACGGATTACAGATTGCTAATTGCTAATTGTATGATTCTTTTGCCAAAACCCCCAAAAATTATTAAAAAAGACGCCAATTCGTCTGTTTTTGAAATTGAAGCATTGTATCCTGGATACGGAATTACAATTGCCAATTCTTTAAGAAGAGTTTTGCTTTCCTCTTTGCCAGGGGCTGCGGTGACCCAGGTAAAAATAAAAGGAGTTCAGCATGAATATTCAACAATTTCAGGGGTAATGGAAGACGTTATAAAAATAGTGATGAATTTAAAGAATTTAAGATTTAAAATGCATACCCAGGATCCCCAAAAGCTCACCCTTAAAGTAAAAGGGGAAAAAGAAGTTAAGGGTTCTGACATTAAGATTCCTGGCCAGGTTGAATTGATTAATAAAACAGCCCATATTGCAACTCTAACTTCCAAAACATCAGAGCTTGATATGGAGTTTCAGGTTGAGAGCGGCATTGGTTATTGGCCTGTTGAAAACAGGAACAGGCAGGGGAAGCTGGAAATAGGCGTGATTCCGGTTGATGCCATTTTCAGCCCGGTGAAAAGAGTTAATTACGATATAGAGAATATGAGAGTGGGGGACAGGACTGATTTTGACAAGATTATATTTGATGTTACCACTGACGGGACAATCACCCCTAAGGAAGCGTTTTTTAAATCAGCCAAAATATTGGTAGATCATTTTTCCCTGTTAGCAGGCAGTTTGGAGCCTGAATCCGCTCCTGCAAAGATTGAGCCAGAGAACAAGGAAAAGCAGGAAAAAAAGAAAAAACCTGTTTCTGATAAGACCAAAGCAGCCAAATCTAAATAATTATGAAAAAGTTAAAGCAAGGAAGAAAATTTTCAAGAGAAAAAGACCAGAGAAAAGCCTTGATAAAGTCTTTGGCAAGGGCTTTGTTTTTGCATGGAAAAATAGAAACAACTCAAGCCAAAGCAAAAGAACTTTCTCCTTTTGTCCAGAAAATCATAACTAAGGCTAAAAAAAATGATTTGGCTTGCACAAGAGCCCTTCTTGCTTATTTTTCTAAAAAAACAACTCAAAAGATAATTAATGAAATTGCCCCCAAATACAAAGACAGAAAAGGGGGGTATGTCAGAATAATTAAAAAGGGCCCGAGAAAATCAGACCGGGCAAAAATGGCAATAATTGAACTGGTATGAACAAAAGACAAACTCATACAATAGATGTAAAAGGAAAAGTTTTGGGAAGGGTGGCAACAGAAATTTCAGTCTTGTTAAGAGGAAAAAACAAGCCTGATTTTGCGCCCAACAAAGACATAGGGGATAATATTATTATTCTAAACATTGATAAGATTAAAGTAACTGGCAAAAAGTACAACAACAAGATTTATTACCGTCATAGCGGTTATTTGGGAGGATTGAAACAAGCCCCTTATAAAAAGGTGTTTGAAAATAATCCTCCAGAAGTTTTAAGAAGAGCTGTTTTTGGAATGCTTCCTAAAAACAAGCTAAGATCCAAGCAGATAAAAAGATTAAAGTTTAAATAATGGCAGAGAAAAAGAAAACAAACAAATATTTTGAAGCAATTGGAAGAAGGAAAACGTCTGTTGCCAGGGTGCGGTTTTTTGTTCCTGGAGACAAATCAATCCTTATTAACGGAAAGCCTGCTAAAGACTATTTTCCAACGTTGGAGCTTAGGCAGATTGTTGATTCTGCCCTGAAAAAAATGGGCGTAGAAGAGAATTTTCAGATTACAGTTAGGCTTAAAGGGGGAGGGATTCATTCCCAGGCAGAAGCTGTGCGCCATGGAATTTCCAGGACATTGGTTGAGTTTAATCAAGACTTTAAAAAGCGCTTGAGAAAAGCAGGTTATTTGACCAGGGATCCTAGAATGAGAGAAAGAAAAAAACCCGGCTTGAAAAGGGCCAGGCGCGCTCCCCAGTGGTCAAAAAGATAAAACTCCCGCATTCAGGAATTTTGTTTTTTTGCGTTAAGCTTGGTTTGTCGCAAATAGGGGTGTTTAAATATTCTGTTTCTTGGTAAAATAGAATAATGAAGTTTTTTGGTTATGTATTAATAATTTTAATATTGGCAACTTTTGTTTTAGGAGCCATTTCTTTTTTTAAGAAAAACGATTTGCCTCCAAAAGAGCTTTTGCTTGATGATTTGGCCAAAGAGCCGGTTCAAACAAAAGTGGATCTTTTTGAAGAATCTTTTGAACTGGAAAAAGACGGCTTTATCTACAAAATAATTCCCAGGTACAGGTATGAAATTTACGGTCTTTCTGTGGCAGAGTATAACGCAGAGACCTGGTCTGATTTGTTTCACGAAAAAGACCCTTTAAATGTAAAAGATATTTGCCTTATTTGGGGATATAACGCTTTGTCAGGCGCTTATGAAAATATTAAATTCAGGCACGGAGAATTTACTTGTTTTTGGAGTCCTGAAAAAGAAGAGATTGGCTTAAACAACGAAGAGATTTCCAATAATCATTTGCTGCCGGCAACAGACAATGTTTACAAAAAGATAAAAAAAGCTGAAACAGGCGATCAGGTATATATTAAGGGTTATTTGGTTAATTACCAGGTTAAGGGCCCTGATACAGACCTTTACAGGACAACAAGTTCTATTAGGGAAGATTTTGGAGACGGAGCCTGCGAGATAATTTATGTTACTGATTTTAAGATTATTGCTCCGGGCAATCCTGTTTTTAATTTTTTGTATCTTGTTACCAAAAACTTGCTTTTTGTTTTGCTTGGCATATATTTCTTCTTTGCTTTTCTTGATTTTGCCATGAAGCCCTTAATTAAAAAAAAGGAGATAGTGCCTGATTTGGATTATGATCCTGCAAACCAGCAAAGCTATCCAGCCGCTTTTAATCCTCCGGATGAGAAGAAGTAACCAGAAGCTTGATTTTTTGAATGAAATAGATTAAAATAACCCTTATGTTAAAAGAAATTATTAATAAATATTATTTAGATAAGCAAAAAGATAAAAACCAGACCAGTTTTTACATTTCAGAAGCTGGGAAATGCCCCAGAGCTATTTTTTTTAAATTTAAAAATGTTCCTAAAAAAGATCTGGAAGCAAATATTTTAAGATTGTTTGACCACGGAGAGCATATGCACCAGTTGATAATGAAACCCTTGCTTTCAACCAGGGATATTCATGTTGTAAGTTCTGAGGTTGATATTCCTCCCCAGCAGCTGGTAAGGGGAAGGGCAGACGCAATTGTTTCTGACGGCAAGGATTTATATGTTTTGGACATTAAAAGCATGAACAGCATGATTTTTAACGGGCTTTCAGAGCCAAAGCCAGAGAATGTTTTGCAGATCCAGCTTTATTTGCACTATTTTGAAATATCCAAAGGAATACTTCTTTATGTGGATAAAGACAAGTTAAACTTAAAAGAGTTTGAAGTTTTGTACGACCAGGAGCTGGTTCAGTCTCTTTTGGAAGGATTGTCCTCGCTTAAAGAAAAAATAGATTCTAACATTGTTCCTTCCAGAATTCCTGATTATCCAAACAACTGGCAGTGTCGCTACTGCCAGTTTAAGGGGGTGTGCGATTCAGCAGCTTCAGGAGAAATGGACTGGAATGATTTTAAAGACAAGATTCAAGGAATGAGCTCTTCAGAAGCGTAAAAAGAGTTTTCTGACAACACATAGAGCTTTTTATTGGCAAAGAATATTTCTGGTTCTTTAAACTCTGCCAAGTCAACAATGTTTATATTATCTCTGTCGTCAATTTCAGTTATTTTTATTTTATCTTGAAGGTTGAAAATCAAATAGTTTTCCGTATACCAGAAAAGATCCCCTATATTTTCTGAAAATCGGTTAATAAATGTTTTTTCTCCTTTGTTTTTCTGGGGCTGTTCGTATTTCTCCTGCAAGAAGACAACCCAGATTTCATTGTTATTAAAATAGGCGATTTTCTTATTGTCTTGGCAAAGAGCAAAATCTTTGGCCGGATCTAAAAGTTTTTCAAAAGCCATTTTTTCTTTATCAAAAAAGTATAAAGTCTGGCTTTCTTTTAAAAGAATGTTGTTGTCTGTCGCATAGAGCTCATATTTTATTTCTTCTTTTATTTCAAAAGGTATTATATTGATTCTTTCCTGGTGTTCGTTGTCCAGCCCTGTTTTGTAAATAAATCCTTGTTTGTCAATATAATAGATGTTTTTGTCTTCTATTGCCGCAGCAACAACATCTTGGAGCAGGATTTGCTCCGGAGCGATTCTTTTTATTTCCCAATCAGACAATGCAATTAAACTGTTGCTGTTTTCAGGATCAAAAAATACCTTTTCTGCCCGGGTGGTTTCTAAAGGAGTTATTTCTTTTGTCTTTATGTCTAAAACAAAATAATGGATTTTTTCTTTGGCTCCCAAACTAAGCAGGATCTTTTTTGAATCCTGGGAAAACTCCAGGTCAATTAATTCAATTTCTTCTGGTTCGCCCTTTCCTTTCGGGCTTAAAACGCCAAGCCTTAAATCCTGCTGGGAAATTAAGTGGCTTTTAATATCATTTTTGGTTTCAATAAGCTTTAACGACCAATCTGTTTCAGGAGAATCCTTTTCTTTTATAACTATCTTTTTTTCATCCGGGGAGAAGAAAAAACTTTCTGTATTTTTTGAAAGAAGGGCAATTGCCGGGTTCTTGGGAATTAGAACAATATTTTCTGCTTTGGTAACCTGTCTTTTTAAAATCAACAGGTTTTTTTTCCAGGAATGATAACCCTCTTTTTTTATTTCCAAATCATAGTTTCCAGGCATTAGATTTTCAACAGAAGCTGCGCCGAAAAAAATGTCTGTTTTTTTCTTCAGAACATTGTTTATGTATATTTGGCAGCCCTTGGGCCAGGTTTTGAAATAAAATATGCCCGGCTGGATTAACTTTTTTGTTTTCCAGTCAAAGCGCCAGCCCAAGCCGTACATTACAGCAGCTGGAGAAGCAATTAAAAAAAGCAGGAGCAGAATCAAAAAAATAATGTTTCTGGTTTTTTTGGTCATTATACTTTATCTTAACTTAATTTTTCTCTCTTGCCAAGATTATTTTTTTTGTTTAATATGAAATATATGGAAGAGAAATTTATTATTAAAGGAGGCAGGCCATTAAAAGGAGAAGTGGAAATAAAAGGAGCTAAAAACGCTGCCTTTCCTGTTTTAGTGGCTTCTTTGCTTACCAAAGAAACTTGCGTTATAGATAACATTCCTTTAATTGAGGATGTTTTTAAAATGATAAAAATATTAGAGGGTTTGGGCTGCCAAATTCTTTGGAAAGGAAAAAGAAAGATTGAAATAAACACTTGCAAGGTTAAGCTTTCTAAAATGCCGGTTAACTTGATAGGCAAGTTTCGGGGTTCCATTCTGTTAATAGGGGGTTTGCTGGCCAGGTTTAAGTCTATTAAGATACCAGCTCCCGGAGGATGCATTATCGGGGCCAGGCCCATAGATACTCATTTAGACGCTTTTTCTCAGGCCGGGGTTAAGATTTCTTTGGAGAATAATTTGTACGAGTTTAAAAGAAACGGAGCTATGGAAAAACCCCATGAAATTGTTTTAAAAGAAGTGTCGGTTACCGCAACTTTGAATATGCTGCTTTTTGCAGCTTCAAATCCCAAGAAGACCGTTGTTAAAATTGCAGACCAGGATTACCAGGTGCAGGACTTGATGAGGGTTTTGCAAAAAATGGGCGTTGAGGTTAAATTAGCAGGAGTGAGGCAGTTTGAGATTATTGGAAAAAAGAGATTAAAAGGATTTAAGCATGCAATTGTTTCAGACCCCATAGAGGCAGGAACTTTTATTGTTGCTGCTTTGGCAACAAAAGGGACTGTTACAATAAGAAATGCAGAATTGGGGTATTTAGACCTTTTTTTAAAAAGACTGAAAGACTTTGGGGCCAAGTTAAAAATACTGGATTCAAAAAGCATAAGGGTTTATCCTTCAAAAAGATTAAAAATAGACAAGATACAAAGTCTGCCTTATCCTGGAATTCATTCTGATCTTCAGCCAGAGCTTGGTGTTTTGGCAACCCAAACCAAAGGGCCTACCCTGATTCACGATCCTTTGTTTGGGGGACGGTTGAAATATCTTGACGAGCTGAACAAAATGGGAGCAAACATTATTTTCTGCGATCCCCACCGAGCAATTGTTTATGGGCCGAGCCAGCTTCAAGGAGTGGAAATACCCAGTTCTGACTTAAGAGCCGGAGCTGCAATGATAATAGCCGGCCTAATAGCTAAGGGCGAAACAATAATCCATAATATTTATCAAATAGACAGAGGATATGAAAGAATAGAAGAAAGACTGCATTCTTTGGGAGCAGACATTAAAAGAAGAATCAAAACATGAAGTTTTTAAAGAATAAAATCGGCATTGATTTGGGTACCTGCAACTCAATAGTCTTTACCCCTCAAAAGGGAGTGGTTTTGCAAGAGCCTTCTGTTGTGGCAATTACATTGGCTGATTCCAGAATATTGGCTGTTGGGAAGGAAGCCAAGGAAATGACTGGCAGAACTCCGGACACGATTAAAATTTACAGGCCCCTGAAAGACGGAGTGATTGCAGATTATAGGGTTACTGAAGCCATGCTTAAATATTTTGTCAGGAAAAGCCCAAGGTTTTTTAGGCTGCTTAAGCCGGAAATGCTGGTTGGAGTTCCAGCAGGAATCACTTCCACTGAAAAAAGGGCTGTTATTGAGGCTGGCACTTCGGCCGGGGCCAAAGGAGTGTATGTTGCCAAAGAGCCTATTCTGGCAGCCATTGGGGCCGGCATTCCGATTAATTCATGCTCTGGCCATATGATTGTTGACATAGGGGGAGGAACATCAGAAGTGGCTGTTATTTCTCTGGGAGGAATAGTAACAAGCTGTTCTTTAAGAGTAGCTGGAAACAAGCTGGACCAGGCAATATCAGCTTTTATTAAAAAGAAGTATAATTTGGCAGTAGGGGAGCAGACAGCTGAGGAGATTAAGATGAAAATAGGGACAGCTTTGCCCGAAAAGGAACAAAGAGAAATAGAAATAAGGGGCAGGGATTTAATATCCGGGCTTCCCCAGAATATAAAGATAAAGTCCAATGAGATTCAAGAAGCCATATCAGAGAGACTTTTTGAAATCGTCCAGACAGTAAAAGCTGTTTTAAGGGACACTCCTCCGGAGCTGTCAGCTGACATTATGGACAAGGGAATGATTATTTCCGGCGGAGGAGCTCTTTTAAGAAACATAGACGAGCTTATAGCCCAGTCAACCGGGGTTCCGTGCTTTATTGCCGAAGATTCTCTTTTGTGCGTTGCAAAAGGAACAGGAGTGGTTTTGGATAATTTAGATGCTTACAAAAAGAGCATAATGCAGAAGAAATGATTTAGAATTATGGCAAAGACCGTTTATCAAAAACAGCTTTCTTTTTTAAAAAGAGCAGTGGAATCAGACAAGTTACCCCACGCTCTTTTATTTTTCGGCCGGGAAAACATAGGCAAAAAGGAATTTGCCCTTGATTTTGTCAAATCTGTTATAAACCAAGAAATTAATCATCCTGATTTTATCCTTTTAGATCCTGAAAAAGACATTCAAATAGCCAAGATAAGGGAGCTTATCCACAACCTTTGTTTTAAGCCTTATTCAGCTCCTAAAAAGTTCGCCTTGGTAAATAGGGCCCATTTAATGACCCAGGAATCGCAGAACTGTTTTTTAAAGTTTTTAGAAGAACCTCCGGAAAACACCCATTTGATCTTAATAACTAATCATCCAAACCAGCTCTTGCCAACTGTTCTTTCCAGGGTCCAGAAAATAAGGTTTTACTTAAAGAATATTTCTGACCAAGACGAGAAAACAGGCTTGGAGCTTAAAGAAATAGCCAGGGCTGATTTGGCTTCGCGCTTTAAAATTGCCAAGTCTTTGTCAGAGCAGAATATAGAGGATGTTTTAAATTCCTGGATAAGTTATTTTAGAAAAGAAATGATTTCTTCTTTGCCAGACCCTAAATCTAAGAAACTAAGCTTTTTAATAAGAGAAACAGAAGAGACAAAATTCCTTATTTTAAACACTAACACTAATTCTCGCTTGGCCCTGGAGCTCTTGTTAATGAAAATTTAACTTGGCAAAGGAAAGAGTTTTTGGTATATTGGAATATATGGCAGATTACAAAGACATTGTTAAAAAGATCAGGCCTGAAATGGATAAGGTTATTGTCTTTTTAGAAAGGGAGCTGGCTAAAGTCAGAACGGGCCGGGCTTCTGTTTCTTTGGTTGAAGACATAATTGTTGATTGCTTTGGTTCTAAAATGCCTTTAAAGCAATTGGCAGCAATATCTTCTCCAGAACCCAGGGAGATAATTGTTCAGCCTTGGGACAAATCCTATATTGAGTCAATAGAAAAAGCAATATCCAGCTCTTCTTTGGGTTATAGCCCGGTTGTTGACAAGGACATAATCAGATTAAGCATTCCTTCCATGTCAGACGAATACAGGAAGAATCTGTTAAGAATGCTTTCTGAAAAGCAGGAAGAGGCCAGAAAAACAATCAGGCATTGGAGAGGCGAAGCCTGGGAAGAGATTCAGGAAAAGACCAGGCAGGGAGAGATCAGGGAAGATGATAAATTCCGGGCAAAAGACGAACTTCAGGATTTAATAGAAGAATACAATAAAAAGATTGATGAAATAGGAGATAGGAAGAAAAAAGAAATAGAAACTTAAAAAATATAATTATAATAATATGTATTTAATTTTAATAACAGCTTTTATTTCCCTTCTTGCTTTGATAATTATTCACGAGCTGGGCCATATGTTAACAGCCAAAAAGCTTGGAGTAAAAGTTGAGGAATTCGGATTAGGCCTTCCTCCAAGAATTTGGGGCAGGAAAATAGGGCAAACCTTATATTCCTTAAATTGGATCCCTTTTGGCGGTTTTGTTAAGATTTACGGCCACGAGCCTCCTGTATACGGAGACCCGGAAAGTTTTTCTGAAAAGCCCTTTTGGAAAAAGTCTTTAATTATTTTAGGAGGAGTTTTTTCATTTTGGGTTGTTTCAGCCGTTATTCTGACTGCTGTGATGATAATAGGAGCTCCCACTGTGATAGATGATTCGCAGAGCAAGGGGTTGATAAGCCCAAAAGTTCAGGTTATTTCAATAACGCCGGATTCTCCAGCCCAGGAAGCGGGTTTGAAGCTTGGAGATGTTATAAAAGAAATCAGGCCCAAGGATCAAAACCCAACAGAGATTTATAAAGTTAAAGATGTGCAGAATTTTTCCAAAGCTTACCAGGGCCAAGAAATTATTTTAACTGTTCAAAGAGGTTTGGAGTTTTTTAATGTTTCTCTGGTTCCAAGAGAAGATTACCCAGAAGATGACGGGCCCATGGGCTTGGGTTTAATAAGGACAGATCTTAAAAAGTACCCTTGGTATTTGGCTCCGTATAGGGGAATTGAAGCAACCTACAATTTGACCAAAGGCGTTATTTACAGCTGGATACTGCTGATGTCTAATCTTTTTTCAGGCCAAGGCCTTCCTCCTGGAGTCCAGGTAACCGGAATAGTGGGAATATTTCAGCTGTTTACTGAGGTCGGCGGATTGGGAGTGAGTTATTTCCTGCAGTTTATAGCTGTTATTGCAGTTCACTTGGCAATAATAAATATTTTGCCAATACCCGCTCTGGACGGAGGGTGGTTTATTTTTATGCTTATAGAAAAAATAAAAGGCAGTCCCTTAAACCAGAAATTTGTTCAAAGAATCAGCACAGTCTTTTTCTTCTTGCTGATTGTTCTAATGATTTGGATCACTGTCAGGGACATAATCCGGATTTTTTAGCCTATGTTTCAATCAAAGCTTTTTTACAAAACTTTTAAGCAGGCCCCAAAGGAAGCTAAAGCAGTTTCCCACGCTCTTTTAATAAGAGCGGGTTTTGTTGATCAAACAGGGGCTGGCCTTTATTCTTTTTTGCCATTAGGCCTTTTAGTTTTAAGAAAAATAGAGAATATTATCAGGCAGGAAATGATTGGCATAAAGGGCCAGGAGGTTTTAATGCCGGCCCTAACCCCGAAAGAAAACTGGGAAAAGACAGGAAGGTGGAAAAGCTTTGAAGTTCTTTTTAGGCTTAAAGGTTCAAATAAAAAAGAATACGCTTTAGGCCCCACTCATGAAGAAATAATTTCTCCTTTGGCTAAAAAAGTTATTCTTTCGCATAAGGATCTGCCTTGTTATCTTTTTCAGATTCAGACCAAATTCAGAAATGAGCTAAGGGTTAAGTCAGGGCTTTTAAGAACAAGGGAGTTTTTAATGAAAGACCTTTATTCCTTTCATTCCTCGCAAAAAGATCTGGACAAGTATTATGAAAAAGCAGCCAGGGCCTATGCCAGGATTTTTAAAAGATGCGGTGTTTCTGCTGTTAAAACCTTAGCTTCTGGAGGAAGTTTTTCCAAATATTCGCATGAGTACCAGGCAATAACCCGGGCAGGAGAAGACACTATTTCCATTTGCCAAAAATGCAAAACAGCTGTTAATAAAGAATTAAACTTGAAAAAATGTCCCAAATGCGGCTCTTTTGCTTTTGAACAGAAAAAAGGGGTAGAGGTGGGAAATATATTTAAGCTGGGAGAAAAATATTCATTGCCCTTTGAGCTGATGTTTAAGGAAAAAGACGGCAAAGAAAAACCAGTGATAATGGGGTGTTACGGAATAGGGCTGGGTCGTTTGATGGCAGCAATAGTTGAAGAGAATAACGATAAAAAAGGCATTGTCTGGCCGGAAAATGTTTCTCCTTTTGATATTCATTTAATTGCCTTGGAAAAAAAGGCCAGGCAAAAAGCAGAAAAATTATATCTTGATTTGCAAAAAAAGGGCTTTTCAGTATTATACGATGATAGGAATGATGTTTCAGCAGGAGAAAAGTTTGCTGAATCTGATTTAATGGGCATTGCAAAAAGAATCGTTGTTTCAGAAAAGACCTTAAAACATAATTCTGCTGAAATTAAAAAAAGAAATAGCAGTAAGATATGCTTAACAAATTTTTCTCATATATCTCAAGCAATATAGCAATTGATCTGGGAACAGCCAACTCTTTGGTTTATGTGCAGGGCAAAGGCATAGTTATTAACGAGCCTTCTGTTGTTGCTGTTAACCAAAAAACAGGCCAGGTTTTGGCGATTGGCGAAGAAGCAAAGAAAATGGTCGGCAGGACTCCGGCCCATATTGTTGCAACCAGGCCCTTGGTTGAAGGAGTGGTTTCCGACTTTGAGGTTACAGAGCAGATGCTTAAGTATTTTATAGAAAAGGTTCACAAGAGAAAGTTTTTAATAGGTCCGAGGCCCAGGGTTATTGTTGGAGTTCCTTACGGGGTAACAGAAGTGGAGAAAAAAGCTGTGCGCGACGCTTCAAAAAATGCCGGAGCCAGAGATGTTTTCTTAATTGAAGAGCCAATGGCAGCTGCAATGGGAGCCAGGCTGGTTGTTCAAGAAGCCGGAGGAAATTTCATTGTTGACATAGGGGGAGGGACCACAGAAGTGGCTGTTATTTCTTTGGGAGGAATTGTTATTGCCAAAAGCTTGAGAATAGCAGGGGATAAGCTGAATGAAGACATAATTTCTTTTGCCCAGGAAGAATACAAGCTTTTAATAGGGGAAAGGGCTGCCGAAGAAGTAAAAATAGGGATTGGTTCGGCCGGGCCCTTAAAAGAGAAAAGAGAGCTGCCCTTGAGGGGAAGAAATTTGGTTACCGGCCTGCCGGAAGAAATTATGGTTTCAGACGAAGACATTAGAAAGGCCATGGCAAAGTCAGTGGAAAGGATTGTGGCGTCTATAAAAACAACAGTGGAAGAAACTCCTCCAGAGCTTTTGGCCGATATTATGGCAAAGGGGATTTATTTGGCTGGAGGAGGCAGCTTGTTAAAGGGCTTGGATACTTTAATTCAGCAAGAGATTAAAATCCCGGTCAGGATTATTGAAGACCCTATGACAGCTATGGTTAGGGGAGCGGGAATGGTTTTGGAAAACATAGATGAATTGAGCGAGGTGCTGGCAGAAAACGAAGAAACAGCTATTCCAAAATAATATGATATCTGAAAAAGAAGTTCAACGCATAGCCAAATTGGCCAGGATTGAACTGACCAAAAAAGAAGTTGAAAAGTTTCAAAAAGATCTTTCAGCCATTTTGGATTATTTTGAGCTGTTAAAAGAAGTTGACACTAAAAACATAGAGCCTGTTTTTTGCATTTTAAAGGATTATCTTAAAGGAAATGCGGCAAGAGAAGACAAGTTTTATCCAGGCAGCGTTTCAGACGAGCTCATTGCTTTGGCTCCTGCTAAAAAGGGCAGGCAGATTAAAGTAAAGTCAGTTTTTAAATAATGAAAAATCTTACTTTAAAAGAAATAAGCCGGGGTTTGGAAAACAAAGAATTTTCCGCTCTTGAGCTGGCAAAAGAATATTTAAAAAGGATTAAAAAGCAAGACAAGAAAATAAATTCTTTTGTAACTGTTACCCAAGACTTGGCTTTGAAACAGGCCAGGGAAGCGGATCGGATAATTCGTGAAAAAGGAAAGGTTTCTGTTTTGACTGGCGCGCCCATTGCTGTTAAAGACAATATCTTGGTTAAAGGAGAAAAAACAACCTGTTCTTCTAAAATGTTAAAAGATTACACAGCCCCTTTTGACGCCTTTGCGATTAAAAAGCTAAAGGATCTGGGCGTTGTAATTTTAGGAAAGACCAATCTTGACGAATTTGCAATGGGAGCTTCCACTGAAAATTCAGCCTTTTTTGCCACTAAAAACCCTTATGATTTAACCAGGGTTCCCGGCGGAAGTTCTGGCGGGTCAGCCGCTGCTGTTGCTGATGATTTTTGCTGCTGCGCCTTGGGCTCTGACGCTGGCGGCTCAATCCGCCAGCCAGCTGCTTTTTGTTCTGTGGTGGGTTTGAAGCCCACCTATGGGGCGGTTTCCAGGTTTGGCTTGGTTGCTTTTGCTTCTTCTTTGGATCAGATAGGGCCGATAACCAAAAATGTGGATGATGCCCAGACATTGTTTAACGCTATTAAAGGAAAAGATGAAAAAGACTCAACAAGCATAGAATATGAAATTCAAGATTCAAAGTTCAGAATTCAAGATTTAAGAATAGGGGTTCCAAAAGAATACTTTGTTAAAGGCATGGACCAGGGGGTTAAGGATTTGGTCCAGAAAAAAATAAAAGAACTGGAAGGCAAAGGAGCTAAAATACAAGAAATCAGCTTGGCCCACACCAAATACGCTATTGCGGCTTATTATTTAACAGCCACTTCAGAAGCTTCGGCCAATTTAGCAAGGTACGACGGCGTGAAATACGGATTGTCAAAAGCCCAAGACAATTTAATGGAAACTTATTTAAAAACCAAGTCTGCTGGTTTTGGGCCTGAAGTAAAAAGAAGAATTATGCTGGGGACTTATTCTCTTTCAGCCGGGTATTACGATGCTTTTTATCTTAAAGCCCAGAAAGTCAGAGCTTTGATTAAAAAAGATTTTGATCTGGCCTTTAAAAAAACAGATGTTATTTTAACCCCCACCACTCCCACGCCAGCTTTTAAAATAGGGGAGAAGTCGGAAGACCCCTTGGCAATGTATTTGTCAGACATTTATACTGTTTCAGTTAATTTAGCCGGCTTGCCCGCAGTTTCTGTTCCAGTTGGATTTTTGGGCAAGCTTCCAGTCGGACTTCAACTAATCGGCAAGCCCTTTGAAGAAAGCAATCTGCTAAAGGTTGCCGGGCTTTGCCAGGAATAAACTATGCAATTTTTATTATATCCAGAACTTACAGGCGCACTATTTATTGTTAAAATTGTTTTTATAGTAATCTCTGTTGTTTTGGCAGGAGGAATTCTTCTTTTGTATTCTAAAGCCAGCTGGGCCAAATATAAATATTATGAAAATTATACGGAATTCTTTGCTTATCGGCCCTTTGGAGTAAGAAAAGAGTTTAAAAAATGGATAGGAGTTATAAAAAAGCTGGAAACAGGCAAGGAAGCAGAGTGCAAAATGGCTGTGATTGAAGCAGATGATTTGTTAAAAGAAGTTTTGCAGAAAATGAATTACAAGGGAGATTTTTTAGATGATGTTTTGGCCCAGATTGATAAAAAGGTTCTTCCCAGCATTGACCAGGTTTTAAAAGCCCATGAAATGCGCAATGATATTGTTCACAACCCAGGCCGCAATTTAACCCCTGACCAGGCCAGGAACATAATCAGGGTATATCAAAAGGCCTTATCAGAGCTGGAAATGTTTTAATCCTTGCGATAAGCCTGGCTTATCACAAAGAAGTTGAACTGGACAAAGCTTGATTTGTCTTTTTTTATATGTTAAAATAAGGCTGCGGGGTGGAGAAGTAGTATCTTACGAGGCCCATAACCTCGAGACGCGGGTGCAATTCCCGCCCCCGCAACAAAGATACTGGGCCGGGGTAGCTCAGCGGTTAGAGCAGAGTCTTCATAAGGCTAAGGTCGTGAGTTCGATTCTCACCCTCGGCACACAACTTGGATTATTGGGGGGCGTAGATCAATTGGTTAGATCGCCACTCTGTCACAGTGGAGGTTGCCGGTTCGAGTCCGGTCGTCCCCGCCAACAAATTTTGCTATTGCAAAATGTTGCAGTAATTGGCATTTAAAAAATATTAAAAGGAGGAACAATCCTCTTTTTTTGCGATAGGCTTGGCCTATCACAAAGAGTTTGTTCAGAATACTTGATATTTAACAGGTATTCTGCTAAAAGAAAGTATAGTTGTTTAGTTCGTTGAAAATTGAAAACCTCTTAACGAAAGGGAAATATTATGGGAAATATCAGAAGAATTGATCCGCATGTTCATTGCAGAGACGGAGTTGAGAGTTATAAATCAACAATAGCAAGGGTTTTTGAGATTGCTGACTCTCAAGGAGTGGGGATTATTTTTGATATGCCTAACACAAGCCCCCCTCTTTTAACTGGAGGGGCAGTGGCACAAAGAATGAGCCTTGTTCCAAGAGAGAGAAGAAACAGTTATTTTGTGTGGATGGGAATGACTTCGGATCCAAATCAAATAGAGTTGGCTGTTCGTTCCTATGACAACAATTTCAAGATAGTGGGGTTTAAGCTTTATGCCGGACCATCAACAAGAAATTTGGAAGTGGCAGGGCTTGAACACCAAAAAAAGGTATATGAAACCCTTGCGAGGTGCGGTTATCAAGGAGTTTTAGCTGTTCATTGCGAAAGAAAAGATCTATTAAGGCCAGAGCTTTGGACGCCTTCTAATCCTATGAGTCATTCATGGGCCAGGCCCAAAGAAGCAGAAATAAAGGGGGTGGAAGATCAAATAAGGATTGCCAAAGAGATTGGCTTTGAAGGAAACTTGCACATTGTTCATGTTTCTTGTCCAGAATCAGTTAGTCTTGTCAAACAGGCTAAGTTGCAGGGCATGAGGATTACTTGTGAGGTTGCGCCCCATCATCTTATGTATTCTGTGGAAATACAAAGAGGCCAAAGAGCAGGATCAATATGGAAAATGAATCCTCCCTTGAGAGATCTGGAAACTGTTAAGGCTTTGCAAGCTTGTTTGCTAATAGGAGAAATAGATTGGCTTGCAACAGATCATGCTCCCCACAGCTTGGATGAGAAATTGTCTGATTCTCCTCCTTCTGGATTTCCCTCGCTTTGCATTTATAGGGAGACGGTTGAGGATTTTCTTCCTGCTATTGACGTTTTTCCAGATTTTATACAAAGAATGACCTTTGACAATATTGTTGAGGTTTTTGGGGATAGGATTGGAGGTGCTTTATGATAACCGGGATAACTTTGTCCAACGGCCACAATCTTAAGTATATGGCAGCGAGCGGAGCATTAGGGTATTTTGGAAATGGCTGGCCCTGGGATAGGCCTTTTATCTGGACCGGCCAGTTAGACCCTTCTCTTTTTACTGTTGTTGCTAAAACAGTAACCTATGAGCCAAGAAAAGGAAACCCGCGCCGCTATTGGCTCAGATTGCTCCCAGCCGGAATAAAAGGAGTAATTCATACTCAAGGAACAGTTAATGCTGTTGGCCTTGCCAATCCAGGCTATGTTTGGTGGCAAAGAAAAGTCAGGCAAGGCAAAGGAATTGGATCTTTGATTGCTTCTATTTTTTCTGAATCTTCCAATGCCGTTCAAGAGCTTGCTTATATGGCAAGGGTTTTTCAGGGCCTTAGGATTGTTGGCATTGAAGTAAATGCTTCCTGTCCTAATACTGAGGGAGATGTTTTGCAAAATACCCAAAGAATAATAGGAAGCTGCGAAGCAGTGAAAAAGCAAACCAATTTTCCTTTGCTTTTAAAACTTTCTGTTGTTCATGATATTGGAAGTATTCTGCCAAGAGTAGAGAGGATTGTTGAGGCAATCTCCATTAACAGCGTTCCTTGGGACATTGTTTTTCCATGCACAAGGAGTCCTCTTGATTATTGTGGCGAAGGAGGAGTGTCTGGAAAAATAGCCCAGAAGTATACTTGGGCATTTGCAAAAAAGATAACGGATCAAACCGATATTCCAGTGATTTGGCCCAGTGTTTGGGACTACGGCGATATGGCTGAATTAAGGGAAAAGGGAGTTGATGCAATCAGTTTTGGTTCAGTCTTCTTGCGCTATCCTTGGCGGCCAACCGCCTTTGTTAGAAAAGACATGGCTGCAGGTTAAAAATCTGCAGCCTTTTTTTGTGATAGGCTTGGCCTATCACAAGGGATTTATCCCCATTTTTAGGGGTTGAATTTGCCTTAATTTTAAGGTAAAATAAAGTATTGGCATGAATAAAAAAGATTTGAAAATAAGCACGAAAAAAGACTTTTTTGACCCCAGCATTCCAGGCGAAAAAGCGCAGATCGGGCACTTGCATCCCATAACCCAGGTTTTAAAAAAGGTCATTGATATTTTCAGTGAGATGGGTTTTTCTGTTGTTGAAGGTCCGGAGGTTGAGACAGAGTGGTATAATTTTGACGCCCTGAATATTCCCAAAGATCATCCTGCGCGCGATATGTGGGACACTTTTTGGTTAAAAGACAAGAATCTTTTAAGAACCCACACTTCGCCTGTTCAAATAAGGCATTTGGAGAAAAACAACCCTCCTTTAAGAATTATAGCTCCCGGGAGAATATTCAGGCACGAAGCAACTGATGCTTCTCATGAGATTAATTTTTACCAGGTAGAGGGGTTGATGATAGACAGGGAAATATCAGCTGCTAATTTTAAGGCCATTATCCAGGAATTTTTCTCCAGGTTTTTCAATAAAGTGGTTGAAGCCAGGTTAAGGCCAAGCTTTTTTCCTTTTACCGAGCCTTCTTTTGAAGTGGATATGAGCTGCGTTGTTTGCGAAGGAACAGGCTGCAGCACTTGTTCTCAAACAGGATGGATAGAGCTGATGGGGGCTGGCATGGTTCATCCCAATGTTTTAAAATCAGTTAGAATGAATCCTAAAAACTGGCAGGGGTTTGCTTTTGGAATTGGCTTGGACAGGCTAACAATGATGAAATACAAAATTAATGATATAAGGATGCTTTATTCTGGAGATTTAAGATTTTTAAAGCAGTTTTAGTATGCTATTTTCCTATAACTGGATAAAAGAATACGTTAAAAAACTTCCCAAGCCTGAAAAACTGGCTGAGGTTTTAACCATGAAAGCTTTTGAGGTAGAAGAAGTTAAAAAGACAGGATCGGATTATTGTTTAGACATCGATGTTTTAGCCAATAGGGGATCTGACTGCTTTTCCCATATTGGAATAGCCAGGGAGGCAGCTGCAATATTAAACAGGGAGATTAATTACAAAAAGCTGAATCTTAAAGAAGAAAAAGAAAAAGCTTCAGATTGTCTTTTTCTTAAGGTGCAAAGCAAAAAAGACTGCCCTTGCTACACAGCCAGGGTTTTAAAAGATGTTAAGGTGGCGGCTTCCCCCAAGAGAATTCAAGAAAAGCTGAAAGCTTGCGGATTAAGGCCTATCAATAATATTGTTGACGCAACCAATTACGTTATGCTGGAAACAGGCCAGCCCTTGCATGCTTTTGATTTGGATAAAATAGAAAACAAGGAAATTATTGTCAGGAGGGCTATGGAAAAAGAAAAGATCATTGCTTTAAACGATGAAAAATATCTTTTAGACAAAGACATTTTAGTGATTGCTGATGCCAAAAGCCCTTTGGCAATAGCTGGAATTAAAGGCGGTAAAAAAGCAGAAATAGACAAAAATACCAAAACAATTGTTCTGGAATCTGCTAATTTTGATTCAAGTCTTATTCGAAGAGCTTGTCAAAAGATTAATTTAAGAACAGACGCTTCTTTACGCTTTGAGCATAAAATAAATCCTGGTTTAACAGAATTGGCAATTAATAGAGCAGCCCAGCTAATAGCAGAAACCGCCAAGGCAAAGGTTTTAAAGGGAACCGTTAGCCAGCGTTTTTTTAAAAAACAAGTTAAAAAGACAAGGCTTGATTTAAACTATGTTAAAAGCTTGCTGGGAATGGATATTTCTTTAAAAGAAGCATCAGAAATTTTAAAAAGACTTGGGTTCGGGGTAAAGAATATTGGTCCTGGCAATATTGAAGTTCAAGCTCCTGATTTTAGGCTGGATATTTTTCTGCCAGAAGATTTAATTGAAGAAATAGGCAGAATCAAGGGTTATGAAAACATTCCTTCTATTTTTCCTTTAGCATACCTAGCTCCTCCTAAAAAGAATTTTGATGTTTTTTGGCAGCAAACAGCAAAGAACATATTAAAAGAAACTGGTTTTGCAGAATCTTACAATTACTCATTTTTAAGCGATAAAGAAATTGGCATTTTTGGATTTTCCAAAACAATGGAGTTGGAAAATCCCATTAGTTCTGAATTCAAGCATTTAAGGCCTTGTTTAATTCCCGGGCTTTTGAAAAACGCAGTTAGCAATTTTAGGTATTTAGACAAGGTTAAAATGTTTGAATTGGGAAAAGTGTTTTTTTCTGGAAAAGAAAAAACAATGCTATCTGGAATTTTAGCTGTTAAAAAAGGCCAGGATTCTTTTTTGCAAGCAAAAGGAACAGTGGAGAGCTTGTTAAACAAAATGGGCGTTTCAAGTGTCTGGTATGACAATTGGGAGCATAATCCAGGCTATATTTGGAGCAGGAAAAAGTCAGCTGAAATTAAAACATCAGGAAAAAAAATAGGGTTTTTAGGTGAAATTTCCTCCCAAGTGCTTAAAAAGATGAAAGTTTTTGGTTCAGTTGTTGCTTTTGAAATAGATTTTGAGAAATTGTCTAAAACAGCTTCAGAGGAAAGGGAATACGAGCCGGTTTCTTCTTACCCTGCAGCTGTTAGGGATATTGCTGTTTTGGTTCCTTTGGGAGTTAAAGTGGTTGAAGCAATGAACGTGATTAATTCAGCTGCCGGCTCTTTGGCAATTGATATTGATTTGTTTGACATTTATGAGGGAGAAGGCCTTCCTCAGGGAAAAAAGAATCTGGCTTTTCATATAGTTTATCAAGCCAAAAACAAGACATTGGATTCTGATGATATAAATAAGGTTCAAGAAAAAGTAATAAAAGCTTTGGAAAAAAATCCAGAGTGGCAAGTAAGGAGATAATATGCCAAAAAAACAAGAATATTCAGCCAAAGACATATATGTTTTAGAGGGCTTGGAGCCTGTGAGGAAAAGGCCGGGTATGTATATTGGTTCTACTGGTCCAGACGGGCTTCATCATTTAGTTTGGGAGTGCGTTGATAACAGCTTGGACGAAGCAATGGCAGGTTATGCCAAAAATATTGAAATAGTTCTTTTGCCGGGCAATAAAGTGAAAGTGAGCGATGATGGAAGGGGGATTCCTGTTGACCGGCATGCTCAGACTAAAAAGTCGGCTTTGGAAACAGTAATGACAACCCTGCATGCGGGCGGTAAATTCGGGGGAGAGGCCTATAAAGTGTCTGGAGGCCTGCACGGAGTGGGGGTTTCTGTTGTTTGCGCTTTGTCAGACTTTATGAAAGCTGAAATATGCAGGGGAGGAGAAAAGTATTCCCAGGAATATTCCAAAGGCAAGGTAAAAACTAAATTGAAAAAAGAAGGAAAGTGCCGCCAGTCTGGAACCAGCGTGACTTTTTCTCCAGATCCTGAAATATTCAAAGATATTGCTTTTAATAAAAAAAGGATTTTGAAACACTTGAGGCAGCAAGCTTATTTGACCAAAGGGGTAAAGATTGCTCTAAAAGACAAAAGAGAGCCGAAAGAAGACAGCTATACTTTCTATTTTGAAGGGGGTTTGGCTTCTTATGTTAAGTATTTAATAGGAAATTCCCCGGTTCGGCACCAAAACGTGTTTTACTCTTTTGGAGAAAAGGACAATATTATTGTGGAGTCATCTTTCCAATATACTGAAGAATACGAGTGTTACGAGGATAGCTTTGCAAATAATATAAATACAGGGGATGGCGGAACTCATTTAACAGGATTCAGGTCCGCTTTAACAAGAACCTTGAATGATTATGCTAAAAAGAATGATTTAATAAAAGAGTCTGACGGCAATCTTTCTGGAGAAGATATTCGGGAAGGTTTAACAGGGGTGGTGGCCATTAAAATAAAAGAGCCTCAGTTTGAGGGCCAGACCAAGGCAAAATTAGGCAATCCTGAAGCTAAAATAATTGTTGATCAGCTTATTTCTGAAAAATTAACTGATTTTTTAGAAAGAAACCCCCAGGACGCCAAAGCCATAATTGAAAAGTCTCTCTTGTCTGCCAGAGCCAGAAAAGCAGCCAGAGCAGCCAGAGAAACCGTTTTAAGAAAAGGAGCTTTGGACGGGTTGTCATTGCCTGGCAAGCTGGCTGACTGCATATCAAAAAAGCCAGAAGAATCAGAATTGTATATTGTGGAGGGCGAATCAGCCGGAGGCAGCTCCAGGCAGGCCAGAGACAGGCACTTTCAGGCAATTTTACCTTTAAGAGGCAAGATTCTAAATGTTGAAAAAGCCAGAATAGATAAAATGCTTTCTTCAAAAGAAATAAGGGCTTTGGTTATTGCCTTGGGCACGGCAATAGGGGAGGACTTTAACTTGGAAAAGGCAAGATACCACAAAATTGTAATAATGACTGATGCAGATACCGACGGCAACCATATTAGAACATTGCTTTTAACTTTGTTTTACAGGTATTTTAAGCCGGTTATTGAGCAAGGGTATTTGTATATTGCCCAGCCTCCTTTGTATAAAATACAGTCTGGCAAAAAAATAGAGTATGCTTACACTGAAAAGAGCAAAGAGGACGTGCTTAAGCTTTTTAAGGGGCAGAATGTTTCTATTCAGAGATACAAGGGTTTGGGAGAAATGAATCCGGACGAGCTTTGGGAAACAACCATGAATCCGGGCAATAGAATGCTTCTGCAGGTTAATATTGAGGATGCCAAAGAAGCAGACCGCATATTTGATATGCTGATGGGGGAGGAGGTTATGCCCCGCAAAAAGTTTATTCAGACTTATGCTGACAAAGTAAAGAATCTTGACATATAGGTTAATTTTAGATACTATTAAGAATTATGAGAATTGCCAATATACCAAGCAAGATAAAAAGCTTTTTAAAAGAAGTGAGGTTGGAAATGAAAAAGGTTAACTGGCCGGATAGAAAGGAAACAATAAAATACACTTTTATAGTGGTGGGCCTTTCGGTTGTGGTGGCTGCTTTTTTAGGAGGGCTGGACGCTGTTTATCAGTTTTTATTAAATAGATTCATAATATAATGGAAAATAATAAAATAATATTTTACGCCTTAAATCGGAAAGGGGTCGGGGAAACCCTCCGGTTTCCCCGTGAAGGAAAACAGGGAGACCGAAGGTCGACCGTTAGAAACCGTGGGTTTCTAAGGAGTGAGTTCCGCTAAGCGGAACGAACGACTTGACCTTATAGGGAGATATGCCAAAACAACAATTACCCCAAGAAAAAAACTGGTATGTGATTCATACTTACTCTGGCTACGAAGACGCAGTGGCTAAAAACTTAAAACAAAGGGTTGATTCTTTGGGTATGGAAGATAAAATCTTTAATGTGGTTGTTCCCAAGGAAAAAAAGATTAAGATTAAATCAGGCAAAAGAAAAACGGTTGAAGAAAAAATTTATCCAGGATATGTGCTGGTGGAAATGATAGTTACGGATGATTCTTGGTATGTTGTCAGAAACACTCCCAATGTAACTGGTTTTGTCGGCGTTGGCACCACCCCTGTTCCTGTTTCCAAGCAGGAAATAGACAATCTTAAAAAAAGAATGGGCGTGGAAACCCCTCAATACAAGATAGAAGTTAGGCCGGGAGACAACGTTAAAATTACAGACGGGCCTTTTAAGGATTTTGACGGGAAGGTTTCGGAAATTGACGAGGGCAGGGGAAAAATAAAAGTTTCAGTTGACATGTTCGGCAGGGACACTCCTGTTGAGCTAGACTCATTGCAGATTAAAAAAGTTTAATTTATGAAAAAAGTAAAAGCTGTTATAAAACTTCACATTAAGGCAGGTCAGGCCAATCCTGCTCCTCCAGTGGGCCCGGCTTTGGCTTCTCATGGAGTTAATATTGCTGAATTCTGCCAAAAATTCAATGACGCAACCAAAGATCAGCAGGGCTTTAAAATACCAGTGGTAATTACTGTTTTTGAAGACAGGTCTTACGATTTTAAGTTAAAGCAGCCTCCAGCAGCAGAACTTATAAAAAAGGCTTTGGGAATTGAAAAAGGTTCAGGAGAACCCAATAAGAAGAAAGTGGCCAAAATAACCAGAGCTCAATTAGAACAGGTGGCCAAAAAGAAAATGCCTGATCTTAATACAGACGATATTGACCAGGCAGTAGAAATAATTAAAGGCACTGCCCGCAATATGGGGGTGGAAGTAGAATAATATGATAGAAAGAATCTCTTTGGATCAATATTTTCTTAAGATAGCTTCGGTGGTAGCTGAACGTTCAACTTGCCTCCGTCATCATGTCGGAGCAGTAGCTGTTAAGAATAAGCAGATTTTAACAACAGGCTATAACGGAGCTGCTTCTGGCACAAAAGATTGTCTAGAGTTGGGTTGTTTGAGAGATCAGAACAATATTCCTTCTGGCACTCGCCATGAAATATGCAGAGCAATTCATGCAGAACAGAATAGCATTATTCAAGCCTCTTTGCATGGGGTTAGTTTAGAGGGAGCTACTGTTTACTGCACTCATACTCCTTGCATTTTATGCGCTAAAATGTTGGTTAACGCCAAAATTAAAAAGTATATTACTTATTCTGATTACGCTGATAATTCTTTCGTAGATTTGTTTGAAGAAGCAAGAATAGAATTTAAAAAAATAGAGAGACCGTCTTCAGAGATTACTTTTTTAGAATAGTTATATTTATAATTTTAAAATAGCTATATTTACAATATTTATATTTAATTTATATTTAAAGTTAACAATAACACACTAATAATATACTAATAATAATACACGATCGTGTATTTGTATTATGTGTTATATATGAAGTTTCAAGTAACCGAACAATTTCTTTGGACAATATATAGTTACGGAGAAGAGTTAAAAAGCATTAATGATATTTTTAAAATAAAAACTTTTCAAGAAATAACTGTTGACCAAAGTTTTTGGGAAAGCTTAAAGCGAAAAAGAAGAAAAGGACAATTTAGTCAGTTTATTAATTATCTTAAAAAAAGAGGATATATTAAGATTAAAGAAAATAAAGCAATTTTGCTTACTCCTAAGGGCAAAGAAAAGTCTTTATCTTTTGAGTGTAAAATAGTGAAGAATAAAGAATTCAAAAAAAGAAAAGATAACAAGTGGATTATGGCTGTTTTTGACATCCCAGAAAAATTAAGAAGACAGAGAGATTATTTCAGAAGATATTTAATTGCCTTAGGATTTAAAAAATTTCAAAAGAGTATTTGGGTTTGTCCTTATGATAACTTAGAAAGATTAAAAGAGATTATAAATAAGCATTTATTGGATAAATTTATTAAAATATTTATTATAGAGGAGATTGATTTAAAATGATCATAAAGTATAAAAACTAATAATAATACACGATCGTGTATTATTATTAGTTTGGATTTCTGTAAATAATTTAATTTTTTAAAAATTCCCATAGTTTTAAAAATATTCTTCTTTAATTTTAATTAAAATCTTTCATTTTTAATTTTAATATGATATATTGAAATATATGAAAGGGAAATTTATTGTTTTTGAGGGCTTGGACGGCTCTGGAAAAGCCACTCAAACAAGATTGTTGACAGAACATTTGAGAAGACAAGGTTTTGAAATTGAGAAAATAGATTTTCCCCAGCACGGCACAAAATCTTCAGGAATGGTTGATAATTATTTAACTGGCAGATACGGAACAGCCGAACAAGTAGGGCCCTGGAGAGGTTCTATATTCTATGCAGTAGACAGGTATGACGCAAGTTTTAAAATCAAGCAATGGCTTTCTTCTGGTAAAATAGTTATTGCTGACAGGTATTTGGCTTCAAATATGGGCCATCAAGGAGGCAAAATCAAGGATGAAGAACAAAGGAAGAAATATTTTGAATGGCTTTATGAGTTAGAATATAGTCTTTTTAAAATCCCAAAGCCGGACATAACTTTTATTTTAAAAACATCGCCTGAACTTTCTCTGAAAATGGCCAATGATATAACTGATAAGACTAAAAAAGAAACCAGGAAATCTTATTTAGGAGACGACAAAAAGCAGGATATTCATGAAAAAGACAAGCTTCATCAAGAAGCCACCTTGCAGTCTTATTTGCAAGCAGCTAAAGAGTTTCCAAACGAGTTTAAAATCATAGAATGCGTTGAAAACAACCAGCTTTTGCCTTCTTTAAAAATACACGAAACAATTTGGAAAATAATTAAACAGGAAATTTCAATATGAGAAGAATTTATACTTTGCCGTCTGATTTAATGCCCGAGGTAAAAGCAGTAACTTTTGCCAAGTGTTCCAGGTCTGAACAAAACTTTGATGATATTGCCAAAGAGCTTACCCATGAGAAGTCATCCGAATTTCATGAAAAATGGGTAGTGGGGTACGGCCATTCTTCAGTTGCAGAACACGCTGTGATATCTTTGGCAGTGGAAAACGTTTCCATTCTGGCAATCAAGGTAATAGAAGACGCCCGCTTGGCTTCTTTCACTGAAAAATCAACCAGGTACCAGATATTTAATAAAGATAAGGTTTTGAGGCCGGAAAAGATAGTGAATTCTCAAGTCGGGGATACATACAACAAGGCCATAGATCTCTTAATGGATACTTACGAGCAAATAACAGAGCCAATGAAAGCTTTTGTTAAAGAAAAGTATCCTCAAAAAGACGAAACAGACAAGCTTTATAATTTAATATCCAAGGCCAGGGCCTGCGACAACATTCGTTATCTGCTGCCCACCGCCACCTTAACCAATTTGGGCATAACGATTAATGCCAGAGAACTGGAGCATTTAATCAAAAAAATGCTTTCCCATCCTTTAAAAGAAATGCAGGATATTGGACAGGAAATAAAAGAAAAGGCAATAGCCGAAGTTCCGACCCTTGTCCGTTTTGCCCAAAAGAACCAGTATTTAATTGAAACAAAACAAGAATTAAGGCAATTAGCTGGAACTTTTCTTGCAGGTCCTGGTTTGGCCAATCCTGTTGCTATTGTTGATTACGATAAAGACGCTGAAAATAAGCTAATAGCTTGTTTATTTTACCCCTATGCCAATCTGTCGTATAAAGAAATAAAAGAAAGGGTTGATAAAATGAGCCGGGAACAAAAAGAACAAGCGATTGATCAATCTTTGAAAAGAAGGGGTAAGTTTGACGCTCCCTTAAGGGAATTGGAGCATATTTATTACACCTTTGACATTTTAATTGATTACGGGGCCTTCCGGGACATTCAGAGGCACAGAATTTGCACCCAAAGCAACCAAAACGTAACTGTTGTTCATGGTTATGATATGCCTCCGGATGTTAAAGAGGCGGGGCTGGAAGATAAATTTAAAAAAGCTGCGGAAAACTCCATGGAAGCTTTTCAGGAAATAGCCAAGGTTTTTCCCCAAGAAGCGCAGTACGTTGTTCCTTTGTGTTTTAGAAAAAGAGTTTTAATAACCTGGAATTTAAGAGAACTTTTTCACTTTATATCTTTGAGAAGCGGTAAAAAAGGTCATCCTTCCTACCGGAAGATTGCCCAGGAATGCTGGCGTCAGCTGAATCAGATTCATCCGTTGCTGGCCAAGTACATTGCTGTGGACATGGAAGAAATGTCTTCTTCCTGGGCAGCTACTTTAGAAAATAAAGATTATTATTTTAATCCTTTTGCAGCCAGAAAATGATCTATAAACCAACAATCGGCTTAGAAATACACGTTGAGCTGGATACCAAATCCAAGATGTTTTGTTCTTGCAAGAACGACCCCTTGGAAAAAAGACCCAATTTCAATATTTGCCCGGTTTGCACGGCTCAGCCCGGAACCTTGCCCGTGGCAAACAAAGAGGCAATTAAAAAAACAATAAAAGCAGGTTTGGCCCTAAACTGCAAAATAAATCTTAGGTCTAAGTTTGACAGAAAGAACTATTTTTATCCAGACCTTCCCAAGGGCTATCAGATATCCCAATATGATATGCCTTTCGCAGAAAAAGGACACCTTGTTCTTGATCAAAAGAAAATAAGGATAACCAGGATTCACTTGGAAGAAGATACGGGCAAGTTGATTCATCAAGGCAGTGATTCTTTGGTTGATTTTAACAGGGCCGGCGTTCCTTTAATGGAAATGGTTACTGAACCTGATATGGATTCTGGTAAAGAAGCCAGGAAATTCGCCCAAGAACTTCAACTAATATTCCGTTATTTGAATATTTCCAAAGCTGATATGGAAAAAGGCCAGATGAGAGTAGAAGTTAATATCAGTTTGTCAAAAGACAAGAATCTGGGGACAAAGGTGGAAATTAAAAACCTCAATTCCTTTAAATCTGTTGAAAGGGGAGTGGATTATGAAATTGAAAGGCAAAAAGAGCTTCTGGAAAAAGGAGAAAAGGTTATTCAGGAAACAAGGGGCTGGAATGACAAAAAGCAAATAACAGTAAGCCAAAGGGAAAAAGAACAAGCTCATGACTACCGGTATTTCCCAGAACCGGATTTGCCTCCTTTTAATTTTAACAACGATTTTATTAATAGCATAAAATCAGAAATACCAGAATTGCCCTGGACCAAAAGAATAAGGTTGAAGCAGGAATACGGATTGGATAATCAAACAATTGAAATCTTTGTATATAATAAAGATTTGGGAGAATATTTTGAAAAAGCGATGTCAGAACTGAAAAACTGGATTAAAGAAACTGACATAAAGGAAAAAGTAGGGGATACAGAGTATGAGAAATTAATTAATCTTGGATCCAATTACATCATTACAGATTTTTGGTCTTTGTTTGGCAAGGTTGACATTAAAGAGTTGGAAAACAAGGTTAAACCAGAGAATTTCGCAGAGTTAATAAAAATGATATACAAGCAAGAAATTTCTTCTAAGGTTGCAAAAAACATTCTTCCTGTAATGTTTAACACAGGAGGAGATCCTTCCAATATAGTCAAGGAGAGGGGATTGGCTCAAGTTTCAGATAGCAGAGAAATAGAAAAAGTGGTTAAAGAGATAATATCCAAAAACCCTAAACCAGTTGAAGACTTTAAAAAAGGAAAACAAAACGCCCTGCAGTATTTAACAGGGCAGGTTATGGCTAAAACTAAAGGGAAAGCCAAGCCAGACATTGTTCAAGAGCTTCTTAAAAGGGAATTAAAGTAAAAAAAAGAGGGATCTCGAATGGCTTTCCAGAAAGCCACCACGTGAGATCCCTTGAAGGACAGTAATGATAAGCGGTTTTAATTGGGGTATGCTTTACTCAGAGCAGGTCGCATACCAACACCTACTCCTATCTTCCAAGATGGAAGAGCTTTTTTCTTGGCATCGTATTGCTCATCTTAGTGGTCCAATTATCCTCGCTCAGAGAAATATTCCTAGGATCTTTCTCCTATGCCTTGCTGGTGAGGGAAACCCCCCTAAAAAGAACCAGCCGCACCCTATCAATCTGTCCTTGAGAAAAATGCAATGTGCCTACTATGACAATATTATAGCAAACTGACAGAGTTTGTCAAGGGGTTGTGAGTCTTTTTGCTAATTTTTCTGCCTCTTTATAGTTTTTTATCCATTTGATTCTTTTGTCTTTTTTAAACCAAGTCATTTGGCGCTTGGCATAATGTTCTATTTCTTTTTGCAGTCTTTTTGTCATTTCTTGTTTGGTTATTTTGTTTTGCAAGTATAGGGCAACATATCTGTATTCTAAGCCAAATTCTTCAAGTCGTTTGTAAGATACGCCTTGTTTTTTTAATCTCTTAACCTCAGCTATCATTCCTTGTTTTAATCTTTTGGCCAGTCTTTTTTTAATAAGTTCAGACAGTTCTTGTTTGTCTTTTTTTATTCCCAAGATTAAAACATCGCAATCTATTGGCTGTTTTTTCGGGGAGGGGACTGGCCTTTTTGTTTTTAAGATGATTTCCAATGCCCTGATTAATCTTCTTTTATTGTGTTTTTCTATTGTTTTGGCTCTTTTTTCGTCTAATTGTTTTAATTTTTCAAACAAATCCTGGGTTGTTTTTTCTTCTAACTCTTTTCTTAATTTCCAGTCTGGTTTAACTTTTGGGATTGTGATTCCGTCAATTACTGCTTGGATATAAAAGCCGGTTCCTCCAGTCAATATGGGCAGTTTGTTTCTTTTTTGAATGTTTTTGATAGCCCTTTTTGCCTTTTTCGCATACTGGCTTACAGTGAATCTGGTTTTGGGAGAAACAACATTCAAAAGATAATGCGGAATGTTTTGCATTTCTTTTTTAGTTATTTTTCCCGTGCCAATGTCCATTCCCTTGTAAACCTGCCTGGAATCAGCAGAAATAATCTCTCCTTTGAATTTTTTGGCCAGCTCAATGGAAAGATCTGTTTTGCCAGAAGCAGTCGGGCCCGCAATAACGATTAATCTTTTTTTACTATTTTTTATTTCACTTTTTTGTTTCACCTTGATAATATATATTTCACGATCGTGAAATTTATGTTATTTGATTATTTCTCTAATTTTTCTCCTTTCAGGCCCCAAGATAGAGCTTTGGTTATTTTTGCTTTAACAAAACCATTGGAATCAAGGGCCGAAGATAAACCAGTGATTTTTACTCTTTTATTGTATTTTGTTTTGCCAACAGGCATTTTGGGTTTGGCTATTAAAACCTTTATTGTTTTTCCAATTAGCTTTTTATTGTTTTCCATGGCCGTTTTCTTAAGAATCTCTGTTAATTCTTTTTCTCTTTTGATTTTTTCTTTGGGGGAAACATTATCTTTTAATTTTTCTGCTGCGGTTCCAGGTCTTGGAGAGTATTTGTTAATATATGCCATATCATATTTTATTTCTTTGAAAAGCTTTTTGGTATTTTCAAATTGCTTTCTGGTTTCGCCCGGGAATCCAACAATTATATCTGTTGATATGGCTATATCTGGGATTGCTTTTCTAACCTTTTTAATTATTCCTTTATAATCTTTTATTGTATAGGGCCGGTTCATTTTTTTTAAAATCTTATTATCTCCTGACTGGACAGGCAAATTTAAATAGGGACATACTTTTTTGCATTCTTTCATTGCTTTTATTAATTCATTTGAAAAGTCTTTGGGATGAGACGAGGTAAACTTAATCCAGAATTCTCCTGGAATTTTGTTAACCATTCTTAATAGCTTTGGAAAATTAACTGATTTTGATTTGTAGCTGTTAACATTTTGTCCTAAAAGCCATATTTCTTTTACCCCCTTTTTTATTATTTTTTTTGCCTGGCAAATTATTTCTTCAGCCGGCCTGGAGGTTTCCCTTCCTCTGGTGTAGGGAACTACGCAGTAAGAGCAGAAGTTGTTGCATCCTTTCATTATGGGCAAGAGGCTGGAATTGCCCAAAAGGCCCTTTGTCAGATTTTCTATTTCTATTATTTTATCAAATATCTTTTCAAGCTTTTTCCTGTCTTTTTTAAGAATACAGCCCGTAAGGATTGTTTTTTTTCCTTTTAGTTTTTCTTTTAATCCAAAAACCCTGTTTACAGCTGATTGTCTGACAGAGCACATATTAACCACAACTAAATCAGCTTCTTTTATGCTTAAAGCCGGCTTGTGCTTTTTTCTTTCTAAACCCTGGGCAATCCTTTCCGAATCAGCCTTATTCATTTGGCATCCAAAAGTAAAAACAAAGTATTTCATCAGTGGATTTTTTCTTTTTTCTCTTTGAGAAAATACCTCCATTGCTCTATGAATTCAACAAAGACCGTAAAGGGCATATCTATTAAAGCAGAAAAGAAAACAGCAATAATGTTGTATCTTTTCCATTTGATTGTGAGCCATTTGCCCAGTTGGACAACAGGCACTGCAAAAGGATCAATTAATAAATGGTAAATGGTTTCTCTTTCTTCTATTATTTGCAGTTCTTTGGCCCTTTGTCTTATTCTTGCTCCGGCAAAAGCAATTAAAGAGAGAAAAATAATAAAGATTACGTAAGACAGGGGAGGAAAACTTATTTTAGAAAGAGCCCAGATTATTAAAAGCAGGATAATTAAAAAACCAATTGAATAAAACAAATTGATAATGGTTGAAAATACAATGTTTTTCTTTCTAAAGGTCTTTATTTCATAAACATCTTGTTTTTCCTGGGAGTAAACAATTTTCATTGTTTCCATAATTACTTTAGGCAAGTTTTCCCTTCCGGGGGGTTTAATGGTAACAACCAGCAGGAACATTATTAGGGTTGGCACAGCAATATCAATGCCCATTGCAAAGAAATTAAAAAAATAGCCGGTTACCCATTTGTTAAAGGGGATTTCAATTAAAAGAAGAGAGAAAATATTGGTTAGAAATATTGATAAGGTGGCGTAAAAAGCGGCCCGGCCCAGTCTTTTCTTCAAAGTTTTGACTCTTTTTTCATAGCTTCTGGTTGTGGCTTTTTCTATTTCCTGGGGGCTGTATATTTTGTCTTTAATTGATGTGTCTTCTGATAAGACATCCCCCAGGAGCAAATAGGGGGTGTCGTATTTTTCTGCTATTTGATAGAATTTGTCAGACAGGGGATGGTTTAAGCTTTTTTCAAGATTGCGCTTAATTTTTTCTATGTTGGCGGTGATTTCTTTTAATCTTTCTGCAGACAGGTCTTTCCAATCAGGATAGTAGTATTTTAAAAGATGATAACTTATTACCGGGCCGTCTAAATTAAATAAAGCCCTTTGAACAGCAATGTATGTTTGAGTATTTTTTTCTTTGTCTGAAACCCTTTTTATTTTTAAAATTCTTTCTGTGAGCTGAATTCTTTGCTTCAATGTTTCAAACATATAGTTTATCAAAGCCCTTTCCCTTAAAGAGGGGGAAAGGATTTCTTCTATTTCGCAGGCTGCAATTTCAGAAAGCCAGGTGTAAAGATGAATCTTTTTTTCTTCAACCCGGGCATTGTTTAGAATAAAGATGTATTTTTTTATTGTTTTTTCAACCCTGGTTATTTTTTCTTCTTCTATTCTGTCATTTGGGAAATGCCCTCCTCTGATTAATTCTAAAACCAAAGATTCGGCAATATTGTTTTCTTCCATCAGTATCTTTCTTTTAAGTATTCTTTCAATGGCTCTTCTTTTTAAAAGATGCTCTTCTTTCCAGTCAATAATCCCTCTGATTTTTTCATAAAAGGCGGCTACTTTTGAAGCCACCTCATCAACATGAATAGTGGGCGCGTTTTCTTTCGGCTGCAAAGAAGAGCGCCACTTTTCAAAATTATTTATTAAAACCTTGGTAGGTTCTGACAATTTAGGCATATTTTTCAACAAATTTTTCTAATTTCATTTCTCCAATGTCTCCTTTTTCTCTTTTTCTGACCCTGACTGTTTTATTCTTTTTTTCTTTTTCTCCGATTATTAAAAGATAAGGTATTTTTTGAATTTCCCCCTCTCTTATCTTTTTCCCCAAAGTGTTGTCATCGCTGTTTATTTTCACCCTGAATCCTTTAAGTTTTTTTGCAATCTCCTCTGCGTATTTATTTTGTTTCAAGCTTATTGGAATAACCTGGATTTGGACAGGGGCCAGCCAAAAAGGAAAAGCTCCGCCATAATGCTCTATTAAGACCCCGAAAAATCTTTCCAAAGAACCCAGCAAGGCCCGGTGAATCATAAAAGGCTCTTCTTTTTTCCCTTTTTCATTGACATATTGCATTTTAAATCTTTCTGGCAGATTGAAATCAAACTGAATGGTGGTGCACTGCCATTCTCTGTTTAAAGAATCCTTTATTTTGATATCAATTTTAGGCCCATAAAATACTCCTCCCTCTATATCTGTTTCATATTTAAGATTCAGCTTTTTGAGCGTTTGTTTTAAAGTGTCAGTGGCTTTTTTCCAGTCTTTGTCTTTGCCAGCCGCTTTTTCCGGTTTAGTTGAAAGATAAATTGTAAAGTTTTTAAATCCAAAATCTTTAAGCATTTTAATGCCGTGTTTTGCCAGTTTTTCTAATTCTTTTGGCATTTGTTCTGGCGTGCAGATAATATGGGCGTCATCCTGGGTAAAACCCCTGACTCTGGTTAACCCATGCAGGGTGCCGGATCTTTCATAGCGGTAAACAGTTCCCAGTTCAGCAAATTTTAATGGAAGATCCCGGTAGCTTCTTGTCTTTGAATTATATACTTTAACGTGAAAGGGACAGTTCATCGGCTTTAACAAATATTCTTCTTCGTCTATTTTAATGGGGGAGTAAAGGTTTTCCTTGTAAAAGCTCCAATGGCCTGATTTTTTCCAAAGAGAGATATTTCCAATGTGGGGAGTATTAAGCCACTGGTAGTTTTCAGAGCTTAATTCTTTGTATAAATAATCTTCTATTGTTTTTCTTATTAAAGTTCCTTTTGGCAGCCAGATAGGCAAACCCTGGCCTATTTCTTCGTCTAACATAAAAAGCTCCAATTTCTGCCCTAATTTTCTATGGTCTCTTTTTTCAGCCTCTTTTTGAAGCTTTAAATAATCATTCAATTCTTTTTTGCTCCCAAACGCAATGCCGTATATTCTAGTGAGCATTTTATTCTTTTCGTCTCCTTTCCAGTAAGCGCCGGCTGTTTTGATTAATTTAAACCCCTCAATTGGTATTTCTTTTGATGATTTAACATGGGGGCCTGCGCATAGGTCAACAAAATCCCCTGACTCATATATTGTTATTTCTTTCAGTTCTTTTATTAATTCCAATTTATACTTTTCCTGCTTAAAAAGTCTTTTAGCCGCAGCCCTGGTTATTTTCTTTTTCTTAAAGCCTATGTCTTTGGCTATTATTCTTTTCATTTCTTTTTCTAATTTATTCAAATCTTTGTCAGATATTCTTAAATTATCAAAATCATAGTAAAATCCGTTTTCAATAGCGGGGCCTATGCCTAATTTAGCCTTGGGGTAAAGGTTTTTAACAGCTAATGCTAAAATATGAGCCAATGAATGGCGTGTTTTTTCCATACACCTTTATTATATATAATTTTATTGTTTTTACAACACTAATTTTCCTGAATTATTTCTTCAATCTCGTCTGCTATTACTTTAGGCGTATTGTCTCTGTGGTCCACTCTTCCTGTGACAAAAACTATTTTATTTTCTTGAAAAGCAGTTGGGTTTCTTTGAATAATATTTGGAAAAACAACCACTTCTGCTTTGTCTGTCAGATCTTCTATTTTTACAAAAAGCATTGGTTTGCCTGTTTTGGTTATTATCTTTTTTATAGAAGATATTATTCCCCCTACCCTGATTCTTTGGTTTGAAAAAGAAGAGCTTAATTTTTGCAAGGGAGAAGCTTTTTTCTCCAAAACCGCTTTAAAGTCTTCCAGTGGATGGGAGGTGACATAAAGGCCCAAAAGCTCTTTTTCCCAGCTTAATTTTTCAAAATTGGAAGCTGCAGCCACGGTTTTCAAAGCAATACTGTTGGAAAATCCAGAATTTTCAAAAAGCCCTTTTTGGCCGTTTTGCCTTATTTTGCTGTTTTCTCTGGAGTATTCCAGCAAGGTTTCCATGTTGTGCAAAAGCTTGTTTCTTTCTTCAAATTCATCAAAAGCCCCTGATTTAATTAAGCTTTCCAAAGACTTTTTGTTTAAATCTTTAGAATTAACTCTTTTTAAAAAATCAGTCACAGATTCAAACTTGTTGTTTTGTTTTCTTTCTTCGCAAATAACATCTATTATGTTTTCTCCAACATTTTTAACAGCTCTTAACCCAAACCTGATTTTGTCTTTTTTTTCTCCAACAACAGTAAAGTTTTTTAAGCTTTCGTTTATATTAGGGGGCAGGACCTCAATATTCATTCTTTTGCATTCTTCAATCAGCAGGGCTATTCTTTCTACATCTCCTTTTTCAGAAGTAAGAACTGAAGCCATAAACTCCACCGGGAAATGGGCTTTTAAATAAGCTGTTTGCCAGGCAATTGTTGCGTAGGCGGCAGAATGGCTCCTGTTGAATCCATACTGGGCAAAAGGCAAAACCCATTGCCAAAGCTTTATGGCTATTTTTTTGTCTATGTTATTGTTCGCCATTCCTTGAATAAACTTTTGTTCTTGTTCTTTTAAAAGCTTTTCTATTTTTTTTCCGACCGCTTTTCTTAAAACATCGGCTTCCCCCAAGGTAAATCCAGCTAAATCCCTGGCTATTTGCATTAATTGCTCCTGGTAAATGCAAATGCCCTGGGTTTTTTCTAAAATAGGCCTTAATTTTGGGTGAAGGTATTCTATTTCTTTTCTTTTGTGTTTTCTTTGAATATATTCTGGTATAAACTGCATCGGGCCTGGCCTGTATAGGGCAACCATGGCAACAATGTCTTCAAATTCAGTTGGTTTTAGCTCTTTTAAGTATCTTTTCATTCCGTCTGACTCAAGCTGGAACACGCTGGTGGTCATGGCTTTTTGCAAAAGCCGGAATGTTTTTTCATCGTCTGAGGGAATGTTTTCCAGATCTACTTTCAGGCCGTTTCTCAAAACATATATTCTAGACAAAGTATCTTCAATAATAGTAAGGTTTTTTAGCCCTAAAAAGTCCATTTTCAAAAGCCCTAAACTTTCTATGGAGTGCATTTCGTATTGGGTGACAATGCTTTGGTCTGACTGGGTCGGGTGCTGGAGCGGAATAAGATTTGTTAAGGGTTTGTCAGAGATAACCACTCCGCAGGCATGGGTTGAAGCGTGTCTGGCAACGCCTTCTAATTTTAAGGCCAAGTCAATCAAGGTTTTTGCTTGTTCGTCTGTTTCGTAGATGTTTTTAAATTCAGCCACCTTTTTTAATGTGTCATTTAAGCTAAATCCAAAAGGAATCATTTTAGCCACCTGGTCGCAGTAAGAATAGGTGTATCCCAGGGCCCTGCCTACATCCCTGATTACGGCCCTGGCAGCCATTGTTCCAAATGTTATAATTTGGGCAACTTTGTCTTTGCCGTATTTTTCAGAAACATATTCAATAACTTCGTCTCTTCTTCTGTCTGTAAAATCAAGGTCAATGTCTGGCATTGATATTCTTTCCGGATTGAGAAATCTTTCAAAAAGAAGATCATTTTTAATTGGGTCAACATTGGTAATGTTTATTGCGTAAGAAACCAAGGATCCGGCCGCGGATCCTCTGCCCGGCCCAACAACTATTCTCTGGGATTTTGCCCAGTTTACAAAGTCCTGAACAATTAAAAAGTAAGAGGCAAAACCGGTTTCTTTTATAACAGAAAGTTCGTAATTTAACCTGTTTTTTATTTCTTCCGAGGGCTTGGCAAATCTTTTTGCCAGGCCTTGTTCAGCTAATTCCCGTAGATAGTCGTCTGGCGTTTTTCCATTCGGCACTTCATACAAAGGAAGCTTTGTTTTTCCCAAATCAAGCTCAAAATTGCAAAGCTCTGTTATTTTCTGGGTGTTTTCAATCGCCTGAGGAACATGCTTAAAAGATTCAAACATTTCTTCAGGGCTTTTTAAAGAAAAATCATCTGCTTTAATGGTTGCTCTTTCAGGATCGTCTGGTTTGGCCCCGGTATTGATGAGCATTAAAATGTCCTGGGCTTGGGCATCTTCTTTTTTAAGATAATGGGTATCGTTTGTTGCAATTAGGGGAATTCCGTATTTTTTTGATATCCCGATTAATGCCTCATTGACTTTTTTTTGTTCTGGCAGGTTGGGATGGTGCTGTATCTCCAAATAGAAATTATCTTTGCCAAACATTTGCTGGTAAAATTGGGCCAGTTTTTCCGCCTGTTCAAACTTTTTAGCAATAATCAGTCTTGGTATTCTGCCAGCTATGCAAGCAGTGAGCGCTATCAATCCCTCAGAGTGCTTGTTCAAAAGCTCATTGTCTATTCTGGGCTTATAATAAAAACCTTCCAAATGGGCTTTTGTAATTAGCTTGACTAAATTCTGGTATCCTTTTTCATTTTTGGCCAAAAGCACAAGATGGTATCTTTTGTCATCTATGTTTGGTCTTTTGTCCTGCATTCTCTCTTGGGCCACGTAAACCTCGCATCCAATAATCGGCTTAATTCCTTTTTCTTTAGCTTTTTTAAAAAACTCAACTGCTCCGTATAATACTCCGTGGTCTGTTAAGGCTAAAGAATCCATGCCTAATTCTTTAGCATAATCCAAAAGCTGGTCTATTTTAGGCAGGCCGTCTAAAAGAGAATAATGGGAGTGAACGTGCAAATGGGTAAATTTCATAATTATCTTATTTTACATTGTTAAGAAACATAAAGCAAATTTGTATAAAAAAGGGGCCCCATGAGTATAAAAACTCACAGGGCCTTGGTTCTTCTTTCTGCGGCGCGCTAAAGTAAGTGCGCCGGCCGCCGTGACGGATCCCGTCGCGGATCGTGGTGAGCAACACAACAAATGGCCGTAGCGGTGGCGGTGGCGGGGCTTGCTCGTTTTGTGCTCTTCATGATGATTCTCCTTACTGCGGCGCGCTTTGCGCCCGGTTGGAAAGAATGATGTACTACGGTTTGTATTATAGCAAACTGACATAATTTGTCAATAGTTTAGGCTGTATGATATTATTGAGTAATGAATTATCCGAATTTTAAAGAAGAAAAGAGGTTATTGAAAAGGGGATATAAAGTGGTTGTTGGCATAGACGAGGTAGGCAGAGGACCTTTGGCAGGCCCGGTTGTTGCCTGCGCTTTTTGCTTAAAAAGGACTAAAATCCGGCCCCAAGATTTATTAACCCGCATTAAAGACTCAAAAAAACTAACCCAAAAACAAAGAAACGAGGTTTTTTATCTGCTTAAAAAAACTCCTGGGGCAGAGTGGGGCATAGGCCGGGTTTCAGAAAAAGCAATAGATAAAATAAATATTTTTCAAGCGTCTAAATTGGCCATGAAAAAAGCTGTGCTGAATTTGGAGAAAAAGCTTAATAACCAGGCGGAATTTTTGTTAATTGACGGAAATTTTGGCTTAGACTTAAATATGCCTCAAAAGTCTATTGTAAAAGGAGATGAAAAAGTGCTTTCAATCGCAGCGGCTTCAATAATTGCCAAGGTTATTAGGGATCGTTCAATGGTTAATTACTGTAAAAAATATCCAGAATATTGCTTTGATAAACATAAGGGCTATCCAACCAAGCTGCACAAGCGTCTTATAAAGAAACACGGGGCTTGCAAACTGCATCGCCAAACCTTTCATCTTGGTTGAACATCCTTGATTTTTTTGCTATTATAATATATATTAGTTAATTATGGCAGTTCCAAAACAGCATCGATCAAAATCAAGACAGGGCCAAAGAAGAATGCATATTTATTTGAAAGGAAACAAATTAACGGATTGTCCAAAATGCGGCAAGCCGGTTTTGAGTCATACTGTTTGCCAGGGCTGCGGATATTATAAGGGCAGGGAAGTGATTAATGTTTTGGGCAAGCTTGATAAGAAAGAAAGAAAGAAAAAAGAAAAAGAAATGCAAGAACAGGAAAAAACCCAAAAGCCTTTAAATATGGAAGAATTATCTAAAAAGCAGTAATATGGCATCGCGTCATTTATCAAGATCAATAGCAATGCAAAGCTTATACGAGTGGGATTTTGGCGGAATGAAAAAAGACAATCTGGAAAAAATAGTTGAAAGAAACTTGGAAGAATTCGGCCCAGGCTTGGAAGACAAAGAATTTGTCTGGGAATTAATCAATGGAGTGGTTTCGCATTTAAAAAACATTGATAATATTATTGGCAAGGCAGCGCCTGAATGGCCCCTTGACCAAATAACCATTGTTGACCGGAATGTTTTAAGAATAGGCCTGTTTGAACTTTTGTGGAGCAACAAAGAAGAGGTTCCTCCCAAGGTGGCTATAAATGAAGCAATAGAGCTGGCCAAGTCTTTTGGGGGAGAAAGCTCTGGCAGGTTTATTAACGGGGTTTTGGGTACGGTTTACAATGAATTAGAAAAAGAAAAATGAAAGACTTTTCTAAATTAGAAAAAAAGCTCGGTATAGAGTTTAAGAATAAAGACTTGTTAATACAGGCTTTTGTGCACAGATCTTATTTAAATGAAAACACCGAGTTTAATCTTTTTCACAATGAAAGACTGGAGTTTTTAGGAGACGCTATCTTGGAGAAAGTGGTAACTGAGTATCTTTTTTTAAAGTATCCAGACGATTCAGAGGGAAGGCTTACTGCCTGGAGAGCAGCTTTGGTTAATTCCAAAATGCTTTCTTCTGTGGCCGGAAAAATAGGTTTTAATGATTTTCTTTTGCTTTCAGCAGGAGAAATCAAGGAAAACGGCAAGGCAAGGCAGTTTATTCTGGCAAACACTTTTGAGGCTTTTGTTGGCAGCTTGTACCTTGATCAAGGAATAAAAGCTTGCGAGAATTTCATAAAGAAGAATTTGCTAGGAGAGCTTCCCAGGATTATTAAAGATAAGCTTTTTAGGGATTCCAAATCAAAATTCCAAGAAAAAGCCCAAGAAAAAACAGGAACCACTCCAAGCTATAAGGTTTTAAAAGAATGGGGTCCTGATCATGAAAAAACATTTTTAGTCGGGGCGTATTTAAAAGACAGGCTAATAGCAAAAGGCCAGGGTTCTTCCAAGCAAGAGGCAGAGTCAGAATCTGCAAAACAAGCATTAAGAATAAAAAAGTGGTAAATTAAAACAATAACAAATATGTTAGTTATTAGATTATTAAGAATAGGCAAAAAACACCAGCCTAGTTACAAAATTGTTGTAACAGACAAAAGAAGACCTCCTAAGGGAGGACGCTTTGTGGATGAGGTGGGGTCTTATAATCCTATTACAAAGCAAAGAATACTGCACAAAGAAAAGATAAAAGAATGGATTTCAAAAGGAGCCAAACCTTCAGACACTGTGCATAATATGCTTTTGCAAGAAAAGATTATTCAGGGGAAAAAAGCAGATGTTCACAAAAAGAGCAAGAAAAAAGAAGAAAAGCCTGCTCCAGAAAAACCGCCACAAAACAAGCCAGAAGAAACAGCTTCTGATCAAAAAGAAACTCCTGATAAACAAGAAAAGCAAGAGCCAGCTCCAGCTTTAGAAAAAACTGAACAAGCCAAGCCAGAGGTTGACAAATCTTCTTAAAAAAGTATAATTAAAAAATAGTAGCTTAAAAGATAATAATGAAAGGTCGGGCTACTTAGATTAATTTGGTTTTAACGATTGATTTTATGTCTAAAGCAGAAAACGACAAAGAGTTTCTTGAGTTTGTGGTTAAAGCTTTGGTTGACCACCCAAACGACGTCAAAATTGACAGAAAAGTTGACGAAATGGGAGTTTTACTTTCTTTGAAAGTAAATCCTGAAGATATGGGTCAAATTATTGGTCGATCAGGTTCCACTGCAAGAGCCATTCGGACTTTAGTTAGAATTGTTGGCTTAAAAAATCAAGCCAGAGTAAATCTAAAGATTGAAGAGCCGGAAGGCGGCAGAACCGCAGAGAAAAAATCTTCAGACCTTGAAGATTTAAAGCTATAAAATCTTTGATAAAGGCAAAAACAGTGTTATTATGAATTAATAATGCTGTTTTTGTTTCTATTATGATTAATTTTGACATAATAACAATATTTCCTAATATCTTTGATTCATATTTTAAACAAAGCCTGATTGCCAGGGCCCAGAAGAAGGGGCTGATTAAAATAAATGTTCATGATTTAAGAAAATGGGCCAAAGACAAGCGCAAAACAGTTGATGACCGGCCTTTTGGCGGAGGGTTTGGCATGGTAATGAAAATAGAGCCTATATATCGGGCAGTAAATGCTTTAAAATCTAAAATCAAAAATCCAAAATCTAAAGTTAAGGTTATTTTGTTTACTCCCAGAGGCAAAAAGTTTAATCAAAAAACAGCTTATCAGATTAGCAAATTAAACCACGTAATAATGATTTGCGGAAGATACGAAGGGGTTGATGAAAGGGTGGCCAAAAAAATAGCTGATATTGAATTATCAATAGGGGATTATGTTTTAATGGGAGGGGAAATACCTGCTATGGCAGTTATTGAATCTGCTGCAAGGTTAATTCCAGGAGCATTGGGAAAAGAAGCTCTTCTTGAGGAAAGAATAACCAGGCAAAAGGGCTTTATTGAGCAAAAACAATACACCAGGCCAGAAGTTTTTAATAATTGGAAGGTTCCCAAAGTTCTTATTTCTGGTGATCATAAAAAAATACAAGAATGGCACAAAAAACACAGAAAGATTATTGAAAAATAGTTTATTTTGTGCTATGCTGTTAATGTTTGGGGGTAGGTGGCAGAGTGGACAATTGCATCAGACTGTAAATCTGACGGCTTCGGCCTTCGGGGGTTCGAATCCCTCCCTGCCCACCCACTTACAGAACTGTGAGCTTTTTAAAAGAACGCTTGATGATTCAAGCAAAATAAACATGTTAATTAACTTTGTGTAAATTGTTCTGATAAGTGGGTGGGCGTGCCCATACTATATTAGAACTGTGAGCTTTTTAAAAGAACGCTTGATGATTCAAGCAAAATAAACATGTTAATTAACTTTGTGTAAATTGTTCTGATAAGTGGGTGGGCGTGCCCATACTATATTCATATTATATGTATTTTGTTTATTTTTTAAAAAGCAAAAAAGATAATAATTTATATCTAGGATCGACAAATGATTTGCAGAAAAGATTAAAAGAACATAATACCGGAAAAGTTTTTTCAACAAAAAATAGAACTCCTTTCGAAATTATATATTGCGAGATTTATAAATCAGAGAAAGATGCCAGAGAAAGAGAGTCTAAATTAAAAAAGAGAAAAAACGCTTTGTATCAACTGAAAAATAGAATTAAAGAAAGTTTAAGATAATTTTGCCAAGGTAGCTCAGTTGGCAGAGCATCCCCATGGTAAGGGGAAGGTCACGAGTTCGAATCTCGTCCTTGGCTCCATAATTAATTAAAAACAGCATTATGGCAAAAAAGAAAAAACCATTTTTAAAACTTCAGTGCAAAGAATGTAAAAAGATTAACTATTTCACTCAAAAACCAAAAGCAATGGAGTCAGAGGGAATAAAATTAGAACTAAAAAAATTCTGCAAGTGGTGCAGAAAGCATACTTTGCACAAAGAGTGTCGTTAAACATAGTATATTGCAAGAGCTAACTTTTAAAAGATTGATTGAGGTATAAAAATGCCCCATCAGGATTTAACCTTCAGGGGCTTGTTTCGGAGAACTCTAATGAGTTCTTTTGTCCCGTAACCGATAATTCCTATCATCACGAGACAGCAGATTGAAACAACGACGATGGCGAATTTTAGTGCGGCGATGTGCATAATTATCTCCTTTCGAATTTTTTCCTAGTTCAATCCTACACTTATATTATACACCTATATTATTATTTTGTCAATAGGTGGGCGGATAATACACTCCTTACACAAAGAAACGAAGTAAAACCTAACATTTTTGTTTTAAGGTTTGAAGAATTGATTAAAGTATAAAACTGGCGGGTTAAAATTACTCCCTGAAAAATTTTGTAACTGGCTTGTCTTATCGCAAGCACTAAACATTAGGAGGCAACGCTTCTTAATGTTTTTGCGATAAGCTTAGCTTGGTATAAACTTACTATAAAAATAATTGAAAAAAACTATTTATTGTGGTATAGTGTTTATAATACGGGGGCTTGGTTCAGTGGTAGAATTGCTGTCTCCAAAACAGCAGACGGGAGTTCGATTCTCTCAGCCCCTGCATATTGGAAAGGGCAGGGAAAGAATAAAATATTTATTGGAGGGGTCGGATATCCGCCCAAGGCGGACTCGCCTTGGGCGAGGCGGCTTAATAAGATTATATGCATTACGTCTATATATTATTTA
>Ga0272441_10001359_pt1 | contig 52225 bp, 43 predicted proteins | sample SSMProp6N_FD_193582 | JGI IMG/M metagenome (GOLD analysis project Ga0272441, IMG submission 193582) | Marine sediment archaeal communities from Little Sippewissett salt marsh, Falmouth, MA, United States - SSM-Prop-6N | ecosystem: Environmental > Aquatic > Marine > Wetlands > Sediment ...
GTATAAAAGGTAAGCTTCATGTCTTCAAATGTCGGATCCTCTATTTTTGTGCCGCTGAAGGTATCGTAATGCCAGTGTTCCAGAGCGGTAACAATGCCGTTGAAGGAGAACTGCAACGCTTTGCCCCGGTGGCCGACAACCAGGTCGCCATAACCGGGGTGGCGATAGATACCCGGATAATGCCTGAGGGGGTGGGACAGCCGTGTTTTGGCGATCCGGCGGCTTACCTTTTTTTGCGCTGCTTTTTTCGTTTCCGCATTGCGCTCCTCTACACGTTTGGCCGCGTCGGCGATCCAGTCCACCGGTTCCAGGCCCAGCAGGCGGTCGGCGGCGGTACGGATCAACAGCTCCGGCAGGGCGGCGTGATTCTTGTTGGCGATGGCCACGAACCCAAGCCCCTTTTCCGGCAGCATGGACACCATGCATGAAAAGCCGTCGATGTTGCCGCCGTGATGCACCCGTTGCTGTCCGCGGTAATGATCCACGAACCATCCCATGCCATAGTCCGCCGCGGAGATACGGGGATCTGTAGACGTGCCCGCCCCGGTCATGTGGGGAGAATGCATGTCCTGGAGGGTGGCGGCGTTGATGATCTGCTTGCCGTCGTATTTTCCGTCATAGAGGTGGGTCATCAGCCAGCGGCTCATCTCGTTGACCGAGGAGTTTATGGAACCCGCGGGACCCACGGTGGTAATGTCGCGGAAGGGGATCTTTTCCGGATTTCCTTCCCCGTCTACGCGGTACGGCTGGGCGAAGTTCTCATCCTTGCGGGAATCCTCTACCGAAAAATTGCTGCGTTTCATGCCCAGAGGCCTGAACACCAGGTCACGCACCGCTTCTTCCCAGGGTGAGCCGGTCAGCTTCTCCAGTAGGAAACCGGCGGAGAGAAACATCAGGTTGTTGTACTGAAACTTCTGACGCAGGTCGGCGGACAACTTCAGGTATTTGATCCGTCGGACCAGTTCCTCCCGGCTGGCGGTAAAATTGTTGTACCACACCAGGTCATGCCGGGGCAGTCCGGAGCGGTGGGTCACCATGTCCCGGGGAGTCAGGCGGTCACTGACCACGGGATCGTGCATGCGAAACCAGGGGATATAGTTCCGTACCGGTTTGTCCCACTCCATCTCCCCCCGGTCCACCAGCACACCCAGGGCAAAAGTGGTAAACGCCTTGGAGGAGGATCCGATGGCCAGCAATGTGTCCGCTGTCATGGGCAGATCACGCTCAAGGTCACGCTTGCCGAAGCCGCCGGCGAACAATACCTTGTCGTTACGCACCACCGCCATGGCCACACCCGGGACCTTCAGGCTCTTCAGGCCCTGGTTGATCACTTCATCAAATTTTTCCAGGGCCGCCCGGGCCAGGGAATCCGGGTCATCCGCCCGGTTCAGCTTGAAGGGGAACTCCTGACCACCCTGGGTGAAGGTGCCCTGAATCGTGGTCCCTTCCTGGTCCAGGTTCCCCTGGAAGGTCGGATCTCCGGGAATCCCCGATATGGAGAAGCGAACCGATTCGCCCTTTATCATGAATCCCGTCAGGGGGATGTCCTTGGCTTTCTGCAGGGGGATTGAGATATCGCCGCGCCACTGACCATCCGGGGCTTTGCTGAAGCGCACCATTACTTCCAGGGCGGTCCCGGGCAGGCTGATTTCTCCTTTCCAATGCCCGGCCAGCTTGTCCGCCGCTGAAACGACAAGGGGAAGGCCGATAACCATCAACACCAAGACAAAAGCGCTGAACCACCGTTTCATATGCATATTTCCTCCACTGGTATGGAACGCAATATCTTTTGGAAAGGTTTTATTGGGAGCCGACTATTCGGTAACCCCTCCGGCTGATAGCCGGGCGACCAGAGTCTGCAGTTCATGAACCCGGGAAATATATTCCGCCTTGACACCGGAAAGCCGCTCCTGGATGGATGCCAACTCTCTGCGCAGGGAATCACTGCCGCGGACAACCACCCGGCCGTATTTGCGTTTCAGGTCCGCCAGGGCCGCGTCCCGCATGCGCCCATACTCCCGGCGCAGTTCATCGATACGGCTTTTGACCTTTTCATACTCCCCGAACCATCTTCGTGCCAGGGTTTCAACCGCCTGACCATATTCTCCGGACAGGGAATGGATAAGTTCGCGTACGGACATAATGCATTGTACCCGCCAGGCATTGGCACCGGCAAAGGCGAATCCCCGGCGCAGGTCCCCTTTCCGGGCTGCGTTCAAGGCCAGGGAAATGCAATATCTGGCCTTTTCCGCCTGGCAGCTTTTCAGGCATTTCCAGGCGCAGCGTGTGGGCCCGGCCGCCCGGGTTTTCAAGTTCTTGAAAAAATCCCCCCACAGGGCTCGCCCCGGCAATCCCACCGGGCTGGCAATGATGCGGATATCCTCCCGGGTTGCATCGACAAAGGCCTGTTTGAAGGCGTTATCGGCATCGCATTCCCGGGTGGCCGCGAAGCGGGTTCCCATCTGTACGCCAGCTGCCCCCATACGCAGGAAGCGATGAATATCCGCTCCGGAAAAAATCCCCCCGGCGGCGATCACCGGAATTTCGGGCCGGTCCTTTTCCTGAAACTCTTCCAATGCCTTGATGACGGCGGGCACCAGGTTCTCCAATCTGTTTTCGTTTTTGTCCAACGCGGATTCCGAAAATCCCAGGTGTCCCCCGGCCAGGGGACCTTCCACCACGACTCCGTCGGGAATATCCGCGTAGGTTTTGCGCCAATAAGAGAAGATCAGCCTTGCCGCCCGCGCGGAGCTGACAATGGGGATCACCTTGACTCCCGCCCGGCGCAATGCATCCACGGGGATCCCCCGGGTGGGCAATCCCGCGCCGAGGAACACCATATCCACCTTTTCGCGGATACAAACGTCCAGAAGGTTCGAGAAATCATCAGCAGCCAGCATGATGTTCACCCCCAGGACACCGTTGACGGCTTCACGGAACCTCTGGATCTCCCTTTTCAACGCCCGGGCATTGGCTTCATGGCCGTTCTGAAAATAGTCATCTTCTCCCATGCCGATAGCCGTGGCGGCGATCACACCGACGCCTCCTTCACGGGCCACGGAAGCGGCCAGCCCCGAAAGGGATATCCCAACGGCCATCCCCCCTTGCACGATCGGCAACGGGATGCGAAGATCCCCGATTCGCAGGGGCGGCAGGGTCCTGGAAAAAGCCGATCGGGTCGGCAGCCTGAATTTCGGGATATCGATTTTGGGTAGAGAAAAAAGCGCTTTCCATTGTTTCATGCTACTCCCCCTTACTGCCGGTGTTTTGTTCTCAATCGGCACCAAACAATCAACCGGCTCAGCAGTGTACCATGGTCATGCCGACACGGCAAATTTTTCAGGCATCCGGTTCTTGGATCCTGTCCGGGAGCAAATGGAAATCAGCTCTCGATCCCCTTGCGGGCGATCACCCCCTGCTGATAATAGTGTTTGACTTCGCGCATCTCGGTAACCAGGTCGGCCCGTTCAATCAGGCGCGCATCCGCCTTGCGTCCGGTGATCACCAATTCCACCCACTCCGGCTTGTGATCGATCATTTCCAGAAGGTCGTCCACGGTAAACAGCCCGAACCATGCGGCCAGGCAGGCTTCGTCAAGAATCACCAACTGATACTCCCCGGATTGAATGATATCGTCGACTTCCGCTAACCCTTCCCGGGCCCGGCGGGAATCCTCTGCCGAGGGTTCCCCCCGCAGCCAGCATCCCCGTCCATACTGGCGGACGACAATGGTTTGCCCGCAACGCTCCAGGGCTCGAATTTCGCTGTACCGCCCGGACTTTATGAATTGCGCGACAAATACCCGCAGCCCCGCTCCGGAAGCTCTCAGGGCCAGGCCCATGGCCGCTGTGGTCTTTCCCTTGCCATCTCCGGTATACACCTGGACATACCCCCGCCGGAAAGGTTCCCGGTTGTTTTCAATGATTTCGGTATCATCAGTGTTCATCTAATCTCTCCTCGGTTAACGCGAAAATTGATATCCACTATACCGCTGGCTCTCCTCCGCGCCCGGGCTTCAGCAGCAAACACAAAAAGAACGGCCCGCCCAGCAGGCTGGTGAATATCCCCACCGGTAACTCGGTGGGCCCGAACAATGTCCGGGCCGCGGTATCGCAAAGCACAAGAAAAGCGCCACCGAATAGGATGGATGCCGGCAGAAGGCGTCGATGATCCGCGCCCACCAGCAGACGGCAGATGTGCGGGCACATGAGCCCCACGAAACCGATCGGGCCGCAGATGGAAACAATCACACCCACCATAATGGAAACCAGGAAGAAAAGCAGGGTTCGTGTTCGTGCCACCGCCATACCGCGACTGGTCGCCAGTTCCTCACCCAAGGTCAACAGGTTGAGTTCCGACGACAATAAAAACAGAACCACCGCCACCGGCAGCACCACCGCCAGGACCTGCATGGGAGCGTTGTAGCCAACCATCTGCAATCCACCCATCATCCAGCGCAGGATGCGGAACGTGTCGTAGAAATCCACGCTGTACTGAATCAACAGGATAAGGCTGCTGAAAAGGAAATTCACCGCCACGCCGGCCAGCAGCATGGTGGCAGTGGTACAGCTCCGTCTCAGGCGTGTCAAACCGTAAACCAGGGCAATAGCCATCAGGGCTCCGGCAATCGCCCCCAGGTTCAGGCCGCTGAATCCCAGGATCATGGCACCGAGCCCCAGTCTGAGGGTCAATGCGGTTCCCAGAGACGCGCCGGCGGAAACGCCGAGGGTGAACGGAGTGGCCAGGGCATTGCGGAAAATTGCCTGGAACACCATGCCCGCCGCGGCCAGCCCCCCACCGGCGATCCAACCCAACAAGGCCCGGGGCATTCGGATTTTCCAGAATATCATGGCCCCGGCGCTGGAGGAAAACGGCTGAAAAAAAGCCGCCGGGTCGATGCCGCCCCCGACAAAGGGAGCGGCCAGCAACACCGCCAGGGATACCGGAAGAAAGACCGGCACAACCGGAATACGCTTCATCGCGACACCTCCTGGGGTGCCACCAGGCGCCTTCCGCTTACCGGATCGTCGATAAAACGAAATGGAGTCTTGAATATATCTTCCAGCCTGCCCGGCCGGGTCAGATCACCGGCCCGGCCCGTCCAGGCGACCGCCCCTTCCCGCAGGGCGAGTACATTTCCTCCCGCCAGGATGGCGGTATTCACATCGTGGGTCACGGTCACCACCGTCGTACCATCGTCACGATTGAGCCGCCGCAGTATCCGGGAAACCCCGGCCCGCTGACGGTAATCCAGAAACGCCGTGGGTTCATCCAGCAGCAGTATATCTCCCTGTTGCGCCAGGGCGGCTGCGATGAACACCTTTTGTCTCTCACCGCCGCTGAGAGTTCCCAGGGTGCGGTCCGCGAATGCCTCGACCCCGGCCCTCTCCATGGCCCGATTGACTACCGCCGGATCATCCGCCCGGGCGGTACCGAACATCCCGGAATAGGCGTAACGCCCCAAAGCCGTGAATTGTCGCACCGTAAAGGGAAAACGCTGGTCTCCTCCAGGCTGGGGCACGTAGGCCACCCGGCGCGCCAGGGCACGCTGGGAATATTCCCGGATGGAACGGTCAAAAAGCGAGATCTTTCCGGTCCAATCTCCGTGTATCCGTATCAGGCATTTCAACAGGGTGGATTTTCCCGCGCCGTTGGCGCCTATGATCGACCAGTTCTGCCCGGCCCCGATACGCAGAGAGACATCCTTCAATATGGATACGCCGTTGACGGAAAAAGAAAGGGACTCGATCTCTAAAGCGGGAGATTTCATGGTGAAGACTTTCCATCCGTTAATTCGGGATGCAGCATGGGCACCAATTGTTCCAGGAATTCAACGTACCGCGGTCCCGGCCGCAGAGACCGGGTATCGGTCAACACGAAAACCTTCCCGGTTCTGACCGCTTTTACATTTTGCAGGCATTGCCATTGGGCGACCAATTCCCCTGGAGATTGTGTCGGTCGCCCCTGAATGTTGACCAGATCAACGATCACATCCGGATCGAGGCGGATCACGCCCTCAGCGGAAAGCTGGGGAAATGCAACCCGTTCTTCCCGGCAGACATTCTCTCCGCCGGCCATGGCGATCATGCGGTCATAGAATCCATCCTTCCCGGCCACGTAAACCGGACCCGATCCCGGAGCGGACATACTGCGGCCGATACACAACATGACTCTGGGACGAGGCAATCCGGTTACCGCGTCGCGCACGGCGCCAGCCCTGGACCGGATCCGGTTCACCAACTGCCGGCCCCGTTCATCTACGCCCAGGAGGCGTCCAATCTTCAGAATTGCAGTTTCCACGTCCTCCACTGTCCGGTGGGGAACCATTACGGAAAAGATCTTGAGCTTTTCCAATTCACGTTGAGCAATACGTTGGGAAGAAAGGAGAATCACCAGCTCCGGCTTCAGGGAGACGATGGTTTCGTAGTCGGGATCCACAAAACCGCCCACCCGGGGCAGACGGGATACTTCTTCCGGAAAATCGCAATACCTGGATACCCCCACCAGCCGCTCCCCTGCGCCCAGAGCGAAAACGATTTCCGTCACGCTGGGCGAAAGGGAAACAACGCGTTGGGGCATTTGATCCGGGTCCCTCGCCGCCCATACTCGAGTTGATACCAAAAGTATGCACAGTAGAGCGAAACGGATATCGAATCGATGCTTAGTGATCATGATACCGGAGAATGGTGTTATACACCCTGACCGTTCCCCGCGCAAGTTATATCCTGGGGACGGTGCTTGTAAATATGTAAATACAAAAATTTGGATCATTCATGAAGCTTACGCTTCCTTGCATTTCTATATATGGCTCCCAATGATGAGGTTTTAAGTTCCGCGAACAGATCCATCATTGAAATCTCCCGATATGATAATCCACACCTGTCCCTAAGCCATACAAGCCATTGCGCCCGCAATCTTTTCCCCTGGACACAACGGCAATCCAAATTGTGTGGATAGATTTTAAATCGTTTGTAGAATTCGTTTTCCGCGGCACCGAAGGGCTGGATATGACTTTCATTCTTACGGCGGTGCTCTTTGCTCCATGATTTGTTCCGCCTGTCAGCCAAATGAATTGCTCTATCGGCAAAAGACTCATCCCCGATGTATTCGCCCATATCCGTTTTGAACACCGGCAGCTCATCATCAATTGAAATTTCCTCTTCAAATAAGTGATTCTTCCCTCCATATAGGATTTCTACAAACCGTATTGCGTCAGGCTTGTCTTTCAACTCTTGATAGTAAAGAGAAGCACTGGACCATTTGTAAGACCTCATGTCCTTCACAAGTCTCGCCTTTACTGGATTATTCAATACATATCTGATCACCCGATACAGATACTTGTCATCTTGAATCAACAAAGACTTGAACCGGTTTTGAAACACCACGCCCCGGCTATCCGTTATGAATCTGAAATACTGGCCGAAAGGTCCATTGACACGTTTCATGAACTCCGACATCCGGCCATCATGATTCTGCAGTACCAGATGATAATGACTATCCATGATGCACCAAGCGTAAACAGGAATCCCGACAATTTCCTTTTGATGCTGGAGCAATTCCAGAATACGGCTTTTCAATCTTGGATTGCCGAAGATATCAATACCGTTTATTCCTCTCGCCATGACATGATGATAAGCCCCCGGCCAGGTAAGCCTCGCCCTACGCATATAAAAAGATTACGTAATCATCATAAGGTTGACAATTAAACTTGGGAAGATTTTGAATAATCTTGCTGGGGCCATACTTCCAGATTAAATGCAAAGTACCCAAGCTCTGGATGGAGGTTGAAAATGGCTCCCCAGCACGGATTTGAACCGCGAACCTAGTGGTTAACAGCCACCCGCTCTGCCGATTGAGCTACTGGGGAACCCGAAGTAGGTAGTTTACCGGAATCGGCCCCATCTGTCAATACGAACGAACGTTTTTTCACCAGTTCCATGGCTTGACAAACCCGGCTTCATCCGGTATGCTGGGCTTCGTTGTGATTGAGCGGGAATAGCTCAGTGGTAGAGCGCGACCTTGCCAAGGTCGAAGTCGCGGGTTCGAATCCCGTTTCCCGCTCCATTTAAACTTGGCGGCGTAGCCAAGTGGTAAGGCAGCGGTCTGCAAAACCGCTATTCATCGGTTCAAATCCGGTCGCCGCCTCCATTTTTCCTATTAATCCAAGACATTTCAATTCATCTATTATTAACATCTGTCCATTTTTCCGTATTTACAAATTTACAAGCACCGTCCCCAGGACTATAATCATGCCAGGAGGTCGCGCATGCACAATGTCATCGCTCAAGTTACGGTCGTCCCCTTGGGGACCGGTTCCCCTTCCCTGTCCGCCTGGGTGGCGGGAGTAGAAAAAGTCCTCGACGACTTTCCCGATATCAAGCGGAAGCTATGTCCCATGAGTACCGTATTGGAAGGAGAACTGGACCGTATCATGGAAGCGGTCAGGCGCATGCATGAGGCCCCTTTCCTGGCGGGAGCCCAGCGGGTATCCACCAAGCTGGCCATTGATGACCGCCGGGACAAGGAGATCACCATGGACGGAAAGATACGCTCAGTGAAAGATAAACTTCAGGGCCCGGACCAGGGCGCCGGGGAGAATTGACATGTCCTACCAGGGAATATCCGATTTTCGTTCCGATACGGTCACCCGGCCCACTCCTGAAATGCGACGGGTAATGTCCACGGCCCCCGTTGGGGATGATGTCCATGGTGATGATCCCACGGTGAACCGGCTGCAGGATATGGCCGCGGAGATGACCGGCAAGGATGCCGGTATTTTCGTACCCTCCGGCACCATGGGCAACACCATAGCCCTGATCCTCGGCGCCGGAGAAGGCGTTGAAGTCATCATGGAGGAGAAGTGCCACATCTTCAACTACGAGGCCGGCAACGTTTCCCGGATTGCCCGGGCCCTTCCCCGCATCCTGCCTTCCGAAGACGGCGCCATCCCCCTCGATACAATCAGAAAATCGATTCATTCAGCCATGCGGGTACATTGCCCCCCTACCCGGGCCATCTGCCTGGAAAACACCCACAACCTGCACGGCGGAACCGTGCTGAAACCGGAGTACATGGCAAAGGTGAAAGCACTGGCGGAACATCATAACCTGCATGTCCACCTGGACGGAGCCCGGGTTTTCAACGCCGCCGTGGCCCTTGATCTCCCGGTAGCCGAAATAGCCGCCCACGTGGACACCATGATGTTCTGCCTCTCCAAGGGTCTGTGCGCGCCCATCGGTTCCGTATTGGTTGGCGACAAGGATTTTATCCACGAAGCCGTTACGGTCCGCAAATACCTGGGAGGAGCCATGCGCCAGGCGGGCATCGTCGCCGCCGCCGGCATTCTCGCTCTGCAATCCATGGTGGAGAGGCTGGCGGATGACCACCGGAGGGCATCCAGGCTGGCCCAAGGCCTGGCGGGAATTCCCGGAGTCAACGTGGATATCGATACGGTGCAGACCAACTTCGTCATGCTGGAACTGGAAGCCATGAAGGCGCCGCAATTCCTGGAAGCACTCAGGGAATACAAGGTCTGGGCCCTGCCTTTCAGTGATTGCACCATCCGGTTCTGTACGCACAAGGATATCGACGACGCGGATATTGACAAGGCGGTGGACGCCATCAGCACAATCATGGCGGACCACAAGAACTGATGTAAAAATCCCTTGGGCACCCGGTTTTTTCCGGATATATACGCAGTGGGAATTTTGATGGGGGCGAAATCTCTTTCGCCCCCGATAGAATTCCGTGATACTAAGTCAAAGCCGCGGCGAGGACGATGGAGTAGTACTTGGAATCATCGTCATCGGCCCGGGAAACCAGTACCGCCGGGAAAGGTGCTCCGGTAACGATGGCCGCGAGCTTGGCCTGGGCGAAATAGCCGCAGGTTTTGTAGAAAATGTTGCCGGATTCGATGTTGGGAAAGATCATGATGTCCGCCTGCCCGTCCACCTTGGAAACCAGTTTCTTGGTTTTGCAGGCCTTTGGGGAGATGGCTACATCCATGGCCAGGGGGCCGTCCACCCGGCAACCCTTGATCTGACCGCGATCATTCATCTTGGCGATCAGCGCCGCGTCGATGGTAGCGGGCATTTTTTCGCTGACTTTCTCGTTGGCCGTTACCAGGGCCACCCGGGGATTATCGATGCCCAGTTTTTTGGCGATCACATTCACGTTGTAATTGATCATGGAGACTTTCTGATTCAGGTCGGGATCGGGAATCATGGCCACGTCGGAAACAATGAGGAGCTTATCGTACGCAGGCATCTCCAATACGGTGGTGTGAGACAACAGGGCTCCCTTCTTGATGAGGCCGAATTCCTTGTTCAGGATGGCTTTGAGGAAATAGGGAGTAGAAATCAATCCTTTCATGAGGAAATCGGCCTTGCCGTCCAGGATCAACTGGATCGAGACCATACCGCTCTTCTTTTCATCGGCTTCGTGGACAATCTTGAAGGCCGAGTCATCGATATTCAGTTCCTTGCACATTTTGCGAATCAGGGGTTCATCTCCGACCAACAGTGCATGGACTATGTTTTCCCGCACAGCCCGGTCAACGGCTTTCAGGACATCTTCTTCCTGTGCAAAGGCAACCACCACGGTGGGGGTTTTCTTGGCCTTGACCAGGGCTTCCATTCCTTTCAGAGTTCTGATGGGTTCCATTATTTTATCTCCTGTCTTGATCATTCCATAGGCTATTCTTCGAAATCTTTTATGGCTATATCGACCATTCCATGGCGGATTCTTCGCCGTTCAGGACTCGCAGTCCTCCCAGCACCAGGGAGCGCATCTCATCCTCTCCGGGCAGGACGATGATCGGAGCCAGGAATTCAATGCGCTCACGGATCCAGCCCACCAGACGTTTGTCGTATGCGATTCCTCCGGTCATTACGATGGCGTCCAGATCGCCGCTCAATGCCGTTGCCATGGAACCGATCTGCTTGGCAATGGCATACGCCATGGCACGCAGGATGAATTCAGCCTCGGGATCTTTTTCATCCACGCGCTTTTCCACTTCCCGCATATCATTCGTGCCCAGGTGGGCGACGACACCGCCCTGACCGGTGATACGCTTCTTCATTTCGCCTTCCGATAATTTTCCGGAAAGAACCCATTCAATCAAAGGCCAGGTAGGCACGGAACCGGCCCGCTCGGGACTGAAAGGTCCGTCGCCGTTCAGGGCATTGTTCACGTCCATCACCCGGCCCTTCCGATGCGCTCCAATGGAAATACCGCCACCCATATGGGCAACGATCAGGTTGCAGTCGGTATAGGCCTTGCCGATCTTTTCGGCGGCTTCCCGGGCGGCGGCTTTCTGATTCAAAGCGTGAAATATACTTACCCGCTTGATTTCCGGCAGACCGGTAACCCTGGCCAGGTCATCCATCTCATCAACCACCACGGGATCCACGATGAACGCCGGGATATCCATGGGACGCGCGATGGCGTCGGCTATCATGGCCCCCAGATTGGAAGCATGTTCCCAGTTGGTATTCCTGAGGTAATCCAGCATGGCATTGTTGACATTGTAGGTACCCGACTCCATGGGAGGTAATAGCCCTCCGCGTCCCACCACGGCGGTGAGTTCATGGACATCGAAATCGTTTTCCTCCAGGAAATCCATTACAATGCGGGTTCTGAAATCCCTCTGATCGTTAATGCGTTCAAATTGACCCAACTCTTCCGCTGAGTGGGAAAGACTTGCGTCAAACAGTTTCTGGTCGTTCCGGAATACCGCCAATTTGGTGGAAGTGGAACCGGGATTGATGGCGAGAATTGTTTTATATTCCATGTTTCAGTATACCCGAAATCAGCCCGATTTTCAAGGGGATTGGCGGGTTTCTCCAGGCCATGACACTTGAGAATCAGTGGTTTTCCAATACCCTGCGGATAGCCGAAGCCATGTCCTTGAGATGGAATGGTTTCTCCAAGAACGCAACGGCCCCCATAAGTGAGTCATTTTCACTATCGGCATCTTCCTTGAACCCGGACCAGAGAATAACCGGAATATCGGGACTGATCTCCCGGATTGCCTGTATTAATTGGGTCCCCTCCATATACGGCATGCATTGATCCGTAATCACCAGGTCGAAAGCCGTGGAGTTTTCCCTAAACTTCTCCAGCGCCCGCAAAGGATCGGTGAAGGGAGTGATCTTATATCCCTGCCTCTCGAGCATTTTCACCATCATAGAGATAAATAGCTTGTCGTCATCAACCAAAAGAATATGATCACCACTGGATGTGAACCCGTTACCTTTCTCATCCTTCCGGTGTAAGGTTTTGTCACTGGACTTGCCGCTAGACTGCCCATAGTTTCCGCCGCTGGAATGTAGTGCCATATTCAGCCTCCTCACGGAGTTTCCGTCGTGAGCAGCAGGGCATTTCAGGCATGTGCGGCTCAAAAAAACCTGGTATTACTCCCATCTTCACACAATGAAGACGGAAATGCAATCACGGAAATCCTATTCACCGGGATATGAAAAGGATACTCCCAGAGGGTGTCGGATACACCAGCTCAGGTTGTCCAGGAATCGGTTCTTCGACAGGGGCCCGTGAATTCTCTCCAGCAGAGCGTCCATCCTTGCGCCATTGTCCCGGAGCCAGCGGGCGGAGCGGCTGACGCGCAACAGGAATTTCTCGGGAAAACGGCTCTGGAATTCCCGGCGGGCTTCCGCCGGTGCATGCGGAACCCATTGCCTGGACAAAAAGAAAAGCCATTCCCCCTGATCAGAAGGACTCTCAGGCCCGGGATTTCGCAACCACGCGGTGATTGCCTGATCAATATTCCTCTTAAAATCCAAAGGAAGTACGGTTCGCAACCGGCGTCTTGTCCGTGGTGAGAGATCCCAGAGCGGTCCGTACGGAGTGTTGGCCAGACGGTTCCAGCGGGGAAACGGAGTCGTAGCGAAAGTCACTCCGCGACGAACCAGGTAGGCCAGAGGTGATGATTTTTCATGGCCCGGTCGGCGACGTTTCTTTAGCCTTACCCTGGATGTCACCGGATCCGTCAGTCCCAGGCGGTCAATCACCCGGATTCCAGTTCCCGCGTAATACCCCAGGAATCCGATATTCGCGTACGCCACGGTGAATCGTCCCCCGGTTTCGGCGGCCAGGTGCGCGTAGTTCTGCCCCATGGTGCGCCATATAAACAGCAAACGATGCTCAAAAAGATCCGCCAGAGGCATGCGACGGTTGCCGTAATAGCTGAAACGTTCATCCGATATTCCATGGTGATACAGGGAATCCCCCCGGGTCTGCAGGGGAGAGATCCCCAATGCCAGCAACATCAGAAGTGGCAAAACCACGACCATGACCGGAGCGACCTTTACTCTTCCAGCCAACTTGTGACTGCCGCCGCGGGTAACCGGAATATCCGCGGTCAATGCCAGCAGGAACATGGCGGGGAGCAGAAAACGGGCATGCATGAAATCCCCTCCTCCCCGAATCACGAAAAAGCCGTGAACCAAGGCGGATGCCGCGATCAGCATGCGGCCATCCCGGTCCGCCGTGTGTTTGCGCCATGCCGCGATGGTTCCAATCGCGGCCAGCAGGAAGACTATTGACGCCGGGCTGCCGACGATAAGGTCCCAGAGGTAAGCCAGTCCCTGAAACCAGTGGGATCCGGCTCCGGATTTGGCATAAAAGGGATTGGGAAGTAAGGCGGCATAGTACCCCATTCGCCATACCTGAATCAGGCCAAGCATCAGGATGGATGGGGTCCACAACCTGAACAGATTCCTTACCCTCTCCCTCCGACGGTTTTGAGAAAACAAAAAATAGATCGAGACGACCCCGCTGAAAACCACGAAATCCGGACGCGTCAACACCATCAATGCCAATACCCAGCCGATTCCGCGGGCATCCGGTTTTTCCCGGCGAAGCAATAGAGCGTATATTGCCAGCAAGGTGAAGGATAAGGGAGTTTCAAGACCTGAAGTAGAAAAATCAATAAATCCGCTGGTCCCCAGCAGCAACGGCAAAGCCGGGTTTATCCACCACCGGTTGTCTGGACCCAGTCTGGCCGCTCCGGGATAACGGAAAAGTATCAGATACAGCGTCAATACCGTACAGATCAGTGCCGGGATCATCACCGCTCCCTTGGCGTTGATTCCGGTTGCCCGAAAAACGGTTACGATAGCCATCCACAAAACATGGGTGAATCCTTCCACCCTTTCACCGGGATTGAATACCGGACCGTAGCCATCGAGAAGGTTGTCCACGTGTCGCAATGTAATAAAAGCGTCTTCCGACACCCAGGCACGGGAAACAACCAGGACGAATCCAGCCGCCAGAAGGAACCCGGCCAGCCAGTGCCGCCAGTGAGGGCTCCCAGGCAGCGATGCATCAAAAGCAAGCAGGAACAGGGCCAGGATCATACCGAATAGAAGTGTATACGCCAAAACCCGATTCCAGGGGAAAAACAATTTCTCGGGTTTGATGATCACCCGTTTCACTCTGCCGCCGGGATCACCCGACAGCAGGCGCACCCGGGGTTCCACTTCAATGGCGTTGTCCAGGGTGAAGTCCATACGAACCACGCCTGCGGTTTTCACCTTCTTTTTTGCCAGTACTTTGCGACCCCGTTGAGCGGAGATTTCCACCTGGAAACTTCCGGAGCCCATTCCTTCCAGACTGAACTCAACTGAGAACCTCCCCGCGGGGAGATCGGCGTAACGTGAGTATGCCAGGAAAAGTTTTTCCCGCCCCAAGTAATCGGCAAACAACCGCCGATGCCCCGGGGCAACGGATTCCGAGAAATCCGAACGGAATCCCGTTAACTCCACGAGACGGTTGCATCGCCGCGACTCCAGGTGAGCGCCGACAGAGAACACCGCCAGCATTACGGCAAAGGAGATTGCCAAGATTATTCCGATTCTGCGGAATGACAAGGATTTCATCATGGTGATTGTCCGGTTTCAGTCGGCATTTATTGTACCATATTCCAGGCAACGGGAAGTCCGTCGGCATGCATGAAAAAACCCGGCGGTAGGATGGGAATCGGTTTGAAAGATATTTGGATGGCGCGCCTGGCAGGAGTCGAACCTGCGACCCTTGGTTCCGGAGACCAATACTCTATCCTCTGAGCTACAGGCGCGTCAACGGGATTATAGCAGAAATCCCCTTGTTCTCAAAGCCCGGTTCCAGAAGATGATTATTCCATACCGATGATTACTTGTTGACTTAATCAACGCAAACACGTAGGATGAAAGCCATTCACGGGAATCCATTCCCGGGACTCGTACAAGGAGGAAGAATGAAAAAAATCTTACTGGCCGTTACCATTCTGGCCTTTGCCGCGGGCTTGGCCCAGGCGGATGTTTACATTAAGCAGAACACGCACACCGATGCCGTTACCATGATGGGCAAGACCACTCCCGCCAAGGACCAGGTCACCGAACAGTGGATCGGGAAAAACCGCTTCGCCTCTCATATGGAGAACCAATCGGTCATCATGAACCTGGACGAAAAGGTCATGTACATGGTCAACCATCGCAACAAGAGCTACATTCCCATGAAGCTTCCCGTCGACATGACCGAATACATGCCCCCGCAGGTAGCGGAGATGATGAAATCCATGATGGGTTCAATCACCGTCAAAGTCTCCCCCAATGGAGATACCAAAACCGTGGCCGGCCTGCCCTGCAACGGCTACGATGTGTCCATGAACATGATGATGATGAAGATGAACATGAAAGTCTTCGCATCGGAAAAGGTCTCATTCGATTGGCAGAAAGTCGCCCAGACCATGATGTCCGAGATGCTCAAGGCCCAGATGCGTCTTTCCGACGACGCCGTCAAGGAAATGCAGAAGGTGAAAGGGTATTGGATGTCCATGGAATCTACGGTGAATGTTATGGGACAGGACATCCGCTCCACCATGGAAGTCACGGAAATCGCTGAAAAGGCGCCCACGGCTTCGGCGTACACGATTCCCAAGGACTATACGAAAAAAGACAAATTCTCCATGGGCGACCTGCAGCAGCAGGGATAACCCGGAATATTCTGAATCAGATAAAGGCGGATTCTTCGGAATCCGCCTTTTTTTTTCCCTAAATCCAAACGATCTCTGTAAGGTCAGAATAAGGAATAATGAATCAAAAAGCGAGAGAAGATCGACAACCCGAAAATGTCTCTTGATTCCTTCTTCGTTATTCCTTATTCCAGTTCGGGTGGATCAACTTTCAACATTCATCCGCCGGCGGACTTCCATGATGGACCGCAGGGCCTCCATTGGAGTCACCAGTTCGGAAGGCCGGAAGCGCCCGGTTTCGTCCAATTCCATCAGGCGTGCGTTGATCATGAAGCGGATCACATCATGCTGTTTGTGAACCGGGAGTACATCCGCGGCATCCAGAGGATTCTCCGAGGCGGTCAGCGCAAGGGTGACGCCACGATTCTCAAGATAACGAATCATGTTTCGCATCACTACGGCGAAACGGGCCCGGGTCACTTTCAGCACCTCCAGGTTGCCGACCCCGAAAGAATGATCGGGTCGCAACTCCATGATTCCCAGGCTGCATAACTTGACGATGGCCTCCCGGGCGAAAGAATGCTGGATATCGGTAATGATTCTGGGCGATGAGCTCATGACCATTTCATCCTGGAAATAATGCCCCAACAGGGCCGCCAGTTCTTCTCGGGTCAAATCGATCTTGAAATATATATTCTTGAAGCGTACCGCGAAGCCGGCCTCGTTGAAACGCATTTTTAACATGTTGATACGATTGGATACATCCAGGTTGCCCGGATCCTTCTCCTGCAAGCGACGATACGTCACCAGGGCGTAGTCATATTTCCCCTGTTCTGCATACAACCCGCCCAATTTTTCCAGGGCTTCCAGGTTACCCGGTGAAGAAGCGATGATATCCTGATAGACTTCAGCGGCTTGTTCCCCGCCTTGCCGGCTGCTCAGATACTCCGCGAGTTTCTCTTTCACCGCGACCAAGTCGGGTGAATAATACAAAGCTTTTTCCAGTGCCTGGCGGTATACATCCCCGTCCGCGTTTTCCCTTTGCAGCTTTTCGGCTTCACGTAACCAGCGCTCGGTTTCAGCGGAACGTATCTGTTCATGCCGCAGGCGCACCCATGGATTATCCGGATACTCAGTTCGTAAACGGGAATAAATACGGAAAGCTTCACGCTTATCGCCCTGATTGCGGTAATACTCAGCCATACCCAAAAGTGCCGGGGCGCTTTCCTTGTTCAAAACCAGGGCGTTTTTGAAATTTCGTTCCGCCAGCTCCAGTTTACCCTTGACCAGGTAAACAAAACCAAAGGCCACGTAGAGGCGATCCTCATCGGCCCGGCTGCGACGGAAAAGGTCCATTGCCTGCCCCGGATCTCCGGCCCGCAGGCGCTGCCACCCATTGGCATAGGTGTCATCCACCCCGACTGCGCCGGACTCCAGGGTGGGGATGCTGACTTCCGTCCGTACCCGGGGTGTGCCGGCGCAACCGGCCAATAAAGCTATCGAAACAAGGGCGACCCAGAATCTCATATTTGACCTCCTGCCAGGGTGTTTCTGTATTGTAGCATTTTTCGAGGATGGCATAAAAGCGTTACTTCCACCGCCGGACCCAGGTCCCGGCGTCCCAATACCAAAGCCCACTTTTCCAGGGTTCGCAGGTTCAATTCTTCTCTCGGAATCCGCAGGGTATAGCGGCGCATGTCGGCGAACCACTGGTCGAAAACGATCCGTTTCAAGCGCTCCACCCCAGCTCCGGTGGCGGCGGAAATCCGTACCGTGTCCGGACGTCCGCCGGATTCTCCGGGAAGCAGGTCGATCTTATTGATTACCGTCACGATTTTCCGGGAGGACACACCGATTTCATCCAGTACACGCCGGACTTCCTTTTCCTGGAAATCGGAATCCGGCGCGGCACCGTCAACCACGTTGAACAGGATGTCCGCATGCATCACCTCTTCCAGAGTCGCGCGAAAGGAGCGAAACAATTCCTTCGGCATATCCCGAATGAATCCGACGGTATCGGATAACAAAAAAAAGCAACCGGGTTCAATGTCAGACAGGTCCACCCGGCGCAACAGCGGATCCAGGGTGGAAAAAAGCTTTGCGGATACCACGACACTCTGACCGGTCAGCTTCCGGAAAAGCGTTGATTTGCCCGCGGAAGTGTACCCCACCAGGGAAACCAGCGGAACGGGTCTGCCTGACCTGGACCGGCGCTGAACATCCCGATCCCGGATTACCTTGTCAAGGCGGCGCCGAATAACGGCGATCCGGTCCCGGATACGGCGGCGATCGGTTTCCAGCTTGGTTTCTCCCGGGCCCCGGGTACCGATTCCGGCACCCAACCGCGACAATTCAACGCCGCGCCCGGTTAAGCGCGGCAGCAGGTAGGTGAGTTGCGCCAATTCAACCTGCAGTTTTCCTTCCAGGGTTCGCGCCCGGGTGGCGAATACATCAAGAATCAGTCGAGTCCGGTCGATCACCCGGCAATGCAACGCCGACTCCAGGTTTCGTTGCTGAATCCTTGTCAGGGGATTGAAAAACACAACCAGATCCAATTCCTTTTCCCGCACCAGAGCCGCGAGTTCCTCCACCTTTCCTTTTCCCAGCAGGGTCCGGGAATCGGGAGATGATCGGCGTTGAAAAACCATGTCCACCACGTCCCCGCCGGCGCTGCGGGTCAACCTTTTCATCTCATCCAGAATGGATCGAACCTCGCCCAGGGGACGTCCCTCGGAAAACAATCCGGCCACGAGAACCGCTTCAGCCAAGCTGTTCACCTCTCAACCGGGAACGCAGCCATTCCGTCACCCCACTCTCGTCATGGGGAGAAAACCAGTCTATATCCTTTTCCCGGCGGAACCACGAGAGCTGCCGCTTGGCGAACTGACGGGAATGGCGTTTGATCAACTCCACGGTTTCGGTCCAATCCCGCTCTCCATCAAGATATTCTCCGATTTCCCGGTAACCCAGTGCCATGAAAGGCGGGCAATCCTGAGAGTATCTTGATCTTAAACGCCGGACTTCATCCACCAGGCCTCTACGCAGCATTTGATCCACCCGGTCATTGATGCGCTCGTACAGCCGGTCCCGATCCATCATCAACCCGATACGGATGAATCGATATCCGGCGAATGGAGTTCGGGTCAAGCGGAAAACCCGGCTGGGAGGAAGCCCGTGATTGTAGTATATTTCCATGGCGCGAATGATGCGCACACCGTCCCGGGGGCTGATCCCGGAGCCGTACGCCGGATCCACCCTCTGCAGGCGCCGCCACAACAATTCCATACCCTGCTGGGCGGCCAGGCGTTTCAGGATACCGCGCTTGACATTCGGTTCACCTGCACTTTGGGGAAAAATTCCGCGGATCATCGTACTCAGATAGAGAGCGGTGCCGCCACAAACCAGGGGCAACCGGCCACGCGCGCGTATCTCTTCCGCCCGGGCGAATGAAGCTTCCAGGAAACGGGCCGCGTTGAATTGCGAACAATCCTCAACCACGTCGATCAGATGATGGGGAATACCTTTCCGGTCCCGCTCCGCCAGCTTGTCGGTGCCGATATCGAATCCCCGGTATACCTGCATGGAATCGGCGGATATGATTTCTCCGCTGAATGCCCCGGCCAGGTGCAGGGCCAGGCGGCTTTTGCCGACTCCGGTGGGTCCGAGGACCTGAACGACCACGGCGTGGGGAAAAGCGAAAGGTTTCATGCCAGCCAGACCATCACCATTAAGAGAAAGAACAGGAATGCCGCCATCATGAATTGCCGTCGCTGCACTATTTTTCTATCCGGTTCAGCCATTTCAGGATCTGCTGCTCCACATCCACACCCAGGTGCTTTTTCACCGCGAATATCTGGGCGTAAAGGATCTCTTCCAGTCCTCTCAGGAATTCTCCTATGGTACGTTCAAAATCCTGATACCATACCGATCGCAATACCGGCTCCTCTTCCAGCCCTCCCCCGGACCGCAAGCTCGCTTTTCGCAGGCACGCGGGGAGATTCTCACTGATACCGGTTACGGCCTTCTGCAGGATCGATAGAGCTATGGGACCGATTTCCTTGGACAATACCCGGAAAATCATTTCGTATTTCTGGTTGTAATACTTCAACGCATCGTCAAAAGAGTTGAAGGTTCCCTTGTGGGCCGCGCGGTTTTCCTCGCGGTGGCGGGGGGTTCCCTCTTCCACGGGCCGGGTGGAAACCTGGTCCGCCGCCAGCAGCATGAACATGATCCGCAGGGTTTGTTCGCGGGGATACAGACTATCGGCGATGACTTTCTCGACTTCCCTTTGCCGGACAATCAATTCAAGAACATGGTTCTCATGGGGTTTGAACTCCGCCTCGATACCGGTCCGCCTCCGGCGCACGTACAAAGCGTGTACCCCGCTTAATTCCCTTGATATCACGGACATTTCACTCATTCCCCGAATACCCCTCACGATAGCCGTGCGAAGGGGCAGATCGAGACGAACGCCGGGAGGCGCGGTGCCGGTGCCGGTGATCAACGAATAGGTACCGGCGTGATAGTCGAAGCAGCGGTAAAGATGATGGATCTGATAAAGAGACTCCCATTTCCAGAAAGATTCAGGATCCCACAACCCCTCCTCCATCATGGCGCGACCAAAGGAAATACCACCGGTTTTCGCTCTGCGGCGTACGCGTTCGAGAGCCTCTCCCGGCGAAAGTTCTTTGCTTTGCACCAACCACTGATCCAGGGAAACCGCTTCCGGCCCGGGCAATACGGATCGGATCCGTTGATCCTCCAAATGAATGGCAATCCCGCCTCCGGGGCATTCAAGCGAGAGGGCTCCGTCAATGGACTCACGGACGATCTGATAAAGGACCCGTGGAAAACTTACGTTTTCCAACCGCCCGGAAAGAGGAGAAGGTTCAGTCATTCGCCGCCGCTATCCCTCCCGGGAAAGCGCCTGCTGGGCATCCCGCTCCGCCTCGATCATGTCAAGCATGCGCCGGGAAATATCCCCGGTGGGATAGGTCCCGCTGAAACACGCCTTGCAGAAATGGCGGATTTTCGGGTTCTGGCGTCGTACCGCCCGCTCCATGGCGTCAACATCCTGGTAGATAACCGAATCCGCGGTGATTTTGGCGGCGATCTGCGCGGGAGTGGAATTGGTTGCGATGAATTCATTTCGGGTCTGCATGTCGATTCCATACACGCAAGGGTGCGTGAGGGGAGCTGAATAGGATGCGAAATGAACGCTGCGGGCACCGGCATTGCGCACCATCTGGATTATCGATCGTGAAGTATTGCCCCGAACGATCGAATCATCCACCAGCAGAACGTTCTTATCCCGGAAAACCTCGGTAATGGGGTTTAATTTATGGCGAATGGAACGGCGTCGGATGGGATCACCCGGCATGATGAAGGTCCGGCCGATGTAACGGTTTTTTACCAGACCCTCCCGGTATTTGATTTTCAGTATATTGGCTATTTCAATGGCCGCCGCCCGGGCGGAATCGGGTACGGGAACCACCACGTCGACGTCCAGCTTCTGCCGGCGGATCTTCTTGCCCAGGACGCGCCCCAACTCCACACGTGAAGTGTATACATTGATACCGTTCAGATAAGAATCGGGCCGGGCGAAATAGATATATTCAAAAATGCAGGGCCGGAACGGTTTATGGGATATGCGTTTTTCGTGAACCTTGCGCTCCCTGTCGATGAACACCGCTGAACCGGGATCGACATCCCGGGTGCGGGAGAACCCCATGGCATCCAGAGAAACACTCTCCGAAGCGAAAGCGTAGGCGGGAACCAGGCCGTCGGTCCTGGTGCCCATCAGCAGGGGGCGCAATCCAAAGGGATCCCGGAAAGCCACCATGCCCAGATTGGCCATATGAATCACCACGGAGTAACTGCCTTTTACCCGCCGATACACGTAACGCACGGCATTGAATATCACTTCGGGGGTTATGGGCCGGGTGCGATAACCTTGCAGATATATGGCGAACATATTGAGAATCGCTTCCACATCACAATTGGAATTGATCAGGATGTGGTTTCTGTCGAACAACTCCCGTTTCAGATCCAGAAAATTGGTTACATTGCCGTTATGAGCGGCGGCGAGGCCGAATGGATAGTTGATCCAGAAAGGCTGGGAGTCTTCCACGGATCCCTCGCCCACCGTCGGGTAACGGGTATGACCGATTCCCACATGACCTTTCAGGCGGGCGATGTTTCGTTCATCAAAAATATCCCGGATCAACCCATTGCCTTTTTTGATGTGATACTGGCCGTCATAGGTAAGCATTCCCGCGGAATCCTGGCCTCGATGCTGAAGGGTCAGCATGGCGTTATAGAGCTTCCCGATTACTTCTTCATTGTCGTATACACCGATTACTCCGCACATGTGCTTGCCCCTTGATTGTAAGGCATATTTATAGCCTTGATCCGGTCAGAAGTCAAGACTGGCGCAGCTTCCGGATTCGATCGAAAAGGTGGAAACCCGGAGCCTTCATGCCTGCAGCCCCTGGTGATTTTATTGCATTTTCAAAATGGTGGAATTGGGATTCCGTATCCATTCCGCCACATCCGGGGTTACCGGAAACGGATCGAACACCGCCTCCAGTATCCGGTTTTCATTTTTTTCCAAGGTCTGATAGACCACGCCTGTCAGAGCTAAGGAAAGTAGAGCCCTGATACGATCCCACTTTTCCCTGGGAAAGCTGATTATCAAATCCTCCACGGCTTCCCGGGCGGACGACGCGTTCATGGTGCCCAGAACCAGGCATCGTCCGCGCGCCATTTCCATCACCATGACAATTGTTTCCGGTTCCCGGATCTCTCCCAATACAAGGACATCGGGATCCTCCCGGGCGGCGGCGTTCAAAGCACGGCTGAACGATTCGGTATGGGTATGAACCTCCCGCTGGCTCATCATGGACATGCGACCGGTGTGAATAAACTCCAGGGGATCTTCAATTGTGATCACATGCCGGCGCTGATGTCGGTTTATGTGATCGACCAGTGCCGCCATGGTTGTCGATTTTCCGCTACCGGGAAGACCGGTCACCAATACAAGCCCCCGGGCAACTCCGCACAGGTCCAGGATCGATCCGGGGAGCCCCAATTCCGCTGCATCCGGCAACTCATTGGGTATGGAGCGGAACACCGCGCTGATCCCGAGGTTGTCACGGAACACACCGGCCCGGAAACGTCCCGAGCCTTTGATCTCAAAAGAAAAACAGGAGTCACCGGTGTCTTTTAATTCCAGGCGTCTTGATTCCGGCATGAGTTCCATGAGTTGGGATGACACCTCCCCAGAGGAAAACGGCCGGTATTGGGACAATGGAACAAGTCTCCCTTGCACCCTGGCCATGGGAATACTTTGATTGGAAACATGCAGATCCGATGCTCCCAGGTTCACCAGCTCCGCCAAAAGGTCAACAACCGTCGCAGGCACGGGCTCACGCCTCATGGTGAGATTTCCGTCCCTGGATGAAACTGCACCTTCTTGCGGCAGCGACACCGTCAACCCATCGGTGGCGGGAGACTTGCGCGTCACCCCGCTGTCGGCGGCGGGATCCGGGGGAACCGCCATCCGGGTGGCGCCGCCTTCTTCCGAAGCCGGAGAGGCATCAATAATCGGCGCCATTATGGTGCCCCCGGTCTCTCCCGCCGGGTCCAGCCCCGGAATTTCCAGGTCCCCGGCGCCGTCCCGAATCATCTCCATGCGATTTCCCTGTATTTCAACCCGCATGCTTTCGCCTTTGAATTCGATACGTTCCCCGTCTCCGAATTCCTTCTGGAACTCCATAAGCAACATACGAAATTCAGGCCCGGTCAGAACTTCACGCACAATGGGGATGCGCTTGCCTTCTTTGACAATCGTGGCCCTGTCCTTGGTGTCGATAATCAGGCGATCACCTTTCCAATTGACAAATGCATCCAGAAAACGCCGTATAACCGTCATCACATCACCACTTTCATTCGGTCCCATCCGCCCGCACAGCCTTGCACTTCCGGATCCGTACCCTTGCACATTCAACCGGAGTTATCAAATAGTAGTTGGAGTAGAAAAACTTTGCAACCGCTAGATAAAGGATCTCAGGATTCCGTCTCATCCACCCGGCAGGGTTCGCCGGGATATTCGATCTCTATAGTGGAATGCACAACCGGCATATCAGTCAGCAGTGCCCGGGCATGCTCCTTGATGATCCGCACTTCCCGGGCGTCCATTTCCCGTTCCAGCACCAGGTGGGAGGTCAGGACATGTTTTTCGCCGTCCAGGGACCACAGGTGCAGATGGTGAACGTCCGCGACTCCCGGCAATCCTCGCAGGGTTTTCTCAAGAGATTCCACGCTCATTCCTTCGGGTACACCCTGCAGGAAAACCCGAATGCCCCGGCGCATTTCAACATACACCCTGCGCAGTACCAGCAGTGAAATGAGAATCGACAACAACGGATCGACCCATACCAGGCCCCACAATTTGATCACCAATCCTCCGGCCAGCACCGCGACCCACCCCAGGATATCCTCGACCAGGTGCCAGGTAACCATGCGGGCGTTTAACCCGCCGGTGTTGCGCATCCGCCAGGCGGCCACGGTGTTGACCAGGATACCGGCGACAGCCAGGATCACCATACCGTCGGCATGGGGATTGCCGGGGGACAGAATGCGGGGAACCGCCTGCGAGAGTACAACTCCCGCTCCGGCGGACAACACCACGGCGCTTACCACTCCTCCCAGCAATGAGAACCGCTGATACCCGAAGGTAAACGCCTGGTCACCGGGACGGCGGGACCTGGTTTCCATCCACCATGAAACTGCCAGGGCCAGGCTGTCTCCCAGGTCATGCAGCGCGTCCGCCAGTATGGCGGTACTGCGGGTGAGAATCCCCCCGATGATCTCAACTATACAGAAGCCCAGGTTTAAAAGGAAAGCAATTCGGAATTCCGGTGTTTCTGCGTGCCCCCCGTTCCCATGCGCATGGACGGACATATTTCCTCCATTCATGTTTTCGGAAAAAAGAAATATCCTGGAACTTTTCCCCGGTATGAATCGTCAAAATATTGTACTGCCTAGGGGAGAGAAAGTCACGATGCCCAGAATCCTTCGTTTGATCCTGGTTTTGCTCCTATTGTTATTCGCCTGTTTCTTCTGTCGTCCGGAGTTTCCCGGTAAACAGGGGGAAGAGGGACGGAATCCAAATTCCGCCCGGGTGTTATAGCCTCCTTCCAAACCATTTCTTTGCAAATCCCCGCGGTCATGTCCGGACCGTGATCGCGCAAAGGAATATTGAAAAAAATACCACCGATGATGACCTGACGGGCAGGTATCTCTTACCGGATATGCGCCTTTTCATCTGGATGTCATTCCTGAAAAGGCAATTATTTGGAAGGCTTCGAAACAGAACTCCTGTACATTCGATCCGTTATCCGTACACCCGCGTATTTTACGCGGATAAGCGGAATAAGGGGTACTTGTTCCGGCTGGAATGATTGACGGTTCTTACAATCTTTCCGTAAGATGCCCGGCAGAAAGAGAACCGATCCCGGGGGCCCTGAGGCCCCCGGCAATCAGGGGTTCAGTAACGATCGTAGCCGCCGCGGCCGCCACCGAAGTCACCGCCACGGGGGCGGTCTCCAGCCGGGCGGGGACGGGCTTCATTGACACGCAGGGCGCGTCCGGACAGTTCACGTCCGTTCATTTCGTCAATGGCCTTCTGGGCCTGTTCATCATCCGTCATTTCGACGAATCCGAAACCCTTGGAACGACCGGTAAACCGGTCGGTGATGATGCGGGCGGACTCGACTTCACCATAAGAGGAGAAGGCTTCCCGAAGTTCGTCTTCAGACAGTTCATACGCGATGTTGCCGACGTAAATATTCATACTAATACTCGCTCCGTCGCCGATTGGATTTGGTTTCGGAATATCGGTTCCCGGCGACCCGGAACCGTTCTCCGCCGACATTTTCAAAGGGTATGTCGCCCCTGGCCTGTTCACTCACTCCGGGATCCTTGGACTGTTAAGGTCTTGATGGTGGAGCCAAGCAGAGTCGAACTGCCATCTCAGCGTTGCGAACGCTGCGTTCTCCCATTGAACTATGGCCCCACGAAAAAATCCGTCAGGGACAAACAGGTCTTGGATTATATCGCAAAAGCCGCGCCGAAGCAATGGCGCCGATACACGAGAAGAAATCATACTATGTGGTTGGCCTCGATTTCCCGGACTTCAGCCCTGATTTTTTTCCACCGCTCCGAGCTCATCTTGGCACCCACGACTTCCACGACCCGACTGCCCAGCAGGGAGCCGATGCGGGCACAGGTTTCCAGGTCATATTCCTTGAGCCGTGCGTACAGGAAACCCGCGGCGTAGAGATCACCGGCCCCGGTGGTATCGATAACCTCGGCGGGAACCGCGTCCACCTGAACCTCCCGGTCACCGTTGCGTACCAGGCAACCCCGGGGACCGACCTTCACCACGGCGATGTCGACGCTTCGGCTCAATATTTCCACAGCCTTGTGAGGATCGGTTTCGCCGGTAAACACTCGGGCTTCGTCTTCGTTGGCGAAAGCGATATCCACGTATCGGTTCACCATGTCGCGCAGAAACGCGAGGTTTTCATCCACCACGTTATGGGAGGCCAGGTCCATGGAAATCCTGCACCCTGCTTCACTGGCCGTCCGCAGCGCCTGTTCCAGCAGAGGATGGTTCTGCACCAGGTATCCTTCCACGTGGAAGACGGCGCAATCGGAAAACATCTCCGCTGAAATATCCGCGGCTTCCAATTCAATGGCGGCGCCCAGATACGTAGCCATGGTGCGTTCATGATCCGGCGAAATCAATACGACACAGCGCCCGGTTTCCTCTTTTCCGGTCATGAGGTGAGGCCGGACCTGGCGTTGCTCCATATCCTTCCGAAAAGAATCACCGATTTCATCACCACCGACCTTGCCGATAAAGGCCGTCGGCACGCCCAGGGTTGCCAGTCCGTTTATGGTGTTGGCGGCGGATCCGCCGGCGGATATGCGCGCATCCGCCGCGGCGGTATCCTTCATCACCGCGTGCATTTCTTTCCGGGACACCAGAGTCATCGTGCCTTTTTCCAGAGCTCCCAGTTCCTTGTCGTGATTCAGGTTGACCAGGATGTCTACCAGGGCATTGCCCATTCCCAATACTCTTTTCATTTTTTTCTGCTCCTTTTTGAGGTTGTGCGAAGTTGAGGTTCAGATTCTGCCGGTAATTACCTTGGAGATTCCATTGCCCTTCTCCATCATCAATACGACGGAGTTACGGGAATCCAGTTCCCGTTCGTCGATCAGCGCGTATGCCGCGATAATCACCAGGTCTCCCCGGGAAATAAGCTTCGCGGCCGCTCCGTTCAGCTCGATGCTGCATGACCCGGCGGGCGCTGGGATCACATACGTGCTCAGACGGTTTCCATTGGTGATATCGTACACTTCAACCTTCTGGTTTTCCCGCAGGTTGGCTGTCTTCATGATCTCTTCATCGATCGATATGCTGCCGTAGTAATCCAGATTGGTTTCCGTCACCGTTGCCCGGTGGATTTTTGAAACAAGGAATGGAATCAACATCTATATCTCTCCTACAATGAAATTATCTATCAATCGAGTGCCGCCCACCCGGATTGCCGCCGCCACCAACGTGCCAGTGGAGGTTACCCGGTCGATGGGCTGCATGTCATCAAGGTTGACAATTTCCACGTATTCCAATTCTACTCCGGGGGTTTGAACGATATGGTCGCGGATCTCCCGCACCAACACCCGGGAGGATTTCTCCCCCATCTCGATCTTGCGCCTGGCGGCGTCCAGAGCCCCGGGCAGGGCCAGGGCCAGCAGCCTATCGTCGTGACTCAGATATCTGTTTCGCGATGACAATGCCAGACCGTCTGCGTCACGAATGATCGGCATTACCCTGACCTTGACGTGCATATTCAGGTCACGGACCATGCGGGTGACCATTACGGCCTGCTGCGCATCCTTTATCCCGAAGTAAACCCGGTCCGGACGACAGATGCCAAGGAGTTTGGCCACCACGGTCAACACCCCGCTGAAATGACCGGGACGACTCGCGCCGCACAGCCCTGCGCCCAGGACCTCCTGGTCGATACGGGTATAAAATCCGGGAGGGTACATTTCCTCCGGCGCCGGGGCGAACACCAGCTCGACTCCCGCTTCCCGCAGCATCCGGCAATCCCGATCGAGATCACGGGGGTAACGTTCGAGGTCTTCCCCGGGACCGAACTGGGTGGGATTAACGAAGATCGACACCACGGTGGCGTCGTTTTCCTTGCCAGCCGCTTCGACAAGGCTCATATGTCCCCGGTGCAGGCAGCCCATGGTGGGCACCAGGCCGATGTGACCGGAGGAAAATGCATCCAATTCCCGATGCAGGTCGGCGATGCTTTTCACGACTTTCATTTCAGCCACTCATCGATATCGCCCTTCAGGTGATAGCTTTCCCGGTCATCGGGAAAACGGCCTTCCCGAATATCATGGATATATGCCCGCAACGCGGTTTGAATCATCCCATACAGGTCGGCATATTGACGCACGAACTTTGGCATGTACAGCCGGGTAAATCCCATGAGGTCGTGAAAAACCAGGATCTGCCCGTCACAATTGGGTCCGGCGCCGATGCCTATGGTCGGTATGGTCAAGGTTTGCGTCACCGCCTTGCCGAGTTCCATGGGAATGGATTCCAGCACCAGGGCGAAAACGCCGCGGGCTTCCAGCTCACGGGCGTCATCCATGATTTCCCGGGCTTTGTCCCTCATCTTCCCCTGCACCCGGAAACCGCCCAGGGAGTGAACCGACTGAGGCGTCAATCCCAGATGCCCCAGAACCGGAATTTCAGCACGCAGCAGCGCGTCCACTACGCCGAACCGGGAGCGGCCGCCCTCGACCTTAACGGCCTCGGCGCCCCCCTCCTTGATCAAGCGGAGAGCGTTGCGAACGGCTTGCTCGCAGGACACATGATAGCTGCCGTAGGGCATATCCGCCACCACCAGGGACCGGGGTTCCGCGCGGGCAACCAACCGAGTATGGTATATGATATCGTCGATGCTCACTTTTAGGGTATTTTCCCGGCCATGAAGCACCATTCCCATGGAGTCGCCCACCAGAATAAGGTCGATTCCGGCTTCCGAAACGGCCCGGGTGGTATGGTAATCGTAAGAAGTGACGGCGGAGATCCTCCCGCCCTGGCGTTTGCGGGCCTGGAGGGTACGGATGGTGATTTTTTCGTTTTCAGAGGGGGGCATAGTATCTGGTTCCCACTTTATGGTCGCGGATCTCCCGCATCAGGCTTTCCAGAACGCCATCGTCACTGATATCCAGCTTTTCCATGTTCACGACCAGCAGCGGAGCGTTTTTGAAATTGAAAAAGAAATAATTATAGGCTTCAAAGAGCTCCCGCCAGTATTCCCGGGACACCGAACGTTCGGCTTCCGTGCCGGATTCGCGAATACGCCGGATCATTTCCGAGAATGAAATCTGCAGGTACACCACCAGGTCGGGTTGACTCACCTGTTCCGAAAACAGCCGGAAAATCTTTTTGTATATATCCAGTTCCTCATCACCCAGCAGTTGATGGGCGTAAATCCCGTCCCGCATGAAGATATAATCACTTACCGTGGTCTTCTGAAACAGGCCTTTCTGCCGGATCCGCATCTGCTGTTCGTAACGATTCAGCAGGTAGATCAACTGAGTTTTCAAGAAGTTGTCGCTTTCGCCCTTGTTGACATCGGAATAAAACTGCTCGCGGTAAGGATTCTCGCGGTTATCCAGGATCAGGCGGGCGTCCATGGCTCCAGCCATACGCCGGGCGAGTTCCGTTTTTCCGGAACGCACCAATCCGTCCACCGCGATATACCTGTATTCAGCCATGAGTCTGAATTATACCATTATTGCCGGACCCGGACAACGCGATCAGCCCGGTACCCGGTCAGGATTTCCGCATCCAGGCGGACCTGACCCTGTTGCGGTCCAGATTGAAGCGTTCCTTCAGCAGGCGCAGAAGATCCTCGCGGTTGTTCAGCGTCAGATCTTCCGAATCGGTTTGTCCCGCCTGGCGTCCCCCCACTACCAGGACCATCTCCCCCAGCAGAGGCTCGTCTTCAAGATCTTCGACATATTTCGCAAGCCTGCCCCGGATAATGGATTCGTTGCGCTTGGTCAATTCCCTGGACAGGGCGTACGGGCGGTCACCGAGAGTCTCTGCCAACGCGGCCATGAAATCCATGATGCGACGAGGCGATTCATAGAAAATCATGGTATAGGGTATGGAAGCCAGGGTTCGCAAAGCGCGCTCCAATTCACTTTTTTTGCGCGGCGGAAAACCTACGAACAAGAAGCGGTCCGCCGGCAGGCCCGAAGCGCACAGGGCGGGTACGAAGGCTGTCGGACCGGGCAGCGGCACCACGGGGATATTCCGGGAAATGGCCTCACGCACGAGAATGAAACCGGGATCGGAAATAACCGGTGTACCGGAATCACTGATCAGGGCACAGGATTCATGGGAAAGGCGCTTCAGAATCGCCGCGGATTTTTCCTTTTCCCGGGGGCTGTAATAACTCATTACCGATTTGCGGATGCCCAGGTGGGACAGAAGACGAGCGGAGCGCCGGGTATCCTCGGCCACAAGGAAATCGACGCTTTCGAGTACCTGGACCGCCCTGCGGGTGATATCACCGAGGTTTCCGATGGGGACGGGGACAATATACAGGGTCATTCCAGGTCAACGATTCCAATCCCGCAGGTAACGGAAATCGATCCCCACGGCCCGGTTCTGCAGCTTGGCCGCCGGCGGCATGACCCGCTTGAACTGGGAACCCTTGATCATGGCATCCACGCGGCGTACCGCCACTTCGTCGTAACCCGTGGAGATCATATCCTCCACCCGCATGTTCTTTTCGACCCGGGAATACAGGATATCATCCAATTCGGCATAGGTCATACCGATCTCACCCTCATCGGTCTGTTTGGCCCACAGGTCGGCTGAAGGCGGCTTGTTTCTGATTTCCTCCGGGATATCAAGGTATTCCGCCAGTCCGAACACCTGGGTCTTATAGAGATCACCGATAGGCAGGCAGGCCGCCGCCGAGTCTCCATACAGAGTGGAGTATCCGATGAGAAGCTCGCTCTTGTTGGAGGTACCCATAACCAGGGCGCGACGGCGCTCCGAGTGGTCGAAAAGGACCATCATCCTCACCCGGGCGCACAGGTTGCCTACCTGCACCGGATTGTCGGTGGGGAAATCGTTTAGGTACGCATCAACCATGGAGGTTATTTCCACTTTTTCGCCGGCAACGCCCAATTGCCCGCATACCGCCCGGGCATGCTCCAGGCTCTCGGGAGATGACAGGCGGTAGGGCATGAACAACGCGTGGGTGTGCTCCGGTCCCAAAGCGCGGCAGGTGAGGCTGAGAGTAACCGCGGAATCCAGCCCGCCGGATACGCCGAGGATGGCGTTCTCAAATCCATTCTTGCCGACAAAGTCCCGGATAAATCGGATCAGTACTTTCTCTACCAGCGGATAATCCAGCTCAACCATTTCGGATTCGCTCCAATTCACTCTTGATGATGTCCAGGCGTTCATCCCGGCGATAATTACCGGCGACCCGCGCCTGACGCACCGCGGACGGATCGATTTCCACGTCCAACTCCGCATCATCAAGGTATGGGGCGCGGACCTGGATTCCCTTACCGGCGGGCGCGTAAAAAGAGCCGCCGCCGAAGCCTATGCCGTCCTCGAAACCCGTCCGGTTGACGAACAGGTAATTTTGATGGTGAAAAACGGAATTCACGTACCCCATGCTTTCCCACAAGGCGAAAGATGAAAATCCGTCCGGGCCCATGCCGCGGAAAGGGCTGTTTGAAATACCGATGACCAGGTCCGCGTATTGGAGATGGTAGAGCCATGAGTTGACCGGGAACAATATCTCCCGGCAGATCAGAATGCCTACGGTCAGATCCCTGACCCGGAACGTACGGAACTCCCCGCCCGCCGCGTAGAGCATGCGCTCTTCGAACATTCCGAAATTGGGCAATTGCACTTTGCGGTGGCAATGAATCATTTCCCCGCCGGAAAAGTAGAGGGCGCAATTGTGCATGATGCCCGCCGGCTCCTCCACCGGCGCTCCGACCAGAATATCGATGTCTTTGCTGCGGCGCATCAGGCGTGTATAGGTTTCATCCCCCGGGCGCAGGCATACATCATATACGATGTCTTTCAATTGATATCCCGTCAGGCTCAGTTCCGGGAAAACCACCAGGTCGCGACCATCTTCCCGGGCGGCGTCAATAAACCGGTCCAGGATTTCCAGGTTTGCTTTCACGTTCCCCAAGCGGGGAGAGAATTGTACCGCCCTCAGTTTCATGGACCCAATATAGCACAGCCCGGGAAACCGCCGCAAGCCATGAATTACCAGGTCATCAACAGGGAAATCCTCATGCTGCGCGGGATCTGAAGCTCCATGGCGTCCCGGCTCCCGCCGGAAAAGACGTATTCCGACAATTCGCTGCCGAAATCCAGGAGGTTGAACACCGCCGCCGAAATCCGGGCGTCAGCACCCAGCAGGCGCAGGCGCCATGTCAGCTGGACACTGCAATCCGAGAGGTAATCTTCCCGGGGACCGCCTTTTTGTCCATAGCGGTCTTCCGCGCGGATGGTCTGCAGCAACAACACTCTCTGATCACCGGATTCCAATGCGTCGATAAAGGCGAAGGGATTGCCGTCCCGATATTTCATGGTCAGACCCAGTGTCAGGTTACGGGTAAGGTTGAACGCGGTATAGATACGGGCCACGAACGCCCGATCTCCATCCAGGCGTCCGAAAGCGTTTGTATTGGCGTTGAAACCCGCCTGCCACTCCGACAGGGTTCCCATGTCGTTGGATACCGGTCCGTTGCCGAACGGAGCGTCTCCCATGGCCATATGGGCCATAAAGGAGAAGGAAAACAGCCAGCCTTTGCCCTGCCCCCGGAAAGTGAAGCGAAGAAGGGCGTAAAAGGGATCGTCTTCGAAATCCAGGTTCTTCAAGGTATACGCGGTAATGGGATCGTCAAAAAGATAAACCTGCCGTTCATCAATGGTCTCCAGGTGCCCATAGGCGCCGGCGTAATCAACGCTCAACAGGCCGCGAAAACGTTTCAGCATGCCCCGCAGGTCAAATGTCCATTTTCGGGAAATCGGCGTTGAGAACTCAATGGCCAGGCGCTCGCGCCTGGGTGCCTCCAGATCCCGGTCCACGCCGTGTACCGGGCCGCCGGTCATGGCATACAGGCTTGACGCTTCCAGGGTCTGGAAAAAGCCGTCGCCGTTGGCGTCGCCGGACCAGTTGTACACCATCCCCAGAGGGCGTCGCATTTCCAGGAACCGCCCCACATCGGGAGTTGTCAGAACCGGAGACGCTCCCAGGGCCAGGGCCAGCCGGGTGCGCTTGCCCGGCCGCCAGATCAGCCCGGAATCCCATCTCAGGGCAGCCCATGAGAAATCCCGTTCATCCGATATTCCGGCCAATCCGCTCTGCACAACGGAAGCCTCACCCCGGAATTCAAGTCTGTCGGACAAAACGGCCCGGGCGTTAAGCCCGGCATGCAGATTCCAGATCCGATGATTGTACTTGATCCCCGATTGCCAGTCGAAACCCAGCCAGGGTTGACCGTCAAAGACCATGCCCGTCACCGCCGGGGCCGTTTCTTCTCCGCTGTTCCAGTATTGCCTGATTCCGGCGGTTACCGACAATTCGGCATCCCGGGAACGCAGTAGCGGCAAGCGCCCCTCCAGCGCCATTGTGACCGCCGAGAGATCCCCTCGCAACGATTCCGGCCACATACCGTCACCGTCGTTGTCCATCATCTCCTTGGTGAATCCTGGCCCGGGCAACCGGGTCTCCGATTCCGCCAGCAAGTCGGCCCGCAGGTTCAATCCTTTCCGGCCTTTCCACTCCACTCCGGCCATAAGGGATGTCCGGTCCAGGTCCGCCGTTTCCTGGGGCAGTCGCCCCAGCTCCGCGTCCAATGCCGACCGTTTTGCCTGATTGGCGCCGGCATAGATATCCAGAGTGCCCGAGGTGGATTCGCCACGGTAATGGGCCAGGCCCATCACCGCCTTACCGGACTCACAATACATCTGATCACGCTGGTTGAAATCGTTGAAATCCCTTTCCCGTTCCATTGCGGTCAGGGACAGCCGCAGGATACCACCGGCCACTTCCCCCTGCCACATCCCGGACACGTTCCAATCCCGGTTGAATCGACGGCGGGTTTCATAGAGACGATCCGCCCGATTGTATGGATGGTTGAGGATCATGGTTTCCGCCCCGGGTCCAAGCCCTCCCATGTCCGGCAGGGCTCCGGAAAGAAACAGCCGGACCCGATTCCCATCCCCCGGCGCGGCGTCCATGTGGATACCCGCGGCATATTCTCCGGGAAACACGGGAGTGACGCCCAATGAATTGAGCGCCGCAAGGGGAACCAAAAATCCCGGAGAGCCCGGATTCAAAGCGGAGGTAATATCGCTGCCCCCATAGCGCCATTGCACCTGGGTTGCCGGCTCTCCATCCAGGTATACCCGGGGATTGTCCAGGAGGGCGAAGGCGTTGCTCTCCTCGATCATTATCGTGGTATCCGCGGCGAAGTTTTCCAGGAAAGTGGTATAAAACCCCGCTCCCGGCAGCAGGTTGAGCAAATCTCCAGCGATGTTGAAGGGAGAGAACTCCCAGTTTTCGTTTTTATCCCCGGCCGCCACGGCCGGTGTCGCTAACAGAACCGCCAGTAACCATGTGGTGATCAGGTTCCGGATAATGGTTTTCATAATGCCTCCGGGATATCAGAATACGAAACGAACGCCGATGCCCATGCCCCCCCGGTACACCACGGGAGTTACCTGAAAGCGTTTCGAGCGCCGCTTGATCACGAAACGGGCGATGGCGTAACCCACCGCGGCTCCCAGAACCACATCGGACAGCCAATGCAGGTCATCGGTGATTGTTGCCAGACCTCCCAGGGTCGCCAGGGAATAGGCAAGAACCGGAACGATTACAGTCTTACGGTATTGGTGGGCCAGCACAGTGGCCAGGGACCATAATGTGACGGTATGGCCGGAAAACATGGCATCGTAATGGGACCACTTGCCCTCTTCATAGCGTTTGAAAAAGCCCGAGGGGCCGGCCCAGCTGTCCTGTCCGTCGAATGCCGACGGTCTGGCCCGCCCGGTCAGGTGTTTGACCATTTGCACCACGATAAAAGAGTGGAGCATGGCCTGCAGGCTCAGGTATCCCGTCTCCTTGGCATGTTCGTTGCGGGTCAGGGCGCCGGTGATCCATATGGCTCCCGCCAGGGCGAAAGGGTATCCCTGCGCCATATCGGAGAAAAACGGCGTTGACTTATCGACCCATTCGGTTTCCGCCTGAAACTCCTTGATATCACGATAGATGGCCTCATCATTGTGAATCATCACTCCGGTAAGGGCCAACAGGCCTCCCCACAACAGCAAATCTTTGGGTTTGGCCCGGAACGGGGAAGTCCATATCCGCTTTTCATCCTGCCAGAAATCCCGAAAAAAGCGGCGTTTGGGATACGCTTTGTCATCTTCTTCTCTCTTTTCTCCGGCATTGTCTTCCAGCCGGGCAGTATGGCTCTCATTTTTGCTTTCTTTCGCCGGATCGTCAACGACGGAAGACGCGGAAATGAAAAAGGGTTGGCAAAACATCACGGCGGCCAGGATCCAGGCCAGTTGTCTGGAAGTTTTCATGGCCCTATGGTAATCGAAGTGCCCGGGAGGGTCAACCGCTTTTCCCTGAGGAAAATGCGGTTTTCACCGACAATGCACGCCGGGCCCGGTTGCGTGTCCGGTCCCGCACCTCAACACTTAATCGGTGAATCCCCGGAGTCAAGCGGGGAAAATGGTGGAAAATCACCCATTTCCGGTCGGGATCATACTCCGCGTCCAACTTTTTCCCGTCCAATTCCACCGACAAGGAAAGGTCATCGACTCCGGATCCCTGATCCGTGACGGTAATTCGCGGCAGGGAACTCCCATTGATCCGGACGAAACGGATCCTCGGCGGCTCATTATCCCGCATCAGCGCGTAGGTGCCGGAAGCCCGGACCCTGGAGGTGAACATGTTTTTGCGGGAATCCCATTTTGTAAATACATATCCCCATTTTTCCACCCGGGGGTTCCAGCGGAAAATCGCAGCCTGGTGGGGGTTTTTTATCTTGCGGATAAAAGAATAATCCACCTTGTCCAGGAATGCGAAATGATCCGGTCCCAGGTGAACCTGGGATGACAGCAGGGGCCATCGTGTGGGATGATTCCGTTGTTCCGCCAGCATGAGGCGGGGAGCCCGCACACTGCGGGGCCAGAACCGGGCCGAGAAATCGCTCCATTGAAAACGGGTTTCCCGCCCTGGAATAAGCCGCAGCACCCGCAGGGTTTCCCCTTCCAGGGAGCTGATTTTCCCTTGCTGAATCCTGGCGAACTGCAGGGCCAAACGGTGATCAGGAGAGTCTGACGCGGAATCGATCAGCCCTCCTTCCAGGAGAAAAGCCAAGCCCTCATTGGTGGCTACAGGGGATATCCAGGAGGCCCCGGCAACCGCCGGGCGCACCGCCATGGTTTCCTGCCCCCATTGCCTTCCCGCTATGGTCAGCAACAACGAATCCCCGCTGATCCAGGGCGCCGCTTTCACTCCGGCCGATACCGCCGGTCCCTCCCCCACACCATACCGCCGCACTGCGTATACGGTTTCATCCACGTACCAGCGGATTTCCAGGGCCCCGGCCGGACCGGGATCGGAAAATTCCAGGTGCCCGGGAACATGGTCCGAGGGCTGCAGCAACCGGGATGACAATGCCTTGCCCCCGGAGTCGATAAGAACAAAAGCAACCCTGTCGCCTTCGGGCACTTCCAGCTTGGAAATTTCCACATCCAGGCTCCCGGACCGCCGTTGGATCGTACCGATCCGTATTGCCGGCACCCGGCGTTTCACAATGGGGATGCCGGCGGGGCTGCGATTGCCGAAGTGGTCCAACCATGTTACTTCCAAGCGATACTTCCCGGGATCCAGGTCAGCCAGTGCCCGTTTCAATCCGATTCCCGATGACTCCAGGGTGTATCCCGGCTGGGCGAACAGGTTGAAGAAAAACATACCCGGGGAAGATTCCCTCATATCGTATACGAATCCCAGCTGGTTGTTGTCTTCCCAGGTAAACCGATTGAATTCCAGATTGAAAATCCGGCGTTCATCCAGGTCGGCCCGGACCTTCCAGGGGGCCACCGGACGTCCGGTATCGGATATATCCCGCCCCCCGATGACCGCCTCGATGCCCCCGGTCACGAGCAGAGGTGCATCGGTGGTATAGGTATCGCCGGCACGCACAAGCGGCAGGCGCACTTCACCAATTCCACCGTTGATCATCCCTTTGCCTGCACTGCGCAGGATCAGGGTCGTCAGCCGCGGGGAATTTTTGTCGCTATTTCCCAGATCCACCAGGGGAAATGGGTCCAACTTGGCCCCACGGGAGTCCCGGATTTCCAGGTGAAGATGGGGAAACCCCGCCCCGGTCTCTCCGGAATACCCCAGTAACTGCCCGGAGGATATCGGAATCGGCGGATCGATGTAAACATTGCCGACATAACGCTTGCCTTCCCTGCGCTGACGGCTTTGCAGAATTTTTTCCAGTTCGGGGGCGAATCGCTCCAGGTGAAAGTAGAGTGATGTGTTGCCGTCCCGGTGTTGCAGATAGACCCCCCTTCCACTGCCGCGCCGTACCATGCGCAGACGAACCACCTCGCCGTCACTGATGGCGTACACCGGGAATCCCGTCTTCTGGAAGGTACGCAGGTCGACACCGCCGTGAAAATGGCTCGAGCGGAAGTCCTGGAAGGAACTGCTGAAACCATTATGCCGCTTCAGCGGGCAGCGATAGGGTTTCTGACTTTTCCCACTGGCCGGAACCGGCAGAAAAAGGTGGATGGACAAAAGGAGCGCCGTGGGCCACTTGGACATGGATGCGCGTGAAATCCCCATAAGGGAGAGATTTTAACAGAACCCGGAGTGGTGTCAACTATATGGAGTTTAAGAGGAAAAACAAATCCACGAACCGGATAAAGAATAAGGAAGTAGGCACAAAAAGCAGTATGGCGGAATGCGGCGGTCAGACTGCCCTGAAGGAACGCAAACGTAGGTGACTGGGAACCGGATGGGCCAGGAGACCGGCCCGATGAGGGCAAAATGATGCCCCGGATTACATCCCAAACAACCACCGGGGTCATTTTAGGCCCCCGCAGCCCTTTCCGGTCAGGAACGGAGTGGTGAATGAAGGGCATCTGACGCCGCAATCCATTCTTGGTGGACGGAATACGGATTAAACACCTTTCTTCCCTATTCGTTTTTCAGCGCGCCTTAACTTTGGGGAGGCTTCTTTTCCAATGATTCCAGGCGGCGGCGAACCTGCTCCAGGTCCCGTTCCATGTTGCGCCGGTCTTCCTCCAGCTGGCGTTCCCGGATTTCAAGAGCCTCCCGGGTACGTTTCTCCAGACTCTTCAGGTGGCTTTTCAACCTTTCCAGGCGCACGGAGGTCACGCCCTCGACCTTTTTCTCCAGCAGACCGGTCTCCCAGGCCAGGCGGCGCAACTCACCGTGAAGCGGTTCCAGACTGCGGTGGTGAATGGATACGGCGGCCTGCCGCATCCGACGCCGGAAATCCTCCAATATAAGAGGGGCATCCTTGCCGGCCTGGAAAACGTAACTGCGGAACAGGGGCAGGTTTCCCGCTGATTCATCTATGGAAGATCCGTCTATCCAACTGACCGGGGCCTGGGGTCTGGCGGTCGCATCCGGGGCCTGAGCCAACGTGATCAATATCCCCTTGCGCACGTGCTTTCGTTGGACATCCAAACGGACCGTTTCGCCAGGAGCCAGATCCTTAATGGCCTCGGCTACATCCGCGACGGTTTTCACGTCAGTGCCGTTTACCGCCAGAATACGATCATTCATCCTCAGGTCCGCTTTCTGGGCCGGGGATCCCGATTGAATCCCGGAAACCAGCAAGGCGCGATTCTCCCCCGCCACGACTAGGTGGACGCCGGCCCATCCCCGGGGAACATGCCCGTAACGACGCAGTTTGTCACTGATCTCACGAACCCGGTTCACGGATACGGCGTAACTCAAATCGCCGCTGCGGAATTTTCTGCCCAGGATCGTAACACCGCCGGATTCGTCCTCTACGTGGATATCCGGCGATGTACCGTACCCGAAACGTCCGCGCACCACCGCCACCAGGCGACCGGATTGATCCAGAACCGCTCCGCCGGAAGATCCGGGCACCGCCGCGGCGTTGAGGATCACCGCATCGGACGATACGCTGCTGACCACTCCCCGCTGCACCGCCGGGAACTGATCGTAGAACGCACTGACCAGGGCAACCCCGTCACCGACTTCAACCTTACTCGCCATGGGGATCGGGGTTAAAACCGGAGATTCCAATTCCAACAGCGCAACCGACGTGCGGGGATCACTGCCCTTCAACCGGGCGGGGAAACGGCGTTCGTCCATACGGATGACCACCAGGCGGGCATCGGGTTTGCGGGTCACCAGCGCACTTGTCAATACCAGATCACGATCCAGGGCGATTCCGGTACCCACATACACTTTGCCCGATTCGGCCACAACCTTGACGATGGATCCGGAAAGATCATCCAGTATCCGTTTAAGCTGTTTGGAAGATTGTAACTCCTGGTCCGGCACCATCCCGGTCAGAGAAGAGCTGATCCAGGCCAGGATAAGAATGAAAATCACCCTTTTCATCGATCGTTCCTCCAATGTCACCGAAAATTCATCGCTGCGGGCGACACCTAGTAAGATACACGAAAACCCCCATAAGTTTCATGGAAAAGGGATTAAAAAATGGCAAAAATGGCAGGAGGCTTGTGGCGAATGGCGATTGGGAGCGATCGTTTCCACTTGCCTATCGCCAATGGCGGATCCACGCCAATGGCAGGCACGGAGGGCCACCCCTGCATCAGGGCGTATGCCATACGCCCCTACGTTTGATTCCTGAATGTATTGCGGAATTTGGGCACAATTTGCCCTCTGTCCCTTCCAGACACAAGGATTCCTCAATAAAATATACAGGCGGCCGGGAAGGAGGGTCGGAACCATGGGCGACCCGCCGGTCGCCCCTACCCCGTCCCTTTTTCTCTACAACTCTCCAACTTTTTTTGTTCTCTCCAACTCTATTTAATAGTAATACCAGATGGTGCGGTACTCATCCGCAGATTCGCCGATCTCTTCCAGTTTTCGCAGATACGCGCCGATAGGCACGTCCCGGTAGACATAGGAGTTCACTCTGCGGATATTTCGTTCCCAGGGATGAAAAGCGTATACCCGGCGTCCGTCGGGCATGATAGAGATCAATTCATGATCCTGATTGGCCCGAACGTGGTTCTTGCCCAGGAAGGGTACGTTGAATACCGGTTCATCGGTACGGAAAAATCCCGGCAGCAGCCGGGCCTCTTCCTTACGCTCCTGGAGCAGGCGGGCAATCGGTACCGCATAGTCCTCCATCTCCGATTTACCTTTCATGTTGAAGATGTAATACGGATCCACCCCAATCATGCGCAGGGCGATCCGCAGGGCCACCGACTCGAAGCGGCGGCTATTGGAAAAGGTGAACACCTGCTGGTTATAGACCCCGATGCCCCGGTTGCGCAAACGGTCCACGGCTTCCAGGGTTTCGCGGCTGATCTCGTAAGGATGTTGAATGTGGGTCACGAAGTAGATGACACGCCGACCGGGTTCATGGTACCTGGACAGCAAATCCGCCAGGGAATCGTTGATCCGCTGGGGCAGGGTGACGGGGAAACGGGAAGCGATGCGGATCGTGCGCAGGTGGGGAATCGCCGTCAGACGGTCCAGCAGGGCTTCCAGCTTGGCATTCCCCATGATCAGTTGATCTCCGCCGGTCACCAGGAGGTCCATGATATGGGGATGAGCGGCGACCCAGTCAACGGCCCGGTCAATATCCGCCTTGGAAACCAGGGCGTTCTTGGAGAAAGGACTGGTGATCTCCCAGTTACGCTGGCAGTATACGCAGATCTGCGGGCAGGTGTCGTAAGGCTTCAGAATGGCTACTTTCACATAGCGCCGGGTGATATGGTCTTCGGGAGAAGTATCATGCTCGCGCATGAAGTCAAAGGCCATGTTGCGATCACTTTTGTGAGAGACCACGGCATCCACGTAACTGGCGGGCGGGCATACCTGGCGGCGTACCGCCATGTCCCGCTCGCCTCCATCACGGTCCATAAGGTGGAGGTAATGCGGCGTGATGCCGAAGGGAATATCGTTTTCGATGGCGGTTTCGATCGCCTCTACCTGACTCTCCGGAAGATTAACGACCTTCAACATGTGTTCCAATCCCTGTCGATCCCGGATCACATGACGATAGTGCCAGCGGGGGTCCAGCCAGTCCGCTTCGGATCCCCCAAAGACCTCGAGAACCCGTTTTCTGTTCTTTTGGCGGCGGGCGTCTACTTCAGGCAACAGGCCATGGGGATAGCGCGCCAGGATTTTATCCATACGATCCCCCATGCCGTCCAGAAAGTCGGAGCGCCGTCGGGCGGCTTCCCGTCCGTGGAGGCTGTCGAAATCCGCTTCCTCCAGCCCCTTGACCAGATCCCCCGGATACACCCGGGCCTGACCGTTCAGGGCCAGGAAAAGATGCCGGAATTCCGTAATGAAATCACTTTCCACCTGCGGATTTTCACCCCGCGCAGCCGTCCACAATTGTTTCAGCGGCGAGCTCCCGGCAACCTTCTCATTCCTTGGAGCCAATATGGCCCACAATGCCCGATGGGCGTCACGGCGCACCAGGAAATCCCAATCCGCCAGGTTCTCTCTACCTTTCAGCCAGTTGTTCCTCAGCTGATCCAGGTGCGCCATCAGGCCCCGACGCGCCTCTTCCACGTCCCCGCTATTCCGCAGTATTTCATATATTCCAGGAGCTTCTTGCCAGAGCTCATGCCATCGTTCGGTTTCCACATCTTTTTCGCGCATAGTTTTCTCCTATTTCCAGTGTTCGAGTTTCCATTCGATGGAGCCTAATGGCTCTTACGCAGTTTCAATATCCTCAAATACTATATTACACTAAGGATGATGATATTGCAAAATTATCCGACATTAGATCATTAGAATAACTTAAATTTGGAGAGTTGGAGAGGATTCGGTCCGTTCGCCCTACCTTCTAGTTTCTACGGTCCTCATGCTCGGATTCCTCGGGGTGTTTGAAAACCACGAATCCGCTTGAGCCCAAAAGGGTGAAGAAACGGGTCACCCGGTCCGGGGCGTCATTGAGTTCGTCACCGAACTCCGCTTCCATGGCCAGGGTGATCTGGGATATGGTGAGGTTTCCATCCGCCATCCGCCATGCCTGAGAGCCGAAACGATCCAGGTGGATCCGGAAATACTGGTTTTTTCCCGCTTTATCGATCAACCATTTCATGATGCGGTTGCGGGATTTTTCCTTTAGGAGGAAAACCTTGCCATCTTCGTCTTCCTGCCAGTCAAGGGTCCTGCCGGGGATCCATTCGGGGCTTACGCCCATGGTTTTCCGTGGAGATTTGATTTTTACGGTCATTGGAATTCCGGGTGCGACTCCGGCGCCGGAAAAGATTTCCCGGCGCCGGAGTCATCATCCTGTCAGCGAAAATCCGTCAAAAGGCTGTATCAGGAAACCGTCGGGGCCGCCGGTTCATCCGGAGATCCCGCGTTGTTCATTGGCAGCTTCACCAAGAGGAATCCCAATCCCACCATGACGGCTACGCTCAGGTAGAACGGGGATCCGGGCCATAGCTTCGGCACCTGCCATTCCATGAAGGCGAAGAAGGCGAACAAGAGCCCCATCAACGCTTCTCCGGCGATCAGGCCGGCGGCCAGCAGTACGCCGCGGTTGTTCACCCGTGACTGTTGATTCTCATTCAACTTGCGCCGGGCGATCAGCATATCCACCACCCAGCGGATGATGCCGCCCACAAAGATGGCTGCCACGGTACCAAAGGACAGGTACATACCCACGCATACCAGCATGGGACTCTTGACCTTGACCAGGATGAAGCCGATGGCCATGATGATGCCCACGATAATCAGCGGCCACACCATTTCTCCGCCCACGATACCCTTGGACAACTGGGCCATGAGCCCAGCCTGGGGAGCGGCCAGAACTTTTCCGCCGAAACCGCCTTTGTATCCTTCCAGGGCCGCGGTTTTCAGATCACCGGCGTTCAGGATGAACAGGGGGATCCACATAACCAGGGCGGAAATAATCACACCGATAAAGTCACCGACCTGCATCTTCCAGGGAGTACCACCGAGAAGATGCCCCACTTTCAGGTCCTGAAGCATCTCGCCGGCCACCGCCGCGGATACGCAGATCACGCCGGCCACGGCCAACACAACAATCACACCGCTGGTCCCCTTGGCGCCGAGCAGTACCATCAGGATCGCCGCCACCACCAGGGTGGATATGGTCAATCCGGAAATGGGATTGTTGGAGGAACCGATCAGTCCAACCAGGTAACCGGATACCGCCGCGAAGAAAAAGCCGGCGATCATCATGACCAGGGCGGCCACCAGGGCGGGCACCAGGTTTTCCTGGGTGAAGTTCATGAACCACCAATAAACCACGAAAGTGACCACCGAGATGGCCAACAGGCCCATGAAAACGAACTTGATGTTGATGTCCTTATCGGTGCGTTTGGTTGCTTCCTTGGCGGAGGCCGCCTTGCGCACGTCATCAATGGAGCGTCCGATGCCGGTGGCCAGGCTCTTGCGCATGTTCCAGAGGGTATAGGCCGCGCTCATGAGCATGCCGCCGATGGCGATGGGTTTGACGATGGAAGGGAAGATAATGTTATCGGCGATGAAATCCCAGGTCAGGACCACTTCATTGCCGGCCAGCATGATCTTGCTGCCGATAAATGGCGCGAATTGGGGCGCCAATACCAGGAGCAGGATGGGGACGAACAGGCCCCATGCCAGAACACCGCCGGCAAAGTTGAGGGCCGCCAGCTTGGGGCCGATAATATATCCTACGCCCATGAAGGCGGGACTCAGTGATGGGGATTTCAGGAGAAAGCCACCGCCGGTATTCACACCTTTGTAGGAAAGGCCGTATTTGCCCAGCCCCGTGGCGGGGATGATTTTTTCGGAAAACACCACGAATTTCTGCCAGATGCCCTTGAAAATCGCGAAGTTTTTAAAGAACTCGATGGCGCCGCCGATACCCATGGCATAGAAAAGGTACTTGGCGCCGGTGGCACCGCTGCGACCGGCTTTATGAATTTCGCCGGCGGCCACGGATTCGGGGAAGGGCAATTCCGGGTCCTCAACCATGACGCGCCGCAGCAGGGTCACGAACAGGATACCGGCGATACCGCCCACCAGCATGATGACCGTCGACTTCCAATAGCCTTCAAAACTGGCGAAGAACTCGTCGGACCAGACTCCGGCGATCAGGAACGCCGGCAAGGTAAAGATGGCGCCGGCGGCCACGGATTCACCAATGGACCCAACGGTCCGGGTCAGGTTCTCTTCCAGGATGTTGTTGTCCCGGAAAAGACGCAACAAGGCCATGCCCAGCACCGCGGCGGGATATGTGGCCGCGATGGTCATGCCCGCTTTCAGCCCGAGATAGGCATTGGCGGCGCCCAGAACGACGGCCAGTACCAGGCCGATCAGCAACGCCCGCAGAGTAAACTCTTTCAGGTTCTGATCCGCGGAAACAAAAGGTTTGAAATCACTGCTCATAAAACTCTCCTCATGGGATATTTAGAAAATCCATTATACGGGCGGGGAATCCCCAATGTCAATTCATACCGCCGGCGAACCCCTAATCAGTCAGGAAGAATTTTTCGTTTAAATGGGCCATGACGTTCTTCTCCACCAGCCGGTCGAGGGAAAAACCGTTGATGTTCATGTAGTACATGGCGGAGTCCAGAAAAGCCCGTTCCGGAATAAGGCCGATCATTTCCACGGACAACACCCCTACCCCGTAGCGGCGGGCTTCCAGGCGCACGAGCTCCATGACCTTGTACATGGGAGTCTCGCGATAGTTTCCGATGGAAACGGTCAATTGCATTTTCTGGTCTTCCCGGGTACGGCCGCTGTTGGCGCGTACATGACGCAGGCCGCCGTGGGCATAGGCGATGGAGCGGGCCACGGCTTCCGCCACTTCCGGCTCCCGGGTGTCCAGGAACACTTTGAAGCTGACCAGAGGATAACGTGCGCCGATTATGGTGGCCCCGGAATCAGGGTTGAAGGTGTCCGGGCCGAAATCCGGTTTCCATGCCGGGTCCTTGAGACGCTCTTCCAGGCCTTCATACTCGATATCCCGGATATTCTCCACCAGCCTCCGATTGGGCAGGCGGGCGGCTTCTCCATAAAGATAGACGGGAATCCGGAAGGTCCCGGCGATTTCGGCGGCGAATTCCTCCGCCATTTCCACGGTCTCGCTTATGGCTACGTCTTTCAGGGGGACAAAGGGGAACACGTCCACCGCGCCGATGCGGGGGTATTCCCCCTCGTGACGGCGCATGTCGATATGCTTGAGAGATTCTTCGTACAGCACCCGGCCGGCATCATACAGGGCTTCCCGGGATCCCGTTAAGGCAAACACCGTGCGATTGCGGGTCTGGTCCATGGACACGTCCAGGAGGACCACGCCTTCAACACCTTTCAGCTTTTCCGTCAACCGGCTGATGAAGGCTTCGTCCCGGCCCTCACATACATTTGGAATGGCGGCTACGATTCGACTCATGCTCTCTCTCCTACTAGAATATTCCCAGGAAAACGCCCGCCGCGATGGCGGATCCGATCACGCCGGCCACGTTGGGCCCCATGGCGTGTTGCAACAGGTAATTGCCGGGATCCTCCTCCCGACCCACATTGTGAACCACCCGGGCGGAATCGGGCACCGCCGAAACACCGGCGGCACCGATCAGGGGATTGATTTTTCGCCGGGACACCAGGTTCATGAGTTTTGCGAAAAGAACGCCGCAAGCCGTGGCCACTCCAAAAGAAATGACTCCCAGCCCGAAAATCAGGATCGACTTGTCGTTCAGGAAGACCTCCGCGCTGGTGGAGGCGCCAACGGCCAGTCCCAGCAGGATGGTGGCGATATCGATCAGGGCGTTCGAGGCGGTCTTGGCCAGGCGGGTGGTCACGCCGGACTCTTTCAGCAGGTTGCCGAAAAACAGCATTCCCAACAGGGGAATGGCACCCGGCGCCACCAGGGTGGTGATGATTACCCCCACAACCGGGAAGAGGATCTTCTCGATCTTCTTGACCTTGCGTCCGGGTTTCATGCGAATCAGGCGCTCTTTCTTGGAGGTCAGCAGCTTCATGATGGGCGGCTGGATAATGGGCACCATGGCCATGTAGGAGTAAGCGGCAATGGCGATGGGACCGATCAGGGAAGGCGCAAGTTTGGATGAAAGAAAGATGGCCGTGGGCCCGTCGGCTCCGCCGATAATACCTATGGCCGCCGCGTTGGCCGGCGAAAAACCCAGTTTCAGAGCGCTGATGAAAGTAATGAAAATCCCCATCTGGGCCGCGGCGCCGAGCAATACGGAACGGGGATTGGAAAGCAGGGCGGTAAAGTCGGTCATGGCGCCGATACCCAGGAATATCAGCGGCGGGAACAGGCCCGACCGGACTCCAAAGTAAATCAGTCCCATCACGCTGTTGGCGGTGGTGTTGAACACGTATTGGTGGGTATGGGGATCGATCATATACACGGAAATGCTGTTGAACAACTGCAGGGGCAGGGGAATGTTGCCGATAATGATACCGAAACCAATGGGCACCAGCAAAAGGGGCTCATAATCCTTGGCCACTCCCAGGTAGATAAAGAAGATGCCGATCACCAGCATAATGGCGTTCTTCAGAGTAAGGTGGACGAACCCGGTCCCCCCCACCACCTGCTGCACGTAATCCCGGATTTCACCTCTGTCGGCGAGACGGTAATCCACGTGGGCCGCCGTGTTGGTGACCAGGGCGACGGCGTGCCCGTCTTCGACGCCGACGACCTTGAAGATCCCCGCCAGTTTTTTCTCGACGAAAATCTCTCCCTTCATGCCCGGTCGCACACCGCTTTTGCGGCCGGTCCCGGGCAGGCGGAAATAGAATTGGGATTCCTCCCGTGAAAAGCGTATGGGAAGGTTATCCAGGCGGGCGCTCTCCACGCGCGCCATGACCGCCTCGGTTTCCTCGGTACCCGCGGGAAACCCTACCCGGGCGATACTGTCGGCATCATCCACGGCGATGATCTTGTATGTCGCCACATCGACACCGTCCCGGTCCAGGAGGCTGCCTTTTCCATCCAGGGTCACGCCGTGCTCGTTCCCACGGTAAACCTTGATGTAGACATCCCGATTGAATTCCACCTTCAGGCTCCGGGCGGCCTGAAGGCCGAAAGCGAATCCCAGAAGAATCACGAGTACCAGGCAACGTTTCATTCCGGGCCTCACAGGGTGGTCATGGGCGGACGGCAGATTTCCACCAGCACATCGCCTTCGGATACGCTGTCGCCTTTCTTGACGTGAATGCGCTTGACGGTTCCGTCATAGGGAGCCGGGATCTGATTTTCCATTTTCATGGCTTCCATGAGCAGGAGATTCTGCCCGGCTTTGACGGCGTCGTTTTCATTGACCATGATATCCACGATCAGCCCGGGCAACGGCGCCTGGACCGATTGCGAATCCCCGCCTCCGCTTTTGGGAGCGACCGGGGTGGGAGCCGGAGCGGGAGTTTTTACCGCCGCGGGCGACACCGCGGGAGGCGGGGCCAGGCTGACGGATTTGCGCCCCAATTCCTTCAGCTCAACGGTGTACTCCGTGCCGTTCACGGCCACCCGGGCCGTTTCGGTGGTCAATTCAAGTATTTCCGCCTCGAAATCCTTGCCGCCAATGGCAAGCTTGTATTTTCGCATGGGATTCAGCCTCCTGGCTTTGCTCTGTATACTTCCGTCCGGCAAAGATATGTACCGATCAGCCCTTCATTCACCGCCATTTTCATTAGCTCCGAAAAGTGAAACGTCCTTCCATGAGCGGCATGTTCAACCGGGATTCCACTTCCAGCAGAGTCGTGATCACCGCGGCGACTTCGGGGTCCGGCGGCGGCGAAATCCGTGCCGTTTCCACCGGGGCTTCCGGTGCGGACTTCGAAGGTGCCAACCTGGCCGCCAGGCGGGGAAAAAATGAAAACGATGATATCAAGAGGCTGGTCAGAATCAGGCCGGAAAAGACCACGCTCACGCCCAGCCCGGTGATGATCAGAGCTTCCGACATATTCACTGTTCTCTCCTCCGAAGGCTACAGGGGAATGTTGCCGTGCTTCTTTTCGGGATTCACGTCCCGTTTGCCGGACAACATTTTCAGGGCCTTGATCAGCTTGCGACGGGTATTGGCGGGCACGATGACATCATCAATATATCCCTTGCCCGCGGCGTTGAAGGGATTGGCGAAATGATCGCGGTAACTGTCCTTAAGTTCCGCGGTTTTGGCCGCCTTGTCCTCGGCTTCTTTGATCTCCCGGTTATAGATGATTTCAACCGCGCCGTCGGGCCCCATGACCGCGATCTCCGCGGTGGGCCAGGCCAGGTTGACATCGGCCCGCATATGCTTGGAATTCATGACGCAATAGGCCCCGCCGTAGGCCTTGCGCGTCACCACGGTAAGTTTGGGAACCGTGGCTTCGGCGAAGGCGTACAAGAGCTTGGCGCCGTTCTTGATGATACCGTTGTATTCCTGGGCCGTACCGGGCATGAATCCCGGCACATCCTCGAATACCACCAGGGGAATATTGAAGGCGTCGCAGAAACGTACGAACCGGGCGGCTTTCATGGAGGCGTTGTTGTCCAGCACCCCGGCAAGGAAAGCCGGCTGGTTGGCCACAACACCCACGGTGCCCCCGTTCAGGCGCCCGAATCCGGTGATGATGTTCTTGGCGTAATCCGGTTGCAGTTCAAAGAAATCCTGGTGGTCCAATACCGAAGTGATGACCGCCTTCATGTCATAGGGTTTGTTGGGATTGTCCGGCACCAGGTAGTTGAGATTCTCATCCACCCGGTCGATGGGATCGGAGCATTCCAGCACCGGCGGGAGTTCCCGATTGTTCTGGGGCAGAAAAGAGAACAGGAGCTTCAGGTTCTCGAAGGCGCTGTCTTCGTCGGGATACACGCAATGGGCTATGCCGCTGCGGGTGGAATGCACGCCGGCGCCGCCCAGCTGGTCCGTGGTCACGTCCTCCTGGGTCACCTGCTTGACCACCTTGGGTCCGGTGAGGAACATGTAGGAGGTCTGGTCCACCATCATCACGAAATCGGTAATGGCAGGGGAATAAACGGCACCGCCGGCGCAGGGCCCCAGGATCATGGAAATCTGCGGCACCACGCCGGAGTAGAGTACATTGCGCAGAAAGATATCCGCGTATCCCGCCAGGGCGTCCACACCCTCCTGGATACGGGCGCCGCCGGAGTCATTGAGGCCGATCACCGGCGCGCCGGTGCGGGCGGCCATTTCCATGATCTTGACGATCTTTTCGGCATAGGCTTTGGAAAGGGAACCGCCGAAAACCGTGAAGTCCTGGGAGAAAATATAGACCAGCCGGCCCTGGATGGTGCCGTACCCGGTGATCACCCCGTCGGTGAGGGGCTTGTTTTTCTCCATGCCGAAATCGTGGCAACGGTGGGTGACGAAGAGGTCGAATTCCTCGAAACTCTCTTCATCGAGGATTTTCTCGATACGTTCCCGGGCGGTGTACTTGCCCTTGGCATGCTGCTTCTCGATCCGGGCCTCGCCCCCGCCGAGTTTGGCGGTTTCTTTTTGATTGGCAAGGTCCAGCAACTTGCGTTCACTGCTCATGATTCCTCCGGCGCGATATAGACAAACAAACTAGCATAATCGCCCCATGGGGTCAACAAAAATCCCCTGATTTCGCGAATTTTCGCAAAAAAGTCAAGCAGTTTCGACAAATCTCTGGACATGTGCCAGAATCCCCCCCATTTCCACCCAAAAATCCGCGAAAAACGCATTCCCGTGATGATTGCCGCTAACGAAGATCTTTTCAGGGGGAGCCGGGGTAGGCGGCGCGGTTGAGGGCGGCCAGGTCCCGGAAGGGCCGGGGAGGCTTCAGATGGCGGGCCAGATGGGCATAGATCTTGAGGCGGATCTTTTTGGCCATGCGCGTGTCGAGGCGGTCAAAGCTGTGGCCCCCCGGAGCGTCCTGGAAGATCTGGTAATCAAATTTCTTGCCCGTGGCCTTGAGGGACTTGATGAGGTGCTCCACTTCCAACACGTAAACGTCGTCGTCGATGGTGTTGGTATGGACCAGCAGGGGGGTGCCCTTGAACTTGTGGGCGTTCCAGGCGGGTGAACGGCGACGGTACTCGCCGATGTCCTCCCGGGCGGTTTTGCCGATGTGGTAGTCCGCGGAATAGAGTTTGCGGTATGCGTCGGTGGCGTAGCCCATGCGGGCGATCAGGTCGCTCACGGGCACTCCGGCAAAGGCAGCTTTATAATCTTCGGGATAGTCGAAAATATTCATCAGGGTGATCAAGCCGCCGTGACTCCAGCCAAAGATCCCCACTCTACCCTTATCGATAAAATCGTAGTTCTCCAGCATGTAGTTCCGGGCGGCGCGGGTGTCCGCGTTTTCCAGGCCCCCGTAGTCGATGGTCTCGTACATGCCCCGGCCGTAGCCGGTGCTGCCGCGGTACTCCGGAGCCACCACCACGTATCCCTGGGCGATCAACTCGCGCACGATGTGGATGTAGTAGGTGCTGAAGTTGCTGTGGACGCCTCCGTGGGGAAATACCATGAGGGGGGATTTCTGATTGGTATCGATCTTGCGGGGGATAAACACGTAGGAGTAGAACTTGACCGGGTTATTGGCGCCCATGGCTTTTGGGTTCCGGATCTTCCAGCGCGGCGGCCCCACATGTCTCACTTTATCAATAAAAGCGACATCACCCAGGCGCTGGAACCAGAGCAAGTCGTCAACGGCTTTCTCCAATACGTCCAGGCGATGATCCAGGTCATCGAAGCGCTTCTCCAGCTTTTTTGTGTCGTTGTCCGTCCCGCCCTCACCTTGGGCAAAGGAAGGCATGGCCACAACAACCGCCAGGGCGGCGCATATCACCAATCTCGCGTATGATTTCATGAATTCTCTCCTGGTCTGGTTGTACCCTTACCGCGCCGGGTTTTCAACCCGGAATAATCGCAAACCCGGCTATTTGACCTCATCCTCGACGGGCTTGAGGTCACGTTCCAATCGTATGCGGGGCGGGGTGTCACGTTGCATGCCCAGGAGGAGGCGCAGTTCGGCCTGGGAAGTGACGGGATTGCCGTCAACGCTCATGATCCGGTCGCCCTTGCGCAATCCCAGTCGCGCTGGCAGGCCGTCCTCCCCCACCTTGTCCACCACGAACACGTCCTCTTCCATGTAGCCCGACACATCCAGTGCAGGGAACATCTTTTCTTCCTCCGCGGGCAGGCCCAGCACGTAGTCGGCGATGCCGGCGCTGAACACGCCGACAGGGGGCATGTTCTTGGCCATCATCTTGAGCATGGGGTGTCCCTCCGCCCCCTCGTCCACGGCTGCCACCCGCACGGGTACGATGGTGATCAATTTGGCGCGGCGTTTGCCCAGGCGGTAACGGAAAGGAATACCCAGGCCGTGGGCCACGTGGGCGGCCCCGGCGATGATGACGCCCTTACTGCCTTTACCCTTCCGGGCGGCCAGGTAATTGCATATGGACGCGGCCATGACCGAATCCCAGCAGGTCTGGGCCGCGTATATGCGGTCGAACCAGGGAGGCAGGCGCAGCGCCGCCGCGCCGAACACCTGCTGAATGAAATGGCGGTGCCGGGGATTTTTCCTGTCCACATGGGCGAAACGGCTGCGCTCGCTCCTGGAGAGGGCTTTCAACCCGCCCCCGGCCACACGGCGTACCAGGGAGCGGGGGGCGTTGAGGCCGATGGCCTCCAGCCCCGCTTCTTTTGCGGCTGCCATGACCATGCGGGTGTAGCCGTAATGCATGGAGGTTTTTTCGTACCACCCCACCGCCCGCAGCAGATCCGCTTCAGCGCCCTCGCCCCGCAGCCAGGCGGCCAGGGCGGAATCATCCGTACCCTGGAGGAAAAATTCGAAGCCCACCACGGTGCGCGGGTATTTTGCGCCCATGGCCCGCACCAGGTCGCGCTGG
>Ga0272441_10001360_pt1 | contig 52214 bp, 45 predicted proteins | sample SSMProp6N_FD_193582 | JGI IMG/M metagenome (GOLD analysis project Ga0272441, IMG submission 193582) | Marine sediment archaeal communities from Little Sippewissett salt marsh, Falmouth, MA, United States - SSM-Prop-6N | ecosystem: Environmental > Aquatic > Marine > Wetlands > Sediment ...
AAGCTTCTACATTTTTTAATTCTTCTATGGCATTTCCGGCAATCATAACATTTTTAATTCGTCCCTTAATTTTTCCATTTTCTATTTTAAATCCCAACTGTACATTGTTTGAAAATGCACCACTTAAAATATTTCCTTGTCCCAAACCAAGAACCTGGTCAACTATAATCCCTTCTTTAATATCTTTTATCATATCTAAAAAAGATACTTCTCCTTCTTTTAAAACTAAATTACTGATACCGGGCGATGGAGCACCTTGAATACTATGTCGAAAGCCATTACCTGTACTTTCTTCTCCGGCCATTCCAGCAGTTTGCAAATCAAAGTAGAAATTCTTTATAACACCTTTTTCAATCATTGGAAGCTTTCTCATTCTAATGCCTTCATCATCAAATGGAGCACTTCCCATAGCAAAATCAATAGTTCCATCACTATAAAGCGAGATATTATCTTGCCATAGATTTTGACCTTTTTTATCAGCTAGTGGAGAAATCTTTTTTAACACTGCATTCCCGTTCAAACCGCTCACTATTGGCAAAATCAAAACCATGGCAGCATTCGGAGTAAAAATGACTGGCATTCGGCCACTCTCAATATCAACAATATTTTCTCCCCATTTTATTTTTTCCACCACTTCATCTGTCAAATCATTGCTGTTAATGTTGTCTTGTCCGGAATCAAGTGATGAATAAATCATGAATATGTCTTTTTGACCTACTTTTTGAACAAACATTGAATAAGAAAGAAATGTTTTTTTATAACTATAGTAAAAACCCTTTGAATTTAAATATTCAATTTCATTCTCATGTTTTAATGCAGAAACATCACACCGCAATTCGCTATTGTAATTTTTAACACTCTGCACCATTAGCTCACCTGTTCTTATCAATTCGCTAACATTTTTTTCTTTAATTTTAGAATCGTAAATTTTTAAGTTTTTTTCTAACTTGCCACAGTCTTCATTTGGAAATTCGAAATTTGCCTGAACTCCAAATTCGGAAGTAGCTACAGCCTTTTCAATAAACAAATCTGATCCAATATTTCCCGCAGCAGAAGAAAAACCTATTTTCCCTTTATTGATGACCCGAATAGCTTGCCCTTCATAATCAGATACATCAATAGCTTTTAATTTTCCTACCTCAAAATTCACTGGAATTGTTTTGCTCTTTAGCCGAAATAGTTCTGCTGAATCTACTTTTTTTTGGATTCTTTTCATCAATTGTTTCATCTTATTGTCCTCCAACTACTACTTTTTTAATGCGAATATGCGGGCTTCCAAATGATACCGGTAAGGGTGATTGACCGCCTTTTCCACATCCACCTGCAGCTTCAATCATTTTCAGGTCATCTCCAATTGCCTCTATATTCATTAGAACCGTAAATAGATTTCCACTTAGGACGACATCTCTAACCGGTTCGGCTATCCGGCCATCTCTTATCATGAAACCTTCACCAGCGCTAAAAGTAAACATTTCAAAAGTAGTGTTCCCACCATAAAATTTTTTTGCATAAATCCCTTTCTTTATCCCTGAGATTAAATTCTCAAATGAGGTTTTACCATTTTCTATGTAAGTGTTTGTCATTCGTACAATTGGTTTATGCCTATAATTCAGCGCTCTAGCATTACCAGTGGGCAATTCATCCATCTTCTTTGATGTTTCTCTCGAATGAAGTCTACCCCTTAATATACCATTTTTGATTAAATAATTTTTTCTTGTTCTAACTCCTTCATCATCGTATTTGGAAGAACCTAAAAGGTCAGGGATGGAACCATCATCAATAACATTTAATTTTGCAAATCCAAATTGTTTGCCAAGCTTCATCATTTCTCGCATTCTTTCATCTTCATACAAAAAATCTGCCTCACTGAGATGACCAAACGCTTCGTGAATAAAAACACCTCCCAATGTTTGGTCTAAAACAACAGTATATTCTCCACCTTCTACCGGCTTAGCTTTTAATAAATTGACCGCCCTAGAAGCGGCAAGATCTGCTTTATACGATAGATTTTCCGCTTCCTTAAATCCTCTATTGGTTCCAAGGCTTTCATTCGCCATCTGAACATTATCTCCTTCTCGGGCTATGGCGGTTAAGCTTATGATAAGATTTGGCTTTTCCTGTTGTATAAAACTTCCTTCTGAATTTGCAAAATATACCGTAGAAAAACTATCACCAAATATAGCATTTGTTGACTGAATTTTTGGACTGTGCTCTAGAATTCTTTTATTATATTTTTCAATTAGTTGTTTTTTTTCCTTCAGACTCACTTGACGAAAATCTTTATCTAAATCCTTCTTTATTACCTCGTTCACTACCGGTATTTCAGATAACATACTTTTTGATTTGCCCACCAAAGCAGCAATATTAATAGCCTGTTCTACTTTTTCCCTTAAATTATCATATTGATTAAAAGTGATACATCCCCAACCACCCTTTACTAACGCACGAACATTTCCACCGATATGCTGTGCACAATCTATTTTGTCCAGTTTGTCTCCCTGATATCGAATACTATTTGATTCTTTTTTTTCTAATCTTATTTCTACATAATCAGCTTTTTTACTATTTTTTAATGCATCTTCCAGAATTTCTTTCATCATCATTCTCCTTCTATTATCTGGTTCTATTATTGAATTTACAATGGTTATCTTACTTCAGGATTTTCTTTCAAGCTTTTGTTTTCTCCTAAGTACACCGGACGCTCCAACCACCATATCCATTTACTCCAATCTTCATTGGATTCATTTTCTCCAGCCTTTATATTTAGAAAGCCGCTTATCTTGGCTTCAATTTCATCTGCATAATGAAGGGCAATTGCAGTCAGAGTGCTTGGAAGCTTGGGTGAGCCATACTCATAATGCCCATGATGGCTTAATAAAGTATGTTTTATCATTAGTGCTAGATTAGGAGGAAATTCATTTAATTCTTTTATTTTCTCGTCAATCATTTCAAATCCAATAGCAATATGTCCAATAAGTTTGCCTTCAACTGTATAATCAATTATTTCTTCGAAACAGTATTCACGTACTTTACCGATATCATGCAATATAGCCATAGTTATTAGAAAATCCCGATTCATATCTTCATAAATTCCGCATATACACTCACAAATTTTGATAAGATTGCAGGTATGTTCCAGAAGTCCACCAATATATGGTTGATGAACCTTGGTCGCAGCCGGTGCTTTTTGAAATTTATCGGTAAAATCCTGATCATTAAAAAAACTTTCTAGCAAAGCAAGTAAATGATGATTATTTATAGATTCGATCTTTTTATAGATTGTATTCATCAATACATCTGAATCTTTATTTGAATGAGGCAAATAATCCGAAAAATCCTGGGGTGTCGTTTTGGTTAGCGACGAGACTGTCGCTTGCAATTCACCGTTTGACTTTCGTTTGCTCACATGCCCTCGAACATGAGCAAATTTTATATTCTTATATTTTTTTATCATCTCTTCAGAAACGTTCCAGGTAATCGCTGATATATCTCCTGTTTTATCTCCAATTTTATAAAACATGTCAACCGTCCGATTGTCCCTTCTAACCCTGAATTCCACATCTTTCAACATAAAAATATCATTAATCTGTGTATTCAGAAGTAAATCCTTGATTATCTGTTTTTTCATTTATTTTTTTAACCTCGCTCTTTTTACTAAATAACGATTTTTTTCTATGTTATTTTTTTACTACTCTATATTATAGCACTTTATCTTTTGAATGAAATATTGAAGATTGTAAATGATAATAATTTAGATGCAAAATATTTTTTTATTTTTAGTTCGATAGAGTAAAACATTAAATAAAATATTTTTGAATAGAATTACTAAAAATCGATGAATTTTTTCATAACTTCAACAAATAACAGTAATCACCTTGACATTGAGAGTAATTTTATTTATGCTATTTTAAGAAAAGCAAACAAACTAATATTACCATTTAAATGCATATTGCCGAAGTGGCGGAACTGGTAGACGCGCTACGTTCAGGGCGTAGTAGGTGTATGCCTGTGGGGGTTCAAATCCCCCCTTCGGCACCATTATATCTTCAATCATGAATAGTCCTATTATAAGATGGATATTTATATGCGGAAAGAATTTCTATAACTCTAACCATCTCCTGCTTTTCCCCAATACAAATCCTTACAAAACAAGGTTTCAAAACAGAAAATTCATCTTCCCAGGCTGCAGTAGCGAATACACCATTCTTTCTTAAATAATTCCAAAAATCCTTTGTTTGGTCTTTATTTTTAAATTCAATGCAAACGAAATTTGATTTTGAATTAAATACTTTAAATTTCAAATCTCTTAACTGTTCTATAAAGGAATCCCGAGTTACTTTTATTGCTTCCCATGCTTCCTGAAAATAATTTAAATATCTTAAAACTATCTCTGCGCTTTTTTCCGCAATTCTGTTTACCCTAAAGTACTGCCCATATGTAGAAATTTGTGTTATATTCTGTGGATTAGAAATCATGTACCCCAACCGTAATCCAGCCAATCCAAAATCTTTTGAAAAGCTTCGTGAAATGATTAAATTTGGAAATTCATGAATTAGATCGACCATACTTTCACCTGAATAATTATAATTACATTCATCAACTGCTACCATTCCTTTTGTATTTTTAAGTATATCAAGAATTACCTCCCTATCTATGGTGGAACCAGTAGGATTGTTTGGATTGCAAATCCAAACGAGCGAGGCTTTTTTTAATTGTTTAGTACTATATTTAATAGAATATTGTCCATTTTCCAGACAATTCACCAAAATCCTTGAGAACCCGCCCCTAACAGCACTTGCTTCATATTGGGAAAAAGTTGGTGTAGGGATTAAAATCATTTGAGGATAAGCTCTGGTAATCATCTCTATCACTTCATCAGAGCCATTCGCAGGTAAAATATTCTCTATCTTTACTCTTGAATATTCCGCCAAAGTCTGACATAGTGTTTCATATTTTCCTCCGGATGGATAAAAATTGATGCATTTTAATTCCCGGGATAATTCTTTTAAAAATCCTTCAGGTAATGGATATTTCAAATAGGAATGGACTAAATCTATTGTTTTTATATTTTTCATTTTTCTCATTTTCCCTTTTGTTATACTAACTTATATTGTAAGTAAATTCGATTATTTATCTTTTTTATTGTTCCGTTCTTTTTCGATTCTTCTCAAATCCGACTCTAGCAAACCAAAATAATGACCTATTTCATGCATAACCACCTGTTTTATCGATTCCCTTACCTCATCTTTATTTTTGCATCGTATTTCAATGGGTATTTTAAAAATAATTATTTTATCCGGCATCACATTTCTATACCATATACCCCTTTTGGTATATGGTATCCCCCGGTATAATCCCAATAATCCATAGGGTGAGGATATTTTCATTTCATTAAGCAGTTTTAGGGAAGGTATATCTTCAGTCACAATAATTATATTCTCCATCTTTTGTGCAAAATTTTCAGGCAAAGAATCAACTGATTCTTTTACCAGTTCATCAAAATCGTCTTTAGATAATTTCATTCAATCCTCGATGTTTCCGCTTTAATATTCTCCATAAATATCTTTATTTTATCAGTATATAATTCTCTAACAATTTCCCTGGAAGTCAATTCTAATCGAGCGATTGGCGTTTTTTGGCAAAGATTCTCCATATCAGCGAATATTTTTTGCGCATCGCTTCCTAGTCGATTACAAAAAAAAGCAACTTCTTTCATCTCTTTCCTGTATAAAGAAATATATGTCCGAATCGGTGTAGAGATATTGGATGACCATACAGGTGTTCCAATGATAACTATATCATACAAAGATGGATTCATTTTAATATCTTTTAATATGGTTAATTTCTTCAAATTGGCATCTGTTCCCGCACTTAAAAAACCGGCAATTCCATTTCTATTCTTTGTATCAAATATTTCTTCAATGTCACACTTCAATTGTGTAGCTATTGCTTGAGCGATTTTTTTTGTCTTTCCACTTCTTGAGTAGAATACAGTCAATGCTTTCATGACATCCTCCCATGATTCAATTCTTGCAAGCATATCTCTATACGCACAATCATTGTACACTAAAAATTCTGCAGCATCATTTAATTTACAATTTAAAAAATATTATTAATTTTTTCCACCTGACTTCATCATATTTTGAATCATATCTTGTAAATTTGATTCTTCTATCTCTACATGATTGATATCAAACATTTCTTCAGATATTCCTTTGTTAATCTTCAAAGATTTTACCAATACGGTCATCAACTGAGAGTTATTCATCAACACTTCAACCTTATAAGGCAATTGCCATTCCCCTTTGACTTTTTTAAAATCAGAAAATATTGTCTGGATATTATCTCCGTCACTGTTTACTCCTTCTGCCTGCACTAAAAATAGAGTATTATTATCCACCCACAATCTTGTATAGGGAGATTTTCCCTCTATTTCTAATTCCAACAAATAACAATCTCTGCCTCCAATGCTTTCCATTCCGATATATTTAGTTTTATCGGAAATAAACTTCCACCAATTCATACCTGTTTGAAAACGCATTTGCTCCTCTGCCTGCACTGCATTTAATTTTTTTTTGCCAACGAAAGGTGATATCATCCAAGTATTTTGACCATCGAAAATTACAACAACCAGCATGTTTCTCATTTTCTCCGGCATTCCCGCGGATGCAGGTAACTGCATCAAAGTCTCCGATCTGGACTTTTCTCCTTTGAGAAACAATTTCATCTCTGAAGACATTTCTCCCTCAGGAGAAAATATTTTTGCATCAAAAACTATCGCTAAATCTTGAAAATTCTGATTGAAGCTTCTATAATTATTCTCCGCTCTGGTAATCAAATCAGTTAAATCTTGAGAAAAACTCAGGATTGTTCCAAAAATAAAGATTGTGATTAACACCAATACAGCCAGTAAACTTCTTCCAATATTGTATTTCATGCTAAATATCTCCTTTTTTAATTTCTAATTATTTGACAATTCCATTCCTCTGATCATATCGTTTCCAATAATTTCTAAAAATCCAATTCATTCTTATAGGTTCCAATGAATCTAATTCCATTCCCCAATTATCTATTAAATCTTTAGCCAATTCAAAATACCTATTAATGTTTTTTTGATTTAATTTGTTGTCATGTTTTTCCACGGAAATAAGCATTTTTTTTTCATAATCAAGCAGTTTGGGTTTTATCTTTATAATTGCTGCCTTTAAATTATTTAAAGCTTTTCGATGATGATTTTCACATTTCCACCAATAGGATTTTGGAGAATATTTTTCATTTCCTGCCATATAACCAGTTGGAATTTCAGTACCGGGGACAAATATCGGAAAAAAAGGACTCATACAGGGATTGGATGCTCCTGTTGTGTATACAAAATAATTCTTATCAGTTAATTTTGCAACCATCGAACAAACGGTTTGAGTTCTTTGAAATAATGGATTTGCAGCATGAAGGCAAATGGTCGCTGGTAATTGTTTATTTGAGCTCCATCCAGATACTTCTCCATGGTCACGTAAAATATCAAAAAAATCCGCGGTGCAGAATTTTTTATTTTTCCCTGCAAGTAAAGATCGCGACCGATTTTCCCTGTCTATTCCCTTGGCAGCCCATGTCATAAACTTCGCAGAATAGCATCTGCGAAAATTAAAGTCTTTTTCATTTTTGCAATAACCTTTTTTTATTGCATTTTCAATTAATCCAATTGAGCAATTATCATAATCTTGTTGAATAGAGATGAGATTTGATATACTCCAAGCACTTTTAATCTTTTTCCAAGCCCACCATGATTTTACAGTTTCCAATACATATGCTTCATCCCTGTCAGCAATAATAAAACTATTCATATATTTTAGAGAATAGCGATAACCGCAATTCCCCCCTTGTCCATGAGTCTCCAATAACTGAATAATCACGTGAAGTGCATGTTTTGCATTCCTGCTTCTTTCTAATGCAAGGCGGACTAAATCCATACCGGTCAACCCAATCATACCTGATTTCTCTTTAGTGAATATAGCTTCATTACCAATGACAACGCCATATTCATTTGCACCCATTTCTGCTCCAAACATCCAGAAGGGTTGACATAGAAAAACTCTTGCTGTTTCCGATACCTGCGGTATAGTCAGATAAGTACATTTTACAGTAGCTCCGGAATCATATTTCCGTCGACAATAGATTGCGATATTCTGCGCTTCATCGGGTTCACGGTCACTATTTTTAGCAAAAAGAGTCGAACCATCTTCAGTAACGGAACCTAATGCAACCATTGTGTCACACATAATCATGCCTCTTTTCTCTTGAGAGAATTGTATTTTAATTATGGTGTAATTATATCAAAATTAATAATTCAAGTGAAATAAATCAATACCTATATGATAAAATTCATTGTATAAACTTAAGACAACATGCATGATTTCTTGAATTGAGGTTTCATGGAAAGAATGATTATGGTTTTTCTTATTTTTCAGAATAGAACAGTGAATTGTATTAGTTCGATTATTTTTATCGAAATAAAACATAGGTTAAATTAGAATAAGATTTTAGATAAAACAAATATTTGAATTGGAAAATGATTATGATTTAATGCTTTCTCTCTAGAAGGCAAATTATGAAACTAAAAGAATTATCTTCTTAAAATCAAATATTGATACATTTCATTTTACTTCTAACGCTTTCTTCTTTGCATTTTTTAAGCTTCATTAAATCTTTAGAAGATAGTTTTATTTCTTCTTTTATTGCTTTTAGTATAGCATTATTTCCCTTTTTTTTATTCAGCGAATAGATTTTCCACTTGCCCACCCTTCTGTCAAGTATTAATCCTGCTTCCTTTAAAATTCTCAAACAATGCGAAATGCGGGATTGTTCCATTTGTAAAATTGCAATTAATTCACAAACGCATAATTCGCCAAGTGATAAAAGTAAATATATACGCAATCTTGTCTCATCAGACAATGCTTGAAATATTTTATGATAATTTTTCATCTTTTTCCTTTTAGATGCTTATAAAAATATTCTTATTGCTTTTTTGTAGATATTAGAATCAACAAAAATCTATTCAATAATTTCAATCGGAATCGCTAAAGTCAGATACAGAAAATCTTCTTCATTTTTATTTGTATTTTTATCCTTTAAATTCTCTCTTAATAATACGAATTGTATATTTTCTTTCTCGTTTGCCGCTATTTTTACTTCAGTGGTTAAAGGCATGATATAATCTGCTGAAGTATTAACGGAAATAATTTTAATGGATTTATCTCCTGAATTTTGCACGCTAATCTTCTGGACAACTCCATCATTCAAATCAGACGATAATTTAAACTCTGCTAAAGTAGGGAAAATGCTTACCGTTGGTTCTTCCTTTTCCTTAATATATCCACTAACACGGAGTGAGAATATTTTTCTTCGAGGATCATTGCAAGAGATTCTGATACTCTCCCTTACCTCACCGATATCATATTTATTTGAATCAAATGTAAAAACAATCTCCTCCTTTTCAGTCGGTAGAATTGTTAAAGGCAGTTTTACACTATTCATAATAGATTCGGATGCATCAATTTTTTCGATAATAAGCTCAAGTTCCCCTTTGTTTTCAATGCTAAAATCAAATTTAGGGGTATCCCCCCGTGAAATCAATTCAAAATCCCATTGTGCATTTGATAGAAAAGCTTTGGGAGCAGGAATCGTTTCTACATCTGCAATGATATCTATTTTTATTTTAGAAGATTCCGAATCGTTTGACTCAATGTAAATCGCTTTTTTTACATTTCCTTCATATCCGGATGGATTAAAAGTAGCCTTTAATTCTGCAGTCTTACCGGGAAGAATGTGGTCAGACGATAACATTGTGGCGGTACAACCACACGCTGCGCGTACCCGATTTATTAATAGTTCTTCGCCACCTGTATTTTTAATGGTAAATACATGTTCAGGTCTCTCATCCTCTTTTATTCGACCAAAATCCCACTCTTCTTCTGATATAGATATTTTTGGTTCACCAGATGTAGCGTTTTGGTCGCACGATACCATTAACAAACTGACAGTTATCACAACGATAATTAGCAATATGAAAAAAAATTTATTTTGAAACATAAATTATTACTCCTTTATAGTGGCATACATAATATTATATACTGTTATATAATTATCATATCAATATTATTTGTTATATGGATGGTTAAGTGAATAATCCCTTCTTTTGGGTCCTATTAATTTTTTATTATTTTTAACTTAACTTTCATTAGATATCTGCAATTTATATTAGACCGATATGATTAAAATTCTTTCCCTTTATCCGCTCCCCGGGTAAAGACAAATTATTTTACATGATATTAAATAAAAATATTCCAGTATTCCAAACATCATTGGAATCTTTGAATCTTCATGTTGTATTAAAGTTTCGAATAATTATTTATAACTCCAAATAGTAGGCCTGTAATATTTCCTGATCAGAGCCATTAGATTCCTGGACAAAAATGACACCATGGTTATCCTCAATTTCCAAGTTTATTCCGGTCAATGTGAATGTATAACTGGAAACTGCTCCTGGAAGCAAAGTGGCTATTTCAACCTTCTGCTCATTAAAAATATCGGTAACAGAATATTTTAAACCTGCAGAACTCCTTTCTTTAAATAACATTCCACTAATTTCAATATTATTTAAAGTAGAATTACTTTTATTTTCAATATTTCCGGTAATCGTTAAAACTCCATTATCGAGACTCTTTAAGGCGTTGATTAATATTTTTGAACCTTTGGATAGCTCGGTATCGATTGCATTTTCAGCTTCTGCTTTAAATGCTTGAGGATTATCTGGATTACTTGAGCTATAGCCCTGAATCCTGTTATCATTTAATCCATTGAATAATATATTTGGAATGCCTCTATCGTAATCATTAGGAAAATACCATTCGTACCTGTTGGAAATTTCTGATGTGGTATAATCTCCCCACGGTGCTTCTTCCACCAATATCAATTGGTCATTACCATAATCTTCAACAAGTTGTTCTAATATTGGTTTGGCTTCTTCGCAGTGAGAGCATCCTATGGCCATATAAATTTCCATCAAAACAATCCGATCAACCGATTCCGGCTCTCCTTCGGTGGGTGTTGTTGGCACACATCCAAAGCACATTAAGAACAATATCCCCAATAAAATAAAAACAAATAAAACCTTTTTTATCATTAAAATTCTCCTGAAAATAAATTCTATCACTCTAATACCCTGGTGGGGGAGGACAAACTCCTTCGTTACAACCATTTTCCTCTTTTTTTTCTTTCTTTTCATCCACCTTTTTTTCTGCACCTAAAAAATAACTCATATATTGGAACATTAAGGACTGTTGTTTGGCAAGATAACCATTGTAAATCCTTTTCACGATTAAATTCTTGTCCAATAGGATCGTTGTGGGATATTGTTCGATATGGTAGAGTTGACTGATCTCGTTCTTTTCATCCAGTAATATCACATAATCCATTTCCTGCTCTTCCCAAAATTTCTGCATTGATTGGAATTTTTCTTCATCGAATTCCTTGAAAACGTTGATTGTAACAAGTTGATATTTTTCTTCAATGATATATTCCTCAAAATATTCTACAAATTCCGCCAAACTGCAAATTGACTCTTCTCTCTCGTGGTTACAAAAATATAAAATTAACAACTTCTGGTTGTTCTTAAAATCCTTTAAAGAAATATTTTCTCCTAAAATTGTTTGAAGGGAAAAGTTCGGTGCAGGAAATCCTTTCTTAAGGGATTCAGAAAAAGAAGTTTGACTAATAAAAAATATACAAATAATTACGAAAATTAATATTGTTAGAAATCTATTCATTTTAAAGTATTTCATTAATAGCTCCCTTTTTCAACTATATTATAGTATATCAAATATCGATACCACCAAAATCATTATGAAATAGTCAATTTATCAGATGCTTAATTTACTATCTAATCATAACTACATAATATAAGCAGTATTCATTCTCATTATCAACAAGAGATTTGTTCTATACAAATAAAAAATAAAAATTGTATTTTCAATTTTATTTGAAATCCCTACTTTGTTCAATAAAAAATATAATGGACTTTCATATCATACACTAAAATAATTTATTTACATCATTCTACATAAACTGCCTGAAGAACTTCCTTGGTTATTACATCCTGAATAAAAATAACTGCATGAAAAAGATCTTTTTCTTCGTCCATTAGTTGTAATTCGGAAATAAATTCAAAATCAATGCTTTTCATTGGAGGTATAAAGGGCACATTCTGAAAAGAAAATATTTCTTTTACCCAGTAAGCTAACCCAGGTTCTTGCCCTTCCAGATAAATCATTCCGCTAACAACTAAATTTTCTGTATCAAGAGCGCAAATATTTTTTATCTTTCCTGAAATTTTCATTTTCGAATTTTCATATTTTTTTAGAACAGTTAATTGAATTTTAGCTATCTTAGCTGCTTCAGAATCAATGACTTTTTGATAATATTTGTAATTTTCACCTAGATCATTACAGACCAAACCTTGAATTCTTTGATTTGAGCCATTGATAAATAGATCCGGTGTTCCTTTGTCCATACCGGGAACATACCAATTATATCGTTCGTTGGTTGCTTCAATATCATAGCCATCATCCCATAGATGTTCTTCAACAAGGATTACCTTACCAGCACCATATTCCCAGGATAAATCTTCCAGGCAAAATTCCACGTGCGGACAGGTGGTACAGTTCGCTTGCACAAATAATTCCAATAGAACGACACGTTGATTATACTCATCAATAGTATCTGTTTCACTTGCAAAACACCACAGGGTACAAAAAATCAAGTTAAGAACAAGTAGAAAAATTATCAAATGATATTTTTTGGATTTTTTTATTTGCATTTTAATTAATTTTCCCTTTCTAAAAATTAAATATGGGAAATTTATTCATATTTCAATGAAATATTTTTTATTCTATAAAAAGAATTTGCATTTATTTTTTCTGTTAAATCATACTAAGACTCCGGTAAATATTAACAGAATCGCCAAGCCAAAAAATAGAAATGTCATCGCTAATTTTATTTTCCCAAAATTACGCTCGGTTAAAGCACCAATTTGTTGAGAAGATGTTCCCCAATAAGTTAATGAAAAAACCAGTATAAGTGGAAAAACGAACATTATATTGTAAAATAATAAATAGAGTAATGCGTTAATCTTTAATCGGGGTATCGAACTGATAAACATGATAGTCGGTAAATAGATTTGGCCGGTGCAGGCCAGTTCCAGAAGAGAAACAACAAAACCGGTTACCGCTGCCATTAAAATGTAATTGGAAAGTTTGACGTTTTTTCTTATAATTGAATGAATCATTTTCTTTAATATCGGAGAAAGTTGCAGTTTTGCATCTTTGGTGTTACCACTTGTTCTAAATCTTAAATAATCCTGCAAGCTGATAAATCCCAGAACCATTGCAATGACAGCAGTTACTATACTGAAAATCTTACGAGCTAATGGTAGAAAGGATAATGAAGTGATAACTTTTAATGCCCCAGTCCCTATTAAAAAATATGTAAGAAAGACCGCAAAAGTAAACATACTTCCCACCCAAAGCAAATCTCTGCCTTTGCGATTGATTAAAGTTAAATAAGAGATGAAGAAAATAATTGTTGCAAAAGCACAAGGATTAATTCCATCAATAAGTCCACTAAAAGCAACTGCAAATAATCCAAAAGATTGAAAGCGATCAATCAACCTATCTTTTGAATCATTTTCGTTAGCTTTATCCCAAGGAGACAACATTTCGATATTTTGATATTTATCAATCATTTTTAACATGTTTACCTTGGTAATTTCCTGCCTAAAAAGGTAATCGTCTCCAATAAAAATGACTGGAACAAGTAACCTCTCTTTTTCCGGCATTTGGTATAATTCCCCTAAAGATTCAGCTAATTCCATATTTTCTAATTCAGAAATATCAAAGTGTTTAATGAGTAATTTCCCGGGATACTCACTCATTAAATCCTCCAGCATTTTCTCTGCTTTTTCACAATCATGGCAACCTTGTTCATAAAAAACTGCTACATCTATAATTGTTTGAATATCTTTTTGATTACCGGAAGCATTTATATTTGCGGAGAGGAAAAGTGTGAAAAATATCACAAGAAAAAGTAATAAAATATTTTCTGAAACTATTTTTTCTTTTTTAATGTTTTCAATCATAAATTGCATCAAAATCATTTTTACCTTTGAATCAGTATTGCAAATTTTCAATAACTTTTGCTTTCTAATTAATATAAGATTTTCATATTAAGAAAGTTTCATATTTAAATCGCAATCTTATTCGTAATTTATCTTAGTTATTTTCCTAAATATTTTAAATAGTTTTACTTTTATTGCCTGTTTCAAAATAATTATCAACCCATTTTACCATATTTCTGCTTTATTTCAATAAATTTGATACAACCATTATATCATTTGCCATATTTTTCAATTCTTCCAACATTTATTTTAAAGAACTTGACGAACATTGATTATAAAAAATATTAAAGTGCGCCTCTCAAAAATTAGATAGTAATTTAATTAGAAACGTACTCTTTTTTTAATTTTTTCGAGAAACGATTTTCATCCCAAAATCTAACTTCACACAACCGGATTTCTCATCTGATACAATCCAAGGCCAAATTCATTACTGAAAATATCACCGGGATTTTTTACTTTCAAATTGCGATATTTACACTCTTTTATCTTTTAATTAAATTTGGTTTTAATTTTTAAATGACATTAACGAATGTTTCATATAATCTTTGAAAGAATTCTTAGAAAATAGTTACGAACAAAGGTTTGACATAAAACATCCGTTCTTATATAATATAATCAGTTAAAAGAAAAAAATATTTTATCAAAAAGGAAAATAAAATGGTAAAAAAAGATTCCCTTACCCCGAATCAGAAAAAAACGCTTGAAGTCATTCAGCAAAAGATAAAAGAAATCGGTTACCCTCCCACAGTAAGAGAAATCGGAAAATTGGTGGGGGTTACTTCTTCGGCTACTTCTTACAAGTATCTTACTATTTTGGAAAAAAGAGGTTACATTACGCGGGAAAAAGATAAATCAAGAGCTATCAAACTTGTGCCTCAAACCAGAAATATTCCTGTCGTAGGCAGTGTACCCGCAGGCAACCCTTTACTGGCACTGAAGGATATTACCGAATATATTCCCATACCGGAAACACTTTCCGGTAGCGATGAGACCTTTATGGTAAAAGTTGAAGGAGACAGTATGGTTGGAGACCATATTCTTGATGGAGATTATGTAATGGTTAAACCGCAACAAGAAGCAAGCAATGGCGACATTGTCATCGCCATTCTGAACCAGGAAGAGGTTACAGTCAAAAGATTATATAAAAAAGATAACCAAATAACCTTACAGCCTTCAAACCCGCTTTACAAACCTATCATCACCAAAGAAGCCATAGTCCTGGGCAAGGTTATCGGTGTTTTAAGAAGATTTAAGGGAGGAGAGTAAAGATTAATATGTTATATATAGGGACTTCCGGTTTCAGCTATGAAGATTGGGTGGGTCCTTTTTACCCTGAAAACACTGATAAAAAGGATATGCTTCATCTCTATGCGCAAAAATTTAAAGTGACTGAAATTAACTCTACTTATTATAGCATTCCCCACCCGGCAGCTTTTTACTATTTACAGCAAAAGGTTCCTGTTGATTTTAAATTCGTGGTAAAAGCCAATCAAAAAATGACACATAGCCGGGAAGAAAATCCCACAATTTTTGATGATTTTAAAAAATCAATAAAACCTCTATTGAAAGCCAACAAATTTTCCTGTGTGTTGGCTCAATTCCCCTACTCTTTTTACAACACACCTTCCAATCGTGATTATCTTTTACGTTTCAAAGATAGGATGGAAGATATACCTTTGGTAGTGGAGTTTAGAAATTCTTACTGGATTAATAATGAGACTTTTAGAATCTTGAAAAGTAATGACATAGGATTCTGCTGTGTTGACCAGCCCCGACTTAGCGGATTAATCCCCCCTATAGAAAAAACGACCTCCCAGCTAGGATATATTAGATTTCATGGCCGGAACAAAGCGAACTGGTGGCAACACGAAAAAGCTTATCAGAGATATGATTACCTCTATACTGAGGAAGAGTTGAAAGAATGGATCCCAAAAATAAAAAATATTGTTAAAAAAACAGAAGACCAGTATATTTTTATGAACAATCATTACAAGGGAAAGGCAGTAAAAAATGCCTTGATGCTGATAAAACTTTTAAAAGAGGAGATCAAAACAGGAAACATAAAGGGAACATCTTAAGAAAATGCTGCTTATATTTTTTTATCTTTAAAACAAACATTTGTTTTTAATTTTCTTAATTAGGAATTAGTTAACTCGTAGAAACACAAATAATCCAGATTGCCAAATTTTAAGTTATAATCAAGGACTTAACAGCGAGAGGAGGCCTTCCTTGGGTAAAATAGTAAAAATAAAATAAATTTTTACTTTTACTCAATGCTTGTTATTTTGAAATTTTACCGTATGCCAAATATTAGCTCAATATTATCTACTATTCGCAAACAACTGATTAATTGGAAAGGAATTTAAAAAATGAATATGGTTCACTTACACATACATTCCCAATACAGCATGCAAGACGGACTTTGTAGTATCGAAGGCCTCATTAAAAAAGCAATCGAATTCAACATGAAAGCATTGGCATTAACTGACCATGATGGTCTTTACGGGGCCATTCAATTTTACAAAAAGGCCAGAAATGCCGGGATAAAACCTATTATCGGCTGTGAAATAAGGATAAAAGAATATAAAGAATCACAAGAAACATACCACCTGGTCCTTTTGGCAAAAAACAAGCAGGGGTATAGCAATCTATGCCAAATTATTACACTTGCCCATCTTTCTAATCCGGGAGGTATTCCTGCTATAGAAAAAAATATTTTAGCAAAATATTCTACAGGCATTATCGCTTTCAGCGGCTGTATGTCAGGAGAAATTCCCTCTCTCCTTTCAAAGGAAAACATCCGGTCAGCAGAAAAGGCAGCAAAACAATATCAACAGATATTCGGTAGGAATAATTTTTATTTAGAGCTATCTTTTCACGGCCTTGATAAAGAAAGAGAAATCAATTCAAAATTAATCGAAATAGGGGGGGGACTGGCTATTCCTCTGGTGGCAACCAACGATGTTCATTACCTGGAAAAAAAAGAGGCTCCCTGCCAGGACATCTTAAACAGAATTGCCAATTTGGGTACAAAAGAAAAATTTTATCATACAAGGCTTGAGGGAAATGAATTCTATTTTAAATCTTCCGCAGAAATGGAAAAATTATTTTTTCAAATACCGCAAGCGCTCAAAAATACCACTGAAATAGCCGAAAAATGTAGCCTGGAACTTGATCTGGGAGAAATTCACCTTCCTGATTATCAACTGCCTTCTACCTGCTCTGTCCAGGAATACCTGGATAAGCTTTGCCTGGAAGGTTTAGAAAAATACTATTCCTCCTCTTCTCCAAAAGCACTAAAGCGTTTGAAATACGAATTAAAAATCATCAATCAAATGGGATTTTCCGGGTATTTTTTAATTGTCCGGGATATTGTCCGCTTTGCTAAAGAGAACAATATCCCGGTAGGACCCGGTAAAGGCTCCTCAGCCGGTAGCCTGGTTTCCTATCTTCTCAATATCACGGAAGTAGACCCCTTGAAATACGAACTTTTTTTCGAAAGATTTCTCAATCCGGAAAGGATAGATCTTCCCGATATAGATATAGACTTTGGACAAATAGGAAGGGACAAGGTTATCTCTTACATTTTTAAACGATTTGGTAAAGACCGGGTCACTCATGTAAGCACTGTTTCTACCTATGCTGCCCGCTCTGCTATTCGCGATACAGGAAGAGCATTGAATTTCTCCCTACAGAAAATCAATAAAATCTGCCGATTAATGCCTATTTTTTCCGCACCCGGAGTTATTGCGGCTTCTCTTAAAAATCTACCGGAACTGCAGAAACTTCCCTGTGAAACAGAACCTCTTAAATCTCTTTTTTCTTTCGCTCAATCCATCGAAGGAAAACCCCGACATCTTTCTGTACATGCCTCTTCAATGATCATCTCAGATCGTCCCCTTTCAAAAATAGTTCCTTTGGAAATGACTAATCAGGGAGAAATAGTCAGTCAATACGAAAAACAATCGATTAAAGATTTGGGATTATTAAAAATGGATATTTTAGGTTCACGAAGTCTTACCGTTATTAAAAAAACATTGGAAACACTAAAAGCAGACAATATAGTGCTTCATTTAAATAAAATTCCGAAAAATGACCAGGCAACATTTTCCGCACTACAGCAAGGGAAGACCTTGGCAATCTTTCAACTGGAAAGCTCGGGAATGGCTTCTCTTCTAAAAAGACTGTCTCCTTCCAATCTGAATGACCTGATTGCTGCCTTATCTCTTTACCGGCCCGGTCCCTTGGACAGTGGAATGACAGAACATTATCTTAGAAGGAAAAAGGGGCAGGAAAAAACAACTTATCTTTGTCCTCAATTAAAACCAATCCTAGAAAAGACATATGGCGTTATTTTATACCAGGAACAAGTTATGCAAGTTGTTTCTGCTATCGCACATCTTAGCCTGGGAGAAGCCGATCTTTTCCGTCGTGCTATTAGCTCGCGCTCACCGATAGAAATGGAGAAACAAAGGAATAATTTTATTAAAAAGGCTATTAATCAGGGAAACAGTGAAAAAGAAGCAGAAAATATTTTTTATCTAATCTCCAAATTCGCCCATTATGGTTTCAATAAAGCGCACAGTACTTCATATGCCATACTCTCTTACATCACCTGCTATCTTAAGATGCATTACCCTGCATATTACCTGGCCTCCATGTTAACCTATGGCATGGGATATTACTCTTCCGATCGTTATATCCAGGAAGCACGGCGCTTTAAGGTTAAAATGCTACCACCGGATATCAATAAGAGTAAAGCTGGTTTTACTATAGAAAAAGGGAATATCCGGACAGGATTAAGTAAGGTAAAAGGCATGGGAATAAAATACCTGGAATATATTCTAGCCGCACGAGAGAAATATAAAATATTTCACTCACTGTATGATTTTTGCCTTAAAATAAGCTCTTTTGGCATTAGCAGAAATGTCATAGAAAACCTGATTAAAATCGGTGCTTTTGATTTTACCGCCTATCCCCGGTCAGCACTGTTAACCTTGCTCCCTCTTACCTTAAAAGAAACAAAAAAAAGAACCGGAGAAAAAATGCAATATAACATATCCGAAAAAACGGAAACCTATCGCTCTGAACTTATTCCCTATAACTCTATTCCTGTGTATCGTTTTTCCAATTACGCTCAATTGAATCTGGAAAAAGAAATCCTTAATCTTTACATAACCAATTATCCGCTAAAAAAATATGATAAAATATTGGCACACTTGCCGATGATAAATTCTGATCAGATAGTCAATTCTTTTCCAAGAAAAACGGTTCTTATTAAAGGAATGCTGATTCAGATAAGGCGGCAGTTTACCAGGCAAAAACAGGTCATGGCATTTTTACTCCTGGAAGATGAAGCCGGCTTTTTTGAAGCCATCGCTTTTCCGGACACCTATCAGAAATATGCTCACTTATTTCATAAAGAAGCACCGCTCCTGGTAAAAGGCTTTCTAAGCAAGAATAGCGATGACTCCAAGATAATCGCCAGTAAAATTGTCAATATTAATTCGTTCCAGGCAAAAAATATAGAACTGAAAAAAGATGTGTATGACAATATCAAAAACAACACATAAAAAATAAGATAATTATCCGGGCATAAAGTAAAAATAAGCACATTTTTAATGACAGATTCATCATTTCAAAAAAAGAAAATGAAATATAGAAAGTATTAAATTGCCCCAGCCTCAGTTTTAAGTTTGTAAAAAATATATTATCAAAAATTCAAATTGATCGGCAAAGGGAATGATTTTAGATTATTAAAATAGATTAAAAAAGGGAAATAAATATGAACAACAAAAGTCATCTTTCAATCATTCATCTAGATCTCGATGCTTTTTTTGCATCCGTGGAACAAAGAGATAATCCCTCCTATCGAAAAAAAGCTATTATTGTTGGGGGGATAAGCGGCAAAGACGGCACTTCAAACCGGGGGGTTGTCTGTGCGGCATCCTATGAAGCACGTAAATATGGTGTACATTCCGCTATGTCTATTTGGGAAGCCCGTCAAAAATGTCCGAAAGGTATCTTTGTTCCTGCACAAATGAATAAATATTCAAAGGCATCAAAAACATTCTTTGAAATTTGCAAAAACTACACTCCACTAATCGAACCAATCAGCATTGATGAATGTTTTTTAGATATAGCAGGATGTGAATCACTTTTTGGAAATGCTGAGAAAATAGCAAAAATCATAAAAGAGAGAGTTTATAAGGAATTGGGGCTTATTGTATCTGTGGGAATTGCAGAAAACAAATTTCTGGCAAAAATAGCTACAAATCTTGGAAAACCTGATGGTTTTTACATCTTAAGGTCCGAAAATATACAAAACATCCTTTATCCCCTCCCTATTTCCTCACTATGGGGTATCGGCAGAAAAACTGAAGAATTACTAAAAAAATCCGGAATCTATCAAGTGCAGCAATTGGCAGAAATGCCGGATTCAATAATCGAACGCCTGCTTGGTAAAAATGGCAATAAGTTAAAACTATTAGCAAGGGGAATCGATACCCGAACAGTTACTCCTGAATCTTTAGCAAAATCCATCAGCAAAGAAACCACTTTTCATATCAACATATTACACAAGGATTTATTAGCCAAAGAACTACTTAAAATCTCCCAAATGGTTGGGTATATTTCTCGAAAAAGAGGTTATCGGGGAAATACAATTACTTTAAAAATCAGATTTCAAGACTTTAAAACTTTAAATAAATCAATCACAATTAAAAATCCTACAAACCTTGACGATGTTATATTTAAAGAAGTGATAAAACTTTTAGAAAAAATAAAGATTAGAAAAGGTGGTATTAGGTTAATCGGTATTAGACTTTCAAAATTAACCAATAATCACTTCGTAAAACAATTAACCTTACTGGATAGAAAAGAAAACAAACTGGAAGAGCTAACACAATCCCTGGATAAGATTAGGTTAAAATTCGGCAAAAAAGCTATTACAAGGGGTAGCCTTCTAAAGGGGGTAAAAAAACCGAAATAATATCTTAATATAAATCTTTTTTAAAGCACTATCCGGTTATTTCTATTTCAAAGCAGAACTAGAGAATATTTATATCCAAAAATTAACATAAATAAAGCAATTTTTAAATACGATTCTTCCATTTTTAATCCCAAAATTTAAATCCTCACTCGTTAAAAAGATTCAAGTAAATATCTGAAATTTCCGTGTCATAAATAATACCTTTTGTAGAATAATTATGACTGAAAAATTTTTTCACAATTTGAGCAGATACCCACGGGTAAGTTTGTAATATTCTGTTCTTCGGGTGAATAACAATCTGATTATACGATAAGGTGAATTTATTTATTTTTCAATGCTTTTAATATCTTTTCAGGAGTGATCGGGAGATCAAATATCCGTACTCCAATAGCATCATAAACTGCATTTGCAATTGCCGGTGTTGTCCCAATTAATGATGGTTCACCAATCCCTTTTGCACCATAGGGACCATCAGCATCTTCATTTTCAATGAATCGAGTAGTAAACCCCGGGGTATCCATTGAAGTAGGCGCAAGGTACCCAGTCATATCAGCATTCAAAGTGACTCCTTCTTTTATAACCTGTTCTTCCATTAAAGCCATTCCCATTCCCTGCACTGTTCCTCCTTCTATCTGCCCTTCGGCATTTTTTGGATTAATGGCTTTACCGATATCTGCAGCAGTATATACATGCAGTACATCTACAATTCCGGTATCTGTGTCAACAGATACATCTATAATTTGTGTGACAAAGGTGTAAGCAACATATAATTTTTCTCCTTGTCCAGTTTCATGGTCAGGTATATCGGTATGCGGAAAATAATTAGCTTCAGCTTTCAAATTATCCCCTTCTACTCTTACAATTTTATCTAATTCCCAATAGCTTAATCTTTCCTTTGGATTATCTTTTCTGAAAATATAACCATCCTTCACATCTAAATCCACATGGTTAGTAACAAAATGCAAACTGGCAAAGTGATAAATATTACTTAGCAGGCCGGCCGCAGCTCTTTTAACTGCATTTCCGGTAAAAAATGTTTGGCGGGTAGCTGATGTAGAACCGGAATTTTTAGTGCAACATGTATCTCCCCGAATAATTTGAATGGTTTCCGGTTTAACTAATAAAACCTCGGCCGCAATTTGGGTAATTACGGTCAGCAAACCTTGACCCACATCCGCAGCAGCAGTTCGGATTAATATTTTGTCGTTATCTTTTATTTCCGCTGATGCAATGGAATGGTCGGGAAATCCTTCTCCGTATCCAAAACCGAACATAATAGTTGCCATTCCTCTTCCCTGTTTCTTCATCTTGCATTCTCCTTCCAGCCCGCTATCATTGCTGCTTCTTTAATAGTATTTTTTACACCAACACTTCGGGTCAACCTTTGACCATTAGGTGTTCTAGAACCGATATTATATGCATTTTGTAATCGGAATTTAACCGGGTCAATTCCCAGTTTTTCCGCTAGAATTGCCATTTGTGATTCATATGCAAAGGCTAATTGAGCAGTACCAAATCCACGCATTGCACCACAATAAGTATTATTAGTATAGACCGCACGACCAATACCTTTTACATTTTCTATATTATAAGGCCCGGTACAATGATACATCCCTTTATGTATAACCGCTAATCCACTTGAAGCATAAGCACCCGTATCACCAATTATTTCTACCTGACAGGCGGTTAAATAACCGTTTCGAGTCACACCAGTCTTAATACGAATAATAAAGGGATGTCTTTTTGATTGAGCTATCATCGATTCTTCCCTGCTGTAGGTCAATTTAACTGGCCTGCCTGTCACCATAGCGGCAAGTGCAAGGTGAATATGAACCGAGATGTCTTCTTTCTTTCCAAATGCACCCCCGATAACCGGTTGAATTATTCGTACCTTATCTTTAGGGATTCCGATTGACTGGGCAATATCAGCCTGGGTATCGTGCAGCCATTGACAGGCTGCCCAAAGCTCAACAATTTTCGATGCTTTATCATATCGGCAAACTCCGGCCGATACTTGCATGGGTAACTGGTCAATAAAAGTAGTTCTATATTCATTTTCTTCAATTAAATCAGCACTTGCAAAACCTTTTTCTACATCTCCCTTTTCTAAAAAATGGGTTGATAAAATGTTTCCATTCTGATGAATTAAAGGTGCATCTTTTTCCATTGCCTGAATTGGGTCGGAAATGACCTCCAATTTATCTACTTCTGTTTCGATAAGTTTTTCGGCTTTTGTTGCTGTTTCTTTCCTTTCCGCAATAATAATAGCAAGAGCATCACCTAAAAAACGCATTTTTTGATCAATACCAATTAGGACAGGTTGGTCTTTAATGATTAGACCAAAATTCTTCACTTGAGGAATATCCTCTGCAGTGATGATTTTAACGATTCCAGGTATTTTTTTTGCTTTTTCCAGATGTAATTTTCGCAAATACGCATGTGGGTGAACCGCTCGTTTAATCTTAAGATATAACATATCATCAAAGAATATATCATCAGAGTATTGTGCTTTACCGGTTACCTTATCCCGGGCATCTATTTTATCAATGTTTTTACCAACATATTTTTTACTCATTTTTTTCAACCTCTCCACTATTTGAAGCTGATAATTTTTTTCCGGCTAATTTAATCGCATCAAATATTTTTTGATAACCAGTACATCTGCAAATGTTACCGGAAATTCCTTGTTTAATTTCTTCATCATCAGGAAAAAGATTATTTTCCAGTATTTTTTTTGCAGCTAATACCATACCGGGAATGCAAAATCCGCATTGAACCGCACCAGCTTCAATAAATGCCTCCTGTATGGGATGCAATTTTTCTGCTCTGCTTAATCCTTCAATGGTAATAATTTGCGCTCCATCTACTTGTGGCGCCAATACCAGACATGAAGCGACCAATTCATTATCCATGATAACTGTACAGGCTCCACACTCACCTTTCCCACATCCCTCTTTTGTTCCGGTTAAGTGTAAATCATCCCGGATTAAATCAAGTAATCTTGTTGATGGAGTGGTTCCTACTTGCTTTTTTTTACCATTGATAGTAAATTCAATCATTATTTTTTTCATCTTAATCCCCCTTTAATGGCTGAATTCACTTCTTCCAGAGCATTGATCATTATTTCCCTTGCTACATCTTTTCGATATTCTTTTGTTCCCCTAATATCGTCAATCGGCGATATTTTATCTTCGACTATTTGACCTAATTGAGAAAAATTCAACTGGTTAAATCTTTTACCGACCAATTCATCTTTGATCAATTTGATTTCTATTGGAGTAGGTGCAACTGAACCCAGACATACACTGGCATTTTGAATCAGTTTGTTATTACTGTCCATGTTTACCACTAAAGCGAGAGTGATTGTTGAGATAATTAAAGCTTTTCGCTTACCAATTTTAATCCAACAACCATAAGTATTTTTTGGTGGAAGAGGAAGTGCAATCTTGATCAACAACTGGTCAGACATTAATACGGTTTTTTTTGGTCCAATGAAAAATTTATTTGCTGGAATAATTGTTTCTTCCTTGTCGGATAATAAGTGAAATTGTGCTTTATAGGCAATTAATGATGGCAGAAGATCGCCCGCGGGAGAAGCATTGACTACATTGCCCCCTATAGTTCCCCGATTTTTTATTTGCGGGGAACCAATATCATCTGCTGCTCTGCTTAATACCGGAAAATATCTACGGATGATTTTTGATTTATTGATTTGAGCATGAGTAGTCATGGCACCAATGTACACATATTTATTATTTTTTTTAATTTTAATAAGTTCATCCAATTTTCTCAAATCAAGCCATTTTTCTACTTCGTAAAGGCGGTCAAAATATTGAACCAACAAGTCCGTACCACCGGCTAATACTTTAATTTTTTCCCCGTATTTTGCCAACAGCAATACAGCTTCCTGCTGGTTTAAGGGAACAAAATATTGACATTCAGAATCAGTTTGACTTAAATTTTTCCTCTTAATGTCATAATCATTACTATGGCGATTAAGTCGTTTCATAACCGATACTTTTCACCTCCTGGTTTAATAATGGTAATTTTATGAAAAATCTGCTTTCAGAATTTATTTTTTTATTCATTTTGAACACTAATTGTCCTTCTCAAGGTTTGTTCATTACAAATTACCAGGCAATAAATAGTTGCATTTATTTATTACGATTTTTATGATGGATATTATTTTGTTCATCTCTCTTTTATCATTCAGATTAAAATTCTGGAAATTTTTCTGCAATAGTCCATCTTTTTTGGAATATTCAAATTCCCACAATTTATCATTACACCTTAAATGGATAAATTTGCTCTGAGGTAATTCTGAAATGAAAAATCCTTGATTAGTGCTACTTTTAAAATCTTCAATTGCAGAGAATAAGGTTAATTTATCCTTATAAGGTTTACCATCATAAGGGCAGAATGTAGCACAATTTCCACACTCATTGCATAATGCATCTAAATGTAGGATTTGCCAATTATCTTTAAATCCTAGGTTTTCATCAACTGGGATTGCAATATTTGCTCTGTTTGGACAAACATCAACACATTTATTGCAGATAAAATTACATTCCAAACATCTTTCGCCCTCATTTTTAGCAATTGTTTTTATATCCATGCTATTTGTTTGTGAAATTATACGACCTTTTTTCATGATAATTTCCTTTTTCTGTGTCTCCCGATCGATATTGAAATCTATTCTTTTTTCTTGCCACCCTGGAATCTCTTTTTGTAAAATCGCAGTAGCAATTCTCCGCGCATCTGCAATCGACTGAACCACCGTAGAGGGTCCACGCAATGCGTCTCCTCCAATAAAAACATTTTGAACCTCTGTTTCAAGAGTACTTGTGGATGTTTGCAATCTATTTTCTTTGTCAATTTTTAAACCGATGTTTCTTAAAACTTTCAAGTTGACCTGTTCACCGATAGCGCTTATAACAAAATCAACCGCTATTTTTTCAAGTTTTTCTGTTGGAAGCGGCTGTCTACGATAACTGGCATCTAATTTACCCAAGATCATGACTCGACAAGTCAATATACCCGTTTCTGAAAATGATTCCGGCAATAAAAGCGGTTTAAAAATAACACCTTCTTTAATTGACTGGTAAAACTCTTCTTCATCCGCTGGCATTTCCTTATTTGTTCGCCTATAGATTATTAAAACCTTTTTTACACCGGCAATTCTTAAAGCAGTACGTGCGCTATCAATTGCGGTATTCCCGCCACCAATTACGGCAACACATTTTCCTAGATGGATATTTTTAGGATTCTTATTAAATGTTCTTAAGAAATGAAGTGCATCAAAAACATGCCGGTTATTACCAGGCAAATTTAGTTGTCTTGAATTTTCAGCACCGATTGCAATAATAATATATTTATATCCAATCTTTTTTAAGCTCTGAATCGTTATATCTTCAGATATTCCAAACTTAAATTTAACTCCCATTTTTTTTATTAACGAAATATCTTTTTCCTTAGCTGATTCTGGTATTCTGAAATGAGGTAATACCGAATTAATAACACCTCCGGGAGAATCCTGTTTTTCAAAAACCGTTACTTCAAAACCTTCTTTTTCAAGAAAATAAGCAGCAGAAAGGCCGGCAGGTCCTGCACCAATAATGGCAATTTTTACATCTATTGATGTTATGGATTCTTTTTCTCTTAGCAGTTTTTTTACATCACCATATTGGGCTGCAATACGTTTAACCTCTCTAATATTAACTGTACCTTCATAATCCAGTCGGGTACAATTATACATACATTGATGATCACAAATATGACCAGTGATATTGGGTAGTGGATTTTTATTATAGATTAATTCTAAAGCTGCATCATAATCTTTCAGGGCAGTCAATCGGATATACTCCGGTACGTCCTGTAAAATTGGACAAGATGTAATACATGGAGCAACATAACAATCTACCAATGGTAATTTTTTCTCAACCATGACTTTTTTTGTGCCTCTCCAATTTTTACGATAATAATTATCTTTCAAGCTTTCCTTCACAAACTTATTAAGTTCTTTGAGGTTTATTTCATCTTTTAATTCTAATTTCAAGAGCATTTCTTCTAAGTTTCGAGTCATTTGTGACATTCGCATATAGCCGCCTGGCTTTAAAAGGTCGGTAGCTACTGTTATCGGTTGAATACCTGTTTTAAAAATACGACAAATATTCAGCTGAGAAGCTCCTCCCGAATAAGAAATTGGAAGAGTGCTACCGAAGACCTGAGAGATATTCGCGGCTAACTGTATGGTAATCGGAAACAGAGCGCGACCGGACATATACATTTCTTCCCCCGGAAGTTTTCCCAATGAATTCACTGCTGCAAGAGTGTTGGACAATTTAACACCGAACTTCCTTCCTGAATCTTTGGAAAACAGGGAAAGTTTTTTAAGCATATCGACTGCATCCTGCCATTGCATATCTTTTTGAAATGTAGATTCTTTAATTTTTACATAACGATATCCCAGTTTATCTAGAATGTCTCTTACCTGTTTAAACCCAAGCAATGTAGGATTCAACTTCACATAGGCGTTTAATCCTTTTTCCTGTAGTAAATACCTGCAAATTGATTCCTGTTCTTCCGGTGGACATCCGTGCATAGTAGAAAGAGTCACCGAGCGGACAATTGATGAAGGTATATTCCGGACAAGACTTTTTAAATCTCCCGATGATTCATTAAGGCATATAACAGCTTGAACATCCTTACAAGCAATAAAAGATTCCAACTCTTCCAGATATTGATAAAAAAGCGGTTGACTTGAAGCATCCATCAAGTGATTAACGAAGGAATCCATTCCCTTCGTCTTAATACCATCCAAGTCATAGCCAATGCTCATATTAAAAATAAAAGACTGTTTACCATTATTATGGAGTTCAAAACAAGCATTTAAAAAATGCAGGATAATCCATGCCTTTACATATTCATCATATGCCTGTTCCAGGGATAGCTCAGTAGACCATTCTGTATTGTATCCCTCATCAGATACATCAATGCAGGGTTTTTCAAATTCAAGTTTATCCATTTTTTGGACAGTTTTCAACTCGAAAAATCTCCCACCGACCAAATAAGCGGAGATGATATTTTGCGCCATTTGAGTATGCGGTCCGGCAGCAGGACCTATAGGCGTATCACAATTTTCATTAAATATCCGAATACTTTTTTGGTTTTTCTTCTTGAAAAAATGGGATTCAGGAATTCCGAATATTGAATTATGCAATCGATATTCCCCAATAATCCATTCAAGCAATTTCCTAAAAGAAATCGGGTTCATTCTATCACTCATCATTTCCTCCTTTGCATTCATCTCACATGAATTATCAGATAATAAATAAACAATATAGATCGATGGAAAATTTGTAATAAAAAGTTTCAGTGGTTTACCAACTGAAAAATTCTTTGACTAGTAGTTGGTGATCACCTCTGCATACCAGGTGGTGGTTACCATATGAATGATGTAAAAAATAAGATACATCCTCGTCCAATTTAAGTTTTATCTGGGTTCGGCAAAGATTTTTTCTATCAAGATTTTCTAATATTTCTCCCGCGGATACAAAATAGTTTTGAGAGTTTACATCTAATTTGAATATTGTAATTTTTCCTTCGGGAATATGACCCTTTATTCCCACTCCTAAACCGGATTCAAAATGGGTATTTAATTTAAAAGTGTCGGCCATATTTAAAGGAATAGTGCAGTGTGCCAGGACAACCTCATTTTTACGAATATCTACACTCGCAGGATTTGCCATAAAAATAGGCTCTCCGGTAAGAAGGTTTAGTAAAAGCATAGATATGGTTGCTGGAATATCTCCTTCGCATCCGGCCACAATACCTTCACTATTTAATAGAGACAGTCCTATGCATCCGGTATTTTGATACTTTTCTATAAGGTCAAAACATCTTACGGTGATTCCGTCTAGTTTATACTTACTGATGAGGGTTTTAAGCCCGGCATATACTCTTAAAGCACCTGTAATGGATTGGGGTGTAAAATTTTTACCGGTAATCTCAACTAATCGGGGATGTTCGATTTTATGATTCCTTTTCATAACATCAAACAATTCATCTATTTCTATATCAATAAGAGAGATTCCAAATTTTTTCTTTACAATCTTGTAATCTACTTCGCTTGCAATTAACCAATCTGAGGGTTTACCAATAACTCCCAGTTTCATTGAAGGCAGTTTTTTATACACTTCCCATACTCTGCTTAAATTTTTTAATCGACTAACGATGTAATCTGTATCTCCATGAATAATTTCAATTTTTTTACCTTTTTTCCTTAAAAAAGTCGCAATTTCCATGGCAGCAGGAAGGGCGTTGTGAAGTTGACCGGCAAGTAACCAGTAGCGGTTTTCGAGGTCCTTGAAAATTCTCTTAAATTGACCCTCTACCCCACCGGTTTTTATAAAAACAATGGGAAAATAAGCTTTATCATTAAAATCATCTAAATTAATATCAGTAAATTTGTATTTTAATTTATCTTCAATATTCTTTCTAAAATCAATCAAACTTCTATCGACATAAGTTTTGTCATGTATATCGGAAGACAGAGAAAACAGGCCAATTTTCATTGAATCTTTCCTTGCTTTATTTAAAACTTCTGTACTTTTATTTTTTTATGTATATATGTATAAAAGAATTATCTATATTAAATTTCAATAAAAATAATCGAAATCCTCTTTTTTTTATAAAAAGATTGCTATCGATAAAATATTATCAAAAAATAAATTTATCATGATACATCTATATAGTATTTTCAAGAGAAGAAGTGTTCGAAAAATGTGCAACTCCTTTCCAGGTAATATCATAGAAAAAAACAATATCTCACATTTTACTCAACTCTGATTTAAATTTTTCCCAAATTAATACAGGTCGCTTCATCCAAAAAAAACAGATAAAACTTCTTCAGGCAAAATAGAGCCAAAATAATAACTCAGATCGAATTTTGACAATGCTTCGGCTAATGATTCATGTTCATATTTTTTTCCATTAATTTCCTTTTCAATGTCTGAAATATCGTTCATAGAAAGAAAATCACCATATATTTTACTCTTTTTAATAATTCCATTTTGAATATCAAGATAACATTCAATCTTACCTCCTGGAAAACGGGTAGAATTCACTATACTATAATCTGGTGAATGTCCATAATTCCATTCCCAAGTTGCATATTTTTCTTTAACGAGACGGTTAATTTCATATAAATCAATTTTTGACAACCGATATTCAACAGGTTTATTTCCATTGAACAAGCTCTTCAATAGTATATTTCGAAATTTCTGCATCTCAATTTTCTCAGACAGGTAGTCGCAGATATTCGCTACCCTACTACGTATTGATTTGATACCTTTGGACTTTATTTTATCAATCCCAACCTTCAATGATTTCTCAAGAACATCCAAATCGGAATCAAATAAAAGTGTGCCATGATGCAGAACCTTATTTTTATATAATCGTTGTGCATTTCCTGAAATTTTTTTACCATCAACGGTAATATCATTTCTTCCACTCACTTCTGCTGGTATTCCCATATCTTTCAATACATTAGCAATCGGGTAGGCATATTTTTGCATAGAAATCCGACTATTATCAGGTAATTGTGCAAAAAAGGTAAAATTCAAATTGCCCAAATCCTGATAAACAGCACCTCCTCCGGACATTCTACGAACAACGCTAATATCTTTATCCTTGACAAACCTCATATTGATTTCTTCAATGGTATTCTGATTATTACCGACAACGATTGTAGGTGTGTTTTGCCATAAAAAGATGAAATCCTCATCCAGGGAAAATTTTTTAAGCACATATTCTTCTATTGCTAAATTATAAAACGGACTAAGTGATTGACTATCTATATATTTCATTTTACCTCCAGAAATATTTGATAAAAATTTAATCTATTTTTTATTTTTAATGCATCCATTTTAAATTAATTGCATTTTAAAATCAATATGCAATTTATGTTATATTGGAGTTAACTTGCTTGAGATATTTCTCTCGTTTATTTTCCATTTAAATTTATTTTTTAAAATCTAATATCATTTTTCCATGTAAATAATCGAAAAATAAGATTTTTCCATTCATGTCAACTTTGGTATGGTATTTATAAAATATTAAAGAAATCTTGAATAAAACAGAAAAAAGTTGTGACATACCTTTTACAAAAATGTTCTGTAAAAAAGAAACAATCTGCACCAATAGGTACTTAGCAACTATTTTCCCTTGATTCTTGTAAAGTCATATAAAAGAATTTATAATATAAAATATACCATTAGAATAAATCGGTATAATAATCGGGAGTGGATAGGCTCTGGTGGGCCTTACGGACTTCAAATTCGTGGGCGATAATTAATCATTATCGCGGTGGGTTCGATTCCTACCCCTCCCGCCTTTACTTTATTGGAAGATATTTTTATTGCTGATTTAATCCCTTCATAGATTTTTCAAAAAATGCTTAAGGAGAGTTTTCTTAAAAAATTGAAAAATAGTATTAATTACCAAAATCATAAATTAAACAATCCGTTATCCAAGATTCCCAGCGTAGAGAGAATACTACAAGATAAAAATATTCTTTCTCTAATCAAAATATTATCCCGAAAAACATTGACTGATATTATAAGAAAAATTATTTCTGAAGAAAAAAAACAATTTCACATGCATGGACAGTTGTATTCCGCAAAAGAAAGGATCGATAGAATTAAAGAGTATGCAAAAAAAGAACAATCGACTTTTCTTAATCAGGTCATCAATGGGAGTGGTGTCATTCTGCATACGAATTTAGGAAGAGCTCCTTTAGGTAGAGAAATCTATTCAATCCTGGAAGAATCCCTCAGAGGGTATTCCAATCTTGAATATAACTTGTTCGAAGGAAAACGTGGTCACCGGGGAGAAAGCGTTGAAAAACTACTTTGCACTTTAAGTAAAGCGGAAAGTAGCCTGGTAGTCAACAATAACGCTGGAGCAATTTTTTTAATACTTAATTCCCTGGCTAAAGATAAAGAGGTGATTGTTTCCAGAGGAGAATTAGTCCAAATCGGTGGCGGATTCCGCATCCCGGATATTTTAAAGCAGAGTGGTGCAAAACTGGTAGAGATAGGAACTACCAACCAAACTTTTATCAAGGATTACGAAAATGCCATAAGACCCCAAACTGCATTCATCTTAAAGGTTCACCAGAGCAACTTCAAAATGGACGGTTTTACAAATCAGGTGGATGTTAAGAGATTAAAACTAATTGGAAGAAAATATAAATTACCTATAGTAGTAGATTTGGGAAGTGGTACTTTTTTGAATTCTGAAGATTTCGGCCTAAAACACGAACCTACTGTACAGGAAAATATAAAACATGGTGCTGAAATTGTATGTTTTAGTTCGGATAAACTTCTGGGAGGACCGCAGGGAGGCATCATATGTGGAAAAGAAAAATATTTAAAAAAACTTTATCAAAATCCCGTTTTTAGAGCTTTGCGAGTGGGTAAATTAACCTTATTTTTACTCCAGGAGGTGTTGCTGACCTATTTAAAAAATGAAGCAACTTCCAGAATTCCTATTTGGAAAATGATTTCCTGCCCATTGGATGTAATTAGAACACGGAATCAGAAAATATATCAGGAATTAATAAAGGAGAATATCCCAGTATTCTTAAAGGAAGGGCAGACTGCAATAGGCGGAGGCTCTTTACCCGGACAAACGTTACCAACTCAATTAATTTATATTAAACCTTCCTGTTCATTGAAATCATTTTCCAAAGAATTACGATTATTTAATCCACCATTATTAGGAAGAAAAGAAAAAGAATATTTTGTTTTGGATCCGCGCTCATTTGAAACCATTTATGACGAACTAGTGATAAAGATTATTAAAAAAGTTTATTCGAAAACGAAATAAAATAGATTATGATACAATAACCTGATTATAATCGACTACTCTTACCCAGAGAAATTGATTTAAAGTAAATAACACTATTGGAGAAACATAAAATGTTTGTTTTTGGTACTGCAGGGCATATCGATCATGGCAAAACAGCTTTAATATATTCACTAACCTCTATGGACACAGACCGCTTACCGGAAGAAAAAAGACGAGGTATGACGATTGACCTTGGATTTGCCTGGACAAAACTATCCACCGGAGAAACTGTGGGAATTGTCGATGTTCCCGGTCATGAAAACCTGATAAAAAATATGATAGCAGGTACAACCGGTATTGATGCTTTTATATTAGTCATTGATGCTAATGAGGGTTGGATGCCCCAGACGGAAGAGCATTTTCAAATCATGAACCTTTTAAATATACAATTTGGAATTATAGTCATTACCAAGATTGATTTAGTGAACAATGACAGGATAAGCCTTGTAGAAAAACAAATCAGAGTAAAAATGGCGGATACTTTGTTTTCAAATATTCCAATTATAAAGGTCAGTACTATAAATAATATTGGTATAGATCAAGTAAAATCATCTATACAGAACTTAATTCCCAAAATGCAGGTAAAAAAAGATATCGGGAAACCTCGCCTATCTATTGATCGTGTATTCAGCATGAAAGGTAGCGGTACAGTTATAACCGGTACATTGATAAATGGTAAGTTCCATAAAGGGATGGAGATCATGATTTTCCCAAATTACAGAAAATCCCGCATTAGAAATTTACAAGCTTACAAAGAAGAGGTCAAAGAAGCTCTCCCGGGTTCACGGGTAGCCATTAATCTGGCAGGAATTGAAAAAAATACACTTCATCGGGGCGATATTGTTTTCGGAATGAAACCGGTAATCCAAGCAGGCAGATATATTGATGCACAAGTATACCTTCTCTCTCAAACCGAACATTTTCAATTGAAAAATGGAGCAAATCTGGACTTTTATTGTGGCACAAAAGAGGTTGTAGCAAAAATAATTCTAAATAAAAAGAAATATCTGTCACCCAGCGAGAAATGCCTGGTGCAATTTCGGTTTAATGAACCAATAGCAGCCTTTCTAAAAGACCGATTTATTTTAAGAATTCCAAGCCCCCCTCAAACCATCGGAGGAGGAATCATTCTGGATCCTCAACCAAAAAAGCATAGTTTTAAAGACAATGATATTGTTAATCAACTTCTAAGGAGAGTCACTCTCAAACTTAAAACAATAATTCTTACTGAAATAGAGAAATATAAATACATTAAAAAAGATGAATTGCTTATTAACAGCCATCATTCCCAAAAAGAAATTTATGAGACACAGGAACAGCTAGGTAAGGAAGGTAAAATAATTGTGACTGATTCCTTTTTAATAGACCGTCTTTTTTGGCAGGAACAAATTGGTAAATTTAAAAATCAATTAGATAACGAATACCGCATACATCCCTTGGAAAAAGGATTTCCTCTCAGCAGATTCCAAGGCAGCCTTTACTATTTACCACAGGAAATATTTAGTTTTTTATTCACATCGCAAATTATTACAAAAAAAATCATTGTAGAAAATGGAATTATTTCCTTACCTTATCATCAAGTGAAAATCCCACCTGAAAAAGAAAAAATGATGATAAAAATGTTGCACTCTATACAAGCTCATAGAGCTAATCCTCTCAATGAAAAAAGCATTCTTCTTCAAACCGGCAGTACAAAGGAAATGATTCGGTATTTAATTCAAGAAGAAAAAATCATCAAATTAAATGAAGGAATTTTACTCGAGAAAAACCAATATGATACAATAAAAAAGAAGTTAATAAATTTTCTGAAAAAAAACGGTTCTATCTCCATTTCAGAGGTTCGTACTTTATTAGGGTTTTCAAGAAAATATATTATTCCCCTGTTGACAAAAATGGATGAAGACAATATTACAATACGTCAGGGCAATTTTCGCACACTAAAATACAAATAAATAATTATTATGAAGGAGTCATGAAGCAATTGGACAAGAAAAAAAGATTAACCCAAATGGTTTCTGCTGCCGGATGAGCAGCCAAATTTAATTTTAAAGATCTCGGTGAGATCTTAAGTCATTTTAAAGATTTAAAAGATGATAATCTATTGACCGGATTTGAACATTACGAAGATGCTGCGGTTTATCAATTAAATGAAAAACAAGCTTTGATCTTTTCATTGGACTTGATTACTCCAATCGTTGATGATCCTTATTATTTTGGTCAAATTGCAGCCGCCAATGCTATAAGTGATATTTTTGCAATGGGAGGAAATCCTTTGATGGCGTTAAATATTGTCGCTTTTCCCGAAAATCAATTACACGATTTAGATCAAATGCTAAAGGGCGGAGCTGAAAAAGTCAGGGAAAGCGGTGCAATTTTGGTCGGTGGACATACCATAAAAGATAAAGAGCCAAAATATGGTCTTGCAGTCATCGGTTTGATTCATCCTGAAAATACGATTTACAATAACACCCCTCAAGTAGGAGATTTATTACTTCTGACTAAACCTTTGGGAACCGGCATTTTATCAACTGCCTTGAAAAAAGGAATTGCTGACCCGGCTATAGTAAAGGAAACTACATCCTGGATGACAAAATTAAATCGACTTTCTCGCGAATTACTCGATTTACCTATTCACAGCTTGACTGATATCACAGGCTTTGGATTGTTAGGTCACCTATCCGAAATGCTGACCAAAAATAAACTAGGAGCAGAACTGTGGATAGAAAAAATTCCCATAATTGAAGGGTTATCACAATATATCCATTCAGATATGATTCCCGGAGGTACTAAAGAAAATAAACAAATATATTCATGCCTGGTAGAAAAAGAATCAAATATACCCCGGGAACAAGAAATTGCCCTCTATGATGCACAGACTTCCGGAGGATTATTGTTATCTATTAAGCCTGAATACGCAGATAAAGCAAAAAAGCTGTTATGTAAGGATGGATTTTATTTGACACAAATCATTGGAAAAGTAAATAAATGCCGTTCAATGAAAAAAATCCGTATTCTTTCCGTAAGAAAATAAAAATTCCTATTTTTTTTATTTGACAATGATAATATATAATGTATAATACTTCTAATATTATATTATTTTAATAATTATTTGCTGATTATATTATAGATAAATAGCAAAACGGTAATAATTTTAAAAAATAATTTTTTTTATTTAAAATAAAATCATGTTTAAATTTCTTTAATGTAAATTCAATAAAAATAATATAATTTTTTTAAGAAAGATGGTGATCACCATAAAAAAAATTCTTATTACTTTATGTTTGTTTCTTTACCTTTTTTTATTAACTGGTTGTTTCTTACTGAACAATGCACCGATTATTGAATCAAGCCCCCCATTGATAGCAAAAGTAGGAATTCCTTATATTTACTATATCGATGGAATTGACCCAGATAATGATACCCTGGAATATTCTCTGTTAACCTTCCCTGAAGGGATGATGATTGACTCTGAAAGTGGAGCCATTAATTGGACACCTTCCGAAGAGCAGTTGGGAGAGAACAAGGTTGAGGTAAAAGCCAATGATCAGTGGTCTAATGATACTCAATCTTTTTCGATAATAGTTAGCAAGGCTATTCTAACTTCAATTGAGGTTCTTCCGGAAACCATGAGTCTAATTTCAGGTAATTCCTGGTTTATTACTTCAGTCATTGCAAATTATGATTATGGCACAAGCAAAACTGTTTCTACCAGTGATTGTGTTTATGAATCCAGTAATGCAAATATTGCATCGGTCGATAACGATGGGATAGTAAAAGCTATTTCTATAGGTTCAGCTGTTATTACCGCAAGCTACTCAGAAGATGGATTTACAAAAAGTGATACGGTTAATGTTACTGTGACCACTCCTCCTATTTCGCCTCCCAGTAGCGGTGGATGAGGAACCTAATTAAAACCGATAGTTTATCGGTAAAAATCAACCTCTTTATCATTAAATATTCCATTTAATGTTGACAATATTTGTCATATATTATATACTAACTTTCAATGTCAATATGGCAAAATATTTTAATGGTTTAAAAGAGGAATCAAATGCATGTAGATATCACCAGCAATGCTTTAACCAAATTAAAACATATTTTGGAAGAAAATAAAGCATCAAGTACAAAATTTAGAATTTTTTTAGCGGGAATTGGTTGAGGTGGTCCAAGATTCAATCTTGCTCTGGATGAGCAAAAAGAAAATGATAATTCTTACAAAGAAGATGGTGTCCACATTATCGCTGACCAAAATTTAATCGGGCAATTCAAGGGATTCAGAATTGATTATTCTAATTTCTTTCTTATGAAAGGATTTTCGATTTATCCCCACAACGGAACTGCTTCTACCTGTTAGAAAAATAGTAAAAACCTATCATCTCTGATTAATTCATAGATGATAGGTTTTTAATTAATCAAACAGAAATTTTCTCCTTCAAATACTCTATTTCACTACATTTTATAGCTTTTATTTTCAAGTTTGTTTTTTATATTGCCCGTATCATTATCACCAATCCGGCGATAATCAATAACACCGGCCAATAGGTTACCCATGCGACCAAGGTGAGCCAAGGGAATAATGTTGTCCCAAGAAAAATTAATCCAAGAATAATAAATATCAATCCTAAAAAAACATGTCTATTCTTCGCTGAATGTCGACTATTTTCTTCTGATGATAAGTATTCATCAACCGTTTGTTTTTTTTCTGCATCTTTATTAATATTCTTCTCTAAATCAATGGTTTCTTTTTCATATTTTGAGTTGTGATTGATATCACCATGAGGATTTTTCGGTATAATAATCCAGGCTATAAGATAGGCTATTAATCCGGCTCCATCCATAAAAAAGAACAATATTAACAGTAATCGAATAATAATTGGATCGATATCAAAGTATTCACCAATGCCCCCGCATACACCGCCTATTACACAATTTTTTCTTGATCTATATAATTTGTTTGTCATTTTCATATTCCTTTCTAAATTGATATAAGTGTTATTTAGTCAGGTAGATATCACCTGAAACTGTTTTAATATTGACACTTTTCTTAACTAACTCAGATTGGTCATCTACTGAAGAGTATATGGAACCGGAAAATTGATTAACTACTTTCCCGGAAAGTGTATTTGTATTCAAATTAAAGTATGTATCTATTGGAAATTTTATCTTGACTTTTCCTGAAATGCTATTGACATCGATAAAATTGGAAAAAATCGAATACGAGACATCCAGATCCCCTGAGACAGAATTTGCCGTCAGATTGCCTGTCATATCTTTGATAAAAATGTTTCCTGATGTCGTTTTTAAACTTAGATCTTTCGAAACAAGATTTTTTAAATTTATATTTCCCGACACAGTTACACATGAGCAATTTTCAATGATCAAATTCTCGATCCAGGTTTCCCCGGATACATTCGAAGTGTGAATATTTCCTATATAATTTTTAGGAATAAACACATCAAGGTTAACATCCAAATAGTTAAATAATGCTTTTTGGGGATATTCTATTGTGATATTAATCATATTTCTGCCTAATTCAGTCTTTAAAACGGGACATAGTCTTTCACAATTAAAAAATGACTTACCGTAATAATGGACTTCAATATCTTTTATGTCCTTAGCATATACATGCATATCAGAGCTGACCGCGGTTATGAGAATAGCATTCACATTTTCCATATTTATTGTTCTTAATTCATCGATTATTTTACCACCATCATGATTTGAATTCCTCAAAAATATCCTATAATTTCCAGTATTCATAAATGCAATAAAAGCTACTGTAAGAGATATCGTCGCTACAGCAACAAGCCAAATAACAATCTTTCTTAATCGATTATTTCTCATTATTTACTCCTCCTATTGGTGATAATTTGCAAATTCATCTTAAGATAACTTATACTCAATCTGTAAAATATTTTAGATAAGTAGAAAACACCAATGTTCATTAAAAGTCCAAGACAGGTTATTCCTATACCTAAAGGAATGCTGACTATCGGTGAAAATGGAATATAATATCCTCCACTGAAGACTGGACCAAATGTTCCGGCCAAGAAGATCGCACCTCCGGAAATCGTTACAGAAAAGGCAGCGGCAAATAATCCAATAAACAAGCCAATTAATCCGATTGCCGGACCCAGCACGATAACCAGGTTAAAAAATCCCAAGCCAACCGCAGCAAATATTGCTCGTATAATATTATTTGCTGAAGTAGTATTTTCTGCTTTTTTTATCATGTTTTCTGCGATGAACTGTCTGGCAATATTCTTTGGATCTCCCAATGAAACAGCTATTTCTTCTTCATTCCTGCCTTTTTCCATACCCATTCGAAAGTGTTCTTCATAATCGTATAAAATTTCCTCACTAACTTCCTTAGGTAAATCATGGATGTATTCTGCTAATTTTTTAATATATTCATTTTTATTCATTACACTTTATTTCCTTTCAAGAAATTATTCACATTTTTTACAAATGAAAACCATTCATTTTTAAAAGAATTCTCTTTACTTTTCCCTAAATCCGTTAATTCGTAGTACTTTCGAGGAGGTCCTTCTGTTGACTCCTTAAGGTAAGTTGTTACAAAGCCCTCTACCCTTAACCTTCTCAGCAATGGATATATAGTGCCTTCCGAGATTAAAATATTTTTTGATATTTCATTGACCAGCTCGTATCCGTAGCAATCCCTTCTTTCAAGCATGCTAAGAACACATAATTCCAAAACTCCTTTTTTAAACTGAATATTCAAATTATCACATCCTTTCCTCTTCCTTATAATGTATTGTTACAATATATCGAACTGTATCTTTTATTGTTCCTTATTAATATATCACATGGTATCTTTTTTTGCAAGGTAGTATGATATTTTTTTTTATTTTTTTATTATCCACTTATATCTCCGAAAAAAATAAATAATTAAACTGTTTAAAAGAGGAACTAAGCTTTGAAAAACCAAATCACTATAGCTGAAAATGCTTTATTTGTAAACCTTCTAAGCCATTTTTTTTACTTTGTTCACCTTTTTTTATCCTTTAAGTGAAAAACGCTTAAGCTATAACTAAATTGAGGCTTAAGAGATTATTATATCCAAATTATTGGTTTTTTTTAAAGTTTTTATTTAAAATCTTTTTTAAATGATGTAAAACCATCTCATTACTGATAAAATAAATATTTTTCTCAGATATTCACTGAACTCAATTACACTTTATGATAAAATTAAAAAAAGTTAAGAAACGAGTTTAAATTATCCGGGTAGATAAAAGCTTCGAAATGATAGTTTTCAGTATTCGAAATTATTTTATAATAATAGGTGAACGTTTTATTCATATTATTATAAAAGGAGAAAGCAAATGAAGGATATGATCCAGAGGCACTTAAAATGCGAAAAGAATAAAGTAAATCATTTTGTTCTTTTACCCGGAGATATTGAAAGAGCTAAGCATATCAGCTCCCATTTCTTTAACAGTTCAATAAAAATATCTGAAAACAGAGAATTTCATATTTATAATGGTATTTATCAAAATAAACCGGTTGCCGTCTGTTCCACCGGTATTGGTTGCATGTCTGCATCAGTCGCAATTGAAGAATTAGTCAATTGCGGATGCCAATACTTTATACGGGTTGGCACCTGCGGAGCTTTGTCTCCGAAAGTAAACATCGGAGATATTATTATTGTATCCGGAGCTGTCAGGGGTGACGGAGCATCAAAAGAATATATACCTCTAGCATATCCTGCGGTAGCAGATCATACCATGGTTAATATCTTGAAAAAAGAGGCTGAAAAAAAGAATATAAGATACCACGCCGGAATTATCAGAACACACGATGCTTTTTACATGGAATCCCCTTTCGCCTTTGGTGACTGGAAAAAAAGAACGAAAATTTGGACTGAAACCGGTGTACTTGGAGTAGAGAATGAAGCTTCAACCCTATTTGTTATCGGTTCCTTGAGAAAAGTTAAGGTAGGTGCTGTTCTAGTCGCTGTAGGACACCTGCTTAATAGGAAAAAATTGAGAAAGGAAAACCTACAAAATAGTATGGATAAAGCAATAATAATCGCTTGTAAAACCTTAGTTGAACTTCAGATAAATAAGGAGACATATAATGGGTAAAATACATCATCTCCAAATTAAAACAGGAGAAATTGGAGATTTTGTACTCTTGCCTGAAGATCCCAATCGTTGTGAAAACATAGCTGGACAGTTTCAAAATCCCAGGTTAATTGCAAAAAACCGGGAATATACAACTTATACCGGAAAATATAAGGGCTTGAAGGTTAGTGTAACATCTACCGGCATGGGTAGCCCCTCTGCCGCTATTGCATTAGAAGAAATTATTAAATCTGGAGCAAAATACTGTATTCGATTAGGAACATCGCAAAAAATGCAAAATTATATTAAACCAGGTGAATTAATTATTCCTACAGCAGCTGTTCGGCAGGATGGCACCTCATTAGAATATGCCCCTATTGAATTTCCGGCAATTGCAGATAACACCATCGTTCATGCACTCATAGCAATATCTCGGCAGAAAGGTTTAAAATCTTATGAAGGAATTATTATGAGTAATGATACTTTTTACTCTGATTTATCGAGGCTGTATCTTGATTCCAGAAAGAGAGAAAAGTGCTGGACCGATGCTAATGTATTAAGCAAAGATAACGAATCTTCTGCCCTTTTTACCATCAGTTATATTCGGAATATTCATTTAGGTTCATTATTGACCGCCACTGAAAATTTACTCAACCATAAAAAAGTAGTTACGGATAAGGATGAAAAGCGTTACTATCATCTAATGACAGAAATATGCTTGGAAGCTTTTAGCAAACTGAACAATAGCGAAAAGTATTAGGTTTGAGTAAAATTTTTTTTAGCTGCTCCTTTAAATAATTTCCAGAACATATCGGAAGAATTTCAATTGATACTTGTTGATAATAATCCTGGTTAGCAGACAATTTTGACAGCTTTATTGCTTGTATGTATTACGGTAATTTGACTATCCTAATATCTAACTCATTGCATTTTAAATATATATTTTCTTTATTGGAAGATTTGTTCATAAAAATAAACTTTTCAATCTCTTTTCACATTCTTTTTTATCACTAACAAGCTCCTGAAACAATAAACGCCATCTAATTGTCACTCTATAAGTATAAGTCATTTATTAACATATTTACAGTAATCAAAAACATTAGTCCATTGTCCATCTTCATTATAATTTCCTTCGTCAAATTAAAGTTGAAGAAATTTTTGATTAAATTATAAAGATCTTGAAATAGTTTAGGATCTTCTTAAAATAAAAAAGTGGATGCTTTTATAAATATAAGCATCCACTTAATTAATTTATTTTATTCTATTCCCAAGGTCCAACGATACCATCTACCGCCCAATCCATGGTAGTCAATTCAAATACTGACATACGTGAGCCTTCCGGCACTTTTAAATTACCGTCACGGTCATAAACCGGTCCATTGAACGGGTCGAATACCATTGATGGATCAGACATTTGTTCAAATCTTTTCATAACCAGATCATAGACGTTTATCATGCCAAAAATCGGATCATCAATTTTAGTTTCTTTTAGTTGTTTCTCGTATACTGGATTGATTAGCATTCCAGGTTTTGCACCCATTTCAACCGATTTTTCTTTCAGCAACCACCAGTAATCAACATCTACAAGATTCTTTGCGGTATATACACCAGCATAAACCTTAGCTAAAAAATCAAGATAAATTGCTTCCCAGTGTGCAATTTGTCCTGAGACAACATGATCGGGGCTGAATTTATACATGGGTGAGTAATGGCCAAAAGAGGGAAAATTCTTGTCCGCAGCAACTTGCACAACAGTTGGTGAATCTTCGGTAAAAGCAAAAACATCACATCCATCTGCAATTAACGCTTCGGTAGCTTCTTTAGCCGCTGTAGGGCTGAACCATTCATAAATCCAACGAGCATAAACTTCAGCTTTTGGTTTTGCTTCAAGAACACCTCTGGCAAAAGCACCCATATGACGTTTTACTTCTGGAATCGGAAAAGCTCCCACATAAGCAGTCTTATTTGTTTTAGTAAGAGCACCGGCAATCAATCCGTTCAAATAATAAATTTGGTAAAAATCAGCCATATATGTCATCATGTTGGGATTGCGTTTAAATCCAGAGCAGTGAGCGAAAATTTTATCCGGATATTTCTGAGCGGAAAGTAAAGTTCCATCCATAAATCCAAAACTAGTTGTAAAAACGACATCACAGTTTTCTTCCATAATCAGCTTGTCTATATATAAAGGTTCGTCTCCTTCTGCAACACTCTCTACATAAACAGTTTCTAACCAGGGAAAAGCATCCTCACAGATAAGCCTTGCATTGTCATGCGCATTGCTCCAGCCTAAATCACCAATAGGTCCGACGTAAATAAATCCTGCTTTAAGTGTTTCGCCAGGAATGTATTCTTTGGCCATTGCTCCCGAAGAAAGGCTAAGGATGACCATGATTACTATTATAGTTACTAATACTATTTTAATTCTTTGCATTGACATTTTTTATCCTCCTTTATTAGGCAGTTCAAACAGTTTTTTAGATTTTTAAACTTTCACTGCTTACTTAACCATATTTCGGGATAGTGCAGTGTAAACTACCCTGAACATTAAATTATTTAGAATTAACTTCTCACCCCCTCTTTCTTTTCCGTTTACTTTTCCAGTTAAATTCTACTTATTATAAAATCACTTGAAATATTATATTCTTTCAATCACCTTATTAATCTTTTAAAATGACTTACTATAAAAAATTCAGTAAAGCATTTCAGTTATGTTTATGATTAAGAATGTGAGTTTTTGCCTGTTGCAAAAAGATAGAAGGTTATTTCGATTTTAGTTTTTTTTACCTTCTTTATTTATCTAAATGTACCAAATGCTAAGAAAAATTACAAATCGTGTAAAATCACCCTGATCATTCTTCACCCCGGGTATATGGTAAGGTTAAAGCAGCGGGCGAACCCATGCGTTTCTGTAATGTTCCTCGCGATACAAAGATTAATACAATAATTGCAAATGCATAGGGCATCGCTTTCAATAATTCAGGAGAAACCCACGGTTGCAATCGAAATGCCAAGTGATAAAGAGCTGCAAATAGATACGCCCCAACCATTCCAAGAGCCGGATTCCAGAAAGAAAATATAGTCAACGCAATAACAATCCACCCAATCCCGGCAGTCATTCCTTCGGTCCATGCCGGCCGATAAGCAACTGATAGATATCCTCCGGCAACTCCGGCTAAAATTCCACCGATAAAAACACACATGTAACGAACCCTATTAACGTTTATTCCCAGAGAATCTGCTGTTGCAGGACTCTCTCCCACAGAACGGATGGTAATCCCAATTCGGGTACGATATAGAATATACCACATCAGAGGAACGATGAGAATTGTCAGATATACAATCAAGTTCTGATCTTCGAAAAGAATAGGACCTATAATCGGTAAGTCTGAAAGCCCGGAAATAGTGATTTTGGAAATCGGATTAGGAAGCGGTTTGCCTTCCCATCCACGGCCAAACATACCTGATAAGCCCAATCCAAACATAGTAAGAGCCAGTCCGGAAACAACCTGATTTGCTTTTAATGTTACACTTGTAAAAGCATGGATCAATGAAAAAACTCCACCTACAGCTGCTGCGACCAATATACCTAACCAGGGACTACCGGTACTATAAGCTGTAACAAAGGCAGAAAAAGCCCCCATAATCATCATTCCCTCAACTCCTAGATTTAAAACTCCGGAACGTTCCGCATAAATCTCACCAAGTGTACCCAAGAGAAGCGGAGTACCGTAGGCTAGAGAGCGACTTAATGTTGTTACTATCCAAGATTCCCAACCCATATCTACCTCCTAGAATTAAAGGAAATTTTATAACGAAGAAGGATTTCACTTCCGATTAGAAAAAATAATATTAATCCATTAAACACATTAATCATTTGGAAAGGTAATCCAAGTGATACTTTTATCACATCCCCACCCGTCATAATGACACCAAATAAGAGTGAAGTAATGATTACTGCCAACGGATTACGTCTTGCCAACCAGGCAACTATAATTGCAGTATAACCATATCCCATCGAAATATGGTTTGGCCCAAGTAAACGCATATGAATTCCAGCGACCTCACCTACTCCCGCTAATCCGGCAAATCCTCCAGAAATCAACATAACCATTAATGTTGTTTTCATTTGGCTTATTCCTGCAAATCTTGCAGCATCCGGATTCTCACCGATTACCCTTATTTCAAATCCACTCCTGGTCTTTGTAACCATGATATACATGAGAACTGCTAGGAGAATACCAAGAATTAAAGTCGGCCAATGAATTCGAGTACCATATATCGAGGGTAGCCTTGCCGCTTGTGGAAATGTATCTGTATAGGCAAATCCTCGCATTGAGGGACCTTTCCATGGACCGTGGATTAACCATTCCACAATATATAGGGCAATATAATTCATCATAAGTGTCGTAATGACATCATTTAATCCCATTTTTACTTTTAAAAAAGCAGGAATCAATCCCCAGGCAGCTCCAAATAAAAATCCGCCAATAAACATTGCCGGCAAGAGTAACGGATCCGGCAAACCGCTAAAAAGTGCAATACCTGCAGCACCAACTGCTCCCATTAATAATTGGCCCTCAGCACCAATATTCCAGAATAGGGCACGAAAAGCAATCGTTAATCCTACTCCACATAATAGTAGAGGAATTGCTCGTCGGATTGTTTCAGTGATTCCAAACCTGCTTCCTAAAGAACCACGTAATATCAACTGGTAAGCTCGAATTGGGGAAACACCATAGATCCTGAAAAATATTCCTGCAACCACAAGAGCTACTACAATGGCAATCAGTGAAACGATGAAGATTAAAGATCCGGAAGCAATCGGTCTTCTTTCAATCTTAAATAGCAGATTTTTTTTCATTTCACTTCTCCCTCTTGCCGAGTACCGGCCATCATCAAACCTATTTCTTCTATATCTGCATTTTCAGCATCAATGATACCCATCACCTCACCATGACACATGACTAAAATACGATCTGACATGGTCATTATTTCATCCAAATCCTCTGATATGAGTAGGATAGCAGCACTTCGTTCCCGTTGTGCTAACAAAATCTGCCGTACCTGTTCAGTTGCACCTATATCAAGACCATAAGTAGGGTGAACCGCGATAATCAATGAGGGATTTTCAGAAAGTTCCCTGGCTAACACTACTTTTTGAATATTTCCTCCAGATAAAAGTTTAGCAGCAGTCTCACAATTCGGTGCAGCAATTTGGTAATCCTTTATCGCACAATGTGCATTTTGTTCTATTTTTTGTCTTTCAAGAAATTCCCGTCGGCAATAAGGTGGACGCCGATATTTCTTAAGAATCAGATTTTCCCTAATACTCAATGCCGGAACAATCCCCATTCGAATCCTTTCAGCAGGTATATGAGCAATATTGCAATCATTTATCTCGCGCACAGAACAATTTGTAATTTCTTTTTTTGAAAAAAATATCTTCCCATGAGTTAGTTTTCGCAAACCGGTGAGAACTTCAGCTAGTTCATATTGCCCGTTCCCTGACACGCCTGCTACCCCAAGAATCTCTCCACCAAAAATTTCAAAAGAAACTCCTCGAAGAGCAGGAAGTCCCCTATCGTTTAGCGCGTGAAGGTCATTAACTTCAAGAAGCTTTTCACTTCTCTGTACAGGACTTTTTTGCAGTCGAAATACAATATCCCGTCCTACCATTAATCTGGCTAAATCAGGTTTATTTGTCTCGGAAGTAGAAAGTGTAGATATAATTTTACCTTTTCTTAATACGCTCACCTTATCACTGACCTGCATGACCTCATCGAGTTTATGGGTAATGAAAATAATGGTCAATCCATTATCTACCAGGGTACGTAATGTAGTAAATAATTGATCGACTTCCTGGGGAGTAAGTACGCTCGTCGGTTCGTCCATAATGAGTATGTCAACCTCACGATATAACGCCTTTAAGATTTCTACCCTTTGCTGCTGACCGACTGCCAACTGCCATATTTTTGCACCCGGATCGACCAGCAAGCCATACTTCTCAGCAATCATTGAAATTTTCTTGCGGGTTTTTCGGGAATTCATAAACGGACCCGTTCCCTCATCCAGACCGAGAACGATGTTTTCCTCTACTGAAAGTGTAGGAACCAAACGGAAGTGCTGATGGACCATTCCTATATGATAACTGATAGCTGTACGCGGTGAATTAATTTTAATTGATTGGCCATTTAAGAGGATATCACCTTCATCAGGTTGATAGAGACCGTAGAGAATACGCATTAGAGTTGTTTTTCCTGCACCATTTTCACCTAACAGACAATGAATTTCTCCTCTACAAATTTTAAGGTTAATGCCGTTATTTGCGACTACACCTGGAAACCGCTTAACAATTCCGCGTAGTTCAATGGTATAACTTTCCAAATTTCCCAAGGTTACTCCTTTTTACCTGATTGCGTAGTTAATTATATATGCTTCCAAAACAATAGTTTAATAAAGTTAAAATATTTTTGAATAGTTGTATTCTTAACGCGGTAAATCTGTATATTTTCTAGTCATCGTCTTGTAGAATTTATTATTTCCCTTTACCAGATTAGTTAGTCTGCAACTACAATATAGTAATAAATATATCAAAAGAGCATTAAAAAAGCAATAACTTATAAATGTTCATTTTTTAAATATTTTATTAATCAGCTCGATAAAATTGTTTGTAATAGGGATATTTTAATATTTTGCAACAAAATTTTTGTATAAATACTTATTTTACTTAAATATTTATTTTATAAAAATGTTAATCTGGTTTTTTCAATGATTTTTGTTTCCATCATTAGTTACCTATTTTACTCTCTTAAAAATCACCCATAACCCGATTGTAACAAATAATATTCCCAACAATAATTCAAATTGCAATTTTAAAAAATTATTTAGGATAAAAAAATATCGATAATCCACTTAATATACCGATTGGAATTAGAAGTTCTTTTTCTCTTTTTCCAAAAATATATAATTGAAATAGACCGATTGCAACTCCTATTGGGAAAATAGGCCATAATTTCTCCATCAAGTGCCATCCAAAAATAGAATTAGTTAAAAATAAGAATCCATAGGTGGTAAGAATGCCTCCCGGCACTAACACTCCCGGATCTTTCCTGTAAATAAAATAAGCTGATTCAAACAGAATGCCCGAAATGATTAGAAAAAAAGGCCATAAATATTCCCAATTGATTTTTACCAGATTAAATATTAACTAAAATAAATATAATTCCTAAAAAAAGTAAAAAGATCCCAAATAATGTATTTATTTTTTCATTTTCTCTCTTCCTTTTAAATACTATTTGACGAGTATCAATACATCGCGAACTATTGGTTGAAATATTCTATACTGACCTTAGTATTAAGGAGGTCAGTTAGAATATGAAAAAGTTAAAAGAAATGGCAATAAAAAGATACATCAACGGTGAATCTCCGAAAGAGATCTACCGGAGCCTGGGCAAAGGAAAAACCTGGTTTTTTAAATGGCTCAAAAGATACCGACTTGATGGGACAGGCTGGGCAGTTGAACATTCCAGAAGGCCTCACAAAAGCCCTAAACAAATCGATCAGGAGACAGAACAGATGGTTATCGCCACCAGAAAAAAACTGGAAAATATACTCTATGCACAAATCGGCGCTTCCAATATTGACTGGCAATTAAGGCGGGAAGGCATGAAGCCTCCCTCTATTGCTACAATTAATCGGATTTTAAAAAGAAATGACCTGGTTCGCAAGCGGGAGAAGTATGTTCCTAAAGGAACTCCCTATCCTGCTCCTTGCGTCATCCGAAGCAATGATCTGCATCAACTGGATGTCGTTGGTCCCAGATATCTCAAGGGAGATGGCCGTTTTTATTCGATTAATGTCATTGATGCCCATGATCGTAGGATGAGCAATTACCCGCATCGCAGGAAGAACCGAAGGGCTGTTTTAGGCGGTCTATTGTACGCCTGGCATAGACTGGGCATTCCTTTCTATCTACAATGGATAACTTTCTTCCCTGTCGGGGGAGTAATCGTTATCCGCATTCTTTCGGGATCATTATTCGTCTCTGTCTTTTCTTGGGAATACAATCTGTCTTTATTCCGATAAGTGAGCCCTGGCGTAATGGGATTGTGGAACATTTCCAATTTAACTTCGATCGGAAGTTCTTCCGTAGTCAGTCCTTTGCTCATTTTAAGGAGCTTTGTGAAAAGGCCAGGGAATTTGAGCAATTTCATAACCGGCATCATCATTACAGTACCCTGGGAGGTTTGACACCTTATCAGAAATGTACTGGAAATATCAAACATTTATCGGATTCTTTTCAATTGCCGGAAAAATTAGCCATTCCTCCTGGATGTGTCCATCTTATCCGTTTAATTCGTAGCAATCACCTCTTGGATGTCTTTGGAGAAAGATTGGCTGTACCGGCTGATTTAGAATACGAATACGTGTGGGCTACGATTGATACAGAAAAAGAAAGACTGGATGTCTATCATGATTATAAATGGATGATCGGATATGAGTATCCTTTACTTAAAAGCTCTATGTTATTGCCAAAGATCGCATAAACAAAGTTCACTATGTTTTGATATTAATTCTTAGTAAAGTTCACAATCTAGTGATATTTTAAATCATTAGAAAGGTTCACTATGTCTTGATATTTGTTAACTATTAATTAATCTCATCTATCAATATAACAGATAATATCATGTTCAATCGCTAAAAAAGCATTATTCCTTATCTTGATAATTTCAAAGCATTTAATTCACGATAGGCATTTATTGAAATTCATTAGACATCGAATAGGTTGCAATTCGTTCCTTTAATGCAGGGATAATTTTCCTTGCTTCCTTTTCACCTAATGACATAAGATATAAACGCTCTTTACTATCTATAATTCCATTAAATACTCCACTGTATTCCGGTTTTATTACAATATCAGCGTGACTTGATTTAGCCTTACTTAAACTTTCCAGCATGATGTCGATTGATTGTGATACAATTGATAAGACATTATTTGCTACGGGTGAACGGTCCTTTCTTATACCGGATAAATCTACACCGATAACGATATCTGCGCCCATTTCTTTTAAAACATCTATCGGTAGAGGATCTACTAAAGCTCCGTCAACCAACATCATTCCCTGATACTGAAAAGGAATACATGTGCCCGGTCTAGCCATCGACGCAGCAATTGCATTGGAAATTCGCCCATGGTCAATAACTACTTTTTCCCCGTTTTCCAAATTGACCGCAATTGCTGCAAAAGGAATTTTCAAATCATATTCAAAACTTGCCCTATTTGTCAATAAATCAATTTCATCTCTGATTATCCTGGTATCCACTAGACCTTTTAGCCATTTCGGATTAAATTTTTTTTCATTTACCTCAATATAAAACATCAGAAAAGAAGTATCATCAACTTTCTTGAAACCCGCGATTTCATTTAAATACTTATAATATTTTTTAAATTCTATATTTAAGGACAAAATTTCAATTCGCTGAATATCCTCCCATAAAGCATATAATCCCGCAACGAATGCACCACTACTGGTCCCCGAAAGATAGTCAACCTTAATGCCCTCTTCTTCCAATACCTTTAAAACACCTATATGGATAAAGAACCTCTCTCCCCCCATTCCTAACGCCAGACCAATGGTGGGTTGCGTACAGAAAGCTGGTGTACAATAAAAACAAAAAGTGACAAGCAAAAAAATGCAATAAATCATTTTTTTGTAATACTGCATTTTTTTCGCATTTAGTCTCAAATCATTCTTTTTCATTTCTCCCAATTCCTTATTATCCATACTCTTACCTCTTTTTTCCCCCAATCCATAGCCACTTGTTCATCTCCTAAATTAAAACAGACATCAATTCTGTTGCCTTTAATCGCACTTCCGCAATCATTTGCTATTCCAATACCATAACCTTCGATATAAAGGATATCTCCATATGAAAATGTTCCATACTCCGGATCGATGGCGACACTCCTAAAACCAGCCTTATAATGGGTTGAAGTATATCCATCTGCATATGGATAGCAACATCTCTTGTGCGGTGTGTAAGCTGTTGCAATGATTTTAAACTCAGGATAAGGTAATTTATTTTTTGAATGACCGGAAAGAAAATCTTCAATTTCATGTGCCTTGGAATTCACTTGCTTCCATTTAATACTGTAAAAACCATAAGGATCTTTTTTATCATGACTGAACTTCTCAATAATCATATACCCACATGACTTTTCCTGAGAGGATATTTTATTCTGTGACGTAAATCTTATGATCTGGCCATTATTATCTTGAACTACGTACAATTTTCCTTCTACGGTGAGAATACTCAGTAAAAGCATTGTATTTAAAAAAATAATCAGAAGTAATATTTTTTTTATGATTTTATCCTTCCTTCGAGGTGAATTATAGATAAGTAATACTGTATAATATATACTACTACAAATTCTAAAAAATATCCTTCATTAGTTAGAAAAAGCAATGAGCGGGGAATTTAAAAGACTGGGGAAATTCTAGAAAAAAAACTGCCCTATGATTAATAGGGCAGTTTTTTAAAGGAGGTATAATTATGAAAAAGATTGTTATATTGCTTATAGATTTTAGTAAAATCTTTTACAATTTAAACCTTTAATATTATATTACTTTTTTATTAAAAGTCAAGACCTTTTTCATAATTTTTCATAATTTATCCTATTTTTTTTAATTTAAAAAAATAAAATTTTACTTCATAATATCATTCTAAAAAATGTCTTCAAATTAAAAAATAATTTACAAAATAATAAAAGCGGCCGACAATTTGGCCGCTTTTATTATTCATATTATTTAGCTTTTTCTTTATTCATCAGCAACCCATCTTTCGAGGGCATTTTTCCTATATTCATCTTTTTCTGCAGGAGAAGCACCATAATTAAATTCAAAAATCGCACCATCCCAATCCCCATATGTCGGATTTGGTAATACAATAAATTCGATACCGAATTTGTCCATATGAGTTACAACGGCAGCATTTCTTT
>Ga0272441_10001361_pt1 | contig 52196 bp, 63 predicted proteins | sample SSMProp6N_FD_193582 | JGI IMG/M metagenome (GOLD analysis project Ga0272441, IMG submission 193582) | Marine sediment archaeal communities from Little Sippewissett salt marsh, Falmouth, MA, United States - SSM-Prop-6N | ecosystem: Environmental > Aquatic > Marine > Wetlands > Sediment ...
CAGTTTGTGTAAACACAGATAGAAAGTTTTCAAACTTATTATCACTAACATGTTTTTTATTCATTGTTGATCAAATCTCTAACGACACTTTTCAAACCATCATTCTCCAAAAATTCTATCTCAGAATATCTATCTCTTAATTGCTGTTCGTTCTCTATACCTATATTATACAACTCATATGCATAAGATTTACAAATTCCTTTTAACCTACACAAAGAAACTAAATAACTCGGTATCCCATAATATACTTGCATCTTCAAGCTTTCAAAGAAATTTTTAATACCCCACTGTTCCGCTTGATCTATCTCAATTAAAGCATTTCCCAATCTTTCAAAATCTGCTTTAACAATCTTCTTATAATATGATAAACTACCAACCGAAGGACCACCCAACACACTCCACCACATTAAACCAGACATTGACTGTTCACCATCACAATCCAAACCAACCGAACTAACCTGATCTATATATTCATCTAATAAAAATTTCTTCTTGCCTAAATATGCTTCAATGGACTGCCCCGGAACACTAGACAAAGCCCATGCCATAGCCACATCATTATTTAATAGATCCATATTATATATCATATTGAAGTTAGACTTCCATCCAAACACATCTTCGGGAGAAAAATAATATTTAGATGATATCTCTCCTAATTTAGTTGGTTTTAATCTATTACTAAAAACCAAAACGCATTCTAATTCTTTTAGCATATTAATAACTTTTTCTATTAAAACATCTCCACCACAAAAACAATCAAAACTTCTTTCATACCAATTCTTTGCCTGTTTAATATTTCTAATCCTTCCATTTGCTATTTCTCCCATCAAATGAAACCCAACACGATTATAATTTAACATAGATGATATTATAAAATTATCACTATCATTAAGACGTTCTTCTATTGTATCTATTTCAGACAACTCTACTATCATATCAACATATCCAATTGACGAAAACTCAGAACGCCCGGCACGTCCAGCCATTTGCATTAATTCAACAGGAGATATTCTATTACCCGCTCGTTTAGTTCCTACAATAATAACCCGATCAGCCATTATACAAATTCCTTTAATGCCACAATATCATCCAAAAACATTTTCTTCTTTCTTGCATTGTTCATATTCAAAGGACTTGGATGCAACAATGGCAACACTTCTATTCCATAACGAGGAGACATTTGCATTTCTCCATGACACTTCATTATTCCTGATATTCCAGTAAGTTTTTGTAATGCAAATCCACCAAGAGTTAAAACTACTTTTGGTTTCAATATTTCTATTTCTCGCCTTAAAAACACTTCACAATTCTCTATCTCTATAGGATTTGGCGATCTATTATTTGGAGTCTTACATCGTATAACATTTGATATATACAACATTTTCCTATCAACTCCAACAACATCTTTTAAAGCCCTATCAAAAAACTTACCCGATAGACCAACAAAAGGAATTCCCTGTTGCACTTCATAATAACCAGGATTTTGTCCCACAACCATTATATGTGCTCTTCTACACATATTAGAAAATACATTTGATATACATCCATCTATTAATTTCCCACCTATTGAACACTTTCTACACTCAAGACATTTCTTTTTAAGCTTTAATAATTGTTTTCCTTTGTTCATCCTAGATTAACCCCAAAAGCAAGCGTAGACGTACTTATAATAACATCTAATCCAGAATATGCTCCATTGAATTCTGCCTCTATATGCTTTCTTGATGAAAACGATAAAGAAGCATTGTGAAACGCACATCTAATTCCCATGTTTGATATTCTATTTAACAACATCTTACCTGTTTTCTTTGAATGAACAAACACTATCACTTTCTCACCAATACCCCTATTTGCAATCACCCCAATCGCCCTCTCAACCTTTTTCTTTTCCCGTGTATATAAATCACTATCATCAAACTCATAATACACATATTCTATATCAACAGGACGCCAATTACTCCATATATATTTTGTTTGTTTTTGATTTAATGATTTAATCCATTGAGCAATTTGTTTGCCATTTGATACCGTAGCAGATAATAAAACAACTCTTGCTTTTGAATTAAGTTTGGTAAAATTCATCAAAGCAGACTCAACACTTGTCCCACGCCTTTCTCGCCCCAACAAATGAGCTTCGTCAAATACAATACAATCAACATTAGATATCCAACCATCCTTAGAACAATTTCTCAACTGACAATCTAATGATTCCGATGTCATAATCAATATTCTATTTGTGTCATATTCTTCTAATGATACTTTTGTATCACCGGTATTTAATAAAATACCATACTGAGAAAACTGACCATTCCCATACCAATCAACACGCTTTTCAAACGAAATACTTTTATAGGGAGATACGTAAATTACTTTACTAGATTGATTATTGTATAGGTGATATCCAAATATACACTCTGCTATTGCTGTTTTCCCAGTTGCAGTTTTTAAGGAAACAACTAGATTAACATCCTTATCAAAATAGGGTAAAACAGCCTCTTGTGCTTTGTTAAATGTAGAAAAAGAACATCTATAATATTTATAATCTTCTGTGTGTATCATATATTGTTAATGATCGTACTAAACGTCTTATCTGCCTCTTTTTTTGTTCTTATCTCTTCTTTAACATCATTCATACCCCTTGTTATTATTTTTATTCTCTTTGTAAATTTAGAAATAATCAAAACACAAACAAACTTACCATTTTTTACAAATCTATATAATACAGAAAAATCACCCCGCACTACCTCATATTCACCAATACTTTTATCCAACAAACCAATTAAATATAGAAACGAATTAATAGACACATCATTAGTATCCAAATCGTTTTTCATTTTTCTCAACACAGAAGATCTACACCTTGACTTTGCTATACATTTTCGACACATAGGATCTGTATTGCTATACCAAACGCCATAACAAATTCCCGGAACTTCTTTGTCTTTAGAATCCTTGTTCATTGACAAGCTCTTTAAATTTATTTCTCAGATAAGGCTTAATCTTATAAGCCCAAAACACATTTACTTTACTATAATCAATCTTTAGTTTATTCGCAACATCTCCAACAGATATTGAAACCGGAACACTATAATCATCAATGAAAGGATTTCCGAACATTTCTTTTAATATCTTAACGTTTAATTTAATCGTTCCAACGTGATTGAACAAATCACGAATGGTATCTCTTATGAATATTTTATCAAGACAAGATATTTCATCAAATACTACAAACTCTGAAAAATCACTCTGGCAACTAAAACTACAATCACCACTTATCAAATCATTGCCAAGATTGATTCCTTTTCTCTTTTTATATAAATTATATTCTCTAATGTATGCAGATTTCAAACAATAAGATGCCCATGTAGTAAATGCATATTCATCATTATAATTATATAGGTTCTTTATTATATGAAGAAATCCTATATTTACCAAATCTTCAAAGTCTACATCTTTAATTGTCTTTTGATATTTATACGATTGCTTTCTTACCAAATTAACTATTAAACCATAAAAAGTATTTTTTTCATCTTCGGTTGCCTTATGTTTGTTTATTTTATTAACAAGACTCTTAATAGTATTAGAAACACTAACCGATTTAACAGAACCTTTTCCCATTGTCACTCCTTAAACACACAACCAATATTAAAAACCCTTTTTGATTTTATGAGACTTCTCTATTTCAACCAACAACTCCTTTCTATTAAGGTTTTTAGGATCATAGTCTTTTGGCATATCCACAACATACGTATCAAAAAACTCATTCAGCTTGAAATACATTTTTTTGGAAGCTTTTCTTCCCGCTTCATCACCATCAAGCATAATATATATCTTTTGAGGACACAATTCAGACAACAACTTCATTTGATCATTTGACAAATTCGTTCCCAAAACAGAAACAGAATTTACAAATCCTTCCTGCCACAACTTCATAACATCCCTTACGCTCTCCACTATAAAAAAAGATTCTGCTCTTGTGTGTACCTCATCATATCCAAATAAACATTTTCCCACCTTAATCCCCGTAGGATATAAAACCTTCCTATAGGCTTTGTTATATCTATTATCTCCTGTATCTCTCCACTTCTTTTTTCCTAAAACATCTGTTGCACAAAATCCCACAAGAATATCCTTCTGAAAGAATGGAATTATAACCCTATCTTTATAATATCCCCATCTTCTCTCCACAACCTTAAAATGATTTACCGTTTCTCTTTTAATGTTGGTAGGTTTTTTTCCAGGAGGATTCATAAAAAATTCATATCCTCGATCATATACTACACCATTTTTTATTTCATCTTCAACATCATTTAATTCCAACTCACCCCTTAACGATTTATCATTATCTTCTTCTTTAAGAACACCTAGTTTATCTTTCAATCCTTTAAGCTTAACAATATTTATATCATCATCAGAATCTAATTGCAATATCCACCTAACAGCCTCTTTTGGTGAACATCCTTTTAGTCTAGCAACAGTATATACAATATTACTTCCTCTTCCTTCTGTATAACAATTAGTTTTACCCGTCCTGATATTTAAAAACCAATTTGGATGTGATGATTTTCTTCCAACAAAAAGATAGTGATCTGGACAAAACGCCCTTATTTCATTTCCTCTTTTTGTATAATGATCTATTCCCAACCTCTTCAACAAAAAAGGCACATCAACTTTTTTCATCAACCATCCAATGTTGCTAAAAAACAATTTGTCCTTAATACTTTTTATCATTTTTTATAATAACGGCGCTTCGTAAACGCATCAAAAGCTGTTAAGAAATCATTATTCTCATCATCATCAATAAACTTAACTCCCTGAGAAAGAATTGCCTCTGAACCATATGCCTCAGCAAAAACCAATGCCTCTTTTGTTGACGGTCTCACTTCGCCATTAAACCTAGAACTATGAGAAGCCACAACATGAAGAACCTTCTGCGCTGTTTTTTTACTTGATTTAGTCTTACCATCTTTTTTCTTCATGGCTTTTCTAATAGCCTTAAACAAATAATTTATAGTCATTACGTAAGAACCAGCTAAAATTCCAATTGATGTTCTTTTTGATACAAAATTATCAAACTCATAACAATCAACACAACCAATGGCATGTAAAAGACCAGCAGTGATAACAATAACAATCTCTTTATCACTCAATCCCATAGTATTGGACAAATCCATTGCCACGCCAGTTACCTTAACAGTATGGTCAATCAAACCACCAGATAAATCATAACAAGGAACATAAGGAAAAGAAGCATTTTTAAATTTTTCAAAAAGAGAACTTGACATGAAAGCATCTATAATATTTTTACATGTGTAGTCGCCTATCGACTTGCACTCCTCCTCTACATACTCAACAAAATTAATAAACTTTTCAAGAGAATCTTCTTTGCTGGATGATTCTATTATATAATCATCAATATTAGATGGAGCATCAACCTTGTTCAAAGAACGTGCTGTTATTTGAGGCTTACCATCATACTCAGAAACATCAGCTTTTATCTCAACAAAATCTCCCGGCTGAACAGAATCTACCTTATTCCAAAACCTAACATACCTTTTGCCAGATTTATCACTAATAAGTAAATCGGCATAATCATTACCATTCTTTGCAACCTTGTTAAACAACCTAACAAGATAATACACGCCAGAAAACGCTTTCTTGTCATCCACATACTTTATCAAAGTGTGTGAACCCTTCTTTTTCTTCTTCATATCAATACTCCTTTCTTTTCAATACTACTTTTATTATCATATCATCATACGCTTTTATTATTATACTAAATTCTCCCATTGTTTTCAAGTATTTTTTCAATCTTTTATTATATTCTTACCAGTTAAAAACTAACCCTTGTTTTTTGTCATGGCCTTCTTGGTGTTTTTACTCCCTTTGTTTCCTTGCGTTCTATTCAATGTTCTATCTAACTCTTCAACCTTTCCCGTATTAACCCTCAAAACAGCGTTCATTTTAAATACTGCTCCATCTCTGTTTTTTAACACATAAACATCCCATTTCATATCACATTCTTCGTTTCGACTCTTACCCATTGTTTTTTTCTGTTCTAGCATTCTTCCTGTTTCGATTATACCAACAAACGTATTTGATTCATGAATTTTTCTTTTTGCTCCATATACATCTAATTTACCGAACGCTTTTCCTTTTTCTGTTTTCTTCTCCACAACAGTTGCCGCCTGTGTTGCAGTTACTACAGAAGTTCCTAGTTGAACAGCCAAACTCTTACAATCCATTGCTATCCTACCCTGTTCATCAATTTCATTCCACGAATTTTGCACAGGCATTAAATGATCCATATAATCTATAATCACAACATCTATTGGTATTCCTATTTGTTCTAGTTCCACAAATGTTTTTTCAACCTCAACAACGGTTGAATATGGAGGAATTTCTTTTATCACCAATTTTCCTACAGATGGATTTTTCAATTCCTTAATCTTCTTCTCCCACTTCTTCATATCATTATCACTAATAGTTCCCCACTTAAATCCAAGATAGGGAATACCAGAAATAAGTGCATCAAATTTTGTCTCAACTTGTAATTGATTTTCTTCATTTGTAATATGCAAACAATTTTTCCCCTGTTTAATAAGATTAGACTCTATCGTTTTCATAACACTTGATTTTCCAACACCAGTAACGGCAGCAAACAAGGTCATCTCCGAAGGAAACAAGCCGCCCGTCATAGTATCAAACCTATGAAATCCTGTTTTCAATCCCATGTGTTTTGAAGGATATTTCATTTTGTCCATCAACAAATCTTTTCTTTTTTTTATGTCTGTTAAAACCGAAAATGGCTTTTCTTGTCTGTTTGATTCTAACAAAAAAGACTCTTGTTTTAAAACAGAAGATGCAACTCCAACATCACCACGTTCAATATGCTCAACGGCTTTCTCACAAATATTTGCAACTCTTAAAGCCAAATCAGCATCCTTAAGTTTTAATATTAACGACAGCGGAGTTTCCTTAACTTTCAACTTAGATATAATATTCCATTCAGTTATATATGAATCACGCTTTTTCTTTTCTATGCCCTTGCCAATTTCATGTTCAAACAATGTCTGCGTAAGAACAGTTTTGCCCTGTCTATAGTTTGATTCTATTTTAGATAGAATAAATCTTCTTTGTATAGATGTAAACCATTTTTCTTCTGCAGAATCAAGATATGCTTTTAAAACCATCTTATTCTTCAAAAAAGTATTCAACAACGCCCTTTCAATTTCCCTTGTTTCAAACACATGAGCCATTCTAATATACCCCCTACAACAACTTCTCTACTTCCTTGTTTCCAAGCCGCCTCAAAACTACTTCATCAGTATCATCTCCTAACACTTTAGATGATAAAGATGATTTTCCATATAATACACTTCTAATTCTTTCTTCAATAGTATCCTTACATACAAAATTAACCACCGTCACTACATTCTTTTGTTTAATACGATGTGTGCGATCTTCTCTCTGAGACATCGTGCTTGGCGACCATGCATCATCATAGTTAATAACATATGTAGCCGCCGTTAAGTTTAATCCCATGCTCATGGCATCAGTTCCAATAATAGCATCTAGAGAATCATCATTGTTAAACTTTTCTTGTATTGTTGCTCTTTCTTTTTTATCTGTTTTGCTCCATATATAATAATATTTTATACCCATCTTGTCAAGCTCTTTTTTTATTATCTCGTTCATTTGAGCATACTGACTAAATATAAGCACCTTTTGACCATTAACAATCACAATCTCATGTACTACATCCAAAAACTCCTGCATTTTTGAGTTCTGTTTGATCTTAGAAACTCCTGCCAATTCGGGAAAATCACAAAACTGTTTACATCGTATTGCTGCCACTATCGCTTCTTCGTTTTTAGTTAAATCATGCTCCCTATTAGCAAGTTGTTTATATATTTTCTTCTCTTGATTTGATAGCACAACATATCTATTTTCATATATCTTATCTGGCAACTCTTTAAGAACATCCTCTTTTAATCGTCTTATGAAAAACGGCTTTATTCTTTGCCTAACAGTTGCAATATCTTTATATCCTGTAATCTTGCCCCAAAAATCAAACGTAGCATGTTTCAATAGGAAATTATACTTAGATTCAAACAAGCCAGGTTTCACAAAATCCATTACTGAATGCAACTCCTCTAGTCTTCCATCAAGAGGAGTTCCACTAAGACCAATTCTAAATTGTGATTTCAACTTTTTAATCTCTTGTGTTCTTCGTGCCTTGTGTGATTTAAGCATGTGTATTTCATCTATAATTACACACCCCCAATTTTTACTTCTCGCTTCCTTTAATTGTTTTGCTCTATCTTGTGCTTTTTCCATAATCTTTATCTTGCGTTCTATTTGTTCTTCGGTATCATCCTTTTTTATAGTATATTTTTTACCTCCAAACAAATCTTCAACCACAAGAGCAAAATTAACCACATAGAAAAAAGGCTTCTGTTTTGACTCTACATATTCCACATTGCCCCTATCATTTTGTCTACAAACATATTTTCCAAGCCACTGATCTACTCTATTTTTGGAAGATCCATCTATAACAACATATTTCTCATTCGTAAACTTTTCTATCTCAAGAGGCCAATTCCACTTCAAACTTGCAGGAGTTATAACAAGACATTCACTTGTTTTATCTTTATGTTTTTTATAACATGCTGTTGCTATCGCCTGAATCGTCTTGCCCAACCCCATGTGATCTCCTATTAAAACACCATCATTATTTTCAAGGGCAAATGCTACTCCTAGTTTTTGGAAACTATAAAGAGATTGTTTCATTCCTGATATTTTCAATCCAACAGAAAGATTCTTATCGTAGGCATTTTTTATGACATCAAGCCTGTTCTCTTTAGCTCTTTGTTGTTCTATGTCATCTTGAAATGAATTGGATATATCAACATTGAACTTATCACAAAGATAGTTCACGTTATAAATGGTAAGAGGCATGTACCATACCTTATTAATCTTGTCCCACTTACCACCAATAGATTTAGGTATGTTCTTCTGCCTAAAATCACACTGAACTATAATATAATCCCCATCAACAGCAATTTGAGCCATATCCTATTATACACAAAATATGTCAATTATTAACAGGTTGTTTCAGATTAATTACTCCTTCGAGTATGGTATATTCCTTTGAATCAGATGTAACAACTTTAACATCAAAAACATATTGTCTTGCTAAAAGATCAGAAGTATCTGCTGGAACAAAATAAAATTCCATTTCTCCATGTGTGGCATCAGTTATTTGTCCTTCTGCTGCTACCGCTGTACTTTTTTGCACTACGTTAGATCCATCTTTTGTTTTTCTCCATGTCATAACACATGTTGCACCAGTAATATTAATTGTATTTAATGTCTTATCTTTTGCATATACCCTATATGTTCTATTGTTTCCAGCATAAAAATCAGACGTATAAAAAGGCATTTCGTCACCCTCCCTTGGATAGTTATTAATTACTCCACTCATATATTCCGTTATTGTTATTGTTCCAACAAAATCATATGGCTTTCGATAATCCCCATCGAAATAAGCTTCAATTTTAGCCATTATAATCCTCCCTTAAAACATTCTCTATGTGATCTATTATATATTTTGGTTTCAAATCCACCAAACATCTTATTCCATTTCTACACTCAGACGCATTCCAACAAGGTGAACATTCCAAATCTTTTACTTTTGCATTTACCTGAAAAGAATACCCTCGGTTTTCAGGCAATGTAGATCCCCACAATACTAACGTAGGAACATCCAGCGCAGCTGATAAATGATGGAGCCAACCATCAACTCCAATAACAAAACTAGACAACGATATGGTTGCCTTGACACGTTCTGCATTTCCCCCAAGCAATTTTGCTCCTTGTGCTAATTTATAATCAACCTGATATACATCAAATCCTTTACTTATAAGAAATGAAACAACTTCATCCCAATATTCTTTTTTCCACGAAGCCCCCTGATAATCAGCCATTGTTTGTACAATCACATAATCCTTGGTCACTTCATTTTTCACTTCATGTACCATCTTATTATCTAAAGATATATTTGGTATCAACTCTTTACTGTTTGGAACATATCCCATAGACCTCGCATACCATTCACTATCATGCTTATCGACTCTTTTTTTATTACCAGGAACACACAACTTAACCATTTTATTCATATCATCTTCGGGTTTTAATATTGCTACATTATATTCAGGCGAATTACTCAACAACTCTTTTTTTAACTCATCAGCCACAAACAATGTAACATTAACATCTCTATGATATTTTTTATAGTTTGAAATAACACCTGTTGCAATTAAACAATCCGACAAAGAATCAGTAACAACAACATTTAAATCACTATTTTTATTTCCTATAACATCTCCTCTTTCTCTCTTTAAACACTCTACTATTTTTGCTTTTGGATATGCATCATATCTATCAGGAGCAGTAAATAAAACAGAATCGTGTGGTATTGTTTTTGTTAATGCCATTTGATAAAATGCCGAAGCAGTTTTATAATCTTGTTGACTGAAATACATATCACCAAGATCACAATAAGATTCAGCATAGCCATCATGTTCTATTATTGATTGCAACAATTCATTTCTTGCTTTCTTCCATTTGTTTTGATTTCTTAAACAAAAGGATTTATATAGTCGCGTGAACAATCTTTCTTCAGCCCATTGTGACTGAGGATGAACCAAATATTTATCATAAAACTCTATTGCTTTGTCATAGTCTCCACATTCTTTATATGCATTAGCAAGATAAAATATAGTTCTTTTATCAGTTCGATTTCTATAATAATAATCTCTCTCTAATATCATCTTATTTCTTTTGTTTGCTGGGATTACCCTTTTTCCTGGAACATGTTGTATTTCAACATCGGGTCTTCTTATAATTGGTAAACCCTTCGTATTTAAATATTCATGACAAGCATGTGTTTCATCAAACAATATACCTTTATGATTTGGAAATAACCTACAGTGCTCTAATCTTAGTGGACCATATGCTACCGTAAAATTATATAAAGCATTTTGTAAATTATTATTTACAAGAGATTTAATTCTATCGGCATTGGTTTGATCTATTATATCATCAGCATCCATCCAAAAAATTACATCACAATTACACTTCTTTATTGCTTCATTTTTTGCAACACCAAACTCAAATTCAGAAATATGTGTATTGCTATTAAATATTTCCGAATCAAACACCTTGTCAGTATATTTAGATGCTATTAGTTTAGTATTGTCAGTAGAGCCATTATCTACTAAAACAATTTCATCAGCAAAAAGATTTGCACCTTTTAAACATCTATCTATACAAGATGCTTCGTTTTTGGTTATTATTGATACTGATATTGTTGACATTACTCAGCATTATCATTCGATTTATCATCTTTTACAGGCTTTGCAATTTCCATATCATCATTACTTATCTCACCCGTTTGAACATCTATAAACCTAGGAGGAACACCATATTTCTTGGCAATTTTTATTTTTTCATCTGCTGCTTTTTTTATTGCTAATTCTGTGGGTTTCCATTTCATATTAGCCTCATCTATAAAATCCTGGGGCAATCTTTTTACCGTTCCTGTATTCAATTGTGCATTACACTTGGGATTAGGACATTGATGATCAACTCCATCGTCCAAACGATACTTGCCGGTAAGAGCATTTTCTATCTGATCTGTATATACTCCACAATCTTTACACTTATCCCTGAGCCATTCCTGAAACTTTTCTCTTTCTGTATCTATAACCGTAAATGGATCATACATTGCCCAAAAATCACTTCCTGCTATTCTAAGTTTTTTCTTTGCTTCCTTGTTTTTATCAACCTCTTCATTCGGCATTTTAACCTCCTAATATAATAAAACTACAAAACAACTCCATATTCTATTATACATATTATTTGACTAATTTTAAACAATTTTTATATTTATTTTCATATGTTTTCCTCTAATTACCTTCTGTTTTATCTAATCGCTTCTGTAAATCAGCAATCATCACATATTTCTATCCTTTATCCACCTTTGCCAGCCGTGCCTTCAGCTCGGCCACTTCTGATTCCAGCGTCTCGATTCTTGTCTGCTGCCTTGCAAACATTTCGCGGCTGTAGATCAAACTGGTTATCGCCAGCTTGGACCCACTCACCCCCGTGCGCCCAGCGTCAACCATACGTTCTGGAGTTCCAGCTTCATCATCAGCTATGACGCCCGGATACTCCCTGCCAAAAGCGTCCCCAAAAGTCCTTTCGCCTGTCTTCTCATCGAAATCGACCACTTCACGATATCGGTACATGCGAAAGCGCGTTGCCTCAACGTCTGATATGATGCCGTCTACGTCATCAAGCGTAACATCGCGAATATCGTCCTTGAACTCCCCGAGTGACACATCGTGCCATCCAGTTGCATCGCTGTAGTTGCCAGCGAAATCATAGAAATGGTAGTTTTTGGTTCCCGCGTTTTGCGCCCTGCCGAAGCACCCGTAGTTATTTGTTCCTCCCCCGCCCGTCGCCTCGTTATAAGAACCATAGTTGCTGGTGGCGTCTGACAGGGTTCGCAAATATGCACCGTAGTAGATTGCACTTTGTGCGTCTGGAGCAAGCGCATAGATTCTCGCGGCAGCACTCGGCGCCACCCCTATCCCGACGTTGCCAGCAGAGTCTATTATCAAATCGTGCGAGTTGTTCGTGCCTAGTTTTAGGTTACCTGCCTCGTAGGTGTAGATCTCTCCATCAAGACCGTTCATAAGCATTACAAGGCCATCTGTTTGTGTGGTGCCTGTCGTAGCATTTGTAAGATGTATAACAGACGATCCGCTTGCCGCATGAACTTGGAGGTTCCTACCGGCTGACGCTATCCCTATCCCGACGTTGCCAGCACCATCAAGGCGCATCAGTTCATTGCCGAGCCGATCATACCAAAGCTGGCAATAGTCGTTCGCGTCGTTTCCTGCCTGTATCGCAAGGCCGTAGCTGTTAGTGGTGTTCGTGTTGTAGAGGTAGAGCGTAGCCGCTTCATCGGCTTCCTTGACGTATAGCGCATTAGACGTTGGAGCGTTGCCTATCCCGACGTTGCCAGCACCATCTATCTCCATCAAGAGATTATTGCTTACATCAGCAAAGTATGCGCAGTAATCCGATGCATTACTACCGCCCCGTACCTTCATCCCGTAGTTACGCCCAGCGTCTGATTCCTGATTCTCGAAGTATGCGACGTTAAGATTGTCTCCCGGCCCGCCATCAGCCGCTATCACATGAAGCATCTTCGTAGGTGCCACCCCTATCCCGACGTTGCCAGCAATCTGCAAGGCGAGATCAGCCGCCGCTGCCGCGCCGATTATCTTGATGAAGTCTTGGTCTGTGTCGGGGCCGATGTAGAAATCATCTTGATAGGGAACCATCGCATAGTAGACAATATTCGTATCATGCGTTGCGTCAAGCCATGCAACAAAAGCGCCTCCGTAAGTTAGTCCGTTCCCTCCGTAAGCATAAACCGCACCCTTTGTCGTATCGTCAACTCCTGCCGTAACAAGCCCACCCTGCGCCGTGATGTCCTGCGAAAACACCACGTCCCCATCAGGCTCTATAGTCATAGCAGTTACTGGAACTTCCGAACCATCCGGAGATACTTTAAACAACAATTCAGTTGGCATATCTCCCGCACCAGGCGTTCCATCTACTACTGCATCTATATAAGCTCCGGGAGCATAATCAGCACCATCATATCCTACAAATGATATTCTTCCTAATATACTATCATCTGCTACTGCCGATGGACCAATATGAGAACCTTTTGCTCTTGCTATTGTTAATTCTGGATAATAATCATCTGACGATCTATTAAAATATCCTACTAATCTATTTGCTGTATCTTCACCTTGAGCAGATATATCAAATGTATATGTGGTTCCGGCTATATCTACAGAATTATATGGATTAATACCACAAGCAAATCCTCCCGTATTTAAATTTAACTGTGATTCATCTTCCATCCATTGTAATTCACCATCACTATCTTCTCCATTAAATGTTAATTTATAATCTACTCCGGTTGCTCCATTTCCTATGGTTACATTTCCCGTCGAATCTACTGTTACATTTTTAAATTCTAATGCATCAGGAACATCATTTGCTCCAACTATTTGATTATTATAAGAGTCCCAATCATTAGGAGTGTCTATTAATTCTATCCATTCATCTGCTCCTGTTGGTCCTTGATATCCCTGAAATCCTTGTGGTCCTTGAAATCCTTGAAAACCTTGCGGCCCTTGTAACCCCTGAAAACCTTGTAAGCCCTGTGGACCCTGAAAACCCTGTAAGCCCTGTGGTCCTTGTAATCCCTGAGGACCTTCGTTTCCTTGAGGTCCTTGTAATCCCTGTGAACCTTCACTTCCTTGTGGGCCTTGTGAACCTTCACTTCCTTGTGGGCCTTCATTTCCTTGAGGACCATTATCTCCAGCTGGTCCCTGTGGTCCCGGATCTCCCTGTGGTCCCGGATCTCCCTGTGGTCCCGGATCTCCCTGTGGTCCCGGATCTCCCTGTGGTCCCGGATCTCCTTGTTCACCCTGCTCACCTTGTTCACCCTGCTCACCCTGAGATCCTTGTGGTCCCTGAGCACCAGAGCCTTCATTTCCCTGAAAACCCTGAAAACCCTGAAAACCTTGTTGCCCTTGAAAACCTTGTTGCCCTTGAAAACCTTGTGGTCCAGTTAATCCCTGAAAACCTTGAAAACCCTGTGGTCCCTGAAAGCCTTGAAAACCCTGCGGTCCTTGAACACCCTGCGGTCCTTGAACACCCTGCGGTCCTTGAAAACCAGTTAAACCAGCAGGACCTTGCGCACCAGTAAAACTACCAACATCATACCAAGTTACATCATTTATATGACCTACAATATCAGTAGTAAAATCACCTATAAATTTAGAACCACCAAATCCTTCACCAGTTAATCCTATTGCATCATGATTAATCTCTATTGTTGGATGATCTTCAGTTGAAGTATTATCATCTATTCTTATTAAATCACCAGTTTGTATATTAAAATAATGATATCCAATTCCCCATCCATCTAATTCAATTCTACTTACTTTATAATCATATTCCCAATCTGTCCAATGACCAGCACAATCATCAAAAAGATAAATACCCGTAATACAACATCCAGAGTCATAATACTCAACACCATCACAAGCATGTACGGCTCCACCACCAGTTCCAGTTCCTATCGCTTCATGTGCAATAACATAAGGATCTCCAACAACGCCAGAACCACTTATATCTATATCACAACCTTCACTTAAATACGTTGTTCCATCTGGTCCAGTTGGTCCTTGAAATCCCTGAGGACCCTGAAAACCCTGCGGTCCTTGGAATCCTTGTAAGCCCTGCGGTCCTTGTATACCCTGCGGTCCAGTTAATCCCTGAAAACCCTGCGGTCCTTGAAATCCCTGTGGCCCAATAAATCCTTGAAAACCCTGCGGTCCTTGAAATCCTTGTAATCCAGTTGGTCCTTGATATCCCTGAAATCCTTGCGGTCCTTGAAAACCCTGCAGTCCAGTTAATCCCTGAAATCCCTGAAATCCCTGAGGACCCTGAAAACCTTGCAAACCCTGTGGTCCTTGAAAACCCTGTGGACCCTGAAAACCTTGCGATCCAGTTAATCCTTGAAAACCCTGAGGCCCCTGAAAACCCTGCGGTCCTTGAAATCCTTGTAATCCAGTAGGACCAGTTGCGCCAGTAACACCAGTAGGACCAGTAACGCCAGTAGGACCAGTAGCTCCACTTGGAAATCCCAAAACATATGGTCTCCAATAAACACCATCAAAATACATTCCACCATGTAATGTTACACTTCCTTCTACTGGACTAACATCACGCGGAACCAACTTAACCGGTCCCATTGCTCCATCATCAACATCCTCCCAATGAAATGCATTAGAATCTTTAAACCTTACATATGCTACTTCCGATCCCTCTTCATCAATTTTAAAGTGTGCTTTATCTTCATATCCTAATATTGCTAATTTCCCCACACCACCTTCAGCATGTATTTTTAATACCCAATCGCCCTCTACAATACCTTCAATTTTCTTTTCATAAGTATCATCATTTAAATATACCCTAAAATAAGGATCACTGTCTAAGTCAACTCTAAATCTAGATATAGTAGATCCACTTTCCTGTACCCGCTCAAGAATATGATAATATGTAGCATCAGCTAATTCACTTTTAAAATGAGATGTAATATCACTTCCTACTTGATGTCTATATAGTTCAAAAATATCTTCTGAAAGTTCTAACTTAGAGTGGAAATACTGAATGATTTCATTTCCACCATCTTTTTGTTCTCTATAAAACTTAAACAAATCATTTTCATCTTCAAACTGTCCATAAATATGTTCTTTATATTCATTTTCATTATAATCATGTTCATCTCTCCACATTTCAAACCAAGCTGTGTTATATTTTGGATGTAAATACCATCCTGAAGTAATTTCATAGTCAGTTCCATTAGGACGAACCATCTTCCAAAGACAAAGCGTTTCATCTAATGCCTGATCAAGAAGTTCAGAAGTTGGAGGCTCATACTTCGTCATAGCAACATAATGTTGCGGTCTTTCAACTCCATCTGCTACATAAGGAAATGTCCAAGAACGAACTGCATTTCCTATATTCCACTCTAATATAGATCCGGTTGCTAATTTAGTAAAATCATCTGGATCATCTTCTATAAAAGATTCATTCATTCTCCAATAATTATATTTATTATCATCATGTGTTATGATTGATCTTCTTTGTTTTGTTTCATCCCCTCTTTGTCCGGGAACCAACGCTATATATGAATTTGGTTGTGTTCCAGGACCAGTATTTCCACCAGGATCAGCAAGCAAATCACCATCTAAGTTTATATCATTAACATTTAACCCCTCGCCAGCAATCACACTCATTGGTCCATCGGCACCCGACAACGATATCATATGTGATTTGGGATTATATGGTAATCCTGGATATTCATGATCTTGATCTACGTATCCACTATCTACATAATCTTTACTTCCTATATATGATTCTTGCTCTGTGATAGATGAAAAGTGACCATCTCTTGGAGTAATCCCATCATCTTCAAACGGTCCATCGCTGCTTGCATCACGTATATCTAATACATCACCACCCTTTGTATGCTCTCGATATTTTCCATGTGCATCAGCAGGACTATCATCAAATCGTGAAGATGCTGTTGTTTCATCTCTTGGAGCACGAACATCCATTGACATTCTTGCTCCGGTTACACCATCTAATCCTGAAAAATATTCATTATTAATCTTTCTTACTAAAAATAGATTATGCAACCAACCTCTTCTACCATCTTCATCATATATATCAGTTGATTTATTATTATCTCCATATACATCTCCACCAGTACTTCTTGGATCTGAATCTATTGTTAAATCTTCTTCTAGGACTTCCGGTATAAAATCTATAATAGGTATAAATCCAGTCAATCCAGTTGGACATGTTCCTGTTGCTCCCGTACATCCTTGCTTAATATCTCTTATTTCTACTATTTGAGGCTTTGTAAATATAGGAATCAAATCATAACTGTTTTCACTACCTCCTGTTCCATCAATTAATCCGCCCCTAATATACATATGTTCCACTGTTCCAACAGCAAAACACAATGCTCGATGTGAAACACTTTGTATATCAAAATATGTCTCATCTATATGATATAAATAGTTTGGATCGTCGCTATATTCGCCACCAGGAGGAACTTCTTTAAAGTTAGTCCAAAACCACATTGATATAATATTGGATGATGCATTATATATAAACCTTGGGCTTATTATCTCCCTTAATGGCTTTATATTAGCACCTTCTGGATCTTTATCATCTATATATGGTACTATTCTCAATCCAGATGATAACGTTCCACCGGATGATATTCTACCATATAACAATACTCTCTCGGGAGGTTCTGGCATTGAACCAGACAAATCATATAACTTATCTCCACCACTACGATTATATATCTCCATTGTATTGCCAAGAATTTCTCCTCGCAATCTATCTGGAGTAAATGATATAACATCACGATCAGAGATAATTATTACCTCTGGATTTCTCCCTATATGTGCAATTGCTTTTGGATTACCAGCCATGTCCTAACCCTATTTATATATTATAGTTACCCTTATTGATATTCCCTGATTATCATTTTCATTATATATAATCACCTGATTTTTACTTGTTACTTTACCATCTGTTCCACTTAATCCTATTAAAACATCTCCAACATACCTACTTTCTATATTGTCTTTCAACTGAACAACATGAGCAGATAATATTTCTTCTGCATTGTCTATTACAATACTCACTCCATTTTTTCCTCCACTATATGCATCTATAACAGTAGTTTTAATAATAAAATCATCTATATTGTTTTCATTCAATACCGATATAGTCTTTTTATCTTTTCCAGAACCTTTTTCAAATCTAAGTTCTTTCATTACTGTAATATTTTCTTGATATAGACTATTTCCATGAGGATTTGTATAATCATTTACATGACCTTCAATATCCTGAGCATATACTTTTCCATCAGGATTTGAATTTATACGTGGTTTACCTTTTGTTAAATTTACTACAGCAAGAAACAAAAAAGACGATACAGATGAATCTTTTTTCTTTGGCAATGCTTTTGTTATAAATGCTTCTGGGTTTTCATATAACTTATCGGTATATTTAATATATAGATAATATATCTTACCTTTTTCTAATCCAATCCATTTTACAGACGAATTAGACTTCACATATCCACCATTTACAATGCCCTCAAGAGCTTTATTAAACCCAACAGCACTTAATATTATAGTATAAGTTCCATCACCATGTTGTATTGCATTATATTCACCATCTTCAAATACACAACATTTAACTCCTCTTTGTGATGCCAATAGTTGATTTTCTATTATGTTTGCTTTTCTCTTTTCTTCCTTTGAAGATATTTTTTGTCCTTTACCGGCAACTGGTATTCCAAAAAACGAAGTTTTACCTTTATATGACATAATAAATTACTCCTGTACTATATCTTGTCCATCAACATCTGAAACATCAAACTTAAAATATTTGTTTCCATTTTTATCATGTTGCCTTATTGCTCTTCGTGCTGAAACTCCCGAAGTATTTGACAACACACGTATTGAATCTGAACGCGCAGCTTGTTGTTTAACGAGTTTTTGTGCAAACTTATCTATTTGTCTTTTTCTTCTAATCATCTATGAATCCCTTCCTTGGGCTAATTCAATATCAGTTGTCCACGTTTTAGATTGAAAATCAACATTATGAGTAACCGAAACAATTACATACTCACCCCATTGATCATATGGTTCAATATTAGCATTTCCAGGTATTGTAACTCTTCCTGTAATTTCATACTGTTTTGAAAACGCCTTTGCTCGATCTAAAACACTGCTTAATTCATCCTCTGTCAATACACCAGGAACACCCTGAACATATCCCTTTGACCAAGGAACTATGGGATCTGTAACATTAGAAGATGATAATATTAACGGCTCCAATGGAGGTACCGAACTACTTGTAACATCTATTTCTCTTAAACTTATTACAACTATTTCATTTCTCAAATCATCAAAATCAGGAGTTAAATCACGACTAACTATTTTAGTATCCGTATAAACTCCTGTTTTTCTATTGGGTCCCAAATATACAGGCAATGCATCGTCCTCACTTAATTCATATACTTTTACGTATCCTTCTTTATTAATAAAATACCAATATAATCTATCTTCCATTACTTGACTCATAGCATCAGCAATAGATGTTCCAGCCTTCCAATCAAACACGGGAGTATTTAAATCAACACTTGCAGTAAGCCTATGTGAATCCAAATAAGCATTGGGCGCATTATCCAAATTCAATCTTATTCCACTATATTTAGTAAGAAACTCCAATACATCTCCTGCCTTATAACCATCAAAAAACGGAGCATTAATTAATACAATATCTTCCATCTTCTTTGTTAATCCAACAAGAGGAATTGTCCACGTTCCTCCATCAGAAGATTCAGATTCGCCTATCCCCATACCTATTCCAGAAAATATTTTACCACCAGTAGTTCCAGTTGGACCATCCATCGTTATTGTAATCGCACCAATACTCTGAGTCGCAACCGCATCTTGTCCAGCAAGACCATATTTATCAACTGTAATATTTCCAGAAGAACCATCCAATCCTATTGTTACACTTAAATTGGTAACATACTTCCACCATGTTGTACTTGGACTTGGATCTCCAGGGGTTCCACCTGTCCAATCCAAATCAAAACTTCCATTTTCTCTTGCTACCTCAAACTCTCTTGTTTCTTTTGTTCTAACATAATATCCAAATAACTCAGAAGACCTTCTATTTGGCTGTTCTGGGCTAAAATTAAATTGCCAACTTGTTCTTTTATATGTTTGTGTTTCTCCCAAATCAGGATTCGGCCACGTTTCTGTATTGCCACCCCCCGTTGTGCTTGTATCATTCTTTGTCCAAATAGGATATATATTATATGTATATGTTATTGTTGGATCTGTAGTGTCTTTATTTGCAATCCAATATGTATCAAATTGACAATTCTGCGTAAAAAATAAAGGAACATATGCCGTTTCAAATCGGCAATTCTTAGCATCAACCTCTAAAGTATCAGATAGATTAATTTTAACATCATCATCTACAGATATAGTTATTCCAGCAGGATTTTCAGGATCAAATCCAGTATTATAATCATCATCCCATATGCTTGCATTTCGTGTTTTTGGAACATACACACTTGCTACTTTTACATTGTTCTTGACATCTTGTATACCACTAGCAACAACAACTCCATTCCACACAGGATATACTACTATAGAATATATGGTTCCATCTCGATATTGAAAAACCTGAGGAGGAACCTCTTTTGCATTTGCTTCAGTCAACTGAACAGATGCTTTATTTTCATCATTTACAACAACACCCAAAGAACCACCTTCTTGCAGTGTCATTTTAACTTCACCACACTCTATGCCAATTTCCCATGTTTCATCCTCAACATCATCAGGAGATGCATTTCCAGGCTGTAATGGAACAACATTTAAAACAAGACAAAACGCACCCTGAACAACTAACTTACCTCCTGGTCCACTTGTCCAATCTCCTGTTGGAATAGGAAGTATATCACTCAATCCTATACTTACTGTATTCTCAGATAAAGTATCGTTTTTATTTTTTATAGTTGCAGAACTTGCTCCTTTTTTACCAGCCCTTCCTATTACTTGAAAAGGATCTGCTGACCAATCACCATAAGATGCATTCAACAACGTCCAGTTAAATAGGTTATCACCATCAGAAGTTTTTGCAAACAATGTTTCTTTTGAAAACGTATGGGCAACCGAACCCTGAGTTCCATTAGCAACAAGCAACTTAGATGGAACCAACAACTTTGGCATTACACTATCACTTCCAGTCAAAAATCCGCTTGGAGCATTTGTTAATCCAACCCATGCATTATCTGTCACAAAAGGAGGAGCAGAAGCCAACAAACTTCCATTTGGATAAAAATATAATGAATAATCTGAGCTTGGTATAAAATCATCTCCCGGTCCTCCTGTTGCTCCCGTAGGACTTGGAGATGTTGCTGAATACGTAGCTATATCATAATCCTTAAACAAAATCTTATTAAACAAATATCTTGTAAGATCCGGTTCATCAGGAAGCGGAATGACAAATGCAAATGTTGCTGTTGGATTATCAGTAGCCATATTATACAGTATTCCTTATGAACCTCTGACCTTCCATAGAATTAGCCAAAGCATTTTGTATTTGAGGATCAGATGTTATTATATGAACCAACTTAGTCTTAAACATAGCATTATCAAACTCCACTCTCACCGTAGCCTTAACATTTACGTTACTCTTTTCTTCTTCGCCTTTCACAAGAGGCATTCCACTCAAAAAACCAGGAACAGTAGACATCCCTCCTGTTTTATTAGGAACAGTAGCCATTCCTCCTCGCATCCTTGATTCAGCAGGGAGTCTTGATGGCTTCATTCCTAAAACACCAGGAACATTTCCAGCAGCGCCCATCATCATTGCAGATCTTGTATGTATTGGCATTGGTTGACCCTCAAGCAACATACCACTCCTACCCCTAACCCTTTGCCTACCAAACATCATTGCTTCACTCATTATACCACGCCTTGCTCCTCTTGACGATCTTATAGCGCCAAAAGCAAGTTCGAGTAGTTTTTCATAAGTACTTCTTTGAGCACCCATAGCTTTTTTGGTAAGTTCCATCTTTTGTTTTTCTACATTTATTTCAAATTGTCTTAGGTCTTTTCCCCTTGCTCCACTCTGTATTGCAAACTCCAGTGCTTCTTGAGCAATTTGTAATTTTTGAGCCTCATAAACAACAGATTGCTTTTGCATGTTTAATATACTACCATAACTACCACCCATTTCTTCTAGAAATCCTATCTGTTCCTCAAGCAATCCCTGTTCCATATCAACAACAGAAAGATCCGTATCGGCTCTTTTCTTTATGGCATCACTTATTTCTTTTGCTTTTTTAAGAGCCAAATCATCATTTTCTTTTCTGGATTTTGCAATTATCTCTTGTTTTTGTGCATTTAACTTAGATAATTCAGCATTTCTAAGCTCTGTGTTATTTATTGTGTTGGCAATTTTTATTTGATTCTCTATTGAGGATAAAGATTCAGCCCTAAATCTTTTTAACAAATTCATTTCAAGTTCATACGACTTATTAGCCGCTTTTATTTGTTCATTGGCAGCCCTAGCCGCCATTTCAGTATCACCAAAAAAATCAGCAGTATCAGCCAACGCACCAGCCGCTTCAGCCACGGCATCTGCGGCCTTAACTTTTGGAAATTCTTTATATACAGATAATAAATCAACAGAACGTTGAGATAACTCTACATAAGACTTTGCTAACTCATCTTGTTCTGATTTATATTGCTCTAATACTAAAATATTATCATCTCTAGTTTTTCCCGTTCCTAAGTTTTTACTTACAAATTCAATAGCATCTTGTGTTGCGTTCATCTGTTTAAGAAGATAATCCCCCCTTGCTCTAATTTGCTTCGTTATATTACCATCAACCCTTCCTAGTGCAAACCCCAACCCAGCTTGTGATTCTGCTTGTGCTGCCCGTTGTTCTGCAATAAGAACACGAGGTCGTTTTTTAATTTCTTCTGCCATTGAAATTATAGCATCTATATTTTTTTTACGAGCTTCAATTTCCTGATTAATAATATTTTTAAGAACAGTTCTTCTAATTGTTTCATTTTTTATTTCCTTGGCTAATTCTCTTGGGGTCTTTCCTGCCCCTTCTCTAATTTTATAACTTTCTTTTGCTGCTTTTGTTCCTTCTCTTATAATCTTGTTAAAATCCTCTACATCTCCTCCAATATATTTAAGCTCTTCCAGTTTTGCTTGTGCTATTGCAACATTCATATCGTGCAATTCAGTCTTTGCAGTATTAAATCCTTTATCTGTTGCACTTATTATTTCTTGCATTTTTAAAAGATCCTTAGCCCTTTCTTGCTGAATCTTTTTTAATCTTTCTTCTTCTGCCGATCTTGCTTTTTGTTCTTTGGTTAGATTATCATTTGTCCATGCCCATTTCTTAATTGAATCCCAGATATATTCCCATTGTGGTCCTGCAAACTGCATTGCAGAACCAATTCCCTTAATAATATCAGTCGTTTTAATTCCAACCGCCCGAAGTGCCAAAAGTGGAGGATTCAACATTGTAAGATTATTAAATAGCTTTTCTAATTTAGTACCTTTTGCATCTCTTCCAGCCTTCTTTATGGCATTTCCAAACTCCTCGGAATTTTCTGCCATAAACAAAAACGGAACAATAAAAGAACTAAGAACACCACCAACTGTAGTAAGTGTTGGAATTAATCCACTAAACAAAGAACCAACCTTAGAAACAGGAGTCATAAGCGTTGTAAGGGCCTTTCCAAGTCCTACGGTTGCGGCTCCTGTAATACCACCATCAGCGGCTATTTGATTTCCCACATTAGTCATTCTCGTTCCAGCCGCTCTTCCTCCTGCCCTTAGAGATGTTAAAATCCCCAACCCTCTTCCTCTTTGCATATTATATTGACTACCAAATGCCCTAAAACCTTGCCGAACAGGACTGATATATCCACCACCTTGTCTAGCCAATATTTGAGCCAATATTCTTTTACTACCAATTGATACAGCCCAAATCCCCCCAAGAGTTCCAATGCCAGTAAGAGCCATTTTTGCAATGCTTACAATTTTTGGACCCCATGGACCTATCATAGAGGTAAGACGATTTTGAAAATCCTCCAATCTCTTATTCATTACCATCATTTCATTTAGTGTTTTAACTTGCGCTTCTGTTCCTTCTGGATCTAGTTTAATTCCACCAGCAAGACCAGTCATTTGAAATTCAATAACTTGCTGTATCTTACCCCTTTTAGCTATGGCAAACCACGTAGCGGCCTGATCACTCAAAGATGCTGTTATAGATAGGTCAGTTTCAAGTGTAGGAATTTCCTTAAGTAAGTCAACGTATTCTTTTAATTTTTGTGTTGGATCTCCACCAAACGTCTCTTGTAACTTCATTGCGGCTTCGCGCAAAGCCACAACACTTATTATCCCCGTTTCAGCGCCTTCTTTTAAAACATTAAAATATTCAAGAGATTGCTGTCTTGTCATAGACAACTCTTCTCTATATTTTTCTAATTGAGCTAATCCCCCCGGAGCAATAACACTTGTTTTAGCTAGGGCACTTGCCGCCACATCATATTCTCTAAGTGCCTTTATTGTATCTAATACATTATCTCCAAGTTCAGAAACTTTATCTGCAAGATATACAGCAGCAAGTCCAGCGGCAAACATTCCCGTTGCGCCCTCTCCTGCGCCATCTCCCATTCTCTTAAATTCTTCGTGTGTTTCTTCACCTTTCTTTTTCAACAATCCCAACAAAGATGATGCTTCTTTTACTTCATTATTAAAATCAGAAGTTGCTTGCTTGCTCTCTCTTAATTTTACAGCTTGCTTTTTTAATTCATCTGTTTCTTTCTTAATAGAAGACGCAAACTCTTTATTGGTCTTTGTTGCCTTCTCTCCTGTTTTATCAATTTCACTATATCCCCTAGATAATTTATCTACTTCTTTTATAACACCTTTTGAATTTCTTTTATATTTATCAACGGATAAGGTTAATCCATCCAGTCTTTTTACAGACTTATCAATAGATGGATAAAATTGTCTATTAGTAACATTAGAAACACTCTTAAGAGCATTTTCTAATTCATTTATTGCAGCGGCAGCTTCTTTATCTGCCCTAGCAACATCTCCCAAAGCATCCGAAATATCTCTTGGCATTTTACGAATCCTCTATAACACTATGTTCTTAACAACACGTCACTTTCAAATAATGTCATAATAACATCTACAAAAGTAGGAAACAAATCATATACCTTCTTTAAACTATCATCTGATAAACAACCAGATGCATCTTTCTCTAACTCAACCTTGTTTCCATTCTTATCTTTTAAGCTCCAATCCTTAAGATGCCATATAATTAAACTATTTCGCAATTGGATTGGATCAACCAACACCCTTTCGGCATCTCTACTAAAAGAAGAAGCCGCTTGTCTATAGTTTGCAATATCATCATATGTAGGCTGTGTAAATTCAACCCACTCAGATGTATGCCCAAGAAAACTAAACTTACTAAAATCTACTCCCATTCCAGTTCTAGACACACTCAAAACCTTACCTGTTTTTTTATCATATAAAATATCTACATCTATCCTGTGTCTTTCTTCTGAATCAACAAAAAAACAAGGACTAGCCTGCTCATCTTCTTTTGTTTCATCAGAATTTTTAGCAACTGCTATTCCTATATCATTTTTTGCAATAGCCCTATCCCCCATAACATCGCCCTGTTCTTTTTCAATTTCTTCCTTGGTTTCTTCCTTTACCTCTTCCTTGGTTTCTTCTTTGATTTTTTCCTTTGTTTCTTTCTTTGTTTCTTTCTTTTCAACCTTTTCTTCTTCTGACATAACAAACCTCCTAGTTAACTTACTAATATAATAGCATTATCAGAATCCAACGCAGATCCTAATTCCGTACCACTATCGAATCTATGTGTATAGGTGCCCAAATCTGTTTGTCCACCATAGTTATATCCACTATTAGCCGTATTTCCCTTAATGGTAAATGTCTTTGTTGATATTTCTATATCATCATGCTCTCTTATTTGATCAAGTGTAGTAACCTCCAAGCTTGCATCCCATAATCCCACCTTTAAATATCTAGGTAAAACTTCATCTTCATTTACATATACAGGCTGAACATCCTGGTTTACCGATAATGTCCATTCTCTTACATCCGTATTTCCAGATTGCCAATATCCAAAAGGAACCTGATCTCTTATAAAATCATGTGCAACCGAACCACTACTCCACGTTTCCGCTGATATAAAAGATAAGCTAAGTGTTATTAGCCCCCCAACAGCACCACTAATCGAAAGAGAAGTCATATAACAATTTTCCAAAACATAACCATCTATTCCATCATGCAAACCCACATTAAACTGGTGTCTTCTTCTTAAAAACTCATCAGTTGCAAGCTTCGACATAAACGAACTTGTAACATCAAACCCCACACTTCCATTTACCACATGAGTTCCATATGCAAATGCTACTCGTGTTCTTGATTCATGATTTGGTGGAACATTAACCATATTCATATATGATATGGTTCGATCACGAGAAAAATTACCCGAAGTCACCAAAACTTGAACCCCATCTACCACAGCAGAACCACCATATCCCAAAATAACTGCATCTGCCATCTTTTAATGCCCCTGTCTTATTCCTCTACTTGGTCTGGTTCTTCCTCCAGGACCAGCTATTTTAGTATTACTACCTCTATTACCATGTTGTGCTTGTGATCTTTTCATTACTTCGCCTTCTTTTTGCATCATAACCCTAAGCATAATAAACTCTTTATAGGGCAACTTTTTTAAATCAAACCTGTTTAATCCAAACTTCTCCCAAAAGTTTCCCAATGTACAAAACAACGTAACCATTTCACATGCATTTGAAACTCCAGAACTATTAGAAGAAAATAATATGGCAGATTGCCTTTCTGCCTTTATATATTCTTCCTCTGATATTTCATTTGTTTTTTCATATTGCTCCAAAAAGGCATTCATCAATGGCGCTGGAATACTCATTGCCCCCTTAAGACTTTCTTTTGTTAAATATCCCGTCTCATCATCAAACTCAAGAGGTATATCCAAATCCCAACCAACCAACAACATTTTTATAATCATTTTCTTTGTCATTTCATTGTCTACGTGTATCTCTCTTTCATCTTCGCTGTTTACAGTTGCTTTTTGTTCAATTTGCCAATAATCTCCGCACGTCATTCTTCTAAACTTCGCCTCTACACTTTTAATTCCATTAACATCTGGAATGCATATTCCTTCTATCCAACTTACTCTTACCGATATAGTAATCACATCAGGAGCAATTAGTTTTTCCCACTGATTTTCTATATCTTCATCCGTTGAATTCAAGTATATCATTCATCTTCTCCAATATGTATCTTACTATATTAGGATGTAATTTTCTAAAAGCATCCCAACTTTCATCAGTCAAAACACCATTTACATGATGCAGTTTCAAATTGGGATTGTCATCTTCAAAAGACCATGCTTTGAGCAACTTCTGAACCTTTAATCTATTCAACTGATCATTATCTATGAAATTAATTCTCTTTACAGAATCATACATCATTGATTTCTTTCTAAGTTCAACATCTTCATCAAATGTCCACATTCTAAACTCAACCCAATGCTTGTATATCTTGTTGTCTTTTTCTTTGTTATCTCCTAACACAATCCATCTATTATTAATCTTCTTTAGGTAAAACTCTACCTTAAACGTATCATTGTTTGTTATTTCATACTTACCTGGTTTAGCAATTTGCAAATCTACACGAGGCTTTTCTGTCTCTTTGCTTTTTTTATCACCAGTTTCTTTTGAAACAACTACCTTTTTTTCCATTTTATCCTCCCAACAAAAAAAGCATAGTGGTAAAATTACACACCATGCTTCTATAAATCCATATCATTTATCCTCTAATACTATCGAAAAATCGAAAACTATGAAACTAACTTATAAGCCGAATAAGAAACGTTTAAACTAACTGGTGTAGCACCAACTTGTAATCCATCATCATCTGAATCAATTTCTAAATCATCAAACTGTATATTTGACGTTCCTATGTGCAATGTTACATTGTTTAATGTTGCTGGCAAAGATGTAATGTTGGTATTCAATATCATAATATCCATTTGTAAATTAATAGCCATTGGTCCTACACCTATTTTAGATGGTGCCTGAGCATAAGTATTACCCAAACACTCAAAAAACTTTTCTACAGATTGACTTGCTGTTAAATTCCAAGATAGTACCTCTACTCCTGATTTTATTAAACTAGCCGCTTCTACTCTTGTATACCAAAATGGAATAGGATTAAGATTAGGACTTAAAGATGGAATATCACCACTAGCTGATAAATCATTACATGTTATAAATCCTCTTTTGTTATTCTCATAGTCATCTTCTATGTCAAAATCATCTCGGTCTATAGCTGAAAAACCAATAGAACCAGTAACAGCAGATCCTTCAGATGCAGAAAGATTTATTGAATTCCAATAACAATAAGTAAACTTCTGATATGAATCACTTCTTGGCTTCAACTCAATTTGTTTTGTCTTTTGTCTATTAAATATCCAATTCTTAACTATATTGTCAAAGAACTTCTTATTTAGTTCAAAATTAACCGAACCATCATATGTAGACCAATCATAATTATGAGGATTACCAATGGCTATTTCAGCAACAGGAGAAGAAAGATTTCCACCATATCCCGAAGATGATTCTAATCTATTTCGTGTTCTTGGAACATTAGCACCAGAACACAAAAATATATCATTATCTACATAAGCTATACCTTCATACCCCAAAGCCATATAATATTATCTCCAAAAATACACTAATCTATCGAATAGCCTTAAGTATTCGCCTAAGATTATCAATACTAATGTTAACCCACTTTGTTGATTCTTTTGGTCCTTGTATTTTAATAGTAGCATCATATCCACTCTGTTCTATCTCTTCTCCATTAACATCAATAAATCTTGCAATAGATTTCTTAAGCCACGATGCGTCATCAGAATTAATACTCTTGGCTAACTTAACCAATTCTCTTGCAACTGCTTTTCTATTCATTGAAAAATCTCCTAACCTTATGTGATTTCTTTATATAAAGGTTTTTCAAGTCTATTTACATTATGGAGTTACAAAATTTCCATCACTATCAGACATAACCATTGGAGGCATCAATATATTACCAGAAGTACATCTGCCACCAAGACCATGAAGGGTAAATCCACGACTTGTTACATCTGATTGTCCCTTTAATCCATAATCATCGCCTTCAATAACTACCGCTGGCAACTCTATGAATACATCCGTTCCGCCACCAACATCAATAGTAACCCTAAACCATGTATTTTCAGCATACAAATAAGGACTGGTTAAATTACCATCAACACCAGTAGGACCCAAAATAGGATCAAATACTCCATCTTCATGATACAAAGTTACGCTACCAGTAGCATCAATAGCTCCCATTAATACTGCCGTTGGGAATCTATTTCCATTACATGTATATAGAACAACTTGATTATTAGACAAATCCAAAGACCACTCTATCGTTTCGAGATCAGTTTGAGGAGCGGCACCACCAGTAAATGGATCTGTATATACTCCCCTCAAAAGAGCCGCTTCTGTTTTCCAAAATGGAATAGGGTTTAGATTCGTTCCGCTTGGATTTAATGGATTTGTAGAATCCAAAACGGTACAAGTTGTAACACCCGTCTTTTGATCTATATAAGAATAGTTTGAATAGTTATGAGCCGCACCAGTTGGGTCAAATTCTTCTCTTACCAATCCAATTGCTGTTGCTGAAACGGTAACAAATGAACCCTCTGATGTGCTAAAACTCGCAGAACCACACCACAACCCATGATTATCATAATTTGCTTTATATGCACCAGTAGTATGATACTGGTACACACGAGCACCATCAGATGATATATCAGCAGAACGTGGATATGCTCTTTCATTAATCGACCAATCAGTAATGAAATCCCATATTTTACCACTTGCTCCCATTTGAAGCTCAAAATCTATACTCCCCTCATACCTCACAGCATGATCGGCATAATGAGCAGCAGTAGGAGCATTATACCAACCCGCTCCCCATATGGTATTTGAATAAATAGGTTCCAATACTTGATTAACACTAGCACCAGTAGCCAACAATAGAAGCGGATCGCTGGCTGGACCAGTATTAAATACCTTCACAAAGCCCATGTAGCCCATGCCCATAGTTCATTCCTCCTTTAGTTTGTATTCCGTTCAGAAATCATTAAAAGCAACTACTTCTTTCTTTCTTATTTTGTATATTAACCGTATCACCAACAGTTCCCTGATCTCCAGCCGGTTGAAAATCTATATTTGTGACATCCAAGAATCTATCAGTCACGGTTCCAACATCTATTTCAGCCCCATCAAGACTATTGGCAGGAACAGTAACATCAATAGTAGTAGCAGCATCGTTTTCATCTTTTACCGATAACCTCAAATCCAAATCGGTCCCACCAATAGCTCCAACACAAACAACCTTCAATTGTGTTGCGGCAAAATAAGAACCATTTGCCAAATTAGATGCAGAACCATCCCCGTAATCATCACCATCGGTAAACGTCACAACTGGACCGGCCTCAACTTCAGCTGTACCAAATACGTCATCTGATTCAGAAAATACATTATTAGCAAGCATATATGATGCCTTAGCAATATAATATACTTGATTAAAATAATCACTTACTCTTTCATCATTAGTTGTTAAAAACCCATCCCAAGATCCTGTTTCACTCATTCTAGTAAAATGATTATCCATCGTAGTAACAATTGCAGTCAGTTGCGGAGTACCGCTCCTAACACAAGTATCTAAACTAAGATTATTATCACTATTATAATATGTGCTCAATAATGGTATTTCAACATCAGGGTCATCAGTTGCGGTTATTATTTCCCAATAATAACTATTACATGCACTTACTCCACCTGTAAGATTGATAGAATCAAATGCTGTCTTTAAATATCCATACTGGGCGGCACACCTGTCGGCAATACCAAGCAAACTTGTAGAATCAATAAGAGCCATTTCTTAACCTCCTGAGTTTATTTTATTAAATTACTCTTTATCCCAATCTTCCACGTCCACCGCCTCTGCCGCCACCATTTCCCCTACCAGGACCACCATTACGACATCCGCCGGTATTTCTATTTCTTCCTCGTCCCTGTCCTCTTCCTAAGCCTCTCCTTAAACCCCTTGATCTTCTTCCAGGTCTCATAATGAATTCCTCCAACCCTTAAGATTTTTCTGAAACTTAATTAAATTCTTTTTCAAATTATCCAAAACACTTATCGCCTCATCAGCCCTGTTTTCAATTTCCCCTGTCTTACTTACAATATTTTTAACAGACTTATCTATATCATTACCTTCTTGCAATGCTTTTAATTCATCCTCAATTCCCCAAATAGAATAACGCGCATGAGCATATTCCTTAGCCAATCTCTTTATTATCTTGTATGTATCCAGATCCGTGTACCAAGGACGCTCTTTTTCCAAGTTTCACCGCTCCTTTACTTAAATCTTCTAACTTCTCAATCCAGGCATCAATATATCCAATCAAATAAAATAATATCTTATCTCCACCCTTAAACCTATCATTTATATCAATTTGTCTTAATGCCTTAAGATCATACTTATAAACACTTTCTGCTGTTTTCATGGACTTATCAAAATCGCCCATTAAATCAGCTTTCACGATAGCATCTATCAGTTTACCTCTTGCATCTTTCAATTTAACCGCTCCTATTCCCTATATATAGACAAAATATAAAAAAATAATTACACTTCTATAATTTCAGGTAAAATAATTGTTGGCATTGATGTATCTCCATTGTCCCACTTACTTTGAGGATATGGTTCGTGTATTAAAGCAAACCAACTAAATTCAGCAGTTCGTATTGTTCCATCTTTACTTGCATTATACGTAACGTCTTCTACTAAACTATCTGTTATATAAGTATCTACCAATCCACCATTTGGGTCCCACCTTGATTCATTTAACACCTGCATTTGAAGATTTGTAGGATCTGTTATGAGTTGAACCAACACAGTAACTATACTAGATATATATTCAACACCATATTTCTCATTATCATTTACCACAGTAAGAGTACAATTAAAGTTATATCTTGGTCTTTGTGCTCTTGTTGTAGCCCAATTATTTGAACCACTCGTGGGTTCAATTTCAAAACTAGGAAATGCATCTCTTGGCAATGTTTTTCTCATACCCTCAAATATAGTAAGGGTTCTTTCTGGCTCATAATCATGTATAACATACTCAATACAATCTCTATTATCATTGAGCATCTGAACCAACGTCTTTATTATATTAGACGGATTTGTATACACAGTTTCCCCTAATGTCTTTTAATCCACTCTTTAACATCTTCACGGTCAGTCAATGCAAGCAATCCAGAAAGTTCCTTAATAACCCCTCTGATATTTTTAATATTCCCAAGTTTCGATGAGTGTGTAAAGTCATCCCACGTAACATTTCCATTCCGCTCATCAACAGAAATATATAGTTCGTCTTTGGTTCCATCCAAATCAACAAAATGAACTTCAAATTCATAATCACTATAGGTCTTTAATTCTATCCAAATTTTCTTAACATCTTTTATTTTTCTAATTGCTTTTTGAAGTTCCATCACGTTTACACTTATAGCAACCCTGACAATCTCTTTTGCGATCATTTTCTCGTTCATTATTGATCCATCTCCCTTGCGCCTACGCATAGAAACACCACCCGGTTTTTCTCTTCTTTCAGTTGGATATTTCTCTCGAAAATCTTTCTGATCTCTTAATATTTGATTCTTGTTTTCTCTATAATATTCTTCCATTTGCTTCTTTCTTTCTTGAGACACTTCTGACAATACAATTCTATCTACTATGTTTTTCTTATCCATTTCGCTTGCCTCCCTCTTTTTAAGTTTTACAGCAACAGTTATATGAAAATTGTGTCCACCATTCATTAATGGCGTCAATCCATATTTTTCTCTAAGTTCCTCTAGCTGTGGACTTAAACATCTCACAAACCATACCCGTTCCATTTCATCCCATCCAAATGGTTCAACAGAATCAACAGATGTTATTTTAAACTCATATGTATTGCCATCTTCTTCTATTGGCTTAACACCATTTAATTCCTCATCTGTCATTACTGATATATGAGCATTGTCATCTGGCTTTTCCATTCCATCTTCTTTTATTGCTTCATATATAGCATCTACAAAATCTTGTGGAACATCTAATACGGCATAGCTGCCACTTTTCTGACTCGCATCCAGCGTTCCAATCATAGGAATATTTAAATGTTCCATCAAAACATCATTTGCTATTTTTTTTATTATAGATTCCATTTATTTACCCTTATGTAATCCCTCAAACCAACCCTTGGCTGGTTCATCCAATCCCTTTGTAAGCCATGTTTCAAACAATACAGCATAAAACTCTAATTTATCTTTAAGACCATATAACCTTGGAAAAAATGATGACTTTGTTTTACTCTCATCATCAGTTTCCTTTATTAGTCTGGTCCCCATAGCTATATTCTTAATATTATATATCTCACCAATATTATTTGCATTCCCACTATCAATACAACGCACTATATATTTTGTTCCACTTTTACTAAGCAGTTGATATTTTTCACTTGGTTCTTGAGTATCAACCAATGTATCTCCGCGTTTAAAATATCCTCTTTTCTTTTTCAAACTATTATATAATGTATCACTTTCAAGTCTCTTAGAACTATCCAAATACTTATAATAATTTCTATGACCAATTTCGTGTAACATGCTTGTCAATTCTTTCTTTGATGCTTTTACTTGAGATTCAAGCCTTATAATATCACCAAAATGACTATAATCAGCAACCTTACGACCCCTTAGTTTATCCACCAACATAACTCTTCCATACGCAAGGTTGCCAAATCCTTTACTGTTTAGACTCTTTTCCGTAAGAGAAAGAAGTTTTTTAACTCCACTTATGGCTCGTTTTGTTTTGTTATCTACTAATATAGTCCAATTCTTATATTTAATTGTTTCTATTCTTCCTCCCTCTTCAAATTCAACTTGTCCAAAAAGCTCCGTAAAATCTTCAATGGATAACTTTTCCTTACCAACCAACAAATCAAGCAATTTCTGTTTTGATAAAATAATCTCTTGTGATATAAATATGTTTTCACCCAATAACTTAGGAATTATCTTTATTGTGTCTGTTGGAAAATCCCTTCTAAAAAAATCATTCCTTATTATTTCAACTTCACAGCTTCTTAAAAGTTGTTTTATTGCCTCTTTGTCATCAGCAAATTCTAATTCAAGAAAATAATCAGGCAAATAATCATTCTCAACAAATTTCTTCAAATATTTTTCTGGATCTTTCTTAAATATACGACTCAATCCCTGCTTTGCCCTATATACATAAACTTTATATTTATCGCCCTTTGGTTCAATATAATATGCGGGCCACTTTTTTGTTCTCATAATCGAAACACTACCATCGGAATTGGGACCAAGATAGCCAAGGACAAATGCCTGAATATGCTTTGCGGCATATCTTTCTATATTATTAATAATAACATATTCATCCATGGCTAGAAATTAGGTTCCGGATTTTTACCAGGAAACATTCCAGGAGGAGCAGTCTTCAAATTATGCTTTTGTCTTTGCCCATATAACCTTTTGTTATACCTCACAATCTCAAACAACTGCCTTCTACTATCTTCTATATAACCAACTGCAGATTCATTTGCATTGGGATCTAATCCCTGAAACTCGCTAGTCAAAAGCAATCCCGCAGTCCAATATCTCGCCAGCCTTACTATATTACCAGGATATATTGCCACGGTATTTCCATCTGGTTGCTTCTGATTATATGGTACTAATGGAGTATAATAATATTGTTCAAGTTCAGCATCTATAGCACGATCAACCAACTCCTGATACTCTTCCACGAGATTTTGCGTAATTTTAGCAAGTTTACCCTCGCCTATATTTAATGCCCTGCAAATGTTTTTTATATTAATATAGTCTCCACTATAGAAAGCATATCCTGTAGTTGGGCTAATTCCAATAAGAGATATTGTAGACATAATTATTTACCTCTCCTAGAAAATTTAATGCCTAATACACCATCAATAACATTGTTAAAATTTTCTATTTCTATATTTGGTATACTTCCTTTGATGCGCCTTGTCATTGCTTCTTGTTCTTTGCCATCATAAAAAACAACTACATCATATTTTGAAGAACCCGCACACTTACTTTCTGCATGTTTTCCACCCATTACAATGGTTTTACCTAAAGATACACTATGTACTTCTTTTCTTACAGCTTCTATTAAATATGCAGAATCAATCAAATCTTTTATTTCAGAAAGTTCTTCAAATATATCCATATCTAAAATTTCCTCAGTACCTTTAATACAGACTTATAAAGCAATCCGTCTATTACATCTATCAGTGCATATTCTTCATCAGGAGACATAACCTCTTTAATTTTTGGTCTGTTTGCAAAAACCTTAAGCATTGCCAATCCATCAGATACAGCATTTTCAGAAAGAATCATTGCAAAACTATCAACCGCCCCTAAAACAACTTGTCTATTATAACTAACCCCCATCAAAGCACGTTTTACCGCAACCGCCATTTCACCAGAAAGTTCAATTTCTAATTCCATAGCAGTATTGGAATCATTAACGTTTACTACATTCATTTTAGATAATCTCTTTATATCATTAAAATATTCTATACTATTTTCACTATCTACCAAATAAGATGCAAACGCTGTTATGATAGCTCTTACTTTGCTCCTTTGAGATTTTACATCATCATCTTGCGCTAACAATGATTTGGCTATTTTAAGCAACTCTGTAGAAACTTTATTATACATAAGATTTTTTACCCCATTAAAAACTAATCAGTTTCTTGATCTGCATCCCACTCCTTGTCAATTTCATTGAAGAAATCCTTCTTCTCTTTCTCCGTCTTAAACTCATTTGGACTACTTACTCCATGTTCCTTGAGTTTCTTTTCAAAGAACTTCTGATACTCTTCTTTATCACCCGTTTCAGCAGCAACTATTCTATTGATAATACTTCTTTCATTCATTACACAACTCCTTTATAAAAACTAAATCCATTTATTCGGCGTCCAACCTCTTCTCTTGCCATACGAAATCCCAGTATGACGCCCACATCCACCATATCCTCTAATTGCTCTCCAATAATTATCTGTTGGAGGCGATTGATAATTTCCAGCCTTGAATTTCTCATTCTCTATTGTTCTATTTGCTCTTTCTTCTGCGTTAGTCTTGAGAGTTTCAAGCGTAGATATAATATCTCCACCACCATCCTCAAGTTGATCGGGACCAATAGCAAATACTAATCTACCACGCCATAAACTATAATCCAATATAAGACGTTCCATTGCCATTGCAAAAGCAAAATCAGATATTACACCATCCCAATGAGTAGGAGCATCAGAAATATCATAACTTGTCGGAGGTCCAACAGCAGAAGTATTTATGGTATCTATAGCGGCATATATATATCCTGCCAATACATCAACTGGAAAATAATCAAAGTTATATGATATATTTACCACATCAATATTATTAGGATCGTTATCAGTTATTGTTCCATTTACATAACTAGCTATAGTATAATTCGTATATATAGCATTGTTTTTGTTGACAGTAATTTCAAAAGCAGCATTCCAATTTCCATATGTTACCCTCCATGTTGCATTATCTGCCTGTAATACTGCTCTTTCATCGTATACAAATACCTGTCTAAATGCCATCATCTTAGGAGTAAGAAGATTATCAACTATACCATTTACTCTTGCACTACTGTGTGCATTCGTTGGTACATAACTACCAGAAAACACTCCACCGGTAGGAGTTGTATCCGGAACGTGAGTTTGTTCCCATCCCATTATATAAATCTCCTATATATTAGTAACCGTTCCATCTGCGGCAACTCTAATATTCTTAGTATTAACCACATACACATCCTGTTTAGATGCCTGAATTGTATAATCACCAGGATCTAAACTTATGGCAAAATCACCATTTACATCAGTTTCAGCTATTGCCTTAATATAACCAGATGTTAAATTACCAGCATCATAATCAGACTTCAAATATGCCTTTATCATCATATTATTAATAGCAACTCCACCAATTACAGGACGTAGATTTCCAGATCCACCAGAATCCTGATTGACCGTAAATGCTCCCTCTCCAAGAGTTGCCAAATTACCAACCTCCGTTAATATCTGATCCACTACACCTGTTCCTGTTGTAGATGAAGAATCACCAGTAACCCCAAGAGATTTCCTTATTTGTTCTCTTTCAGAGTCAGTCCAATCCTTTGCTGTTGTTCCAATACCAACATCATCAACAACCTTAGATGTATCAGAACCGTCATTTTGGAAAAACGTATTAAAATTATCACCAACTTTTGCACCCAATGCTTTTCCTTCTATTGATGTTGCATCTACCCCCTCTGTTAATCCTCGTACTGCAACAGACCAAACATTTGCAGCCGTATGTGAACTACGAGAAGAAACAGTAGTATCTAAATTAGATACATCAGCCTTATATTGATCTGGATTATCCAAATCTGCCTGTGCTATATCTAATTGATCTGAGATGTCTTTTAAATCATCAGAATCAGAACCCCTAATATTACTTTCTGCAGAAGCTACTGTTGTTCCTCCTGTTATATCATTTACCAAAGTTCCAAATGATGATAAGGTCCTAGAAACAGCAGACCAAACAGCCGTAGCAACATCAGATACCAATGTTCCAAAGGAAGTTAATGTTCTAGCTTCTACTGCCCATACATTCGCGGCAGTATGTGAACTACGAGAAGAAACAGTAGTATCTAAATTAGATACATCAGCCTTGACAGATGATTGATCAAGAGTATATGCTATTACTGCTTCTATTTGTACATCAGCAGTAACGCTTTGAGCCACCAATACAAATAAATCACAATTTGTTTCTTCCTGAAGTAAATCAAAAACATACACACCAGGTAAATTAGCAGCATCTAATTGAGTTGGATTTACATCATTAGTTTGTGATGCTCCGCCACCGTCTTTACTGATATATGCTGTAATATTAGCTTGATCTCCTGTTTTTGGAGCATCGTTGGCTGTATCATGAGCATAAATAGCCACTTTTTGAGCATCTATATTTTTATACATTTATTATACTCCTTGATATCTTGCTCTTGTTCTTCTTCCAGAAACCAATTCACCAGTAGAGGGGTCTGCGTCATACCCAAAGCTCACGTCCTTCTCTACCTGGGCGGTGGTGGGGCTGGTGATCGCAACCTGATCGGGGCCGGGGGTGACTTCGTAGTCCGTTGTTTCAGTAAGCAAGCCTATATTCGACAGCCCTGCCCCGCGCAACGCCGTGTTTTTGATTCTGTAATCGAAATTTGCGGCGTCTACAAATTCCGGGTCAAGCTCCGTGTACTCGAAAATCTTATCAAGCGCATTCGATTTCGTATCACAATTATAGAAGTTCACGTTGGTAACATAGCTCTCTCTCGGGTCAACACCGGCATCTCCGAAATAGACCGCCTCTTTACCAGAAGCCGCGTTTACAAAAATGCAGTTCTTAAGACATCCTCCGGATTGGATATAAGCCTGCACATTTGTTCCGCCGTCGAAGATACAGTTAGAAACATCAAGAGCGTAAGTACTACCAGTTTGGCAATCCTTGAAAATACAATTCACAGCCACATCCCCTGTCTGAATAGCAGTTCCAGTCGCCGTATCCACTTTACAGTTAATAACATGCCCACGTTGACCGATGCCAAACACATCTTTGAATTCACAATTCATGAACATTCCATACCGATATCCAGCATAGTCGCCCAAGTTTCCAAACCAGCAATTCCGACAATTGAATATGTTATTTGTTGAAAGAGCACGGTCGGCTATATTGTCCCCATCAAAGCGGAAATTCTGAAACTCACGATACGGAACTGACGGAAGCGTGAACATCCATCCCTCTGCATCACCGTTGTACTTCAACGACACAAGCCCATTGTCGCCCGGAGTCACACTATATCCTATCCACGAAATCCAGTGATGATTCGTGCCTGCTTGGGTAAGCGTCTGAGCACCAAGGGACAATTCAGAAGACCCCTTCACATACACAATATCATCAGGTTGAACCGTGCCGCCATTGTCGGCGGCAATCGCTTCCGCTACGGTCCATGGGCTTATAATAGACCCAACCCCACCACCAGGAGCGTCCGTGTCAGCGTACCATAGCGTTGTTGCCATTATCTCACCACCCCGCGCACAGAGGCTTCGATGGCCCCGACAGAATTCACAAGCCGCATGCCTTGTACTCTCGGGTCCATCAGTTCAACTTTGAAATCCGGGTCAGCCTCAATCACAACGCCGGTACATTCGCGCAGAAGGTCGATGAAGTTGTCGGCGTATGTCTTCGAATGGAAATACCGGCGCACCGTCTTCGGCTCACCGCGCCACGTGGCGATACGATACCGTACCTCGTACTGGCCGCCGAGGTTCAAAACGTCGTCCGGCTCTTTGAAGTTGGTGATGTTGCAGAACTTCTTGATAGCGTCGGCGTCACGGTCTTTTTGAGTCGCGCCGGTCCCCTGAATAAGCAGGACCATCCCCTTCGGTATCTGCACGTCCTGTGGATTCATAATGGCATAGATCCCCTTGGCGGTAGGTTTTCAATATAACTTCCATCAGACATAAGAATTGCACTCACAATTCCCATTCCAGGAATTATGCAAGCCACTATAATAGCAATTATCATAATGATCTCTGCCTTATTAACTCACCCTGTTCTTCTTCAATTTCCCGCTCTGTAAGTTTTTCAAGTCTTTTATCTATAATACCTCTTCTACTTAATGATCTCAGATCCCATTTACTCCAAGCCCTATTAATCTCTTTTATATCTTCTTGAATATCATATATTTCTCTTTGTTTCTCTTTTATCGCCTGTTGACATTTTTCTCCAACAAGACTTGTATAATCACTAGCATTAATATTCTTTGCTAATTTAATAAGTTCTTGAGCTATTAGTTTATTATTCATAGCGACTCCCTATACACTCAGGTGCTCGTAAACTTCAAAAGTTTCATATCGAACCTTCTTTGGACCACCATACACAGGACCATGAAGATCATCAAACATTGGCTGACCCTGAAGCATTTCTCTTAATTGCCCTCTTGTTTCATACCCTCTTTGGTCATATCCTTTACTTTTAAGGTATTTAATCAAGTCTTTTACATCATCAAACTCTTTTGTTTTATTATCTATACCAACAACCATATATATAACTGGTGTTGGAATCTCTTGAAGAATACTCTCTAATTCTTTTACAACCATATCCAATCTTTTCTTAGCTTCCACACCCATTCTTCTATCAGGAAAAGCATATTCAACCGGAGTATAGCTTAAACTACTAATTGCTTTCTCTATATTTACTTGTGCTATGGGCTTATCTGCACCAGTAATCTCTTTTGCTAATTTAATAAGTTCTTGAGCTACTTGTTTATTATTCATCCTAACCCCCTATACAATAACAACTTAGATATAACACATACTTTTCAAACTTCTAAGAGATTGCACAAAAGCCTGGGCTTTCACTGTTCCACTTCCACCAAAATATAAAGCCTTTAGTTTTTGCAAATCCTTAGATTGTATTTTAAATACAAATATAATACGTCTATTGTCACCACTCTTATCTTCTTCTGTACATTCCAATGGTACATCTAGCGCACAAAGAAAACTACTAAAATAAATATCGCTTGTACGATAAAGCGTATACTTATCAGAAATTACTTCATTTTTCTTATTGCCATTTTCAACCATAATAATCTCCCCATGTTAATGCATATCTATCTTTGATCAACCAACTTAGGAGGTTCCCCCCAAGTCTTTCGCATATTTTTACCAGCCCTTTCATTCTTCTTCTTTTGCTTCTCTCCAAAACCATTATATTTTCCAGGCCAATCACTACCTTTTAATATAAACCCATTTCCAGCACTAGCAAAGCTCCTATGTGCCATACGACCACATCCACACTTGACCTTCTCTTTTGCTTTACCAAAAGGAAAATCCATCTCTATGGTGCAATCACACTTATCACACTCATAAACATATATCATATAAATCTCCTCTATTTAATTACCATAGCTTTTCTAGGAGCTTTATTTTTCTTATTAGACTTTACCTGCCCTTTATTCAACGAAGGAGATGTACTGTCTTCAATTCCAAGACTATCATCTTGTACAACCTCCATATCGGGCATTGTCGTTTGAAGTCTTTCAAGTCTTTCTTCTACCGTCTCATCTCCTCTTATGATTTCCATTTCATCAGACTCTTTTTTTACATCCGCCTTCTTCGTCTTTGTATCACTTATATCTATAGATTCAATAAGATCCTGATCAGACTCTACAATCTTCATCTCTTTTCTCTCAGCATTTCTCGTACTATTCTTTGGTTCAGGAGCTTTATTCTTCTCCTTTTCAGAGATTTTACTTTCAACATCTTTCTTATTCTCTTCGGAATAAGGAACAACCCACTCAAGCTTCTTAAGAATATCCAAATCTTTAGTTGTATCAAAAGTTGAACCATCAATTCTCAACTTACTTTCTTTTTCATTATGCTCTATAATGCTTCCACCGGAAACCGTTTGCTTAATGTTTCCAAGATGAACCTGCTTTACAAGAACATACTTCTTCCAACTATCTTTACGCGGTCTACCTCTTTTAGCCATCTTCTACCTCCTCAAAATAAAATAAATACACATCTCATCAAATATTCAGGACAATTTTTAGTCCCACCACACTCTTAATTCTAATTTTGGTATTTCATCTTCTATTACTTTTAATTCTTCATCATTACTCGCCCACTCAGCCCAAACAGTCTTACTACCTCTGTTTAAAGATACTTCATCAGCACGTAACTTTTTTATCAATTCATTTTTCATTTTCACCACATCTTCATATGTTTTTAATCCCTTTATATATAAAACGGGACTATATTCTCTTCCAAAAGAATATTTATATCCACCATGAGACTTGACAAATCCAGCAACATCATCAGAATCAAAATCGTTATATCCACCAGGAACTGCATTAACAATTATCTTGGCACACGCAGTACCATTTACATATGGTCCTTTGTATTGTAGCTTACCACCCGTATCAGAATAAACATCTATTGCATCCTGAAGAGGATCTCCTGCTAATATATTTTTACTTGATTTCTTTTCTCCGGATTTAACTTTCTTTTTGCACTTTACACAATAGCCCGTCTGTTTAAGAACCTTTGTACCACAATGAGGACACTTAAACGTATCAGCAGACATAATTCTCTTAGCCAACCTTAACAATTGATAAGCAACTTGTTTATTATCCATTTACGACTCCTCTATAACAGTACCTTCATTTTTCTCAAACTCAAGACTTAGAGTAAATTCACTTCTCCCAGAACTAACAATTTCTATCGGTCTTGTTTGTTTAACATCAGGATGATTTCTCTTAAGTTCAGAAAACCTCTTGACCATAGCTCTTGCTGTCTTGTTTAATTCCTTTACAAATCCATCATATGAAAAATTTGAAAGCCTATCGTGTATTGTTCCATAAACATGCCCAAAATCCCAATCTGTAGCAGCAGAAACACTTATTAATATAGATGCTTTTTTATTAGATTGACTATAAATATTCTTTGCTAATTTAACCAACTCTCTTGCAAGCTTTATATTATCCATTAAACTAACTCCTCAAATATATCATTAAAAAAACTATCTCTTTTGTTTTCTCCTATCCACTCCTTTACATCCCTATTTTAAGTTTCGATTCTATTTTTTTCACAACCTTTTTAAAATGCTTATGGTCACTCTCAAGATTGTCAAAGTATTCCCTTATCGTTGGATCAAACGAACCAGCATTGATAAAACCCAATGACATAATCTCCATCCAAGAGGTTGTGCCCGGTAGAGCATAAACCCCACCGGGCTTACCTATTTACTAATTACGAAAGCAAAGATCCAGAAGTACCACCAAAATAAGAACCCGTACCATAACGCCTATTTCCCGTAGCGGTAATAAGGGTATCACAATACGTTTTCTCAGCAGCACTCATAGCATTCTTTTTCAAATCACGACCAACAGCCGCTAACATCTCAACCAATGCGGCGGTGGGTTGCGAATCTATATCTCCTTCATAACCATCCGTAGAAGCAACAGCAAGACGATAAAACTTATACTTCAACCACTGTCTTGTTCCTGTATCTGTTGCAGGATTCCAAAACAATTTAAGAAACGTCTTAACCGCCGCAAGTTCAGTTCCCGTAGGTTCCGTAATACGAGAGTTTCTTGCTATATTCCAAACCCATCTACTATACTGCCAATTTTCTGCCGCGTTCCAAGCCATTTTCTACCTCCTAGCTTTTTTGCCCTTAGAAGGTCTTCCAAGCTATAACCTTCAGCATAATCTACAACCCCATGTTGCATCTATACCGGCTCTTTTGGGCATCTGAGCCTTTTACATATTAAACATGGCTATTTTATCACCAAAGTCTTTTTCATACTTTTTCAATACTTTAATATATTCTCTCTTTATGTCTGGCTCTATTTCTTTATCAAGCCACTTCCACTTCTTAATTCCATATGTGTTTAAACTATCGCTCCAATCCCATTCCAATAACACTATTGGACCAGTTGGAAATAACCCAACAGAACGATCTTCGAACATATCACTTATTACAGTCGTATATTTTCTCAAGTCAAAATCTACTTCTATAGAATTATATCCTTCTCCTAGTAACGGACTTAAAATCTTCTCCATATAATCTTCTACTTTGGCTGCTCTCATAGCAGTTCCAGAAGTGATAGACTTAGCTATTTTAATCAATTCATTAGCTATCTTTTTAGTATTCATTATAGATTCTTCTCCAAATATTTATAAAGAGACTTCCACATTTCTCTAGCATCTATATCAGGCTCTACTTCCAAAGGAAGATATACTGGTCTTTTTGTATCTGCATTTACAACTCTTATTGAAATACCATCCTTTTGTTCACCCTCATCATCAAGATATCCAAAATAAGTAAACTCAACTATCAAACTAATAAATCCCCAATCCATTGCAATTCTATTTCCCTTAACTGAATTTACTTTAGCATATTTCTTGGCTAAACTTGCTACTTGTTTTACTTCTCTTTTTAAATCATCATCAATCCATTCATCCATGGCAATCTTTTTCAATTGTACACTAGAACGCCTCATTGCCTTTTCAATTGCTTTTGTTAGCGTTTTAACCCTCTTTTGACGTGATAATGATATCCAATTATCAGGAAGATCGGTAGCACGAGTTTTATTAATGTGTTCTCCACCATAACCAATATCTCTAAAAGCATCATGCATCGTCATAGTCCTCATTTCCATTCTGCTAACTACATCCTCGGCAATATCCTCAGCAGAATCTTCCCAAACTAATTTAGATGCAGTAAATCTGGGCACCACACTTTCAATCTTCTGACGTATTTTACTTGGAACTTCTGATTCACTTATTTTAACAGGAGCAGGATACCAATTTCTTATACTCTTATCCAATTTGGGCTTTCTAGAAAACTCCTCAGAATATATCACTGCCTTTGGAGAACCATTCTTATTTATACCCACCACTTTACCATAAAATCCATTTACTTCTTGTGAAATCCAATCGCCAATTTCAAATTTTACAGCAACTATGGTCTTAGCTATTCTAATCAATTCTTGAGCTATTTGTTTATTATTCATAGTCCACTCACCCCTCTTTTGTGATTCTTTAGTGCATTATCAAGCGCAGTAAACGCACTAGCAACATCATCTCTTTGTTTTTTAAACACCCTACTGCTTAAAACATCATCATCACCACGCGACATAAGCATATCAGCTAAACCATCAAGATATTCATCAGTAAATTTTCTAAACCCCTTAAGTATTTTTACAAACGACTCTTTATATTCTTCTCTGTTGCCACTTTCTCCCTTAATAAACTTGGCTATTCTAATCAGTTCTTGAGCTACTTGTTTATCAGTCATTATAGATTTTCCCCCTAAAGCACATCTACTGGAAGTTTAAATTCTCTAATAACAGGATTTTTCTCAAGTGCCCTAACAAATTTCTTTACTTGATTGGCTTCATCTCCGACAACCTTCTTACTTTTAAACTCCCAAGTACATTCTTTTTCACGACCATAAAACATATTCACAAGTTCGCCACCATATTTTTTACCAAGTTTTACCAACATGTCATAAAGATCATCAGGCATTTTCGTATCCCATCCTCCTCTTGGAGCCGCTTTTACAGTAACAAACGTACTAACTGACGGACCAAGAAGAAGTGGACCTTGAATAAGTTGTGCTATTTTAAGTAATTCTTGAGCTATCTTTTTATTAGTCATATAAGCCTCCAAATACAATCTAAATACAATATATTCCTTCCTATATTAGTCAAAATTATAAAAGAATTATTAGACTATTTCCTGTTCATTATAGAAGATATAACTTCTGGTATAGCAATATTATATGCTATTTGATTTGCCCTCAATAAACTGGAAAATGTTCCTGCGTCAGTCCATTGTCCCTGATATTTAAAACATTGCATTAAACTCTTTTTCACATAATAGTTATTAACATCTGTTATTTCCAACTCTCCTCTTCCAGATGGCTTCAAATTCTTTACAACATCAAATACGGATGGATCATACATATAACATCCTGTAACTATCATATTTGACTTAGGCTCATCGGGCTTTTCTTCAATTGAGATTATTCTATCGCCCCCCACACTTAACTCAGCCACACCAAATCGTTCAGGATCATCAACTTCGGTCAATATCACACCCGCACCTTTGTCAGAAAAAGACCGTATATTTTCGGACAAAGATTCAGCAAATATATTATCACCAAGCATCACTACACATGAATCATTACCTACAAAATCCTCTGCCAACCCCAATGCCTGAGCAATACCACCAGCCATATCCTGCACCTTATATGTCAAATTAATATTCAAATCATATCCAGATCCCAACAAACCTATAATATCATCCATGTGCTCTTTTGACGTTACTATAAGAATATCTTTTATTCCACCTTCCATGATTCTCGCTAAAGTCCAATATATCATGGGTATACGTCCTACGGGGAGTAGGTGTTTGTTTGTTACTTTAGTAAGAGGATGTAACCTAGAACCTGTACCACCAGCTAATATAATACCTTTCATAATTTCCTCCAAAGAGATTGTTGCCTAATTATCTATATTACTATAAAACTCAGACTTGTTATTTTGCTCCTTTGCAAATTTATTATATTCATCTATTGTAATCTCTAATTGCTTGCTATATTGTATTAAATCTTCATAGTTGCCTGTTATTTTATCTTTAGTCTCTTTGCTTATTCCCTTTAACTCTTCTGCTTTAATGTTTTGTAATTGTGGTCTATCCGGTCTATATAGTATTGGCACTCTTGATCTTACAAATACATATCTTGTAAAACAACCACTACTTGTCAGAGGAATTGAAATCAGTAAAATCAAGATCACCATCCTCATTGGTGATATCTTCTTTATCAACTTCATTTTGCTTGTCCTTTATTTTATTTTCCACGTTAATAGAATCTCCAACCGAATCTAAAGCATCCCTTGCCGCTCTTGCTTCTGATTCAGACTGATCAGCCCTTTCTTGTTTGAGCCAACCAAACAAACCACCAATAATAGCCTGAAATATACTTATTATCCAAGTAGGCATTGTATTATGCCCTTCCTACAAGATCTTCCATGTTATAAGAAGCTTTATCATCCCATGGTGCTACAACGCCACGATTAGTCTTAGATGTATTAACGCCAGCGCCAAGAGGATTTCCAACACTTCTTGTAGTACTATTCATTTTCACCCTAACTGTACTATCAGCCTTGGAAACCTCCATCTCAGCTTGTCCATAATTTGAACCGCTCCTACCCTTTGCACTATCCATTGGATTACTTCTATAAGCCATTTTACGCCTCCCTATTTAAAAAGTTTCGAATCTCTTAAATACAACCACTATCTCACCTAACCAAGAACCTTCTTAATACTAGCCATAAACAATTTATACAATTGTCCATATTTTCTTGTATAATCATCTCCAATGTCAGTAGGAGGAACGCCAATTGGACTTCCAATGCTCTTAAGTTTTGCTAAAGCAGTATTCGGATCTCCAATTAAGAATCTCACAAAATTGTCCACAACAAGCCTAAGTTTTGCAAGATCAATATCATAATCATCTTGTGCATTAATTTTTTTTGCCAACCCAATTAGTTCTTTAGCCAATTGTCTATCGTTCATATCTTTTCTCCTATTTAAAAAGCTTCGAATCTCTTAGGTCATGAGCCATCCATTTTGCTTCCATCATATTATCTTTTAATGCTTCATATCCTTGTGCATCTATAAAATCTAAATCAAACATATCCATTGCACGTAAAGCAGCATCGTGTATATCTTTCTCGCCTGCATATATATATTTCAAAAGATCATCCAGACTTCTTTTTGTTGGCTCTAGATTGGTCATTCTAGCACCAATATGATGAGAAGCCATTGTTATTTTATTTGAAAACCCCTTACTTTTATAATGAAAATCAACAAGCCATGTTCCTACGTCATTCCATTTCTTCAATTCACTTTTTCCAAGAACAGAAACTATAATATTAATAGTTTCGGGATCTTTTACATTATAAGAATTAATTTCTCTTGCTATTTTGACCAACTCTTTTGCAATCCTTTTCATTGTTATTATCCTCCGAATTTATCCAAAACTAACTTCTTAGCTTCTTCTTTTGTAAGCTCTTTTCCTCTTTCAGCATAATCATCCTCAACATCTATCAAATAATCCGATATCTCACCAACTAAAGGACCAGTTGAAATACCCAATAGATCCATTATTTCATTACCATCCAATACAGGTTTCTTTTTAACTTGCAGTGGTGATTTCCTTATGTTCTCTATTCTCTCTCTTAAATCGGGAATATATCCCGTAGGTGGCATTTTCCCCAACTCATCTGCCTCGGCAAGATCCAATACAGCATCAACAAATTCATCTCCAACATCTCTTATAAATTTTCTCAAAGCCTTATCAGTAGCTTCATTTAAGTGATGTGGACGCATATGATTCTTTACCATCTTTACTACTTTGCTTATTGTTTTACCATCAAACTTCAAGCGTCTCAACATTGCTTCTGCAATCTCTGCGCCAGCATCTTCATGACCAAGAAATTGTATCTTCTCTCCCATAATTTTCTGCGTCTTTGGTTTACCAATATCATGTAACAAAGCAGCCAATTGACTCTCTATTGTAGGCTTTGCATTTTTCAAAACCATCATTGTATGTTTATATACATCACCTTCTTTATGATGCTCCTGCCCCTGCTCAACTCCTTGTAGTTCTTCTATTTCAGGTAATATATATTTAAGCAATCCAGTAATCTTCATAAACTTAATTGCTTGCGATAATTTGCCCAACTTCATAACCTTAATAAGTTCTTCCATTATTCTTTCATTTGATACTATCTCTATTCTCTTTGCATTTCTCTTCACATCTTTTATTACAGATAGTGGAATATTCCAACCATATTTAACCTGAAACCTAATCAATCTTATCATTCTCAAAGGATCATCACTAAATATTTTATTCAATGAAACATTTGGATGCCCTCTTAATATTCCATTTTCTAAATCGCTCTTGCTTATTCCAGTTAAATCCTTTATCTCGCCAGTTGTCAAATCCTTAAGCAACATATTAACACTAAAATCTCTACGAGCTATATCTTCTTCTAGTGTTCCAAATTCAACATCTCTTTGTCTAGATTCTTCATCTGGAAAACTTTCTCTCATTGTATCGGCAAATTCTATAACCGCTCCTTTTGTTTTATATATTTCACCATCATATTGAACATCATCTTTAAACACCAATTGCCATATAGGATATGACGCCCCTAACTGTCTCGGTCTTGATATAGCATTTTTATTTCTTCTGTTTAACTCATCATATATATATTTGGTGAGTTTTTTAGATCCATCTTTTATTTCCACCACAACATCTAAATCTTTTGCATCTAATCCAAGAAATTCATCTCTCACGTAACCACCAACTCCATGCACTTTATTTTGATATGGCGTTCCTTTAAGAAATGTTTTCATAAGCCTTTCAAACTCTTTTTCGGCACGAGACGATAATACTATACAAGTAGCTATTCTCTTCATTTTAATTGATAAGATTTCTACCATCTCACTCTGAATCCCATTTTCTTTAACTCTCTTGGCAATCTATCCGACTCAAATGCCATTAATTCAATACTGGCTCCAAACAAATCTTGTCCTTGAATATATACTTCAAAATGCCCCTGATAAAACTCAACAAGCTTTTTTCGCTCTAAATATTTCAATTCCTTCCATGCAATATCACCTATCATATTATAATTGCTTTCATCATCACCATGTTTTGGACGTATTTCCCACTTTAAATAACCATTTTTCCAACCTAAGTCAGCGGTTCTAAATATCTTACCACTAATTGGAGGTCCAGCACTTAACTCTTTAGAAATACTTAACAGTTCATTTGCTATTTTTCTAGTATTCACTAAATATCCTCCTACAAATACACTATACTCCTATTATATGTAAATTATAAAAGAATTATTAGGAGAAAATTCAATATATCAAAAAGAAAGGACCCCGGAAATCCGGGGTCCCTTTATTACAAACTGACGTGAACAACCCAACCCAAATAACTACACAAAATTACGGTCTTGTGATCGTAAGTCTCTGTAGCGCAAATGGGTTATAAGCACCAATCCCGATATTCTCAAAAATAGAGAATCCTACGAGACGGTTCTTAGGATCATCTGCGGACAAAACCGTAAGTTCAGTTCTGACAGGAATTCTGCCAAAGAACTCGGGTTCGCCACAAACATAGACCGTACCCTCTGAAACCACACGAGAAACAATCAACTTTGCTCCCCAAAGTGTAGCCATAAGACCAGTCTTTAACAAGGTTGCCTGTGTTTCAATATCTAATGTATCTCTATCCCACTTTCTTAAATCTGCATAATCTTTTGCATTTAGGAAAACATTCGCCACACGAACATCCGTCCTCTCAACGTTCGCATAAGCATCAGCCAAAGCATTTGCGGTAAGATTACCAACAACTGCGATGTCTGGGTTTGGGTTAGTAGCGTCTGCCGCAAGCGCATCCATTACTGCAAAAACCTTCCTGTCTTCCTCGGCCTGAATCTCAGACTTACCCAGGTCAACGCTTCTCTCAATAAGATCGAAACGTCTGTTCTTAATCTCCGTCAACTGGATTTCGGGGTTTGATGCAACCTCGAAAAGAGGGAAAAGAACCCTCTTAGGTTTGGCGACAGCAACAATGTTCTCGCCTTCCTCTCCAACCACATAGGCAGTTATGTTGGGGTCCTTATCATAGATAGGAAGTGCCCCATCAGGAAGCTGCTCCACGTAGAAAGCCTTACGGCCTACGGAGGTATAATCCCTGCGCCGTCTGAGAGGCTGAATCATACTAGCCGCAAGACGCTGCCTGCCAGAGGCCGTCTTTATAAAGCGACTAATAATTTCTTGCTTGGTTTTGTTATCCATTTTTAACTCCTCTCAAGCAACTAAACTAAAAAACTACCCATCTGAAAACACACATATAGCAAAATGCTATATGCGCATATCCAGACCCAATGTTGGCGATGCAGTTACGGGTGCCTTGGTGCAAATACCTATAATAGTATCTACACTACCACCCACATCCGATGGTACCTCATTGGTCAAAAGACCATAAGCAGACGAATACAGTCTATTACCAACTGCATAAGTCAAATCGGCTGTATCACCTGCATTTCTAGTTTCATAAACGTCAACTTCAACCGAACCCTGTCCCTTAATCACAGCAACCTTGCCAGAAGCAACGGCTGGACTGTTCTCAAAAGCGGCTCCAGCTGCATCATTAACGAAAAGTCCTACTGGCTCCAAATCTACGTCACCGGGAACAACCGTATAGTCATTTCCAGCACTAACAGCAGCCACAGAACCACCCAAAACACCCCGAGGGGTATTTACGCTTAGTGTCGTATTGGTGTTGTTGCCATAGTTTGCTTTTGTGAAACAAACATCAGCAAGAACAGGAATAGAACTAAGTTGTGATCTGATCAATATGGTCAACGCCATTACTTAATCCTCCTTAGAAATATTTTGTACATAATTTACTTAAAAACATCGCTCACGTCAGGAGCATCTTCCCAAATTGTGCTAATATCTTCATCCGACACATCGGATGCAATCTTTGGCTGTCCACCAAGTTTCTTAATACCTTCTTTTTCATCATCATCAGAAGCAGTCTCTATTCCATCATCAAAAACCTCTGCTAGAAGTTTTTCTGCCTCTGGATCTTCCTGATCTTCAAAAACCTGATTTACTTCAATATCAAGCTCGGCAGCCTCAGATGCAGAAACTACTTCTTCCTCGTCACTAGACTTCTTTTCTTCTTCATCTTCTTCATCTTCCTTCTCTTCCTCGTCATCTTCAGCCTTTACAGATTCCGAACTATCATCATCTGTATTGTCTTCATCAGATGCCTTAGATTCCTTCTTTTCTTCTTCATCTTCTTCATCTTCTTCCTCGTCACTAGACTTCTTTTCTTCTTCATCTTCCTTCTCTTCCTCGTCATCTTCAGCCTTTACAGATTCCGAACTATCATCATCTGTATTGTCTTCATCAGATGCCTTAGATTCCTTCTTTTCTTCTTCATCTTCTTCATCTTCTT